>Ga0335072_10002685_pt1 | contig 27363 bp, 27 predicted proteins | sample Lox_Sample_21_FD_206725 | JGI IMG/M metagenome (GOLD analysis project Ga0335072, IMG submission 206725) | Soil microbial communities from Loxahatchee National Wildlife Refuge, Florida, United States - Lox_Sample_2.1 | ecosystem: Environmental > Terrestrial > Soil > Wetlands | place: USA...
CTACGCCGCGATGTTCACCCGGGCCACAACGTTGTGCTTCGCCGCTGCTGAAACGCCGCCGCCGATGCATGCCGGCTTCACCGGATTGCGGGAGGCACTCGCGCCGTTGGCGGGCGATAAGGACCTCGACACGCTTACCGAGGTGTTCTGGGCCGCCCTGCACGGATTGACCACCCTGACCCACGGCGGCCGACTGCGCCCCGGTCGCGACGACGACCGGATCGACCTGCTGGTCGCCCAATTCTCAGCGACGCCCTGAGGATGGAAAGATGGGACGCGTGTTGCGCTGGATCACCGCCGGGGAATCGCATGGCCGTGCATTGGTAGCGTTGCTCGAAGGCATGGTCGCCGGCGTGGAGGTCACCTCCACCGAAATCGCCGATCAGCTGGCCCGCCGTCGGCTCGGCTACGGTCGCGGCGCCCGGATGGCGTTCGAGCGCGACGCGGTGACCGTGCTTGCCGGGGTGCGCCACGGCATCACCCTGGGCGGGCCGATCGCCATCGAAATCGGCAACACCGAATGGCCGAAGTGGGAGACGGTGATGGCCGCCGACCCCGTAGACCCCGCGGAGCTGGCGGATATCGCGCGCAACGCCCCCCTGACCCGGCCGCGGCCCGGCCACGCCGACTACGCGGGCATGCTCAAGTACGGCTTCGACGACGCGCGGCCGGTGCTGGAGCGGGCCAGTGCCCGCGAGACCGCGGCCCGGGTCGCGGCGGGGACGGTGGCCCGGGCGTTTCTGCGTCAGGCGCTGGGTGTCGAAGTGCTCTCACACGTCATCGCGATCGGCCCGTCGGCGCCCTATGACGGGCCGCCGCCGCGACCCGAAGACCTGCCCGCGATCGATGCCAGTCCGGTCCGTGCCTTCGACAAGGCGGCCGAGCAGGCGATGATCACCGAAATCGAGGCGGCCAAAAAAGACGGCGACACCCTCGGCGGTGTCGTGGAGGTCGTGGCGCTGGGTCTGCCGGTCGGGCTGGGGTCGTTCACCAGCGGCGACAACCGGCTCGACAGTCAGCTCGCGGCCGCAGTGATGGGCATCCAGGCGATCAAGGGCGTAGAGATCGGCGACGGTTTCGAGACCGCGCGCCGCCGCGGCAGTCGTGCCCACGACGAGATGTACCCCGGGCCCGACGGCGTCATCCGCTCGACCAACCGGGCGGGTGGGCTCGAGGGCGGCATGACCAACGGGCAGGCGTTGCGAGTGCGTGCCGCGATGAAGCCGATCTCCACCGTGCCGCGGGCGCTGGCCACCGTCGACATGGCAACCGGCGACGAGGCCGTGGCCATCCACCAGCGCTCGGACGTGTGTGCGGTGCCGGCCGCCGGGGTCGTGGTCGAGACCATGGTGGCGCTGGTGCTGGCCCGCGCGGTGCTGCAGAAGTTCGGTGGCGATTCGCTGACCGAGACCCGCCGCAACATCGAGGCGTACCAGCGTGCGGTCGCCGACCGGGAGGCGCCCGCAGCCCGGGCGTCAGGGTCGGCGTGATGGCGCCCAAGGCGGTACTCGTCGGACTGCCGGGCTCCGGCAAGTCCACCATCGGGCGGCGGCTGTCCAAGGCGCTCGGGGTCAGCCTGCTCGACACCGACACGGCGATCGAGCAGCGGACCGGCCGCACCATCGCCGACATCTTCGCCATCGACGGGGAACAGGAGTTCCGCCGCATCGAGGAAGAGGTGGTCCGCGCGGCATTGGCCGAGCATGACGGCGTGGTATCGCTCGGCGGTGGAGCCGTCACCAGCCCAGGGGTATGCGAGGCACTCGCCGGCCACACCGTCATCTATCTGGAGATCAGCGCCAGGGAGGGGGTGCGGCGCACCGGCGGCAACGCGGTGCGGCCGTTGCTGGCCGGGCCGGACCGCCCCGAGAAGTTCCGCGCGCTGATGGCCAAGCGGATTCCACTGTACCGGCGCGTCGCGACCATCCGGGTCAACACCAACCGCCGCAATCCCGGCGCGGTGGTCCGCTACATCGTCTCGCGGCTTCCGGGCGCAGCGCAGGCCCAACAGCCGGTGACGCCCGGCGCTGAGGCCGTCAAATGACCGACACCACCGAACCGGTCACCGTGCGGGTGGCCGTCGACCCGGCATACCCGGTGATCATCGGGCGCGACCTGTCCGACGAAGTGGACCGGCTGCTTTCCGGCCGACACAAGGTCGCGATCCTGCACCAACCGGTGCTGACGCAGACCGCCGAGGCGATCCGAAACCACCTGGCCGGCAAGGGAGTTGACGCGCACCGCATCGAAATCCCCGACGCCGAGGCCGGCAAGGACCTGCCCGTCGTGGGATTCATCTGGGAAGTGTTGGGCCGCATCGGGATCGGCCGCAAAGACGCATTGGTCAGCCTCGGCGGCGGGGCCGCCACAGACGTCGCCGGTTTCGCGGCGGCCACCTGGCTGCGCGGCGTCGATATCGTGCACGTGCCCACCACGCTGCTCGGCATGGTCGACGCGGCCATCGGTGGCAAGACCGGCATCAACACCGAGGCGGGCAAGAACCTGGTCGGCGCGTTTCACCAGCCACTGGCCGTTCTGGTCGACCTGGCCACGCTGGAAACCTTGCCGCGCAACGAAATCGTCGCCGGGATGGCCGAAGTGGTCAAGGCGGGGTTCATCGCCGACCCGGTGATTCTCGACCTCATCGAAGCCGACCCGCAGGCCGCGCTGGATCCGGCGGGGGATGTGCTGCCCGAACTGATCCGGCGCGCCATCGCCGTCAAGGCAGAGGTCGTCGCCGCCGACGAGAAGGAATCGGAGCTGCGCGAAATCCTGAACTACGGGCACACTTTGGGGCATGCGATCGAGCGGCGCGAGCACTATAAGTGGCGGCACGGCGCCGCGGTGTCGGTGGGCCTGGTGTTCGCCGCCGAGCTGGCCAGGCTTGCCGGCCGGCTGGACGACGCCACCGCGCAGCGGCACCGCACCATCCTGACGTCGCTGGGTCTGCCTGTCAGCTACGACGCCGACGCCTTGCCGCAGCTGCTGGAATACATGGCCGGGGACAAGAAGGCCCGGGCCGGCGTGCTTCGGTTCGTGGTCCTCGACGGGCTGGCCAAGCCGGGCCGGTTGGCGGGACCCGACCCGTCGCTGCTGGCGGCCGCCTACGCGGGACTGGAGGCGTAATGACGGTCACGGTGAACGTCCTCAACGGCCCGAACCTGGGCCGGCTGGGCCGGCGCGAGCCCGACGTGTACGGGGACACCACGCACGAACAGCTCGCCGCGCTCATCGAGCGTGAGGCCGACGCGCTTGGACTCAAAGCTGTTGTCCGGCAAAGTGATAACGAAGCTCAGCTGCTGGACTGGATCCATCTGGCCGCCGATGCGGGCGAACCGGTGATCCTCAATGCCGGCGGTCTCACCCACACGTCGGTCGCGCTGCGCGATGCCTGCGCTGAATTACGCGCCCCCCTGATCGAGGTGCACATCTCCAATGTGCATGCCCGCGAAGAGTTCCGGCGCCACTCCTACATCAGCCCGGTCGCAACCGGAGTGATCGTCGGGCTGGGAGTCCAGGGTTACCTGCTCGCCCTGCGCTACCTGGCGAACGACTGAGGGCTAGTCCTTTTTCGGTTCCGAGCCCGGCCTGGCGTGCTTCGGGTCGTCGGTACGAATCACCTCGGTCTTCGCGTCATCGTCGGCCGTGGGCATCCTGTCGGTACGGCTTGCCCCCCATTGGCCCGTCGGGATCGTTTCGGTGGGCGCGTCGCGCTCGGTGGTGGGTGCTTCGCGTTCGGCCGTAGCCACCGATGCGGTGCGTTCCCCGGGGTGAGCCGCGGCGGTCTGTGCGGGTACCTCGCCGGTCGGCGTCTCATCGCCGCGAACGGCAGAGAAGACGTCGGTATCGTCGCGTTCCTCACCCCGTCCGCCTTCGCGGCGGGGCGGGGGATTGCGGTCCACCCGCCAGCGGCCGATGGTCACCCCGATGACGCCGGACAGGAAAACGACCAGCGCGGTGAACGCCGCGAACGTCGTCACCTCGTTGAGCAGACCCCCGGTGTAGATCCCCTTGTACACCAGCGCGATGAGCCAGCAGACGATCCCGCTGACCACCCCGGCGACCAGGCCGGCCAGCAGCCAGGTCATCGCCAGATCCTGCCGGCGATCCGGATCCGGATTGGCGGTGGCGTCGGACCGGCCGTCGAACACCCCCCACACGGCAGCGCAGATGACGAACACAAGCAGCAGCACCACGCTGATCCAGGCGGCCCACTCCTGCCAGGCATTGATCATCGCCCCCTGCAACAAGCGAACGATGACCATCAGCGCCGCTAAGCCCAATCCGCGCAGCATCCAGTTGTTCATGGAGGAAAAGCGTAGCGAGTACCGTCAAGGGTCGTGACACATTCCCAGCGTCGACACAAGCTGAAAGCGCAAATCGGAGCCAGCGGGTTGGACGCGATGCTGGTCACGGACCTTATCAACGTGCGGTATCTGTCGGGTTTTTCCGGCTCGAACGGCGCGTTGCTCGTTTTCGCCGACGATCGGGTGCCGATTCTGGTCACCGACGGGCGGTACCGAACGCAGGCCGCGGAGCAGGCACCCGACCTCGAAATCGCGATCGAACGGGCCGTCGGGCGCTACCTGGTCGGCCAGGCCGCCGACGGCGGCGTGCACAAGTTGGGCTTCGAAAGCAACGTGGTCACCGTCGACGGCTTCGACGCGCTCACCGGTGAGCTGGACGAACGAGGCGGCGAAACCGAGCTGGTGCGGGCGGCCGGTACGGTCGAGGCGCTGCGCGAGGTCAAGGACGCCGGCGAGCTGGCGCTGCTGCGGCTGGCCTGCGAGGCGGCCGACGCCGCGCTCGACGATCTGGTGGCGCGCGGCGGTCTGCGGCCCGGACGAACCGAACGTGAGGTGAGCCGCGAGCTGGAGGCCTTGATGCTCGACCACGGCGCCGACGGGATCTCGTTCGAGACGATCGTGGCCGCGGGGCCGAATTCGGCGATCCCGCACCACCGGCCCACCGATGCCATGCTGGGCGAGGGTGATTTCGTCAAGATCGACTTCGGCGCGCTGGTCGCCGGCTATCACTCCGACATGACCCGCACCTTCGTGCTGGGTAAGGCGGCGGACTGGCAGCTGGAGATCTATCAGCTGGTCGCGGATGCGCAGCGGGCGGGCCGGGAGGCGTTGCGGCCGGGCGCCGGCCTGCGCGAGGTGGACACCGCAGCGCGTCAGCTGATCACGGATGCCGGCTATGGCGAGAATTTCGGCCACGGTTTGGGGCATGGGGTGGGCCTGCAGATCCACGAGGCGCCGGGAATCGGAGCGACCTCCGCCGGAACACTCCTCGCGGGCTCCGTCGTGACCGTGGAGCCCGGCGTGTACCTACCCGGCCGCGGCGGTGTGCGCATCGAGGACACGTTGGTGGTGGCCGATCAGGCGTCCGAAACCGCCGGCCCGACGCCGGAACTGCTGACCCGGTACCCCAAGGAGCTGGCCATCCTCAAATGACGACTGTGCAGCAAACGAGACCGTGGGTTCGGCTGGGCACCAGCGTGCTGGCGGGTGCCGGGCTGGCCGTGTCCGCATTCGGGCTGGCGGGCGGCCCAGACCCGTCGGCCCAGGCCGCGCCTGCGCCCACCAATCACTGGTGCCCAGGTGATCGATGGGACCCGGCCTGGGGCAACAACTACACCTGGGACTGGAATCAGTGCCACTACTGGCAGGGTCCGGCGGCCCAGGGTGCCGGAGGCCTGTCCCAAGGCGGTCCGTCGGGCTCGGGGCCCTGGGGACCTCCGCCGCCGTGGGCGCCGCCGCCGCCACCTCCACCGCCTTGGGCGCCCAACGCTCACCTGACGTGGAACCCCACCGCCGGCAATTGGGGATTCTTCAACAACGGCGTATGGACTCCGGTCTAGCCGAACGTCGGCCCGCGCAGCCGAACTTTCTGCGCCCGTAGGATGTTTCAGAGCAACTTGGCCATCCAGTAGGAGATTCACGACCGTGGCGACCACTGCCGACTTCAAGAACGGACTTGTCCTGGTAATCGACGGACAGCTATGGACCATCACCGACTTCCAGCACGTCAAACCCGGCAAGGGCCCCGCTTTCGTGCGCACCAAGCTGAAGAACGTGCTTTCGGGCAAGGTCGTCGACAAGACCTACAACGCGGGTGTGAAGGTGGACACCGCCACCGTCGACCGGCGTGACACCACCTACCTGTACCGCGACGGCTCGGACTTCGTTTTCATGGACAGCCAGGACTATGAGCAGCACCCGCTGCCGGAATCCCTTGTCGGCGACGGCGCCCGGTTTCTGCTGGAGGGCATGCCGGTGCAGGTGGCCTTTCACGACGGGGCGCCGCTGTACATCGAGCTGCCGGTTTCGGTCGAACTCGAGGTCACCCACACCGAGCCGGGACTGCAAGGCGACCGCTCCAGCGCCGGCACCAAGCCGGCCACCCTGCAGACCGGTGCACAGATCCAGGTGCCGCTGTTCATCAACACCGGGGACAAGCTGAAGGTGGATACGCGCGACGGCAGCTACCTGGGACGTGTCAACGCGTGAGCAGGCCCGTCAAGGGACGCCATCAGGCCCGCAAACGCGCCGTCGACCTGCTGTTCGAAGCCGAGGCCCGAGGCCTGAGCCCGGCGGAGGTCGTCGATGGCCGTACCGCGCTGGCCGAGGCAAACCCCGATGTGGCGCCACTGCACACCTACACCCAGGCGGTCGCCCGCGGGGTGGGAGAGCAGAGCGCGCACATCGACGACCTGATCAGCTCGCATCTGCAGGGCTGGACGTTGGACCGGCTGCCCGCGGTGGATCGTGCCATCCTGCGGGTCTCGGTGTGGGAGCTGCTGTATGCCGATGACGTGCCGGAGCCGGTCGCCGTCGACGAGGCCGTGCAGCTGGCCAAGGAGTTGTCCACCGACGACTCGCCGGGCTTCATCAACGGGGTGTTGGGCCAGGTCATGCTGGTGACGCCGCAGATCCGGGCGGCTGCCCGCGCCCTTCGCGGATCGTCGCCGTGAGCCGGCTGGAGCTGCGCGTCGTCGCCGCGGTCTTCCTGGCTGCGACGGTGGTGCTGGGCGCCGTGGTGTGTGCCGCCTACGGCTGGACCATCGTCGCGTCGGTGCTGTCGATCTACGCGCTGGGCGTCGGCGCCTGGCTGTATCACTCGATCGAGCGCCTGATCGTGGCCCGCCGCATCAGCACGGTCCGCTCGGCGGCCAAGCCGCTGCAGCCGCTGCTACCGGTGATGGCTGCCATCATGGGCCTGACGCAGGCCGTGGTGAGGTCGCTCGGCGACGTCACCGATCTGCCGGCGCGCCGCTGGGAGCTTCCGGTGCTGCGGTGGGTGGACAACAGCCGTGTCAATCGGCGGGTCGTAGACAGTGACGACGAGCTGGATCGCTGACCGGCGCCGTCGAATCCTGGGCGAAAAGATCCCGTGCGCAGCACAGGGGGGTCACAATACTTGCTGGATCCCGCAGGAGGTGACGACATGAATCGAGATAGGGCCCATCCGCGACGACTGCGCGTCTCCGCGCTGGCGGCGGTCGCCAACCCGTCGTACACCCGCATCGACACCTGGAACCTGCTCGACGACGCATGCCGTCACCTCGCCGAGGTCGACCTCGCCGGGCTCGACATCACCCACGACATGGCCCGGGTAAAACGTCTGATGGACCGCATCGGCGCCTACGAGCGGTACTGGCTGTATCCCGGCTCGGACAATCTGGCGACCTTCCGCGCTCACCTGGAGAGCAAGTCCACCGTTCGGCTGTCCGAAGAGGTGTCGCTGGCCGCGCGGCTGCTGTGTGAATATGGCGACCGCGCAGGGCTTTTCGACACGACCGCGCCGCTGGCCGACCAGGAGCTGGTGGCCCGGGCCAAACAGCAGCAGTTCTACACGGTGTTGTTGGCCGACGATGCCCCGACCACGGCGCCGGACAGTCTGGCGGAATGCCTGCGGGCGCTGCGCTGCCCGTCCGACGACGTGCAGTTCGAACTGCTCGTCGTGTCGAGTGTGGAGGACGCCATCACCGCGGTCGCGTTGAATGGCGAGATCCAGGCCGCGATCATTCGTCACGACCTGCCGCTGCGGTCGCGCGACCGGGTGCCGCTGATGAACACGTTGCTCGGCGCAAACGACTCGGAGGCCGGAGCGGTCGTCCCCGATCGCCCCGACGACTGGGTGGAGTGCGGCGAGTGGATCCGCGAGTTGCGGCCCCATATCGACCTTTATCTGCTCACCGACGAGTCGATCGCGGCGGGCAATGACGATGAGCCCGACGTCTACGACCGGACGTTCTACCGGCTCAACGATGTCACCGACCTGCACAGCACGGTGCTTGCGGGCTTGCGGAACCGGTTCGCCACACCATTTTTCGACGCGCTGCGCGCGTATGCGGCGGCGCCGGTCGGTCAGTTTCACGCCCTTCCCGTCGCACGTGGCGCCAGCATCTTCAATTCCAAGTCGCTGCAGGACATGGGAGAGTTCTACGGCCGCAACATCTTCATGGCCGAAACCTCGACCACCTCCGGTGGCCTCGACTCACTGCTGGATCCGCACGGCAACATCAAGAAGGCGATGGACAAGGCCGCGAAGACGTGGAACGCCGACCACACCTACTTCGTCACCAACGGAACGTCGACCGCCAACAAAATCGTCGTGCAGTCCCTCACCCGGCCGGGTGACATCGTTCTGATCGACCGCAACTGCCACAAGTCCCACCACTACGGTCTGGTGCTCGCGGGTGCGTATCCGCTGTACCTCGACGCATATCCGTTGGCGCAGTTCGCCATTTACGGTGCGGTGTCGCTGGAAACGATCAAGAAGACGCTGCTCGACCTCGAGGCGGCCGGACAGCTGCACCGGGTGCGCATGCTGCTGCTCACCAACTGCACCTTCGACGGCGTCGTCTACAACCCGCGGCGCGTCATGGAGGAGGTGCTGGCGATCAAGCCGGACATCTGCTTCCTGTGGGATGAGGCGTGGTACGCCTTTGCCACCGCCGTGCCATGGGCCCGGCAGCGCACCGCCATGGTGGCCGCCGATCGTCTCTACCAGAAGTTGTCGTCGCCGGAATACGCTGAGGAATACCGGAATTGGTCCGCGTCGATGCAGGGAGTCGACCGCTCGGAGTGGGTGCACCGCCGGCTGCTGCCGGACCCCAGTTGCGCGCGGGTCCGCGTCTACGCGACACACTCGACGCACAAGTCGTTGTCGGCGCTTCGGCAGGCGTCGATGATCCACGTGCGCGACCAGGATTTCAATGCGCGTGCCCGGGACGCGTTCGGCGAGGCGTTCTTGACCCACACGTCGACATCGCCCAACCAGCAGCTTCTCGCATCGCTGGACCTGGCCCGCCGGCAGGTCGACATGGAGGGATTCCAGCTGGTCCGGCAGGTCTACGACATGGCGCTGGTGTTCCGGGGCCGCGTCCGCCGAGACCGGTTGATCAGCAAGTGGTTCCGCATCCTCGACGAGTCAGATCTGGTGCCCGAGGAGTTCCGGGCGTCCGCGGTCAGCTCGTATCGTCAGGTCATACAGGGCGCGCTGGCCGAGTGGAATGAGGCGTGGCGGTCCGATCAGTTCGTTCTGGATCCGACGCGAGTCACGCTGTTCGTCGGCAAGACCGGAATGAACGGCTATGACTTCCGCGAGAAGATCCTGATGGACCGATTCGGCATTCAGATCAACAAGACGTCGATCAACAGCGTCCTGCTGATCTTCACGATCGGTGTGACCTGGTCGAGCGTGCACTACCTGCTCGACGTGCTGCGTCGGATCGCCACCGACTTCGACCGCGTTCGGAAGGCCGCCAGCGCCGCCGACTGGGCGCTGCATGACCGCCACGTCGAGGAGATCACCGAGGACCTGCCGCACTTGCCCGACTTCAGCGAGTTCGACATCGCCTTCCGTCCCGTCGACGCCTGCGCGTTCGGTGACACCCGGACGGCTTTCTACGCGGGGTATGAGGAGTCAGACCGTGAGTACGTGTTGATCGGCACGGCCGGGCGACGACTGGCCGAGGGCAAGACCCTGGTGTCGACCACGTTCGTGGTGCCCTACCCGCCCGGCTTCCCGGTGCTGGTGCCGGGTCAGGTGGTCTCCAAGGAGATCATCTACTTCCTGGCCCAGCTCGACGTGAAAGAGATCCACGGGTACAACCCCGAGCTCGGCTTGTCGGTGTTCACCCCGGAGGCGCTGGCCCGGATGGAGGCCCAACGGAACGCGGCCGCGGCCGCGGTGGGTTCCGCGTTCCCGGCCTTCGAGCTGCCGTCGGATGCCTCAGGTCTGAACGGATCGCTCAACGGCGGCAGCGTCGTGCAGGCGGCTGCCAAGGACGGGTGAGGCGGGGGACGCGGGCTACCCGGGCTGTCCGTTGAGGGCGCGGTAGAGGAAGTCGGTCAGCGCATCGATCGCCTCGTCGTCGTCGACGTTACGGTCGCCGAACCGGCCGCCGGCCATCTGCCAGTGCGATCCGAATCCGTCCAACAGCCCGGCAAACATCGCCAAAACCACGTCCGGGCGACCGGGCAGCGTCCGGCCCGCCGCGATGATGGGCTCCAGGTGGTCGCGAATGTGGCTGACGTCTTGGTGCATCAGTGCCTGAATCTGGGAGCCGAACTCGGCATTCACCAACGCCGCCTGGCGCAGCGCCGTCAGCTCCACGGTGTGGCGGGTGTAGAAACGCCAGTACGCGGCGACATGCCAGCGCACGGCGGCGCGGTCGGTGAAGTCAGCGCTGTGCTGTGCGTCCGCAGCGACGATGTCCCGGTCGCTTTCGGCGAGCAGGTCTGCCAGGAGGCCCTTGAGCAGGTCTTCCTTGCTGGTGAAGTGGTTGTAAAACGACCCCGCGGCGCGACCGGCCTCGGTGGTGATGTCGGTGATCTTGGTGTTCAGATAGCCCTTTTGCGCGAACACACGGCGCGCAGCGTCCTTGAGCGCGGCCTCAGTGCCGGCGGCCTGTTCCACGCGTTTCACCGCCACCTCCTTGACAGGAAAGCTAGCATCAGCTCAGACTGAATTTGAATTCACTGAAACTATATTCACTTTAGGGAGGGCTGATGGATGCACAGGTTCTGATCGCCGGAGCCGGACCGACTGGACTCACACTGGCCGCTGATTTGGCCCGCCGGGGCATCGACGTGCGGATCGTCGACAAAGCCGAGCGGTTCGCGGTGGGCTCCCGCGGCGACGGGCTGCAGCCGCGCACATTGGAGGTCTTCGAGGATCTCGGTGTCCTCGACGAGGTGTTGGCCGCCGGGATGGGCGCACCACTGATGCGCATCTATGACGGGAAGTCGGTGGTGTGGGAGGACCGGATGGCCGAGCCGGAGGCGCCGCGTGCCGACAGGCCCTACCCGAACGTGTGGTTCGTACCGCAGTGGCGTACCGAGGAAATCCTGCGTGCCCGCCTGGCGCGCTACGGCGTCGACGTAGAGCTGGGCATCGAGGCGGCGGGCATCGAGCAGGACGACGACGGGGTGACGGTTGGTTTACACAGCGGTGAAACCGTGCGCGCTCGCTACCTGATCGGCGCAGACGGTGGCCACAGCACGGTGCGCCGAGAGCTGGCGATCCCCTTCCTCGGTACGACCGATGAAGGGGCGCAAATGGTGCAGGCCGACGTGCGCGTCGACGGTCTGGACCACGAGCACGGCCACGGCTGGATGCTGGACGGCCGCAGCTTTTTCGGCTTCACCCCGCTTGCCGGGGGCGCGGACACCTTTGTGCTGAACACCACTGCAACCGGCGTTGAGCCGACGCTGCGCGGGCTGCAAGCAGCCGTCGACGCCGCGTCCGGACGCACCGGCATTCGGTTGTCCGCGTTGACGTGGTTCAGCGTCTGGCGATCGAATGTGCGCCTGGCACAGCGGTTTCGCGCCGGGCGGGTATTCCTGGCCGGCGACTCCGCCCACGTGCATCCACCCACTGGGGGACAAGGGCTCAACACCGGTGTGCAGGACGCCTACAACCTCGGCTGGAAGCTGGCCGCGGTGCTGGCCGGGGCGCAGGGCGAGTTGCTCGACAGCTACCAGGCAGAGCGACTGCCGATCGCTTCGCGCATGCTCGGCATCAGCACCCAGCTGCTCGAGAAGAGCCTGCGCGGCAGTGACGATGCGCTCGAGCGCGGTGAACAAACCCGGCAACTCGATCTGAACTATCGCGGCGGACCGCTCACTTTCGACGACTGCTGCAGCGCCGCGCTGGCCGCCGGTGACCGCGCACCCGACGCGCCGTGCCGGCGCGGAACCGGCGACCCAGCGCGGCTATTCACGCTTTTCGCCGGCCCCCACTGGACGCTGCTGCGCTTCGGGCCCCATGCGCCGCGCCTCGACCACGAGTGGCTTCGCTCCTATCAGATCGGCACCGACCTGCTCGACGCGGATCGGAACATCCGCCAGGCCTACGACGTCAAGGATGACGGGGCCGTCCTCGTCCGCCCCGACGGCTACATCGGGGCCATCACCACCCAACAGGCTGCTCTCGGGGACTACGGAAACCGGCTGCTCCCCAACGGGGGTTCTGCTCACCGGGATCGCAAAGGCGGCGTCTCATCCGAGGTGGCGCAATAGCCGACCCGGCCAGGGTTTGTGCTGGTCGTAACCGAGTGCCCCCCGGCGCAATACGCGGGGTAGGCATCGCGGCCGTCGATCGGGTGCCCTGAATACGCCCCTGAGCTGCATTAGCGTGACGGCGTGGCCGAAGCCATACCGATCTCACGTATTGAGGGCTCCCGGGCAAATCGTGCCCGCCGGGCTGCCGACGTGTTGCGTCAGCAGATTCATGCCGACGCCTATCCCGACGGGCTGCCCGCCGAAACCGACTTGGCAGCCGAATTCTTGGTCTCCCGCAACACCATTCGCGAGGCGCTGAGCATTCTGAAAAACGAAGGGCTGATCGACCGCGGACCCAAAGTCGGCACCCACGTCGCACAGCGCAAGTACGACCACCGGATCGATTCGCTGCTGGGACTCAAGGAAGCCTTCAAAAACCTCGGACAGGTCCGCAACGAGGTGCGGGCCGCCATGCCGGTGACCGCCCCGCCGTCGGTGGCTCGCCGGCTGCGGCTCAAACACGGCGAAGAGGCAGTGTTCATCGAGCGGTTGCGCTACCTGGGCGACCTGCCACTCAGCCTGGACCTCACCTACCTCGCTCCGGATATCGGAAGTCGCATCCTGGGGCATCACTTGGAAACCAATGACCTGTTCGCACTGATCGAAGAGGTCAGCGGACAGCGGCTGGGCTCTGCATCGCTGGCAGTGGAGGCCATCCCCGCCGACGCGCATTCGGCGGCCACGCTGCAGGTGCCCGACGGGTCGGCGCTGCTCATGCTGGAGCGGCTCACCAGCCTCGATGACGGCAGGCCCGTCGACCTCGAGTACATCCGGATGCGCGGCGACCGAATCACGATGCGCGGCAACCTGATAAGGAGCAAGCCATGACGTTGATTTCCAATCGCGCCGACGTGCCGGTGACGATTGACGAGTCGCTGTGTATCGACGGCTGTACCCTCTGCGTCGAGATCTGTCCGCTCGATGCGCTGGCCATCAACCCCGACACCGGCAAAGCCTTCATGCACGTCGACGAGTGTTGGTACTGCGGCCCGTGCGCGGCCCGCTGCCCGACTGGCGCTGTCACGGTGAACATGCCGTATCTGTTGCGCTGAGGAACTTTTCATGAAACAACCCGCCCTCCGACTGGCTGGGGCACTACTCGTGATCGCCATGGTCGCTTCCGGTTGCTCGCTGGAATCGCTGTCGCAGTCCTCCGGTGTCGTCAACGTCGTGGTGGGCTATCAGTCCAAGACAATCAACACCGTGACCGCGGGCACGCTGCTGCGCGCTCAGGGCTACCTGGAGCACCGGCTCGCCGACATCACCGCCCGCACCGGCACCAGGTACGCGGTGCGCTGGCAGGACTACGACACCGGTGCCCCGATCACCGCGCAGATGCTCGCCGAGAAGATCGACATCGGCTCGATGGGCGACTATCCCATGCTGATCAACGGTTCCAAGACGCAGGCCAACCCGCTGGCCCGCACCGAGATGGTGTCCGTCACCGGCTACAACCCCAAGGGCGCGCTGAACATGGTGGTGGTGAAGCCGGATTCGTCAGCCACCACGTTGAACGACTTGGCCGGCTCGAAAGTCTCGGCGAGCGTGGGCTCGGCCGGTCACGGCACCTTGGTGCGCGCCCTGGATAGGGCGGGGATCAAGGGCGTAGAGGTGCTCAACCAGCAGCCGCAGGTAGGCGCTTCCGCCCTGGAATCCGGCCAGGTGCAAGCCCTTTCGCAGTTCGTCGCCTGGCCCGGGCTGCTGGTCTTCCAGGGCATGGCCAAGCTGCTCTACGACGGGGCCGAGCTGAACCTGCCCACCCTGCATGGTGTGGTGGTGCGGCGCTCCTACGCGTCCGCGCACCCGGAGGTGCTGGCGGCCTTCCTGCAGGCGCAGCTGGACGCCACCGCTTTTCTCAACGACAAGCCGCTGGCGGCGGCGCGTATCGTCGCGCAAGGCAGTGGGCTACCGCAGGAGGTGGTGTACCTCTACAACGGCCCGGGCGGCACGTCGTTCGACACCACGCTGAAAGCATCGTTGGCTCAGGCATTGAAAAGCGATGTGCTGTACCTCAAGTCGATCGGCGACTTCGCCGACCTCGACATCGACAAGTTCATTCAGGACGAGCCGCTGCGCGCGGTGTTCGCTGCGCGCGGGCTGAATTATGACGCCACCCGGGCGGCCACCGCCAATCCCTCGGTACTGCGCGGCGATCCCGCTCAAGCAAGCGAACTCTGGTTGGACGGAACCGATGCGACCCAAACTTTCGCCAATCCAACCAGCCTGCTGCAAGCCATCCGGAAGGCGAGCGGCCACGGCACGAAGATCCGCGCGGCCTACGTTCCCGATGCAGAGTTGGGCACGCGCTGGTTCGCCGACAAGGCGGTCTGGGTTCACGATGGCCAGAACTTCCTGCCGTTCGGCACTCCCGCCGGAGCAAACCGCTACATAGCAGCACACCCGGGCAGCACCTCGATGAATTATCAACAAGCACTGGAAGGTTCGGTATGACTGCGTACCTGACTGGAGGGGTCAGCGCCCCGGCGACCGACGAAGTCATCGCCGCGGCTCCCGCTACCGCGCTCGGCACGACACGGCGACTCGCCGCACCGTGGCGGTCGTGGCTGCTGCGGCTGGCCTCGGTCGCGGCGGCAATCGGCCTGTGGCAGTTGCTCACCGCCGGCAAGGTGCGCTTCCTGCTGCGGTTTGACACGTTGCCGACGGTAACCGAAGTCGTGAACGCGTTGCACCGCCGGCTCGGCGCCTACGAGTACTGGCTTGACCTGGCGCAGTCTCTGATTCGTATTCTCACCGGCTTCGGGCTGGCCGCGGTGGTCGGCGTCGCTACGGGTGTGCTGCTGGGGCGCTCGCGGCTGTTCGCCGATGTGTTCGGCCCGTTGGCGGAGCTGGCCAGGCCCATCCCCGCGATTGCGATGGTGCCGGTGGCGGTCCTGCTGTTCCCGACCGACGAGGCCGGCATCGTGTTCATCACCTTCCTGGCCGCCTACTTTCCGATCATGGTCAGTACCCGTCATGCGGTGCGGGCACTGCCCACCTTGTGGGAGGACTCGGTGCGGACCCTGGGCGGCGGCCGGTGGGAGGTGCTGAGCCAGGTGGTGCTGCCGGGCATCCTGCCGGGAGTGTTCGGCGGGTTGTCGGTCGGCATGGGAGTGGCCTGGATCTGCGTGATCTCCGCGGAGATGATCTCCGGTCGCCTCGGCGTCGGGTACCGCACCTGGCAGGAGTACACCGTGCTGGCCTACCCCCAGGTGTTCGTCGGCATCATCACCATCGGCGTGCTGGGATTCGCGACCGCCGCGGCGGTCGAACTGGTGGGACGCCGCGTGACTCGCTGGCTGCCGCGCGCACAGGAGGGCCTGCGATGACCGTCGGGATGAGCCTCGAGCTGGATCGAGTTCGGTTGTCCTACACCGGTGCTCCGGTTATCGACGGGCTGAACCTGGCGGTGCGGCCGGGCGAGATCCTGGTGCTCACCGGGCCGTCGGGCTGCGGCAAGTCGACGGTGCTGCGCGCGCTGGCGGGCCTGCTGTCACCCCACGACGGCGCGGTGCTGGCCGACGGCGCCGAAGTCACCACCACCTCCGGCGACCGCGGCATGGTGTTCCAGGACAATGCGCTGTTGCCGTGGCGCACCGTGCGGTCCAACATCGAACTGGCGCTGCGGCTGCGCGGCGAACCACGCGCCACCCGGCGCACGGTGGCCGAGCGCTGGATCGACGAACTCGGGCTCACCGGTTTCGGCCACTACCTGCCCAAGAGCCTGTCCGGCGGGATGCGGCAGCGCGTTCAGCTGGCCCGCGGCCTGGCCGGGGCGCCGCGGGCGGTGATGATGGACGAGCCGTTCGGAGCGCTGGACACCCAAACCCGTGCCGCCATGCAGCGACTGCTCATCGACACCTGGCGCACCCATCCGACCACGATCGTCTTCGTCACCCACGACGTCGATGAGGCACTGGCGTTGGCGGACCGGATCGTGGTGCTGGGCAAGGCTGGTCAGCCGCTGCGTGCGGTGCTCGACGTGCCCGAACCGCGAACCGGGAGGCTGCGCGACGAGTTGCGCTCGGAAATCATCGCCGCACTTGATCATTCGGTGGCGGCGTGATGCAGATTCCCGATCAAGTCCCGGGCCGCCTGGACTGCGACGTGTTGGTGATCGGCGGTGGCACCGCGGGCACCATGGCGGCACTGTCCGCCGCCGAGCGCGGCGCCCGGGTGCTGCTGTTGGAGAAGGCCCACGTGCGCCATTCGGGTGCGTTGGCGATGGGCATGGACGGGGTGAACAACGCCGTCATCCCGGGCAAGGCCGAACCGGAGGACTACGTCGCCGAGATCACCCGGGCCAACGACGGAATCGTCAACCAGCGCACGGTGTATCAGACGGCCACTCGTGGGTTCGCCATGGTGCAGAGGCTAGAGCGCTACGGGGTGAAGTTCGAGAAGGACGAGCACGGCGAGTACGCGGTGCGCCGGGTGCACCGGTCGGGCTCCTACGTGCTGCCCATGCCCGAAGGCAAGGACGTCAAAAAGGCGCTGTATCGGGTGCTGCGGCAGCGGTCGATGCGGGAGAAGATCCGGATCGAGAACCGCCTGATGCCGGTGCGCGTGTTGGTCGACCCCGACAAAAAAGGCCGGGCCGTCGGCGCTGCCGCGCTGAACACCCGAACCGGTGAATTCGTCGCCGTGGGCGCCAAGGCGGTGATCCTGGCGACCGGGGCGTGCGGCCGGCTCGGTTTACCCGCGTCGGGCTACCTGTACGGCACCTACGAGAACCCCACCAACGCCGGCGACGGGTACGCGATGGCCTACCACGCCGGTGCGGAGCTGTCCGGTATCGAGTGTTTTCAGGTCAATCCGCTGATCAAGGATTACAACGGCCCGGCCTGTGCCTATGTGGCCAATCCGTTCGGTGGCTACCAAGTCAATTCGCACGGCGAGCGGTTCGTCGACTCCGACTACTGGTCGGGGCAGATGATGGCCGAAGTCAAAAGCGAGATCGACTCGGCGCGCGGGCCCATCTATCTCAAGGTGTCGCACCTTTCCGATGAGACGCTCACCGCGCTGGAGAACATCCTGCACACCACCGAACGCCCCACTCGCGGCACCTTCCACGCCAACCGCGGCCATGACTACCGCACCCATGACGTGGAGATGCACATCTCCGAAATCGGTTTGTGCAGTGGGCATTCCGCTTCCGGAGTCTGGGTCGACGAGCATGCTCGCACCACCGTGCCCGGACTGTACGCCGCCGGGGACCTGGCCTGCGTGCCGCACAACTACATGATCGGGGCATTCGTCTTCGGTGACCTGGCCGGCACTCATGCCGCGTCAACCTTGGGCGAAGTCTCTGCGCCGCAACAACTCCCGGACGATCAGCTGCGCGAGGCGCACGAGCTGATCTATCGGCCGCTGCGGCATCCGGACGGTCCGCCGCAACCGCAGGTCGAATACAAGCTGCGGCGGTTCGTCAACGACTACGTGGCGCCGCCCAAGACGGCGGCCAAACTGTCCATCGCGGTGCGCACCTTCGAGCGGATGCGCGACGAAATCGCGGGCATGGGCGCCCGTGATCCCCACGAGTTGATGCGCACCGTGGAGGTGTCGTTCATCAGGGACTGCGCCGAGATGGCGGCTCGCTCCTCGCTCACCCGGACCGAATCGCGCTGGGGCCTCTACCACGACCGCGCCGACCTGCCCGGGCGCGACGACAGCCAATGGGGGTATCACCTCAACCTGCGCAAGGGGACCGACGGCGCGATGGTGTTCCTCAAGCGGCCCGTGGCCCCGTATTTTGTGCCGGTCCCCGAGCTGGACGGCCTGCCGCCGGTGGACCAGACGGCCCACGATGTGGAGCAGCCGCCGCTGGTGGGCGGTCAAGCGCCGGCCACCAGCGTCTCGCGGATCGGCTCGGCCGCAACGGCATTCGAACCGCCCTCACCGCGTATTGCCGAGGTCCTCGGGCTGGAGGAGCCGACGATTGCCGATCTGCAGCCCTACCTGGCCGACTCGGATCCCGGGGTGCGCCGAACCGCGGTGGCCACGCTCACCGAGCACATTCCCGACGGATACGCGCCGGCCCTGTTCGCCGCGCTGGACGACGCCGATGCCGGGGTGCGCCGCACCAGCGCCGACGGAATCCGCGAGCTGGTCGAGGTGCTGCCCGACCCCGCCGCGGCCCGGGCGTACTTGTCGTCGCGCGACATGGTGGTGCGCGCGGCGTCGGTGTATCTGCTGGCCGCCCGGCGGGCCGGTGATGCCGGCCAATACCGAAGCGCGCTCGTAGATTCCGACCACCGGGTCCGTATCGAGGCCGTGCGAGCGCTGGTGTCGGTCGATGACGTGGCCGGGGTCGTTGCGGCCACCGGCGACGAGAGCCGGGAGGTTCGTATCGTGGCGGCTGCCGGCCTGGCCACGCTGCGCGGCGGCCACGATGCGGTGAGCGCGTTGGTCGCCGACCCCGATCCGCTGGTGCGCGCGGCGGCGCTGTCCGCCTTGAGCGAATTAGGCTGCGGTCAAGACGATTTCGCTGCAGTCGAAAAGGCGCTGCAAGCACCGGCCTGGCAGGTGCGGGAGGGTGCGGCCCGCGCGCTCTCGGGTGCAACGGCCGAACTCGCGGTTCCCCGGTTGTCCGAGACGCTCGCCGATACCCATCTGGATGTACGCAAGGCCGCGGTGCTGAGCCTGACCCGGTGGGCCGGCGAACCCGCCACCCGCGACGCACTCGGAATCGCGCTCAAGGACAGTGACGCCGATGTGCGGGCCTACGCGCGCCGGGCTTTGGAAGACGCCGAATAGTTGAGTGTGCCCGGGTGGCGTCGAGTGTGCGCGGGTGCCTTCGCGTGTGCGTCCAGGGCGCGAATCTTGGCTATCCTCTGCCCTGGACGCACACTCAACGCCGTCGATGCACACTGCGGCTCGCAGCCTATTCGCAGTCACCGCAAGGCCTTGGCGTAGAGCAGCGCGTCCAGCGGCTCAGGGCCGATGGTCGGGTAGACGGCGTAACGGGCCAACCGGCCCTCCAGCTGGAACCCGGCTCGCAGCAGCACCCGAGCCGACCGCTCGTTGTCGACATGGCAGGTGGCCCAGACGCGGTACACGCCCCGATCGGCTTGCAGCGCATTCATCAGTAGGGCGAGCACCTCCGGCATGTAAGCCTTGCCCCACCACCGTCGGCCGAGGCAGTACCCAATTTCGACCGAGTGTGGCACCGGGCGCCGGCAGCTGCACAGCCCGATGACCTCGCCGCTGTGCCGCAACGCAATCGCCCAGGTCCGCTCTTCATCGCTGACATTGAGTTTTTCGGCGATCACCCGCCGCGTCGCCGCGACGTCCTGGTGCGGCAACCACTTCAGATACTTGGTGACTTTCGGATCGCGGGCGACCCGTTGGAAGAGCGCGCCGGCGTCGTCCAGTACCGGCCGGCGCAGCAGCAGCCGCGGCCCGGCGATGCGGTCAGGGGGGTAATCGACCATGTCTGGATCCGCTACAGGCCGAGCGCACGGTAGGTGTGGCGGACGAACTTCGGTTGCGCCGTGCGCAGTTTCGCCAGCGACGTGTTACCCGCGACAGCCGTGGCCGCGTCCACGCTCAGGTCCGGCAAATTCTGAATCAGGTACAGCAGGATCAAATCCGCCGTCGGGTCCGCCTGCCACCATGTCCCGTACGCGCCGGGCCAGCTGAACGTTCCGAGTCCGCCCGGGCCGAACAGCGGGGCGGACTTCGCCGGATCGGTCACCACTGACAGATTCAACCCGAACCCGCGACCGACCCAGTACGGCGCCCCGAGAAAGTTGTGTCGCTTGTGTTCGGCGGTGAGCCGGTCGGTCCGCATCAAGCGGACCGAGTCGGGGGAGAGCACCCGCACGCCGTCGACGATCCCGTCGCCGAGCAGCATCCGCACGAACCGCAGGTAGTCGTCGGCCGTCGACCACAACCCGCCGCCGGCGTTGCAGAACGAGGGTGGCTTGATGTGCGGCGGTCCCATCACGTCGTGGTGCAGCTGGTTGTCCTCGTCGAGCCGGTACATGGTCGCCGCGCGCCCCCGCGCTTCGACGGTTACGAAGAATCCGGTGTCGGTCATGCCTAGCGGGCCCAGGATTCGTTCGTCGAGCACCCGGTGGAACGGCTTGCCCTCGATGCGGGATGCGATGACGCCCAGCAGATCTATGGCGTGGCTGTAAGTCACCCGGTCGCCGGGTTGGTGCACCAGCGGCAGCGTGGCCAGCTCGGTCAGCCAGGCCTCCGGGCCCTGGCCGAACGGCAGCCGCACATAAGCCCGCGAGATCGGTCCGGACACCGAAAATCCGTACGCCAGACCGCTGGTATGGGTGAGCAGGTCCTCGATCAGCATCGCGCGCCGCGCCGGATGTGTGTGGTCCAGCGGACCACTCGGGTCGTCCAGCACCTGCACGCCGGCGAACTCCGGAGCCCAGCGCGTGATCGGGTCTTTCAGCGCCAGTTTGCCGTCGTCGACCAGGCTCATCACCACCGCAACCGTGACCGGTTTGGTCATCGACGCGATGCGAAACAGGGTGTCGCTGTGCATCGGCAAACCCGCGTCGACGTCGCGGTACCCGATCTCGTTGAGCTGCAGCAATTCTCCGTGCTGCCAGACCACCGTCACCGCACCGGCGAGTAGGCCGGCGTCGCAGACCTCACGGATTGAGGCCTGATTGCCGTCGAGATTCACCCGGTCAGGTTAGCCCGCGCCCAGCTAGCGCCGCCGAGCGCGGACGTACCAGAACGCCATCTCTACGTCGTTGCCGTCCAGTTCGCGACGCACCGTGGCGGGCTGCAGTGACTCGATGTCCCAGCCCGCGCCGCCGAGGACGTCGCGCAGCGTCTGCTCGGACACCGCGGGCCGCGGCCACTCCGTGTCGGCCGGGTTGGCGTCGGAGAAGCAGCTGAGCAGCAGGGTGGCGCCCGGCCTGGTGGCCCGGTGCGCCGCGGCAGCGTAGCTGCGCTTGCCGTCGTCGTCCAGACAATGGAACATGCCGCTGTCGACGATGGTGTCGAACGCGTCGGTGTAACCCTCGAGCTTGGTGGAGTCGGTCACCGCGAACTTCACGCTGACTCCGGCGTCCTTGGCCCGCCGCTCGGCGGTGGTCAGTGCGGTCGGCGAGATGTCCAGCCCGGTCACGTTGTGTCCGTTCTTGGCCAGGTAGATGGCGTTGTCGCCGAGCCCGCAGCCGATGTCGAGGACGTCACCGTGCACCCAGCCGCCCTCCTGCCAGGCGATGACATTCTCCTTGGGCGCCTTGGTGTCCCATGGTGGTGTGGCCACAGCGGGGAAGCCTTCGGCCGGGCTTTCGCCGCGGTAAAGGGCATCGAAATCAATAACCGGGAAACGAGAGAAATCTGAGGGGGATGTCGAGCCTGTCATTTTCGCCAGGGTAGCGCGGAATGCTACGCTGCCGGGCAGTCGACATCCTTTAACGATCCGTCCAGAGAGGCGGAGAAGGAGGTCTGGAAGAAAACCATGTCTCGCATGGGTGCCGCGGGGGATGCCGCCACCGGTAGGGAATTGATGTCTGCGGCCGACGTCGGTCGCACCATTTCCCGTATTGCGCATCAGATCATCGAAAAGACCGCGTTGGATGATCCGAGCCAGTCCGCGCCACGGGTGGTGCTGCTGGGTATCCCGACCCGCGGCGTGACATTGGCCAAGCGCCTGGCCACCAACATCGGCGAATACAGCGGGATAGACGTCGCGCGCGGAGCCCTTGATATCACCCTGTACCGCGACGACCTGATGCAAAAGCCGCCACGCCCGCTGGAAGCCACGTCGATCCCGTCCGGCGGCATCGACGACGCGCTGGTGATCCTCGTCGACGACGTGCTGTACTCCGGGCGCTCGGTGCGATCCGCCTTGGACGCGCTGCGCGACGTGGGCCGGCCGCGGGCCGTGCAACTGGCGGTGCTGGTGGACCGCGGGCACCGCGAATTACCGCTGCGCGCCGACTATGTGGGCAAGAACGTGCCGACCTCGCGCAACGAGAGCGTACACGTGCTGCTGAGCGAGCACGACGGCCGCGACGGAGTGGTGATCTCGCGATGACCAGACACCTGTTGACCGCCGGCGACCTGAGCCGCGACGACGCCACCGCGATCCTCGACGACGCGGACCGGTTCGCCCAGGCTCTGGTGGGCCGCGAGATCAAAAAGCTGCCGACACTGCGCGGACGCACCGTGATCACGATGTTCTACGAGAACTCGACCCGTACCCGGGTGTCCTTCGAGGTGGCCGGGAAGTGGATGAGTGCCGACGTGATCAACGTGAGCGCGGCCGGATCGTCGGTGGGCAAGGGCGAGTCGCTGCGCGACACCGCGCTGACGCTGCGGGCGGCCGGTGCCGACGCGCTGATCATCCGTCACCCGGCATCCGGTGCGGCACACCTGCTTGCCGAATGGACTGCTGTTAAGGACGACGGCCCGTCGGTCATCAACGCCGGGGACGGCACCCATGAGCACCCGACGCAAGCGCTGCTGGACGCGCTGACCATCCGCCAACGGCTCGGCGGTATCGAAGGCCGGCGCATCGTGATCGTCGGTGACATCCTGCACAGCCGGGTCGCGCGCTCCAATGTCAGGCTGCTGGACACCCTGGGCGCCGAGGTGGTGCTGGTGGCGCCGCCGACGTTGTTGCCGGTCGGGGTCGACGGCTGGCCGGCCACCATCTCCTATGACTTCGACGCCGAATTGCCCGCCGCCGACGCGGTGCTGATGCTGCGGGTGCAGGCCGAACGGATGAACGGGGGCTTCTTCCCGTCGGTGCGTGAGTACTCGGTTCGCTACGGGCTTTCCGATCGGCGTCAGGCGATGCTGCCCGGCCATGCCGTGGTGCTGCACCCTGGGCCGATGGTGCGCGGCATGGAGATCGCGTCTTCGGTGGCTGACTCATCGCAATCAGCTGTGCTGCAACAGGTTTCCAACGGTGTCCACGTGCGAATGGCGGTGTTGTTCCACGTGCTGGTGGGCGCCGAATCGGCCGGCAAAGAGGGTGCGGCATGAGCGTGCTGCTTCGCGGGGTCCGATTGTACGGCGAGGGCGAGCGCGTCGACGTATTGGTCGAAGACGGCCAGATCGCCGCCATCGGTCCGGGTCTCGCGATCCCCGATACCGCCGACGTCATCGATGCCACCGATCAGGTGCTGCTGCCCGGACTGGTCGACCTGCACACCCACCTGCGCGAGCCCGGTCGCGAATATGCCGAAGACATCGAAACCGGCTCGGCAGCAGCGGCTTTGGGCGGCTACACCGCGGTATTCGCGATGGCCAACACCAATCCGGTCGCCGACAGTCCGGTGGTCACCGACCATGTCTGGCATCGCGGCCAGCAGGTCGGTCTGGTCGACGTGCATCCCGTCGGCGCCGTCACCGTCGGGCTGGCCGGCGCCGAGCTAACCGAGATGGGCATGATGGCCGCCGGCGCCGCGCAGGTGCGCATGTTCTCCGACGACGGCATCTGCGTGCACGACCCGCTGATGATGCGGCGCGCCCTGGAGTACGCCACCGGCCTGGGGGTGCTGATCGCCCAGCACGCCGAGGAGCCGAGACTGACAGTTGGCGCGGTCGCGCACGAGGGGCCCACCGCGGCCAGGCTCGGACTCGCGGGATGGCCGCGGGCCGCCGAGGAATCGATCGTCGCCCGCGACGCGCTGCTGGCCCGCGACGCGGGCGCCCGGGTGCACATCTGCCATGCCTCCACCGCTGGCACTGTCGAAATCCTGAAATGGGCTAAGGACCAAGGTATTTCGATCACCGCAGAAGTCACCCCCCATCATCTGCTGCTCGACGACAGCAGGCTGGCCAGCTACGACGGAATCAACCGGGTCAACCCGCCGCTGCGCGAGGCCGGCGACGCCGTCGCGTTGCGTCAAGCGCTGGCTGACGGGGTAATCGACTGTGTGGCCACCGACCACGCCCCGCACGCCGAGCACGAAAAATGCGTCGAGTTCTCCGCGGCACGCCCCGGCATGCTGGGGTTGCAGACGGCCCTGTCGGTGGTCGCCCGGACGATGGTGGCGCCCGGACTGCTGACCTGGCGCGATGTCGCCCGGGTGATGAGCGAGAACCCGGCGCGCATCGTCGGCCTGCCCGACCACGGCCGGCCACTCGAGGTGGGTGAGCCGGCCAACCTGACCGTGGTGGACCCGGACGCCAGCTGGACGGTCGCCGGGCCGGACCTGGCCAGCCGGTCAGCCAACACCCCATACGAGTCGATGACCTTGCCCGCCACCGTGACTGCGACGCTGCTGCGCGGCAAAATCACTGCTCGGGACGGGAAGAGTCCGGCATGAACTCAGGCACGCTGGTGGGGTCGCTGATCTTCGCGGCCGTGTTGGTCGTGGTGATCGCCGTGGTGATTCAGCTGATGATGCGCGCCTGGCACCGCCGCGCCCGGCAGCAGCAGGAGCTGATCGGCAGCCTGCCCGGTATTCCCGACGCGGTGAGCACGGCGACTCTGATAACCCGCGGCCTGTATTGCGGCTGCACTATGGCCCCGGCCTGGAACGAGCGGATCACGGCCGGCGATCTTGGCTACCGAAGCAAGGCGGTGCTTACCCGCTACCCCGAGGGGATCATGTTGGAACGGATACGGGCCCAGCCGATTTGGATTCCACAGGAGTCGATCACGGCGATTCGCATGGAGCGCGGCATCGCAGGCAAGGTGGTGGCCCCCATTGGGATACTGGCGATCCGATGGCGGCTGCCGTCAGGGGTCGAGATCGACATCGGATTTCGGGCAAACCACCGCGACGCATACGCCCCCTGGCTGGATTCCCGAGAGAGGGGAGCCGCGTGAGCAAAGCTCTGTTGGTGCTTGAAGATGCCCGAGTCTTCACCGGCACGCCGTTCGGCATGATCGGCCAAACACTTGGGGAAGCAGTCTTTTCCACCGGCATGTCCGGCTATCAGGAAACGCTCACCGACCCCAGCTATCACCGGCAGATCGTGGTGGCGACCGCACCGCAGATCGGCAACACCGGGTGGAACGGTGAGGATGCCGAGAGCCGCGGTGACAAGATCTGGGTCGCCGGCTACGCGGTGCGCGATCCCTCGCCGCGCGCATCCAACTGGCGCGCCACCGGCACGCTGGAGGACGAGCTGGTCCGCCAACACATCGTCGGGATCGCCGGTATCGACACGCGGGCGGTGGTGCGGCATCTGCGCAGCCGCGGCTCGATGAAGGCCGGGGTGTTCTCCGGTGAGGCGGTCGCCGCACCGGCCGAGCTGCTGCAGCGGGTGCGGGGCCAGCGGTCGATGCTGGGTGCCGATCTCGCCGGCGAGGTCAGCACCGCGGGCACCTACATCGTGGAACCGGAAGGGGCACAGCGGTTTACCGTGGCCGCCCTGGACCTCGGCATCAAGACCAACACGCCGCGCAACTTTGCCCGCCGCGGGATCCGCAGCCATGTGCTGCCAGCGTCGGCGACCTTCGAGCAGATCGCCGACATCAACCCGGACGGCGTGTTCTTGTCCAATGGGCCCGGCGACCCCGCCACCGCCGACCACGTCGTCGAGCTCACCCGACAGGTGATCGGCGCCGGAATCCCGTTGTTCGGCATCTGTTTCGGCAACCAGATCCTGGGCCGGGCGCTGGGCCTGTCCACCTACAAGATGGTGTTCGGGCACCGTGGCATCAACGTCCCGGTGATCGACCACGCCACCGGCCGCGTCGCGGTGACCGCGCAGAACCACGGCTTCGCGCTGGAAGGCGAGGCGGGTCAGTCCTTCGACACACCGTTCGGCCCTGCGATCGTCAGCCACACCTGCGCCAACGACGGGGTGGTGGAGGGCCTCAAACTCGCGGACGGCAAGGCATTTTCGGTGCAATACCACCCGGAGGCGGCTGCGGGACCGCACGATGCGGAATACCTGTTCGATAGCTTTGTCGAGCTCATGGAGGGTCGGCGATGACCCACATCCTCGCGAGCGCGCGTGTTTGTACAGGGACACGCCGTAAAACGCGTACAAATGGGGACGCTCGCGCGAGGGAAGGGGGACGCTAAGTGCCGCGTCGTGAGGACCTCAACCACGTGCTGGTGATCGGCTCGGGACCGATCGTGATCGGGCAGGCCTGCGAGTTCGACTACTCCGGCACCCAGGCCTGCCGGGTGCTGCGCGCCGAGGGGTTGCAGGTCAGCCTGGTCAACTCGAATCCGGCCACCATCATGACCGACCCCGAGTACGCAGATCACACCTATGTCGAGCCCATCACCCCTTCGTTTGTCGAGCGAGTGATCGCCCAGCAGGCCGAGCGCGGCAACAAGATCGACGCGCTGCTGGCCACCCTGGGTGGGCAGACCGCGCTCAACACCGCCGTCGCGCTGTATGAGAACGGTGCACTGGAACGCTACGGCGTCGAACTCATCGGCGCCGACTTCGACGCCATCCAGCGCGGCGAGGACCGGCAACGGTTCAAGGACATCGTGGCCAAGGTCGGTGGTGAATCCGCCCGCAGCCGAGTGTGTTTCACCATGGAAGAGGTCCGCGAGACGGTCTCCGAACTGGGCCTCCCGGTCGTCGTCCGGCCCAGCTTCACCATGGGCGGGCTGGGTTCGGGGATGGCGCGATCCGTCGAGGAGGTCGACCGGATGGCCGGTGCCGGGCTGGCCGAAAGCCCGAGCGCCAATGTGCTGATCGAGGAATCGATCTACGGCTGGAAGGAATTCGAACTCGAGCTGATGCGCGACGGCCGCGACAACGTGGTGGTGGTGTGCTCCATCGAGAACGTCGACCCGATGGGCGTGCACACCGGTGACTCGGTCACCGTCGCGCCGGCCATGACCCTGACCGACCGGGAGTACCAGCGGATGCGTGATCT
>Ga0335072_10002686_pt1 | contig 27362 bp, 25 predicted proteins | sample Lox_Sample_21_FD_206725 | JGI IMG/M metagenome (GOLD analysis project Ga0335072, IMG submission 206725) | Soil microbial communities from Loxahatchee National Wildlife Refuge, Florida, United States - Lox_Sample_2.1 | ecosystem: Environmental > Terrestrial > Soil > Wetlands | place: USA...
TCATCATTGATTTCAAGCGTGGTCTTCATATGGTTACCCAGCATTTCGATATGGCTTGCCATATTCTAGAGCTGGATACCCTCTGGAGCAATCCAGGCTATCAATCATCTTTGCCGAACACATGCTTGACCGCATGCTTGGTGGCATCCCAGCCTTCGCGCGTGCCGTGCGCCACGCCGTGGCCCACTTCCTTGGCGCCGTGTCCAATGCCGTGGCCCGCTTCTTTCGCGCCATGGCCGATGGTTCTGGCGACGTGCGCGGTCGCATGTCCGACATCGCGCGCGCCGTTGCCGATGGCGTGGCCGGCGTTTTTGGCATCCTGCTTCACGCCTTGCTCGGCAGCGTTCGCAGCATGGTTGAAAAGCGCGAAGCTGGCGCATGCAAACAACACTGCGTACACCGTTTTAGCGTTCATGCGGTGGCTCCTCGACGGCTATCAGGCATCGACGCGCTTGGCGCCCGCGTCCAGTCCGGCTTTCAGGCTTGCCTCGATGAAATCGTCGAGATCGCCATCGAGCACCTTCTGCGTATCGGTGCGTTCCACGCCGGTGCGCAGGTCCTTGATGCGGCTCTGGTCCAGCACGTAGTTGCGGATCTGGCTGCCCCAGCCGATGTCGGACTTGGTCGCTTCCAGCGCGTCCTTTTCGGCGTTGCGCTTCTGGATTTCCAGTTCGTACAACTTGGCGGCCAGCATTTTCATGGCGCGGTCGCGGTTGGCGTGCTGGCTGCGCTCGGTCTGGCAGGCCACCACCACGCCGGTAGGCACGTGGGTGATACGCACCGCCGATTCGGTTTTGTTGACGTGCTGGCCGCCGGCACCGGAGGAGCGGTATACGTCGGTTTTCAGATCAGCCGGGTTGATCTCGATGTCGATGTCGTCGTCGACTTCCGGCGACACGAACACCGAGGTGAAGCTGGTGTGACGGCGATTGTCGGAGTCGAATGGGCTCTTGCGCACCAGGCGATGCACGCCGATTTCGGTTTTCAGCCAGCCGTAGGCGTAATCGCCTTCCACGCGGAAGGTGGCGGACTTGATGCCGGCCACGTCGCCGGCGCTGACTTCCATCAGCTCGGTTTTCCAGCCGCGCGATTCGCACCAGCGCAGGTACATGCGCAGCAGCATTTCGGCCCAGTCCTGCGCCTCGGTGCCACCGGCGCCGGCCTGCACGTCGACGAAGGCGTTCATGGCGTCCATCTTGCCGGAGAACATGCGCTGGAATTCCAGCTTGCTGACCTCGGCGTCGAGCTTGCCGACGTCGGTCTGCACGGATTGCACGGTGGCTTCGTCGCCGTCGGCGGCGGCCATTTCCAGCAGTTCGCCGGCATCGGCCAGGCCGGAGGTGATGCGGTCGATGCCGCTGACGATGGTATCGAGGCGGGCGCGTTCGCGGCCCAGTTCCTGCGCGCGCGGCGGATCGTCCCACACGTTGGGATTTTCCAGTTCGCGGCTTACTTCTTCCAGGCGCTCACGCTTGGCGTCGTAGTCAAAGATACCCCCTAAGCGACTCGATACGGGCCGTGAGGTCCGCGATCTGCGCAAGGATCGGATTGGTTTCGATCATGGTGGTTGAACCCTGGAGGGATGGCGCCCGATGGGCGCGAGATAAACGGTAATGCTAGCAAACCGGGTGCGCAGGCGCCTAGCTGAGGGCTGAAGGCACGCATGCACGGTACTGGCATTCCCTCTCCCAGGAGCCGAGCTGCGAACTTACGGAAAGCTCCATGTGCTTTTTGATTCGTCGCCCTGGCGAAGGCCCTATCTCTTGGTCACATTTTTTTGCTCGCTATCGATGCGGGATAACCCATCAATGCGGTAGGCCAGTCCCTTCTCCCCCATCTTTGATCAATAACGGGGGAGAGGGAGCTATTTCCGGCGGACCTGACATTGCACGCAAGAAATGTGACCAAGAGACAGGGCGAAGGCCGGGGGCGACGGTTCTCAGAGGGTCCAACTCCCTCCCTCACATGAACTCAGCCGTTTAGCTTCACCACCGTGCAATCCAATCCACGCATGCGCGCGGCGGCGTCCATCGCTTGCGGCAGCTCTTCCAACGCATACTGCTGCAGGCGCACGGCCTCCAGATCGAGCAAACCCGCACGTACCAGCCTTATCAACCGTCGGCTGTCTTCGGCGCTGTACATGAAATGGCCGATCACCTCCCACTGGTTGATCAGCATTTGCCCGTAATCCAGTGGCAGCGGCACGCTCATGCTGCCCATCAGCACCAGCCGGCCGCGGCGACGCAATGCGCCCAGGGCGCTAAGCGTGGAGTTGGCGTCGCACGCACGCCCCACCATATCGAACGCCATGTGCGCGCCACCGTCGGTGGCTTCGCGCAATGCCGCCGTGTCATGCTCGATGCTTCCGCCAAGGGCGACGGGGCGAACGCGTTTATCCATGGCGGCGAGGGTCTGCAATGCAGACACGTCGCGTGCCGTTGCCACCACGCGTTCGGCCCCCATCGCCAGTGCAAGCAATACGGCGGCAGCGCCGAAGTAACCGCTGGCGCCATTGACGATCACCGTTTCGCCGGCCGCAAGGCGGCCACGACGCAGGCCGCCGAACGGCACGATGAACTTGCCGAGCGAGGCAAGCCGTTCCCAGGCGATATGCGTCAAGCCTTCAAGGCTTACCGGTACCGTGGCCGGCACAGCGGCGAACTCGCTCAAACTGCCGTCCGGCCAATCGTTCAACAAGCCGGTGCTCTGCGGACCGGTGCCAGTCAGGCCGGAGAGCACTTCGACCGGGTCGTCCACGTTCTCGGTCGACATCACGTACGGGTGCACCAGCACGGCCTGCCCCGGCTTGTAGTGATGCACCCCTTCGCCCACCGCCTCGACGACGCCGACACCATTGGTGCCGATGACGAAAGGTTGCTCGGGATACTGATAATGACGAGCCAGGCTGCCGCGCACGTAATCGCCCAGGTAGCTGAGCAGCGGTACCGCGCGCATGCGCACCACCACGGCGCCGCGGCGCGCCACGGGCCGTGCCTGTTCCACCAGCGCCAGCGGCGGTGTTTCACCCGGAGAAAACTGCCATGCTTTCATGAGAACCCTCGTTGTCGTGTTGCGATGCGCCTAACTATGGCAAGCTCGCAAAAGCTCATTAAGCGCACGCGTTATCCTGGTATTGGCAACAACAGGCTGCGGCTATGGCGACCCTTCCCTCACTTTCCCCGCGAGAACTGCTGGCCAGCTTCCTGCGCGAACGACGCGCGCGCCTGCAGCCACAGGACGTGGGGCTGCCCCCCGGCGTACGACGTCGCACGCGCGGGCTGCGGCGCGAGGAAGTGGCACAGATCGCCGGTATCGGGCTGACCTGGTACACCTGGCTGGAGCAGGCGCGCGACATCCGCGTCTCCAGCGCGTTTCTCGACAATCTCGCCAAGGCGCTGCGGCTGGATCAGGCCGAGCGCGAATATTTGTTCACCCTGGCCCAGGAAAAAACGGGGCCACCCAAACCGCAGGCTACACCCGCCCTGCAGCGCATGCTGGACGGCATGGCGCAGCCCGCCTATCTGGTGGATACCCACTGGGACGTGGTGGCGTGGAACGCCGCCACGATTCATCTGCTTACCGATTTTGGCGCGATGCTCCCGGAACAGCGCAACACCATGTTGTACGTGTTCCTGGATCCACACTGCAGGCAGACCTTGCTGAACTGGGAACACCACGCACGCGTTGCCATCGCCATGTTCCGTTTCGACATTGCGGGTGCGGGCGATGACGCGCGCTTTGCGGCATTGACCGATGAGCTGTTGCGCGGAAGCCGCGAGTTCGCGCAATGGTGGCCGCAGCAAGACGTGAAAACGCGCGAACATGGCACCAAGCGTTATCACCAGGAAGATGGCAGCATCGCCTGCTACGAGCACACGGCGTTTGCGGTGGAAGGCACGCCAGGGTTGCGGATGGTGATGTATACGCGGGTGGAAGAAGGCTAACGGTGTTCGCGCCGTCGGGCGCCAAGCGCAGGTTGGGGCGCAAGCCCCAACTGCGCCATGCATGCCTATGCTGGGATTCGGCTACGCCTCGTCCCAGCCTAGATGGCATCCCAGTCTAGGTCGCTTGAAGTCGCCGGCAGGTTTACGGCGTTGTCTCCAGTGCATTGGCATGCACGCCGCGCACCGCGCGGCCGGAAGGGTCGGCCATTGCCGCAAACGCCGGGTCCCAGGCCAGTGCGGCCGGCGAGGAACACGCGATCGACTTGCCGCCGGGCACCGTCGCTGCGCAGGCTTCGCCGGGGAAGAATTTCTCGAAGATGCGGCGATACAGGTATGCCTCTTTGGTGGCCGGCGTGTTGAAGGGATAGCGTGACGCGGCAGCAGCAAATTCGCGGTCGCTGACCGCCTGCTCGGCGTGCGCTTTCAGGCCATCGATCCAGCCGTAGCCGACGCCATCGCTGAACTGTTCTTTCTGCCGCCACAGGATCGATTCCGGCAGCGCACCGGCGAACGCTTCGCGCAACACGGCTTTTTCGATGCGGCCGTTGCCGGCCATCTTGTGCGTAGCATCCATGCTCATCGCCGCCTCCATGAACTCCAGATCGAGGAACGGTACGCGTGCCTCCACGCCCCAGGCCATCATCGACTTGTTCGCGCGCAGGCAGTCGTAGCTGTGCAGCGCATCGAGCTTGCGCACGGTTTCTTCGTGGAAGGCTTCGGGCGAAGGCGCTTTGTGGAAATACAGGTAGCCACCGAAGATTTCATCGGAGCCTTCGCCGGACAGCACCATCTTCACGCCCATCGCCTTGATGCGGCGTGCGAGCAGGTACATCGGCGTGGAGGCGCGAATGGTGGTGACGTCGTAGGTTTCGATGTGGCGGATCACTTCCGGCAGCGCATCCAGGCCTTCCCAGAAGTTGTAGACGAAACCGTGGTGCACGGTGCCGAGCGCGTCGGCGACGATTTTTGCGGCGGCCAGGTCGGGCGATCCTTCCAGGCCGATGGCGAAGGAATGCAGGCGCGGCCACCAGGCTTCGCTGCGGTCGTCGTCTTCCACGCGTTCGCGCGCGAAACGCGCGGCACAGGCGGCGACCAGCGAGGAATCCAGGCCACCGGAGAGGAGTACGCCGTACGGCACGTCCGTCATCAGCTGGCGATGCACCGCCTGCTCGAATGCCTTGCGCAATTCACCCGGGCCGTGGCCTTTGGTGGCTTCGTAATCGCGCCAGGGGCGCTGGTAGTAACGCTTGAGCTCGCCGGTGCTGCTGTCGTAGACGTGGCCCGGCGGGAACGGCGCCACGTCGGCGCAGACACCCACCAATGCCTTCATTTCCGAGGCCACGCACAGCCGGCCCTGCGCATCGTGGCCCCAATACAGCGGACACACGCCGATCGGGTCGCGTGCAATCAGGTAGCGCTTGGCATCGCCATCCCACAGGGCGAACGCAAAAATGCCGTTGAGCTGGGTAAGGAAATCCGTGCCATGTTCGCGGTAGAGCGCGTTGATCACTTCGCAGTCAGAGCCGGTGGTGAAGTCGTAGCGGCTGTGTGCGCGCAGCTCGCGATGGTTGTAGATTTCGCCGTTCACCGCCAGCGCCAGGTGGCCGTCGCGCGAGCGCAATGGCTGTGCGCCGCTGGCCGGATCGACGATGGCCAGGCGCTCGTGCACCAGGATCGCGCCGGCATCCACGAACACCCCGCTCCAATCCGGCCCGCGGTGGCGCTGTCGTTGCGACAGCTCCAGGGCTAGCTGGCGTAACGCAGCCAGGTCGTCGCCCGGCTGAAGATCGAACATTCCGAAGATGGCGCACATGATGGATTTCCTTGTTGGCTCGCTGGTTGGGTGAAACGCTGAAAACAACATGCTGGAAAAACAAAAGGGCCCGCACTTGGCGGGCCCTTTTGCGTGTGTCTGTTTGCTGCTCTCGTCTACACGCCGGCCCGTCCGCGGTTGCGGTTATTGTTATTGGCGTTGTTATTCAGGACCGTTGCAGCCGTGGCAACACGCGCCGACAGGGCGCGGGTTTTGACGAAGTGGCTGGCGAGGTAGGCAGGCATGGGCTTGACTTCAACACAAGTCCGCAGCGCACGCAACGGTTACAAGCGTTACCGATGCCATCGGCGCCGGCTTGGGTGCACCCTCAGTGGGAAGACACCCAACGAATGGCGTCATCCAGTTCGGCATCCGCAAACAACTTGAAATGCGTGGGCATGGCGAAGCCGAACATGCTGGACATCACCCGTATCCAGCCCACGTCGGTGACCAGCGCGGTGCGTTCCCAGCCGCTGATGTGGCGAAAGCCGAGCTTGACGTCGTCCCACATCGCGCCGGGCGCGAAGCCGGTGAAATCGTCGCCGATGTGGATCACCAGGCGCAGCTTGCGATTCAACGCGAAGGCCGCTTCGATGTCCGGCACCATGACGCTTTCGTAGTCCTGCGCGGTAACCAGTCCGCGCATGCGAAAGCCCAGGATGCCTGCCGGAAGAGAAGGGAGTTGCTCGATCATGACCGATGCTCCTTGGTGCTTTGTCCGAGAATGCTATCCAAGCGCGATTTGCAGCGAGGTACAAGTGCAGCGGCGTGAAATTGCGGATAACGCTAGGCCCAATGGCACTAACTTAAGCGTGTATCTCGACGCTTGCAGTGATGTGCCCCCTCCCCTGCGCCAGTTGGGGTGGGTTGGGGTGGGGTGCGAGCGCAGCGAGTGGCAAGAGCCCGACGTTGCCGCATTGCTGCTTGTTATCAGAAGTCATAGCGACATTCGGCTGCACGCTAAAGCCCAAGCAACCCCACCCCAGCCCTCCCCTACTGTCGCAGGGGAGGGAGCAAATCGCGGCAGGCCATGGAGCAATGACGCTTAAGTCAGTGCCATTATCCCTAGGCCGGTTCCATATAGCGCAGCAGCAGCCGCGGCGATTCCCTGCCCTGCCAATCATTGATGGTGAGTTCGTACGCCGCGCGCATCACTGCCGGCGGCGGCTTGCCGTCATAAGCGTTGAACATCACGGCATCGTGGACGGCGTCATCGCGCGGATCGCGCAGGCTCAAGCGCAGATGCCGTTCGCCCATCGGCCGCCAGCTGAAGCATTCGAAGCGGTTTTCGAACACGGGTTCGGGAAAGGCCTGCCCCCACGGGCCGGCGTAGCGCAGCATGCGCGCCATGTCCAGGGTGAACAGGCCGGCCGGCATTTCGCCGTCGGTGTAGAGCACGGCCTGCAGTTGCTCCTCGCTCAGCCACTCGCGCGCGACGGCATCGAACGCCTCGGCAAAACGCGGGTAGTGCTGGGTTTCCAGACTGAGCCCCGCCGCCATGGCGTGACCGCCGAAGCGTTCGATCAAGCCGGGGTGGCGTGCATCGACCACCGCCAAGGCATCGCGGATATGAAAGCCGGCGATGGAGCGTGCCGAGCCACGCAGGTGATCGGGATCGTCCTCACCGGCCGGCGCGAAGGCGATCACCGGGCGATGCAGGCGCTCCTTCAGCTTGGAGGCGACCAGCCCCACTACACCGGCATGCCAGCTTGGCTCGAACAGCGTGACGCCCACCGTCTGCGTATCCACGTGGGCGGCGCCGGCCACCATCACTTCGGCTTCGGCCACCATGGCGGCTTGCAGATCACGGCGCTCCTGGTTGATGGAGCTCAGCAGCTCGGCGTAGCGGCGCGCTTGGACAGCGTCGTCGGTGAGCAGGCATTCCACGCCCAGGCGCATGTCTTCCAGGCGGCCGGCCGCGTTCAAGCGCGGACCGATGGCGTATGCGAAATCGCTGGCGCACAGCGACACCACGCTGCGCTGGCTGGCTTCGATCAAGGCCAGGATGCCAGCGCAACCGCGACCGCTGCGCAGGCGTTTCATGCCGGCCTCGACCAGCACGCGGTTGTTGTAATCCAGCGGCACCAGGTCGGCCACCGTGCCCAGCGCGACCAGATCGAGCAGCACGGATAAGTCAGGCTCCGGTTTCGTCGCAAACCAATCTTGCTCGCGCAAATGCGCACGCAAGGCCAGCAGCACGTAGAACATCACACCCACGCCGGCCAGCGCCTTGCTGGGAAAACCGTCGCCCTGCACGTTGGGATTGACGATGGCGTCCGCGGCTGGCAGGTGATCGCCGGGCAAATGGTGGTCGGTGACGATCACGCGCATGCCGCGCGCGCGTGCCGCTGCCACGCCCGCCAGGCTGGCGATGCCGTTGTCGACGGTGACGATCAGCTGCGCATGTGCAGGTAACGAGGCCACCAGTTCGGGCGTGAGGCCATAGCCATGCACGAAACGGTTCGGCACCACGTAATCCACGCGCTGCGCACCGAGCATGCGCAAGCCACGCACGGCCACCGCCGCGCCGGTGGCGCCATCGCAATCGTAGTCGCCGGCAATCACGATGGAGGTATCGCTGCGGATTGCATCGGCCAGCAATGCCACCGCCTGCTGCATGCCGCTCAAATGCTGCGGCGATAGAAGACGGGTCAAGCGATGCTCGGCCTGTTCGGGGCCGAGCACGCCGCGTGCAGCATAGATACGCTGCAGCACCGGATGCACGGCTTGCCCCCAGCCCGCCGGTTCACCCAGCAGCGGGCGCCGCTTCAAGACCTGGCGCATTACGACACGCTCCGCCGCCAGACGCGCAGGCGATGCCAAGGACGGTGCAGCCAGCGCTCGCCGCTGGCGCAGGTAAACAGCACTCGCTCACGCTTGCATAGTTGCTGCAAGCTGGGCCACCACTCCGTAGCGATCGCATCGGCTGGCTGATCCTGCAGGTCAATCAGCCAGCCGGCGCTGGCCGCATCCAGGCGCCTGCGGGGCTGCACGGGAATGCCGGCGCGTTTGGCCAGCGCCAACAGCAGCAGGTCTTCGCCGATCACGCCGCGCAATGCCGTATCGATGCGCGCCGGCAATGCGCCACCGCCCCAGAACCACAGGCTGTTGACCGGCGGCAGGCCGCGTTCGCGGCGCTGCGCGTTGAGGGGATGTTGATGCAGCAGCACCTGCGCTTCATTGAACAGCACGCGCCAGCGGCGCGCTTGCTCACCTTGCGGCAGATGTTCGTAGAGATCTTCGCCGAGCGCGGTTTCCGGCGCGGGGAAATCGGGCACTGCGTGCGCCGCCGGCAAGCGCAGATGCCAGCGTTGCGGCGAAGAGACATGCAGTTGCATGCCTTCCTCGGCGAACACGGCGTGCAAGGGCTCGGCCAATGCCTCTGCTTCGTCCATGCTCAACGGCAACTGGCCACAGGCCATCAATCGCGCGCCGGTCAGGTCCGGTTGCACCCAGGCGGGATCGGCGCTGAGCCAGTACGTGTCGCCAGCATCGCCCACCAGGTAGTCGCGGGTGAGCGCGGCCGCGGGCATGCCGCCCGCGCAGGAAAAATAAGCTGACAGGCCGCCGAGATAACCCACCGCGCCGTCGGCAAGACGATCGGCGCGCTGCAACTGCATGCGCAAGGGATGCAAGCGATCGAAACGCGGCCAGGCCGGCAACCAGCATTCCACGGTTCGCGGCACGGTATCGGTCATGGCTCAGGCTTCGAGCAGTTCGTACAACTCGAGCCACTCGGCTTCGAGGGTTTCCTTCTCTTTGCGCAATTCTGCCTGGCGCTGGCCGAGCTTCATCAGTTCGGCGGTGGGGCCGTTGTAGGTGGCCGGATCGGCGAGTTTCTGTTCCAGCTTGGTGAGCTCTTCGTCGATGGCAGCGACGCGCGTTTCGATCTTCTTGACGCGTTGGCGCGAGGCTTTTTCGCTTTCGCGCTGCGCGGCAGCGGCGCGGCGGCGATCGGCGGCGGATTCCACGGGCTTGGCTTCTTCCCCTGTTTTGCGGGGAGCCGCGCCGCGTGCACGCAGCCAGCGGGCGTAATCTTCCAGGTCGCCGTCGAAGGCTTCGACTTTGTGATCGGCCACGCGCCAGAAGCTGTCGCAGACCATGCCCAGCAGATGGCGATCGTGTGAGACCAGCACCAGCGCGCCGTCGAAATCGGCCAGCGCATCGGCCAGGGCTTCGCGCATGTCCAGATCGAGATGGTTGGTCGGTTCGTCGAGCAGCAGCAGATTGGGTTTGTCCCAGGCGATCAGCGCCAGTGCCAGGCGTGCGCGCTCGCCGCCGGAGAAACCGTCGACCGATTCGAACGCGCGATCGCCGGCGAAATTCCAGCCGCCGAGAAAATCGCGCAACACTTGCGCACCGACGCCGGGCGCTTTGTCCTGCAGATGATCGAACGGGCTGGCGCCTTCGTGCAGGCTTTCCACCGTGTGCTGGGCGAAGTAGCCGATCTTGAGATCCTTGTGCACCTTGCGCTCGCCCTGCAGCGCGGGCAGTTCGCCGACCAGGGTTTTCACCAACGTGGATTTGCCCGCGCCGTTGGGGCCGAGCAGGCCGACGCGTTCGCCGGCTTCCAAACGAAAGCGCACGTCGCGAAGAATGACGGCGGGCGGCGCGCCGGCGTCAGCGGCATAGCCGGCCTCCACCTCTTCCAGTTGCAGCATCGAATCGGGCAAGCGATCCGGCACCGCGAACTGGAAGCGGAACGCACGCTCCGCTCGCACCGCTTCGGTACCCGCCATCTTCTCCAGCCGCTTCACGCGCGATTGCGCCTGCTTGGCCTTGCTGGCCTTGGCCTTGAAGCGATCAATGAACGATTGCAGATGCGCGCGCTCGGCCTGTTCGCGCTCGTGGGCGATCTGCTGCAGGCGCAATTGCTCGGCGCGTTGCCGCTCGAAGGCGCTGTAGTTGCCGGCGTAGAGTTTGGCCCTGCCCTCGGTGAGGTGCAGGGTGTGGGTGATCACACCATCGAGGAATTCGCGGTCGTGCGAGATCACCAGCAAGGTGCCTTGATAGCGGCGCAGCCATTCTTCCAGCCACAGCACCGCATCCAGGTCCAAGTGGTTGGTGGGTTCGTCCAGCAGCAGTAGCTCCGATGGGGCCATCAGCGCGCGGGCCAGGTTCAGGCGCACGCGCCAGCCGCCGGAGAATTCGCAGACGGCTCGCTCATGCGTTTCCGGGCTGAAGCCCAGCCCGTGCAGCAGGCGGCCGGCGCGGGCGCGGGCATCGTAGCCATGCAGCTCTTCGATGCGGTGATGGGCGCGCGCCATCGCCTCGGTATCGCCGCGCGCCTGGGCATCGGCCTCGTCGCGGATGGCGGTGGCCAGTTCCACGTCGCCGCCCATCACGTAGTCGATGGCCGGGTCGGGCAAGGCTGGCGTCTCCTGCGCCACCGAGGCCAGGCGCAGCTTGGCCGGCAGGTCCAGTTCGCCCGCATCGGCCTCCAGTTGCCCCTGCAAGGCCGCGAACAGGCTGGACTTGCCGCAGCCGTTGCGCCCCACCACGCCCAGGCGCCAGCCGCTCTGGATGACAAGGTCGATATCGGACAGCAGCAAGCGGCTGCCGCGGCGCAGGGCGAAGTGGCGAAACGCAATCATGTGAGGTCTGGCTAAGCCGGGCGCAGCGCCCGAAGCCGCACATGATAACGGGTGTGGCCGTCACATCTGAGAGTTTTGCTCATAGCGGGACTTTCACGGTTCTGCTAAAACAGCGCGGCAACGCTTTGTGCGGAGAGGGGAATCATGTTCAAGCACCGTCATACCCTGCCCTTGCTGGCAGCCATGGCCCTCGGCGCCGGTCTGGCCGTAGCGCAGGCTGCCCATGCCCAGGAAACGCTGACCCAGCGCGTGCAGGAAGAAAAAACCATGCACCTGCCGGCGCGCGGCATGAGCATGGCGCAGGTGGAGAAGCAGTACGGCGCGCCGCTGCGCAAGCTTTCGCCGCGTGGTGGGGATTCGGCGCACCATCCGACCATCAATCGTTGGGAGTACTCGAATTTCATCGTGTACTTCGAAAAGAGCCATGTGATTCACGCGGTGCTGAATACGCCGGCGGGGAACAACCGGGATCCGGGCGCGGTGAACTAAGGATCGACTGCCTCGCGCAAGTCACAGCGGCATCGTAAACTTTCACACTTGCCTGCCTGGCTCATCGCCAGGCGATTCCCCTTAGCGCGAGTGTCGTCCCCATGACCGATTCCAACTTGCGCCTGCCGGCCGAATGGGAGCCGCAGGCCGCCGTGTTGATTGCCTGGCCGCATGCCGGTACCGATTGGGCCGAGCGGCTTGAACAAGTGGAATCCACCTATGTCGCGCTGGCCGCCGCCATCACGCGTTTCCAGCCACTGATCATCGTGGTGGCCGATGCCGCGCTGCACGCGCATGCCGCCGCAAAGTTGCAGGCTGCGCATGCTGATCTTTCGCACATCCGCTTCGTGGAGCTGCCGTACGACGACACCTGGTTGCGCGATTCGGGGCCCATCACCTTGCGCGGTGACGACCACCGTTTCCAGCTCACCGATTTCCGCTTCACCGGCTGGGGCGGCAAGTTCGGCGCGGAGCAGGATGATGCGTTGATCGCGGAACTGGTGCAGGCCGGCGTGTTCGGCTCAGCTACGCACAAGCGTATCGACTGGGCGCTGGAAGGCGGCGGTATCGAAAGCGATGGCGTCGGCACCGTGCTCACCACCTGGCGCTGCCTGGTGCAGCGTCACCCGGAACAATCGCGCGAAGCCATGAGCGCCATCCTGCGCGACAGCCTGCACGCCCAGCGCGTGCTGTGGTTGGATCACGGTTACCTGGAAGGCGATGACACCGACGCGCACATCGACACGCTGGCGCGCTTTGCGCCGGGCGACCGCATCGTCTACCAGGCTTGCGACGACACCGGCGACGTGCACCATGCCGAACTGCAGCGCATGGGCGAAGAACTGGCTGCGCTGCGCACGCCGGATGGCAAGCCCTATACCCTGTACCCGCTGCCCTGGGCCAAGCCGATCATCGACGAAGGCCGGCGCCTGGCCGCGTCTTACGCGAATTACCTGATCATCAACGGCGCGGTACTGGTTCCCGCCTATGGCGATGCTGCCGACGACGAAGCCGCGCGCATCATCGGCGCAGCGCATCCCGGCCGCACGGTGGTGCAGGTTCCCTGCCGCCCGCTGATCTGGCAAAACGGCAGCCTGCATTGCATCACCATGCAATTGCCGGCCGGCGTGGTGCGCTGATCGCCGACCGCCGATGAGCGTTGCGCTGCTGAACATCCATGCCAGGCGGCGGCAGCGCGTGGCGGCGGTGCCGTTCGGCGATTTCGTCGTTGCACGCATCCGCGCCGGCCAGAAACGGCTGGCCGATGGCACGCGGCGTGAAGCAGTGGACACCGGACACTATCTGATCGTTACGCCCGGCGTGCTGCTCAACGTGGAAAACCTGCCGGCCAGCGATGGCCCCTATCTTTCCACGTGCGTGGCGGTGTCCCGCGATCTGCTGCTGGAAAAGCACTGGACCTCAGACGCCACACCCACGGCCTGGGCGGTACTACCGCCCTCTCCCGCGCTGGACCAGGCGTTCGCGCACGCCGAATCAGGCCTGCAGCAGCCATTGCCGCAAGCGGTGCTGGTGCATCGCGTACGCGAGCTGCTGGAAGCGCTGGATCTCGGCGGCTTTCGCCCAGTAGCGATGCAACAACCCGCGCTGGCCGAACGCGTACGCATGCTGCTGGCTGCGGCACCGGACAAAGCGTGGCGCGCCGAAGACATTGCCGCCGCAATGGCGATGAGCGCAGCGACGCTGCGGCGCAAACTCGCAGCGGAAAACACCAGCTTCCGTGCGGTGCTGGAAGAAGTGCGCCTGGCCCGCGCACTCACCTTGATCCAGACCACCACGCAACCGCTCAAGCGCATCGCCGACGACTGCGGCTATCGCTCGCCGTCGCGTTTCGCCACGCGATTCCGCATACGCTTCGGCACGCTGCCTTCTGCATTGCGCGAGTGATGTGCGCTGACCGACATGCTGCCTGAAAAGTGCTAGGTTGGCCGTCGAGATGCTCTGATTAATTCAGCTTAGGCTGCTGAGATCTGTGGTGGATTGAATCAGAGCATCCTTCGGCTCGGGCAGAAGGACTCACCGCATGAGCACCGTTTCCACATCGCTGGCGACACGCATTCTCTGGGGCTTGATCATTGGCGTGGCGGCCGGCGTCGTCACCTTGGTGGCGGGGGAATTTTTCCCGCCTGCACTACGCGCAGCACAAGCCGTTTCCTCGGCCGTGCTCGATCCGTTCGGTCAGATTTTTCTGCGCCTGTTGTTCTTCGTGGTGATCCCGCTGGTGTTCTCCTCGCTCGCCTCCGGCGTGGCGCAACTGGGCCGGCTTGATCGGCTGGGCCCGCTGGCCTGGCGTACCTTCGCGCTGTTTGCCGCCAACATGCTGATCGGCGTTGCCCTCGCCTTGCTGATGATGAACCTGCTGCAGCCGGGTCATCACCTTGCCGCCAGCGCCAAGGATCTGCTTATGCAGGCATACGGCGGCCATGCGCAACAGGCGGTGGAGCGTTCGCAGGCACAACCGGGCATGAGCTTCGCGGCGCTGGTGGACATGTTCATGCCGCGCAACCTGCTGGGTGCATTCGTCGGCAACAACCGTGGGTCGCTGGGCGAGGTGCTGCCGCTGATCATGTTTGCACTGCTGGTGGGTGCCGCGGCCACGCAACTGGACGAGCCGAAGCGATTGAAACTGCAGGCCGCACTGGACCTGGTCAGCGATACGATGACAGCCATCGTCGGCTTTGCGCTGAAGCTTGCGCCCTACGCGGTTCCCGCCATGATCTACAGCGTGATCGTGAAGGTTGGGCCGGGCATCCTGCTTACGCTTTCGGTATTCGTAGTCGGTTGCACGGCGGCGCTGGCGCTGCAGTTGTTCGGCACCATGTCGGTATGGCTGCGCGTATTTACTTCCCGGTCGCCGCTGGCCTACTTCAAGCAAATACGGCCGCTGCTGGTGACGGCGTTTTCCACCAGCTCCAGCAGCGCGTCGCTGTCTGCGTCGCTGGCCATGGCGCGCGACGAATTGAAACTGGCGCCAAGCACATCCGGTTTCGTGCTGCCGCTGGGCGCCACCATGAACATGAGCGGCACCGCCTTGTTCGAAGGCTGCGTGGTGCTGTTCGTGGCGCAGACCTTCGGCGTGGAGCTTTCGCTCGGCCGGCAATGCGTGCTGATGCTGCTGGCGGTGCTCAGCGCGGTGGCGGTGGCTGGCATTCCCGGTGGCTCGTTGCCGCTGATCGCAGGCTTGCTCGCCACGTTCGGCGTACCGCCGGAAGGGATCGGCATTGTGCTGGGGGTCGACCGCATTCTCGACATGCTGCGTACGACGGTGAACGTGGGCAGCGATATCGTGTCTGCCACCGTGGTGGATGCGCGGGTACGCAAGAGTGCACCCGTTGGTGCTGAAGAACGCATGCGCGTTTCGGGCGATTGATTGCGCGTGGCGTGGCAGGCCGGCGGCCAGCGCGTACTTATGCTGGCGCCACCTTCATCGATGAGTGTCCGCCATGCTCCGCACGCTTGCCATCGTGTTTGCCCTCAGTGCCGCTGTTGCTCATGCGGGTGACTTTTCCCTGCAGGTCGATGCCACCGACGCCAGCGGCAACATCGCGCAGAAGTACATGCTCAATGGCTTCGGCTGCACCGGCAAGAACCTTGCACCCGCACTGCACTGGCAAGGTCCGCCATCGGGCACGCGCAGTTTCGCACTGACCGTGTACGACCCGGATGCACCGACCGGCAGCGGCTGGTGGCATTGGGTGGTGATCAACCTGCCCGCCTCCGCCCGCATGTTGCCGGAAGGCGGCGTCTTGCCCGCGGGCGCGCAAGGCGTGCACAACGATTTCGGCACCATCACCTGGGGCGGCCCCTGCCCGCCGGTGGGCGACCGGCCGCACCACTACGTGTTCACGGTGTACGCGCTGGACGTGCCGCAGCTGGATGTGCCCGCCAACGCCACCGCCGCACTGGCCGGGTTCATGCTGCACGGCCATGTGCTTGGCAAGGCGCAGCAGACGCTGCTGTACGGGCGATGATGCGCATCTGTCATCCCTCTCTCCTTTAAACTAGGCGTTTCTCGCCAACCCAGGCGACCAGGAAACGCCCTTCCATGACCCGCAAGACACTGAAGGTCGCGCTGCTGCAGGAGACGCACCGTGGCAGCCGCGACGCCAACCTCGACGCCATCGAAGCCGGCCTGCGCGAAGCCGCCGCGGCCGGCGCCGAACTCGTGTTGCTGCAGGAGCTGCATAACGGTCCGTACTTTTGCCAGCACGAATCGGTGCATGAGTTCGACGCTGCCGAAAGCATTCCCGGCCATAGCACCGCACGCATCGGCCAGCTGGCCGAAGCGCTGAAGCTGGTGGTGGTCGCCTCGCTGTTCGAGAAACGCGCCGCCGGGCTGTATCACAACACCGCGGTGGTGTTCGATCGTTCCGCGGCGATCGCCGGCAAGTATCGCAAAATGCATATTCCGGACGATCCGGCTTTCTACGAGAAGTTTTATTTCACACCGGGCGACCTGGGCTTTGAGCCGGTCGATACCTCGGTGGGCCGCCTCGGCGTGCTGGTGTGCTGGGACCAGTGGTATCCGGAGGCAGCGCGCCTGATGGCGCTGGCCGGCGCCGAGCTGCTGCTTTACCCGACCGCGATCGGCTGGGACCCCAACGACGCGCAAGACGAAAAGGATCGTCAGCGCGAAGCCTGGATCACCGTGCAGCGCGGCCATGCCGTAGCGAACGGCATCCCCTTGCTGGCGTGCAACCGCACCGGCTTCGAGCCCGATCCGGCCGGCGTGGGCGCAGGCATCCAGTTCTGGGGCAACAGCTTCGTGGCCGGACCGCAGGGGGAATTCCTGGCCCAGGCGGGCAGCGACAAGCGCGAACTGCTGACGGTGGACATCGACATGGCGCGCAGCGAGCACGTGCGGCGCATCTGGCCGTTCCTGCGCGACCGGCGGATCGATGCATACGGCGACCTGCTCAAGCGCTTTCGCGATTGATGGCCAAATCCTCAGCTTTTCAATGACAAGCTTGCACTGGGCACCTCAAGTCTCCATGCTGGGTGTCCCCTCCCATTCGCATCACCTGCATGAGCGTCCCCGAAACCCACCTCCCCGCCAAACCTGACCTCAGCGGCCAGCCCATCGAGCGCGTACAGCGCGACGGCGTGGAGTATGTGGTACTGGGCACGGCGCACGTGTCGCGCGCCAGCGTCGACGCGGTGAACGCGTTGCTGGCGAGCGAATCGTTCGATGCCATCGCGGTGGAATTGTGCGAGAGCCGCGCGCAGGGCATGCGCGATCCGGAAGCGTTCAAGCAGATGGATCTGTTCCGCGTGATCCGCGAGGGCAAGGCCGGCATGGTGGCGGCGAGCCTGGTGCTGTCCACTTTCCAGAAGCGCCTGGCCGACCAGTACGGCATCCAGCCCGGCGCCGAAATGAAGGCGGCGATGGATGGCGCCGCCGAACGCAACGTGCCGCTATGGCTGGTCGATCGCGAAGTAGGCACCACGCTCAAGCGCGCCTGGCACAGCGTAGGCTTCTGGCAGCGTTTCGGACTGCTCGGCGGCATGCTGGCCAGCGTGTTCGAACGCGAGACGATCGATGAGAAGGAAATCGAGAAACTCAAGCAAGGCGACATGCTGGAAAGCGCCTTCAGCGAATTCGCCAGCGAATCGGCACCGCTGTATCGCAGCCTGATCGCCGAACGCGATGCCTACATGGCAGCGCGTCTGCGCGAGGAAGCAGGGCGCTCGGTCACGGCAAACCCCTGCAAGGTGCTGGTGGTGATCGGCGCGGGTCATCTGAAAGGCCTGTGCGAGCATTTGCGCATCCAGCAGGCCGATCCGAGCGAGACCGTGGCGGAGCTGGCCAAGACGCCGCCCAAGGCGCAATGGCCGAAATGGCTGGCCCTCGTCCTGGTGCTGCTGATCTTTGCGGCCATCGGCTATGCCTTCCATCGCAATGCAGCCCTGGGGGCGCAGGCCCTGCGCGACTGGGTGTTGTTCACAGGCGGCCTCTCCGCGCTCGGCGCGCTGCTGGCGCGCGCGCATCCCTTGAGCATCCTTGCCGCATTCATCGCCGGACCGATCAAGCCGTTCCGCCCGGGCATTCCTTCCGGTGGCATCAGCGCCATGGTGGAAGCCTGGGTACGCCGCCCACGCGTGGCGGATTTCGAAAGCCTGCGCGACGACATCGTGCACTGGAGTGGCTGGTGGACCAACCGCGTGGCGCGCACGCTGCTCAATTTCTTTTTGGTATGCCTGGGCACCATCGTCGGCGAGTACGCCGCGGGCATCCATATTCTCAAGAGCCTGCTTTGATTTAAGGGCATACAACTTGATGCTCGCCACGATGCGCTCCCTCCCCTGCGGCAGCAGGGGAGGGAATGGTTTGTCGCGATGATCCAGATGCCCGCTTCGCTTGAGTGCCATTCACACAAGCCAATGCGCGGCTTTTTGTCGCTCCCCGATCGCTCCGCGCGCCCATTGTGACGGCCGCGCGGCACCCCCTATACTCGGCCGAGTACGTTGCACGCATCCGCTGGAACCTTGGGGATCCTTTTGATGATTCGACTGCAATTGTTTGGCCTGGCCGCCATCGCTGCTGCCATTGCATTGTGTTCCAGCCCCGCCCATGCCACGGGCGACAAGAAAAACGGCCGTACCCTCGTCTATACGTGCCACGGTTGCCATGGCATTCCTGGCACCAACAACGCGTATCCGCAATATCCAGTGCCGAAGATTGCCGGGCAGAACGAGCAATACCTGATCAGCGCGCTGCATGAATACAAGTCGGGCGATCGCACGCATCCGACCATGATGGCGCAGGCGCAGAGCCTCTCCGATCAGGAGATCGAGGACATCGCCGCCTATCTTTCCAGCATTGCTACCAAGTAACGGCTCAAGGATTCCATCTGCATGAAACGCGCGCTCACGCTGCTCTCGTTCGGTATGGCTCTTGCGCTGGCTTCGGCGCCGCTATTGGCTGGCGGAAGTGCTGAAAACGGCAAAACCAAGGCCGCTGTCTGTTTTGCCTGCCACGGCGCAGACGGTAATGCGGTTGATCCGCAATATCCGCGCTTGGCCGGCCAGTATTTCGGTTATCTCCAGCAGGCCTTGCATGAGTACAAGGATGGTCGCCGCAACAATCCGATCATGAAGGGTTTTGCTGCGACGCTGTCGGATCAGGATATCGACGATATCGCGATGTACTATTCGTCGCTGCCGACGAAGCTGGATACGCTGAAGGGACACGTGCAGGGCGACTGACTGCCGATGCTGCATCGACATGCATAGGTTGGCGCTGAGCGTATGCGAACCCCAACGTTGCGATGGCGATGGCGATGCTGGGGATTCGGCATCGCCTCAACACTAAGCTACGCAAGCTCCCAAAGCGCGGGGAAAACTCAACCCATCGCTGACTGCCCTTCTTTCTTGCGGTAATACGGATTGGCACCATCCTTGTGATCCGTCGCATCGCGCACGGCGGTGATTTCCGGCACGCGCTCGCGCAAGGTCTTTTCCACGCCATGCTTGAGCGTAACGTCGACCATGCCGCAGCCATGGCAGCCACCGCCGAATTGCAGCAACACCACGCCATCGGCATCCACTTCCAGCAGGCTCACACGTCCGCCATGCGCGGCGATGCGCGGATTCACTTCGGCCTCGAGCACGTAGCGCACGCGCTCGACCAGGCCTGCTTCCGCGCCCGGCAGTTCACCCTTGATCTTTGGCGCGCGGATGTTCAACTGGCCGCCGGTCTGACTCGGCTCGTAATCGACAGTGGCGTTCTCCAGCCACGGCGCGCTGTCGCCTTCGATGTAGAAATTGAAGCCCTGGCATTCTACCGTCCACTCGTTGCCGCTGAGCTCCAGCGGCTCGCAGAACTCCAGTTCGCAATCGGCCGCCGGCGTGCCCGGCGCGGTGACACGCACGCGGATGCCCAGCCCGTCGATGCCTTGCTGGGCGAGTAAGCGCAGGAAATGCTGCTGCGCGCGTTCGGAAATCTCGATCATGCCTGCTCCGGAACCATCAAACGCCCTGATGAACTACGCACAACGCGCCTGGGCGATACCGCACCATTTTAGTCCTGTTTCCTGGCGAATGTTCGCCTTCGTCGTTTTCGCGTACAGTTCCACCGTTTGCGCACACGACGGAGATCGCCATGACTGCCCAACCGCTATCGGCCCAGCATTGCCAACCGCGCAAGGGCAAGGAACATGCGCTGGACGAAGCCGCCGTGGCCGCGCTGCTGCCGCTGGTGCCGGGCTGGAAGCTGAGCGCACAAGGCGATGCCTTGGTGAAAGATTTCCGCTTCGAGAACTTTCATCACACGCTGGGCTTTATCAATGCGGTGGGGTTCATGGCCAACCACGAGGACCATCATCCCGATATCGAGGCAGGCTATGGCCATTGCAAGCTGCGCTGGTCCACGCATGACGTGGGCGGCTTGTCGTTGAACGATTTCATCTGCGCCGCGCGCGTCGACGCTCTGCTCGAACGTTGAGCGAAACCAAGCGGTCATCCGCGGCGTGGATCTGCGCCGGCTATGTGCTGGTTGCGCTTGTCGTCTGCCTGGCGCTTGGCCGTTTGGCCGCGCACATCACCGCCGCGACGTTGCTGGACCAGGCCCAGCAGCAGCTTGCGCGCGTTGAGTCCGGCCAGCCGCTATGGCAATGGTCTTTGCGCAAACCGCGCGACCTGGTGGCGGGCCGGGCGTTCGGCAATGCAACCGCGGTGCAGGACGGCGATGCCCTGCGCGTCACCAGCGAGGACGGCACGCCGTTTGAACTGGGTTTGCCGATTGCCTGGTCGGTGGATCTCAAGCATTGGCCCATCCTGCAGCTGCAATTGCAGAGCAATATGGCAGGCACCCTTGGCCTGGTATGGCAAGGCAGCAACCACGCGTTTGCCTGCCTGGCGCCTGCCGCCCATGCACTGACAGCTGATACGAGGAGCCTGCGCATCGATCTGCGCGACTTGGTGTGGAACAGCAGCGAACCTGGCGCATGCGCAACCCCAGGCATTGCGCAGATGCTGCGCCTGCGCCTTCAAATGCCGCGCGGCGGGAGCCTGCGGCTATCCTCGGCGGCATTGCTGACTACCGAACCGATGCCGCGTTTGCAGGATGTTGCGATCGATTTGTCGGGCAACACCACACAGCATGACATCGGACGGATCACCTCCCGCGCGCAAAACTGGGCCATGCCGCTGTTCCGCCTGCCTGATGGCAGCAGCGCGGAAGCCATGCTGGCATGGCGCGACCAACTGCGCGCACGCTGGCCGGCCGCGCTGATCGTGGCCGCCGGCGACACACCGCAGGCCGAACCGACGGCGCGACCTCATCCCGCCTGGGCCTGGAGCGCCTGCATCGCCTATCTGCTGGTGCTGCTAAGGCTGGTGCTGCACCCCGTACAGGGCCGCTTGCGTCCATGGATCGAGATCATCTGCTGCTTGCTCGGCCCCTTGTGGCTGATCATCGGACTGCACTGGGGGCTTCGCCCCACCCCGCTGGGCGTGACGGCCTTTGCCGGAGGATTGGCTTACGCGCTGGTGATCGAGCGCCAGCATCTGCCGCGGCTATGGCGCTGGCCCGAAGCCGGCCGCCATTGGCTTTGGCCGCTGGCCACGCTGCCGGTGACGCTGCTGTTGATGGTTTTCTATGGCCACGCGCCGCGTGCCTTGCTGCTGGGCCACGTAGTGGCCTATTTCGCCTGGGCCTGGCTGCAACAGTGGCTGATGCTGATCGTGCTGCTGCGCCGTTTCGAGCAGATCCTGCCGCGGCCGAATTGGGCCATCGTGCCGGTGGCGCTGGTGTTCGCGCTGTTGCATACCCCCAACGGCATGCTGATGCAGCTGTGTCTGGTCGGCGAGCTGTGGTGGGCCTGGTGCTTCCTGCGCTCTCGCAGCGTGTTGCCGGTGGCCCTGGCGCATGCAATCTGCGCGTTGCTGGTGGAGTCGGCACTCGCCGGCGGCGCACTGCTGCGCTCGCTCGAAGTCAGCGCGCGATTCTTCTTATAGCGTGGGAATGGACGCCCGGCCCTGGATCAGCGGCGGCGGCCTTTGCCTTGGGTGGATAGCGCATCCAGCACGGACTTCAATTCGTCCGGCAACGGCGTTGAAAAGCCGTAGGCACGCCCATCCAGCTCGAAGGACAGGTGAGAGGCGTGCAGGAACAAGCGATTCAAGCCCCGGTCGCGGAAGCGCTTGTTCGCCTCCTTGTCGCCGTACTTGGTATCGCCGGCCAGCGGATGGCCGATGTGCGCAGCGTGCACGCGGATCTGGTGGGTACGGCCGGTGCCCAGGGTGGCCTCCATCAGGCGCGCGCCAGCGTATTGCTCCATTTCGCGGAAGAAGGTGAGCGAAGGCTTGCCGTCGTCGGCCACCCGCACCATCCGCTCGCCGCCCTGCAGCACGAACTTCTTCAGCGGCACGTTCACGTCGAACTTGGCTTTCTGCGGGTGCCCCACCATCAGACACAGGTATTGCTTGGTCACCTCGCCGGCCCGGATCGCCGCCTGCAGGCCGGTGAGCCCGGCGCGGGTTTTGGCGAACACCAGCACGCCGCTGGTGTCCCGGTCCAGGCGGTGGACCAGCTCCAGGTGCTCGTTGGGGCGGGCCTGGCGCAACAGCTCGATGGCGCCGAAGCTCACGCCGCTGCCGCCGTGGCTGGCCATGCCGGCCGGCTTGTCGATGACCAGGAAGTGCTTGTCCTCGAAGATCACCGCCTCGGCCGCCGACGCAATCGCAGCCTGGGGCGCCCCGGCTTCCGCCGGCCGCTCGGCCACCCGCACCGGCGGAATGCGCAAGATATCGCCCTGGCTGAGGCGGGTATCGGGCTTGGCGCGCTTGCCGTTCACGCGCACCTGGCCGGTGCGCAGCAGCCGGTAAATCATGCTTTTGGGCACCCCCTTGAGCAGGGTCACGAGGGCGTTGTCGATGCGCTGACCGTCCCGTTCCGGACCGATCTCTACTTGACGCACCCCTTGAGGTACATCGGGGGAAGTTACCGTCTGCATTGAAAAAAACCTGGGTTGAGAGGATACTCGCACAGCGCTCAGCCCGGTCCACCGACATCCCATCGGGACCCGGGCGCCCGCCTGTTACGCCGGCGAGGTTTGCTCCGGTCGGCCGTTTTGGCAGCTGGTTGCAAACAGCCATTCATCGTAACGGTTCGGGTAGCCGCTTGTCCGGTTTTGTTGACCTGATCATGCGGCGTGCGTGCAACGAATCATCCCGGTATCGGGAACGTTACCGTTATTTTTGCCGCTTTACCGCAGCGGCGCGATCCCGGAAAGGCCGCCACACCAGGCGCCACCGCGGCGCGCGACGCGCGGCCAAGCCGAGGAATCACACACAATGAAAAGAATGTTGATCAACGCGACTCAGCGTGAAGAGTTGCGTGTGGCCATCGTGGATGGCCAGACCCTTTACGATCTCGATATCGAAATCCCCTCCCGCGAACAGAAAAAAGCCAACATCTACAAAGGCCGCATCACTCGCGTCGAACCCTCCCTCGAAGCCTGCTTTGTCGACTACGGCGCCGAACGCCACGGCTTCCTCCCCCTGAAGGAAATCGCCCGCGAGTACTTCACGCAGGGCCTTGATCCGTATAAATCCAACATCCGCGATCTGCTGAAGGAAGGCCAGGAAGTGGTCGTCCAGGTGGAGAAGGAAGAGCGCGGCAACAAGGGCGCGGCGCTGACCACCTTCATCAGCCTGGCCGGCCGCTACATGGTGCTGATGCCGAACAACCCGAAGGCGGGCGGTGTCTCGCGTCGCATCGAGGGTGAAGACCGGCAGGCGCTCAAAGAAGCCCTGGAGCATCTCACCGTTCCGGACGACATGGGCCTGATCGTGCGCACCGCCGGCATGGGCCGCGACGCCGAAGAACTGCAGTGGGATCTCGACTACCTGCTCGCCACCTGGAAGGCCATCTCCCAGGCCGCCAGCGCCCAGAAGGCGCCGTTCCTGATCTACCAGGAATCGAAGCTGTTCATCCGCGCCCTGCGCGACTACCTGCGCAATGACATCGGCGAGATCCTGATCGACGAGGAATCCCTCTACCAGGACGCCCGCGACTTCATGCAGCAGGTGATGCCCAACGCCCTGCGCAAGCTGAAGCTGTACAAGGACGACACCCCGCTGTTCTCGCGCTACCAGATCGAAACACAGATCGAAAGCGCGTTCGACCGCAGCGTACGCCTGCCTTCCGGTGGTTCGATCGTGATCGACCAGACCGAAGCGCTCACCGCCATCGACATCAACTCCTCCAAGTCGACCAAGGGCGGCGACATCGAGGAGACCGCGTTCAACACCAACCTGGAAGCGGCGACGGAGATCGCCCGCCAGCTGCGCATCCGCGACGCCGGCGGCCTGATCGTGATCGACTTCATCGACATGGACAGCCCCAAGCACCAGCGCGAAGTGGAAGAGCGCCTGAAGGAAGCCTCCAAGCTGGACCGCGCGCGCATCCAGATCGGCCGCCTGTCCCGCTTCGGCCTGCTGGAAATGTCGCGCCAGCGCTTGCGCCCCTCGTTGGGCGAAGCCACCCAGATCGTCTGTCCGCGTTGCGAAGGCCACGGCCATATCCGCAGCGTGGAGTCGCTGTCGTTGTCCACGCTGCGTCTGATCGAAGAGCACGCGATGAAGGACAACACCGGCCAAGTGCTGGTGCAGGCCCCGCAGAGCGTGGCCAACTACATGCTCAACGAAAAGCGTGCCAGCGTGGTCGAGATCGAACTGCGCAACAAGGTGCACGTGGTGATCGTGGCGGACGACAAGCTCGATACGCCGCACATCGAAATCCAGCGTATCCGCGAAGCGGACATGGGCGAGCACAGCAAGCCCAGCTACGAGCGCCTCACCGCGGAAGAAGCCAACGTGGTGCGCAAGATGGGCCAGATGCTTGGCAGCAGCGAGCAGCCGGCAGTGAGCGGCATCGTGCCCAGCAGCCCCGCGCCGCTGCGTGAAGAAGAAGAATCCGCTGCGGCGCCCGTCGCCGCGCCGCCGGCCAGGCCGCAGCGCCGGCCCGCTGCAGTGCCCGCACCGGCTCCCGCGCCGTCGCAAGGCGGCTTCCTGTCCAAGCTGTTCGGCCTGTTCCGCGGCAATGACGCCCCGGCACCTGCCCCTGCCCCCGCCCCGGTGGTGGCAGCGCCGCCGCAAACCGCACGCGGCAAGCAGCAGGACAATCGCCGTGGCGAACAACGCACACGCGGTGAAGGCCAACAGCGCCAAAACCAGCAACGCGAAGCGCGCGGCAGCGGCGCGCAGCAACCGGCCAAGAACCAGCAACGCCAGCGCCAGGAACAGCCGGCGCGTCAGCAGCAAGGCAAGCAGGAGCGTCAGCCAAAAACGGCGCAAGCCAGCGAAGCGGCTGCCGCCGAACAGCGCACCAATAATAAGCAGCCGAACGCCGAAACCGCCAAGCAGCCCCAACAAGAGCGCCCGCCGCGGCAACCGGTGGCGGAGCGTCAACCGCAGCAGCCCCCGGTGAATCCGCCGGCCGCCAAGCCGCTGGAGGCGCAGAAACCGGCCGCCGAAGCCGTTGCGGTCGTCGCCACCGCGGCTGAAGACAGCATACCCACGGGCGAAACCGCCGCCTCGGCAGAAAGCACCGGCCAGTCGCGCCGCCGTCGTGGCCGTCGCGGTGGCCGTCGCCGTCGCCGTCATGAAGGCGCCGCAACGGATGGCGTGCAGAACGAGCAAGCCCATGCACTGGATCTGGACGATGAGGATCGCGACGACGACGACGCCTCCGCACCGGAAGCCGAGGCAGCCCAGGCGAAAAAGCCTGCAGCGACTGCCCCTGTAGCGTCCGCGCCAACGCCCGCTCCGTCGGCACCGGCACCTGCGCTGGAGCCTACCGAAAACCACGAGCCGGCGATCGTGACGCAGGTGGTTGCCGACGCGGAACCGGTCAAGGCGACGGCGCCGGAACCGCAGCCCATCACCGAGGCGGTCGAAAACGGCCACTCCCCTGCTCCGCTGATCATTGCACCGGCACCTGTGCCGTCATCCTTCAACCTGCCGGTGCTTCCGCCGATTCCGATGCGCGAAGCCGCGGTGGAAGCGGAAACACATGCGGTGGCCGAAGCAACCGCTGAGCAGCCAGGTGAAAAAGAAGCCGTAGCGCAGACCGAGGCGGTCACCATCACCGTGCCGCACGACGCGGAGCCAGCGGCGAACGAAAGCAAGGTGGTAACCGACTCGATCGTGGTCGCCGAGGTCAAGCACACGGACGAACCGATACTCGTCGAACCCCAGGCTGCCATCGTCGCCCATGAAGAACCCGCCGCGGTGACGCCGGAGCCGATCATCCATCAGCCCGAACAAGGGGACCTGCTCTCCACGCCCCTGCATCCACATGCACCGGCCGAACCGCTGCACGGCCATGCCGAGCACGTTGACGCCAAAGAGCCGTCCTCTGCAGAAGACGACCATCTGCATGGTGCCCAACAGCGCGACGGCAGGCTTTCCTGACGCCGCCGGCAGGTGCACGCACAAACAAAAGGGCCGGACATCTTGTCCGGCCCTTTTTATTGCGTTGAATACGCGCTGGAGCTGACCCTCAGCTCCCAACCTGGTTGTTGTGCGTATCCAGCAAGCCATGCACGGTCATCAAGTGCGCCAGGCTGATGACATGATCGACCTGTAGTTTCTCCATCAAACGTTGCTTGTAGGTAGAGACCGTTTTCGGGCTCAGATTCAACTGCTCACCGATGGCAGTCAACGCCTTGCCGCGCACCAGCATCATCGCCACCTCCAGCTCGCGACTGGACAGCGCGTCGAACGGCGAACCATCGCCATCCAGCGTCGCCAACGCCAGTTGCTGCGCCACCGCAGGCGCCAGGTAGCGGCGGCCGCCGGCCACCTGGCGCACGGCATTGAGCAATTCTTCCGCCGCGCAGCTCTTGGTGAGGTAGCCATGTGCGCCGGCATCCAGCAAGCGTTTCGGAAAGCGGGCATCCTCCACCACGGTCACCACGATCACATGCGTGGGCAGGTTGGCCCGTACGATGCGCTCGGTCAGCTCAATACCGCTCATGCCGGGCATGTGCACGTCGACCAGCGCGATATGCGGCCTGCTGGTGCGAATCAGCCGTAACCCATCTTCGGCGTTGGCCGCTTCACCGCAAACGCGGATGTCCGGCTGCTGCAAGATCATTCTGAAGCCGGTTCTGACCAGTTCGTGGTCATCTACTAGTACAACGTCAATCATCTAGCGCCCTCCTTGGTTAGGAACTGTGCCTTCGCAAAGTAGGCAGGTCTCTGACACATTGCAAGTCGATAACCCCGCGTTCCAAAAGGAATTTCCATCTTGAGACGATACCCACAATCAAGGTAGGAAATTACCTACATACACGTCCTAATTTTGGTGCCATCATTAACGAAATAGCTACCGTAAGTCACGCATTCCTCCACCCCTGCCGGAGTGTATCGATGGTGATCTACTCGCTCAGACAGTCGCCGGATGGTGACTGGAGCATCCGAAGGGACTCAGCCACGCTGTTCAGTCAGCTGCGCCTGGGGCCCGCCATTCAACTGGCGCGCGAGGCCGCCCGCGAC
>Ga0335072_10002687_pt1 | contig 27350 bp, 27 predicted proteins | sample Lox_Sample_21_FD_206725 | JGI IMG/M metagenome (GOLD analysis project Ga0335072, IMG submission 206725) | Soil microbial communities from Loxahatchee National Wildlife Refuge, Florida, United States - Lox_Sample_2.1 | ecosystem: Environmental > Terrestrial > Soil > Wetlands | place: USA...
CCCGGGGCTTCGACGGGCGAATTCATGGCAGGCGTGGAGACGGTGAGTCCGAGTTCGTTGCGAGCGATCGAATCGACGCGGGCGCGGCCGCTGAGAGATGCGGCCGTCAGGTGGAGCTTTTGATTTTCCTCCACAGCCTGCGCGCGAAGAACTTCCAGGTGTTCGAGCTGGTAACGGATCTGAATGCACTCGAAGTGCTGCCAGGCGTAGAAGAGCAGGCAGGCGGCGATGGCCGCGCCGGCGGCGACGCGTTGCCAGAAATCGCGGGCGCGGGCGGGAGAAGCCGCGCGGGAAAGCCGGGAGTTGTCGATGCGCTTGACTGTGTAATATTCCGTCACTGCCGGACCTCCTCGGCGGGAATCGTTCCCACTGGCAATTTTTCCGCAACGCGCATTTTGGCGCTGCGCGCGCGCGGATTTGATTCGATTTCCTGTTCGCCGGGCTGAATGACTTTCTTGGTCAAGACGCGGACAACGCCTTCGCGCGCCAGTTGCTGAAATTTCTGCTTTACAAGCCGGTCTTCGAGGGAGTGATAGCTGATGACGATCCAGCGTCCTCCGGGAGATAGAGTGGCAGGGGTCCGTGAAAGAAACTGCTCGAGTTCCTCCTCTTCTCGATTCACCGCTATCCGCAGCGCCAGAAACGTTTTTGTCGCGGGATGCAGTTTCTGCCTTCCCCTTACCCTTTGGGCCCCTGCCACAACCGTTGCCAGGTGGGCGGTATCGCGGATCGGCCGCGACCGCACGATGGTCCTGGCGATTCTGCGTGAATCGTGCTCTTCCGCCTTACGGTAGAGCAAATCGGCCAATTCCCTCTCCGGCCAGCGATTCACAATCTCATCGGCGGTCAGCGCTGCGTCCGGGCTCATGCGCATATCCAACGGCCCGGCAAAGCGAAACGAAAACCCGCGCTCCGCACTGTCCAACTCGAGGCTGGAAACTCCGAGGTCAGCGAGGACGCCGTCGAGATGCGGAAGATTCTGTTCCGCCACCACCTCGCCGATTCTGGAGAAATCCGCTTGCACTAAAGTCACCTGCCGCTCCCGCGGCTCCAACTCTTCCAACCGTTTCCGCGCAATTTCGATGGCCTGCGGGTCGCGGTCCAGACCGATCAAACGTCCCATGGTCAGGCGCCGGACGATTTCGACTGCATGACCGCCGGTGCCGAGCGTTGCATCTAGATAAAAACCCTCCGGCCGGATGCGAAGCCATTCGACGACCTCCGCAAGCAGGACCGGCGTATGCAACACGCTCAAAACTTACGCGCCCATCGCGTCCCAAGCCTTTTCATCTTCCGGCGTGATCGGGTTCTGCTTCATGTTCTCGACGAAACGGGCATGATTCCAAATTTCGAGATATGTCAATTGCCCCTGCACGTCGACCTCGCCCTTCATGTCCGCCGACTCCCGAAGCATGGGCGGAATCAGGATGCGCCCCTGTCCGTCCACTTCCACGACCTGGCCGTAAAAATTGGTGCGCGACAGAAATTTCTGTTTGGCCTTGTTATACGAGGAAAGCTTCGCCAGCTTCCGCTCGATTTCCTGCCACTGCTTCATGGGATAGACGCGAGCATGATCTCCGGTCGCGCTGGTGACGTAGAACTTGGATCCGGATTTTTGCAATTCGGCGAGGAAGTCGGCGGGGACTTTCACCCGGCCCTTCTCGTCGACGGTCGCCAAATAGTTGCCGCGCAGCATCAAGACCTTTTTGGAGAACGTCCGGCGTGTCGAGTCCGGGAATCACGCGCCTGTTCGCCTCGCAAAGCCCCACAGAACATTTACCACCGAGCGCCACTTTCTCCCACTTTGTGCCACGATTGTACGCAGGCGCATTTGCATGTCAAGCACAATGTTGAAGGTTTCCGCGAAAAATTCTTGCGGCACGCAGCGAGGCGGCGCGCGCGGCACTACACGGCCACAATTAGTGGGGGCGACGGTGAAAAATTGCCGAAGAGGTTGTGAAGATGCGGAGCAGCGCGGTGAATTGTTGCGAAACGGTTAACGGCGGAGGGCACTACATGGAGAATTTTATGGATTGCGCAGCGAATTGAGGTCGCGCAGCACGCCCTGCTCTTCCGGCGAGAGTCCCTGCATGAATTTCGGATCGTTCACCGCGGCCTGGCGTTGTTCGGGAGTCATGCCCTGCAGCGTGTGCAGCCTTCCGGTAATAATGCTGCGACGGTCGGGCGGCATCTGCTGCCATTTGGGGAGCAGATCGTTCTTGACGTGTTGCTGCTGCTGCGGCGTCATGCGCTGCCAGACATCGCGATAGGTGTCGCGGAGGCGTTCTTGCTCGCCGGGAGAGAGATTTTGCCAAGCCTGCACGCGCTGGCGGACACGCTGCTGCTGTTGCGGTGTGAGGCTCTGAAACTTCTGGTTGTTTTCGAGAAAGTGTTCGCGCTCCTGCGGGGACATCTGGCCGAGCCGTTGCACCCAGGCGGGAGGAACGCGCGCACCGTTGCCACCCTGATTGCTGAACGAATGCCAGTTCCCTGCCTCGGGAGAAGCAGAGTTATTGGAGGCAGGCTCACCGGAATTGGCGCGTGGCGCGAAAGCCTGCTGATTCGGAGGATGTGCGGGCGCGTTTTCGCCGGCGGATGCGGACGCCGCGTGCTCGGCAGAAGCGGAGGAGCCCGCGGCGCGCTGAGCGGGATTGCCGCGATTTGTGGCGACATTGGCGCGGCCGGCAGCTCTCCGATTCGCAGCGCGCTGAGCGCGAAAGGCGCGACCAGGCGGAATGAATCCGCGCCGCTGGGCCGAAGCCGGCTGCGCAATCATCGCCGCCGTCAGGACCAAGGCCAGCCCGAAAATCAGGCGGGCAAATTTCATCTACATGTCTCCGCCGCCCCCGTCCGCAGGCTGGGAGGGCTGGGAATTATCGGGTTGAGCGGATGGCTGCGGAGATTCGACCGGTGCCAGCTCGGAAAGGGCGTCGAACTTGGAGAGGACGTCTAAATTCTCGATGACGCCCAAATCCTTCACGGCTTCAAAATCCTGGGCCTTCATGGCGGCAGCTTCGTCCTGGCGGGCCGACGGAGAGAATTTGGCGACCCAGAGGCTGAGGGCCAGCAGGAGGGCGACGGAAAACGCCAGGCGCGGTTGCGGGACGAGCCACCGGAACCAGCGCGGGCCGGGCTCAGCGGCTATTCTTTCACGCACACGGGCGTCAAAACTGAGCGAGGGTTCGACCAGCGGTACTTCGTCGAGCGCGGTCCAGACCTTGCGGAATTCCTCAGCGCGCGCGTGACACGCCGAGCAGGCGGCAAGGTGATCTTCCACTTCCATCCGCAGGGCGGAATTGGCGCGGCGGTCGAGATAGGGAATCAGTTCCCTTGCGACATCTTCACACTTCATATTGGCCTTCTTTCCCCTACGCGATGCGCCACCGGCTGGGACACAAGTGGGGCCAGTTGCACCCGCAGAGTCTCGTAGGCGCGGAACAGAAGAGATTTCAGCGCGCTTTCCGAGCAGTTCAAAATCTTGGCAATTTCGGCGTAATCCATTTCCTCGTACTTATGCAGCAAGACAGCAACACGCTGCTTTTCCGGCAGCGCGACGACGGCGCGGCGAATCACTTCGGCGCGGTCGCGTTCGGCCATCCGCTCGTCGATGCGCATCTCACGCGCAGGAAGCTCGCGCGGCGTTTCATCTTCTTCCACCGGCGCATCAATCGAGACATCGCGCGAACGGTGGCGGTTGTCGCGAATCGAATTCAGCGCCAGATTGGTGGCGATGCGGAAGAGCCAGGTGGTGAATTTCGCGCTGGGAGAATATTCCTTGCGCGCGCGATAGACGCGGAGAAAAACCTCCTGGGCCAAGTCCTCCGCCGTAGCGGCGTCCCTTACCATACGATAAAGGAAGTTGACCAGCGGCGTTCGATACTTCCGCAACAAGACGTCAAAGGAGGCGCCGTCGCCGGCCTTCACGTCCAGCATGAGTTGGACGTCGGAACTGGTCATGACATCCACAGTGTAACTAACACGCGTGCTCCCATAAAGTTGCGGGGCGTGGAACGTGGCGTAAGGGCCACGGCGCTGAACGGCGGCGGGGCCCGGAGAGCCACACATCTATTTGGGTTGAAAAGGGGTTAGCTACGTCAGATGCTGCTAACAAGGATGGGATGGGCGCGCTTTCGGGTGCAGGAAACTAGAGCTTGTAGCCAATTTTGCGGACGAACTCGTGGCGGCCCCGGCGATCCTCGGCGCTTTCGACGCCTTTCGGGGAGGAGCCGTCAACCACACCAATGACGCCGCGGCCTTGATCCGTCTGGGCGATGATGACTTCGAGCGGGTTGGCTGTGGCGCAGTAAATCGTGCACACCTCGAAACAAGCTTGGACGCGGTGCAGAAGGTTGATCGGGAAAGCATCGCGAATCAGGAGGACGAAGACGTGTCCCGCGCCGAGAGCAAGGGCATTGGCGATGGCGGCGGCCTTCAACTGATCGTCATTCGCCTCGCAACGGACCAAGCAAGGGCCGGAGGCCTCGTTGAAGGCGACGGCGAACTTCGCGTTGGGAACGGTGTTGACGACGGCCTCGCGGACGTCTTCCGCGGTCTTGATGAAGTGGGACTGCCCCAGAATGATGTTCGCGCCGTCAGGAATTTCCATTTTTGCGCTGAGAATTTCCATATTCGTCCCTCGATTTGCCGCGTGTGGCGCAGCGGACGCGCTCGACAGACGTCACTGCCACGCCACGAGTCCATTATCTGCAGGGAGATAGGATGGAGCAAGAGCGATGAAAGGAGTTGCGGCCGCCAAAAATTGACTGGTAAGTGTCGTGCAACGAAAAAAGCTGAATGAACTGCTGTCACCGGATATGGACTTCGCGCATCTTAATAACTGACGTCGTTTCGCCGATAAGAGCACAGGCGGAAGGCAAGGCGGAGAATCTGGATGTGGATTAAGACACTCCAACAAGGGAAGAGGTACCTGAAGATCGTGTTCGGGTTCACTCTGCTCGCAATTGGCGTGGCCATGCTGGTGACTCCGGGTCCAGGCTGGCTGACGATTTTCCTCGCGCTGGGTATTTTGGCGGCCGAGTTCGTCTGGGCCAAGCGGCTGCTTGAAAACCTGAAAAAGAGGGGCGAGCAACTTCGAGATACGGTCCTTCTCCGCCGAGCTGACAGCGCCTAAGCATTTTCCTGCAACTTCCTGCCGCGTCTTTTTCCCATTTCCGAACTCGCGCCGTTTGTGGTCTCATGCCTTGTCTATTCCACAGGAGGCAGCCATGGGAACGCCTATCAAAACCTGGGCAGGCAAATGGGCACTGATCACGGGCGCAAGCGCTGGAATCGGATGGGCGCTGGCAGAAGAACTGGCAGCGGGAGGCACAAATCTGGTGCTGACAGCGCGGCGGGCGGATCGCCTTGAAAAGCTTGCCGGAGAGCTTTCGGCGAAGCATAAGGTGGAAACCCGGGTGGTGGTGGCAGATTTGACGAAGGCGCAGGGCCCGGAAGAGATATTTGCGTTTACCTCCGATAAGAAAATCGAAATCGAGATGCTGGTGAACAACGCCGGCTTTGGCGCGTTCGGGTATGCGCACGAAATTCCACCGGGGACGATGGCCGAGATGATCCAGGTGAACTGCACGGCGGTGGTTCATCTGACGAGGCTGTACCTGCCGGGAATGGTGGCGCGGAAGAGCGGGTACGTGCTGATCGTCGCGTCGACGGCGGCTTTTCAGGCGGTGCCGTTCAACAGTGTGTACGCGGCGACGAAGGGCTTCGATCTGCTGTTTGCCGAGGGAGTCGCCGAAGAAGTCCGGTCGAGCGGAGTGAAGGTGTGCGCGTTGTGTCCCGGCCCGACGACGACGGAATTCCAGCAAGTGGCCAATCAGCCGGACCGCGTATTCAAAGTGGCCGAGACGGCGGAAAAAGTGGCGCGCGTGGGGCTGGAAGGCCTGACAAAAGGAAAGAGCTACGTGATTTCGGGCGCCATGAACCGGCTGATGATGGAAGCGGAGCGGCTCGCGCCGCGGAGGTTCGTGACGCACATGGCAGCAAACATGATGAGACCCACGAAGAGCTGACAACCTGGGATGAGTTCTCCGCTCCATTGCGCATGGCGAGTCCCAGTTGCGGCAGGCGCGTTGACTTCTCATCCCTAACTGGCGTATTCCGCTTTGAACCTGCAGGAATCCGTCCCAATGCCGATAGAGCCTTCAGGGATAACCATGCGAGACAGAGCCCTGGTGGTGGACGACGATCCGGGGGTATGCGAACTGATCCACTCGGTACTGGGCGCGACAGGGATCGAGGTGCTCGCGCTTTCGACGGGACTGGAAGCTCCCACGCATTTACAAAAGGAAAAATTTGCGGTGGCGCTTTTCGACCTGCGCATGGAACCGCCGGATGGGGCGGAGCTTGCGCGCTTGGCGCGATCCTCAGGACTGAATCAGATGACTCCCATCATCCTGGTGAGCGACGATTTCTGCACGTCTGCGGTTTCCGAAGCATTTTCTGCCGGAGCGAGTTTCTTTCTTTACAAACCGATCGACAAGAGCCGCCTATTGAAACTGGTGCGGGCGACGCGCGGCGCGATCGAACACGAACGGAGGAGATTCCGGCGCGTGGCGCTGAAAATGCCGGTCGTGCTGACCAAGGGAAACCAGGAATTGGACGGTGAGACGCTGGACGTGAGCCTGAACGGCCTGTTAATGCAAGCGGCGGAAACGATGCCGGCGGGATCGCCGGTCCAGGTAACGCTGCATCTGGCTCCCGACGCAAAGCCGATCGTGTGTGGAGGGTGCGTAATGCGAGTGCTTGCCGGGAATCGCATGGGAGTACAACTGTACGCGCTGCCGATTGGGGAGAGCGCACGATTTCAGGAGTTTCTCCTGCCGCTGATTCTGCGAGAGCCTACGGAAGCGACTGTCGCCGCATCCTAGAGGATTTGACATCAGACTGGTCTTTACTCGCGCAATGGGCAAAGGGCTAGTGCAGGCCAGCGTCCATCAAGTGGGACGGCGGCAAATCACTCCTCGTCGTGCTCCTTTGCTTTGGCGAGCTTTTCGATAACGGAAAGATCTTCGAGAGTCGTGGTGTCGCCGGAAATTCCACCCTTGTGCGCGACTTCGCGGAGAAGCCGGCGCATGATTTTTCCGCTGCGCGTTTTCGGCAACACATCCACGAAGCGGACTTCGGCCGGACGGGCGATGGTGCCGATCGTGGCAGCGATGTGGTCGCTCAGGGCGGCGCGGAGTTCCTTGCTCGGTTGCTGTCCCGCGCGAAGCGTGACGAAGCAGACGATGGCTTCGCCCTTGATGTCGTCCGGGCGCGCGACGACGGCGGCTTCGGCGACGGCGGGATGGCTGACGAGCGCGCTTTCGATTTCCATAGAGCTGAGGCGGTGTCCGGCGACTTTGATGACATCGTCGACGCGGCCGAGAACCCAGATGTATCCATCTTTGTCGCACTGTGCAGCGTCGCCGGCGAAATAAACGCCGGGGATGCGGTTCCAGTAATCGCGCGCGTAGCGTTCATCGTCTCCATAAATTGTGCGCAGCATGGAAGGCCAGGGCTTCTGAATCGTCAGGTATCCGGTCTCACCAGCGGGGACAGGCTCGTTTTTCAGATTCACGACGCGGGCGGCGACGCCGGGAAGAGGCAAGGTGGCGGAGCCGGGCTTGGTGGGAGTTGCGCCGGGAAGAGGGGAGATCATGATAGCGCCGGTTTCCGTTTGCCACCAGGTATCGACGATGGGGCAGCGCTCCTTGCCGATGACCTCGAAATACCATTTCCAAGCGGCGGGATTGATGGGCTCGCCGACGGTGCCGAGAACGCGCAAGCTGGTCAATTTGTGTTTGTCGATCCACTCTTTTCCCCAAGCCATAAATGCGCGAACGGCGGTCGCAGAGCTATAAAAGATGGAAACCTTGTAGCGGTCGATGATCTCCCAGAAGCGGTTGCGGCGGGGAAAATCAGGCGCACCTTCGTACATGACGATGCTGGCGCCATTGGCGAGGGGCCCGTAGACGATGTAGCTGTGGCCCGTGACCCAGCCGATGTCGGCGGTGCACCAATAAATGTCGTCGTCGCGAAGATCGAAGACCAGGCGAGTGGTCCACATCGCGCCGAGCAAGTATCCAGCAGAGGTGTGAAGCACCCCTTTTGGTTTGCCGGTGGTTCCGCTGGTGTAGAGGATGTAAAGAGGATGTTCGGAATCAAACGGCGGCGCGGGAAAATCCTTTTCGCCCTTTTCTTCGAGGTCGTGCCACCAAAGGTCGCGGCCTTCCTTCCAGGCGACGTTTTCGCCCGTGCGCTTCACGACCACGGATTTTTGGATTGTGGGGCAGGATTTCAGTGCTTCGTCCGCCGTCTCTTTCAGCGGGACGATTTTGCCGCGGCGATAGCCTCCGTCGGCGGTGATCAGAAGCTTCGCTTTCGCGTCGGCGATACGATCGGCGAGCGCGACCGAACTGAAGCCGCCGAACACGACCGAGTGAACAGCTCCGATTCTCGCGCAGGCGAGCATGGCAATCATCAACTCCGGAATCATGGGCATATAGATGGCGACGCAATCTCCGGCCTTGATTCCGAGCGTCTCAAGCGCGCTCGCAAAGCGGCAGACGCGTTCGTGCAGTTCGGCGTAGGTAAGCTGCAGCGTGGCGCCGTCCTCGGCTTCCCACATCAGCGCGGGCTTGTTCGCGTCTTTTTCAAGATGGCGGTCGAGGCAGTTGTAGGAGACGTTCAATTTGCCGCCGACGAACCATTGGGCGTGAGGCGGCTTCCAATCGAGAGTTTTTTGGGGCTGCACGAACCAGTGGAGAAGCTTGGCTTGCTCGGCCCAGAATTTTTCGGGATTCTCGGCGGCTTCGCGGTAGAGATTGCGGTAATCTTCGAGCGACTTGACACGCGCGCGCTTGCTGAAATCCTCGGGCGGAGGAATGGGCTTTTCGTTCAGGACCTGCGGGTCAAACTCTTGCATGGCTCCTCCTGGGTGGGCGTCGGGGTTTCAGAGGTGGTTCGGGCCGGCAGCGCGCGCCGGAGGATCCCGGCAACTCCGGTTCGCCCTTACGGTATTGAATCGAAGGCGTTTGGTCAAGGACTGGAAATATGGGACAAGGAGTTGGAGTTATGGCCCGGCAGGAGGGTGCGTAGAGACGGTTTGGGAACTTTTTTCCTCTGCGGAGGGAATATGTAACGAGAAGCGAGCGGGGCCGTCTTAAATCACAAGGACCATGAGCCAGCCGAAGGATGCGACAGACGACGGCCTGCTGCGCCGCGCCCTGGCGGGCGATGAAGACGCATTTCGCCTGTTATACCGCAGGAATTGTCCCGCCATTTACCGCTTCGCATTGCATATGTGCGGGAATAGTGCGACCGCCGAAGACGTGACGCAAGAGGTGTTTATGGCGCTGATTCGCAACGCAAGGAATTTCGACCCAACGCGCGGAACGCTGGGAGGATTTCTGTTCGGGATTGCGCGGAATCATCTGCGCAAGCGGTGGGAAAAAGATCAGAGGCTGGTGCCGCTGCCCGAAACCTTCGAAGAATCCCAGATCGATCACGTCACGGATGCGGCGTCGTTTGAAACGGTAGCGCGCGTAAGGCACGCCGTGGGCTCGCTGCCTGAAGATTACCGGGAAACTGTGGTGTTGTGCGACCTCGAGGGAATGAGCTATGAAGAGGCTGCGGCGGCGCTCAAGTGCCCGGTCGGGACCGTGCGTTCGCGGCTGCACCGGGCGCGGGCGCTGCTGGTGGAAAAATTGCGCGAGAGACGGCCGGTGATTCGCGCGTCGGCGGTGGGCGAATGAGCGTATCGAGAGTTTCGATGAACTGCGAAATGTTCGAGAAGATTTTGTGCGATCTGGACCGCGCGGACGTTCTGCCGTCGGCGGTGCGCGAAGCTGCGCTGGCGCATGCGGAGACCTGCGCGCCCTGCGGGCTGCTGATGACCGAGTCGGAATCGCTGGACATGCACCTTCGAACCCTGTCGATTTCGGCGAGGATTCAGTCGCCACCTCCGCGCGTCGAGTCGGCGCTGCTCGAGGAGTTTCGCGAGTTCCACGAAGAACAACGGCGAGGGCGGCGGAGATGGCAATTGGCGGCGCTGGGTGTAGCGGCTGCCGCGGCGCTGGCGGTGAGTTATTTCCTGCTCGGACATTTTGTGCCTGGCCGGAATCCTATGAAGGACGCACAGGATACGAGCACACATTCGGGTGCGCCTACAACGGCGCCGATTGCATCGACAGCACGCGATTCCAATGAGAGCGCACACGCTCAAGAGGCGTCGGGAACGAACACTCCAAAGCGCCTTGCGCCGGTGGCAAATCCGTCTGCGGGACAGGAAACTGCGGCGGAACAGGGGACGGCGTTTATTCCTCTGCCTTATGCCGATTCAGCGGCAGAAATCGAAGGCGGTGAAGTGGTCCGTGTGATACTTTCGCCGGCCGCGCTTGAAGCGATGGGTCTGCGGTCGAGCGATTTCAGTTCGAGCGGAGACGTTTCGGCTGACCTGCTGGTGGACGAGGCCGGAACGCCGGAAGCGATTCGTCTGGTGGCGCAATCGGATAAGGATTCCGTCCCGAATTGACGGCTGAAGTAGCTGAAGAAAGGATGATGCAATGAGGCTTTCCTTGCGAAAGAGGCTTTACGCGGGCGCGGCTGTCGCTGCGTTGCTGTGGGTTCCGGCTGCTCTGGCGCAATCGAACCAGGAGCCTCCGGCGCAGCCGAGTCAGGAGCCTCTGGCGCCTCCGCCCGGCGTGCTGTTCTATGAAAAGACAGGACCCGGTCCTCTGCTAGCGGGTGGCGGTATCGGATTGGTGCGCTTTGAAGGGCTGGTGGACGAAAAGGTTGTGACCGGCTCGCCCTTTACCGCGACGATTACTCAACAGAGTTCGCAGACGCTGGCCGACGGCAATCACATCGTGCGAAAGGCTACCGGCACATTCGCCCGCGACAGCCAGGGACGAACGCGGCGCGATCTGTCGTTGCCGGCGATCGGGCCGTGGTCGGCTTCCGGCGATAAAACACCGCACGCGATATTCATCAACGATCCGGTGGCAGGAACTCGCTACATCATCGACCCGAATCGGAAAGTGGCGCACGAGGTACCTTCGCATCCTCTGCCGGACGTCCGAAGTAAGCGGAAACTGGACGCCGACGCCGCAGGGCAACTGCAACAGCAGTCCACGACCGTTTCGCTGGGAACGCAGACGATCAACGGCGTGACGGCGGAAGGTACGCGCACCGTGCGGACGATTCCGGCCGGCGAAATCGGGAACGAAAAGCCGATCACCATCACGGTTGAGAAATGGTATTCACCCGACTTGCAAGCTGTGGTGTTGCTGAAACACAGCGACCCGATGATGGGCGATTCGGTGTACCAACTAACGAATATTCAGCGGACTGAGCCGGACCCGAGCTTGTTTCAGGTGCCTGCGGGATATGCCGTCAAGGAGAGGCAGGCGAGGGACGGACGGCGAGCTCCCGCTCCCCCTCCCGACGAGACGCCGGATTCGCAATAGGCGGGGCGACAAACTTCTCCCACGCACCAAGGCAACACTTGCGGGCGGACCTTACCACGCACCGCCCGCAAGCCCCTCCTTCGAATCGAGGCTCTATGGCAAACCACGGTGAACACCGGAAGAAACTTGCGAGCGAAGGTTATTCGCGAGTATACGTTTGGCAGGATGCCCCTCACGAATTTTATCCGGACCACACGCACGCAATCCAGACAGCGCACATCATCTTGCAGGGCGAGATGACACTCACAGTACGCGGACAGTCGAAGACCTACCGCGTTGGCGAGCGCGTAGACGTGCCGGCAGGGGTCGAGCACTCCGCGCGGATGGGGCCGGACGGGTGCCGTTACCTCATCGGAGAAAAATAAAAGCCGTTATTTCAGCGTGGCCCGATCAAGGAGTTCAACCACGTGCAGAACTTCCTGGCTGGTACGGCGGGAGACTACTCCGGCGCGCAGTTGCAAAATGCAACCGGGATTCGCCGTAACAATCAGATTCGCTTTCGTGCTCCCGATACAATCCATTTTTTGATCGAGAAGATCGTGAGCGGCTTTCGGCTGCGTCACGTTGTAAACGCCAGCCGACCCGCAACACTGATCGGAATAAGGCATTTCCACGAATTCGATCCCTGGAATCGCGCGAATCAGCTTTCGTGGAGCTTCGCGGATTTTCTGCCCGTGGAGTAAGTGGCAGGAATCCTGATACGTCACGCGCGCGGACACAGGCTGAAGGCCCGAGGTTAGCCCAATGCCGGCGAGAAACTCGGTAAAGTCGCGGACTTTCGAGGAAAAGGCTGCCGCATCTTCGTGACTCAGATCGCCCGGCGGGAAAAGGAGCGGATACTCCTTAAGCGTCGAACCGCATCCCGCAGCGTTCGTCACGACGGCGTCGAAATCCGCAAGGGGAAAAGCGGCGAAATTAATTTTTGCAAGTTCGCGCGCCGTCACACGGTCTCCGGCATGAGCCGCGAGCGCTCCACAGCAGTTCTGATTTGGAGGAACTACAACTTGGCACCCATTCGCCTGGAGAACGCGGATCGTCGCGCGATTCAATTCGCTGAACGTGACCTGGGCGAGGCAGCCGGCAAAGAAAGCGACGCGGGCGCGGCGAACGCCCTTTGCAGGGAAGGTCTTGCCAAGTTCGGTGAAGAAAAAATGGGAGTCGACGCGGGGCATCAGCTCCGCGCGTCTCTGCAGGCCGAACATCCGCAGGACGCCGCTGCCGCGAAGGACGGATTCAACGCCCCAGCGCTGATAGATGCGAGTGAGGATGGCAGCCGCAGCAATGCGCCTGCGATACGGAAGCAGGCGGCGATAGACAATGTCGCGGAGAAGGCGCGAGAAAAACGGGCGTCGGTATTTCTGCTGAATCTGCGCGCGGGCCAATTCGATGAGCTTTCCGTACTCAACACCGGAGGGGCAAACGGTCTCGCAGGCGCGGCAATCAAGACAGCGGTCCATATGCGAGACGAACGAATCGCCCACTTCGAGCCGTCCCTGATCAACCAACGCCATTTGCCGGATTCTTCCGCGCGGAGAATCCGCTTCCCTGCCCCATAGGCGATACGTGGGGCAATGATTCAGGCAGAGACCGCAATGGACGCAGCGCGAGTAGTCTTCGTACTCGGGTTTGTCCGTCGAGGTGAACCCGCTCAGCGTCCGGGAAAATTCCCGCTTCGATTCCTTTTCGGAAATTGGGAACGCTTCTGCCACGGGATTCAGACGCCTCCCACAAACCTGCCCGGAGAAAACACGCCGCCGGGATCGAAAAACGCCTTCAATTTTTTCATTTGTTCGAAATCAGCGCGATCCGCGCCCCAAATCTTCATCCAGCTTTTCCATTCCGAGGGGCACCAGAGAATGGTGGCGTTGCCTTCGGCAGCGGCCGTCGTTTCCAGAATTTGATTTGCGAGTTTCGCTAACTTCACGCCCGTTGCTTCCGTGCGGTCGTTGGGCAGCAGAGCCAGATACCCAACACCCGCGCCGCGCGCGATAGCGGCCCAATGGACACCTTCGGCTGCCAGTAAGTTTCCAGCGTTTGCGAGGACATCGTTCATTCGCGACGGCAAAGTACTCAGTTTCAGGATGACGGTTGCGGGCGAAGCGTCCAGCACGATTGGGATAAACTCGCGCTTTCGACCAAAGGCTCCGGGGACGCGATCTTCCGAAAGCGTCGCCGCGCTCGCAGCGCCCGCCTGTTCCGCCAGGCGGTTCAATTCTGCTGCGTAACGATCAAGAACCTTATCGCTTCCCGCAAATCCGACAGTTACCGACCAGCCGGCGCTCGCGAGAGTTTGCGCGTCGTAGGGCTCATCAACTCTTCGCGATGCCGCACTGCTCGCGAATAATTTGGGAACTCCAGGCAAGAGGATATCAAGCGTCAAAGGACGCAGCGGAGATTCGGCGATGGCTTGGCGCATCTGCCAGGCATTTTCAGGACGCTCGAAGGAAGCTACGAATGCCCGCGGGCTGCGTGGCAGGGGAAAAGTGCGGAAATGAATCTGCGTCATCACGCCGAGTGTGCCCATCGATCCCAGCATCAATTTGTGCAGATCGTATCCTGTGACATTTTTCACGACGCGGCCGCCGCTCTTTGCGATGGTGCCGTCGCCGGTGATGAATTCCATGCCGAGAACGAAATCGCGCGCCGTTCCATAGAACTGGCGAAGAGGAGAATCCACGCCGGAGGCGAGCGTGCCGCCGATCGATGCCGACTTCTGAAATGGAACCGCAAGCGGCAGAAATTGTCCGTGTGCCGCGAGGGCTGCGCCAATCCCGGCGAGAGTTGCGCCCGCTTCCACGCTCAGAGTCAAATCGCCCGGGTCATAGGCAACGATCCGGTCGAGCCGCGAAAGATCGAGCGCCATATCATATTTTTGCGGCGGCATTCCCATCGCCAGTTTCGTACGGGAGCCGGAAGGAACCAGCGAAAGCTTTTCGACTGCCGCCAACTTCACAATCTCGGCAGCTTCGACGGCCGTTCCAGGGCGCACGGCAGAAGATGGGACAACGCCGTCGATTGCATAAGGCGCAAGCAGGGAGGGATCTTCCAGGACGTGCGAGGGCCCCGCAATCGAAGCCAATCGCGAGAAGGAAGCTCCTGCCGCTTGGCTCATGCGGGAATCGCGCCGGCGACCGGGATAGGATTCACATGAATTTCCCCACAGCCTTTGCCCGACGGGAAAATCTTCCCGGGATTCAGCAGGCCGCGCGGATTGAAAATGTCGCGAACGCCGCTCATCAGCCGCAAATCGGACTCGGTGAAGAGCAACGGCATCAACCGATCCTTCTCCATGCCGACGCCGTGCTCGCCCGTGATCGAGCCGCCCATTTCAATGCAGAAGGCGATAATCTCATCGGCGGTTGCAACGGTCCGGCGAAATTGCGATTCGTCGCGCGCATCGAAGAGGATGATGGGATGAAGGTTTCCGTCGCCGGCGTGGAAGATGTTGCCGATTTGAAAGCCGTTCTTGAGGCCAATTTCGGCAATGCGCCGCAGCGTGGCGGGAAGTTTTGTGCGCGGAATCACGCCGTCCTGCACGTAGTACGTGGTGCATATTCTGCCGATCGCGCCGAAGGCGTTTTTGCGGCCTTTCCACAGCAGGTCACGCTCGGCCGCATCGCGCGCCACGCGAACTTCGCGCGCGTTGTGCAAGTGACAAACGTCAACCACGTCTTTTGCTGCGGCTTCGGCGACTTCTCGGAGCCCGTCGACCTCGATCAGCAGTACAGCCGCGCCGTCCGTGGGAAATCCGGCGTGAACGTAGTCTTCAACGGCACGGAGTGTCCAACCGTCCAACATTTCGCATGCCGCCGGCGTGATTCCCCGCGCCGTGATTTCCACCACCGTTTCGGTTGCGTCATCGACGGCGTCGTATATGGCGAGAAGCGTCTTCACCGTTTCCGGCAGGCGGATAAGTTTCACGCTTACTTCGGTCACGAGAGCAAAGGTGCCCTCCGAACCGACGAACAGGCCCGTCAGATCGTAGCCCGGTGGATCGAGCGCGCCGCTTCCAAGGCTGACAATTTCGCCTGAAGGCAGCACGGCTTTGAGAGCGAGCACGTGATTGGCCGTAACGCCGTAGGCCAGCGTGTGCGGCCCGCCGGAATTCTCGGAGACATTTCCGCCGATCGTGCAGGCTTTCTGACTCGACGGGTCGGGAGCAAAATGCAACCCGAGGGAAGCGACGGCGGCGCTCAGGTCGGAATTGACGACGCCGGGCTGAACGCGAGCCCGCTGGTTGGCAGCGTCGACTTCGAGGATGCGGTTCATTTTGGAGAATACGACCTGAATTCCGCCTTTGCGGGCAAGCGCGCCGCCTGAAAGGCCAGTGCCCGCACCGCGTCCGACGAGAGGCGTTTCAAAACGGTTTGCCAGGCGAACGATTCCGACAACGTCTTCCATCGATTTCGGGAAGACGACGCAATTGGGCCGCGCGACTTCCACAGAGCCGTCATATTCGTAGAGCAGCAGATCTTCCGACCTGTACAGGACGGCATCCGCGCCCAGCAGCTTTTGCAATTCGTTGATGAGTCGGGAGTTCAAGGGTCGATTGCACCGCAAAGCGAATTTCTGCCCCTCTCCGTCCCTATAGTCGCCCCTCTACAGGCGGGCGTCAACGCCTGTTGCGGCAGGACGCAAGGCTTGCGAAGCATCGAGACATTGTGAAATGCTTTCGTCGCCATCTTCGTAAATGATCGACGCACCTTTTTGCTGCGCCAAGGAACCCGATGACCCGACCCGCAATCCTGGTAACCCACCCGCTCTTTCCACCTGTGCGCGAGCTTCTGGACAGCCAATGCTCGCCTGAATATTGGAAGGGAACGCAGCCGATGCCGCGCGAGGAACTGCTCAACCGCGTGGCGGAAAAGGAGGGACTGGTTTGTCAGTTGAGCGACAAAATCAACGAAGAACTGCTTGAACGGGCACTGAAGCTGCGAATCGCGGCGACCGTGTCGGTGGGATACGACAATATCGACGTGCCGGCGTGCACGCGGCATAAAGTGATTGCCACAAATACGCCGCGAGTGCTGGACGACACGACGGCCGATCTGGCCTGGGCGCTGCTGATGGCTGTGGCGCGGCGTCTGGTGGAAGGCGACACGACAATCCGCAATGGCAAATGGACGGGCTGGGAGATCAATCAGTTCATGGGCTCGGACGTATGGGGAAAGACGCTGGGCATCATTGGATTTGGACGGATCGGGCAGGAGCTGGCGCGGAGAGCCTCGGGCTTCAAAATGCGCGTCATCTATAACAATCGGACCCGCGCTTCGGAGAAAGCCGAAAAGGAGTTTCGGGCGACATTTGTGGACCGCGAAACGCTGCTCCGCGAGTCGGATTTCATCTCCCTACATGTTCCGTTGACGGCGGAGACTCGGCATCTGATCGATGGCGTGGCGCTCGCCAAAATGAAGCCTACTGCATTTTTGATCAATACGGCGCGCGGGCCAGTGGTGGATGAAGCGGCGCTGGCGGGTGCGCTTGCTCAGAAGAAAATCGCCGGCGCGGGGCTGGATGTGTTCGAGCGCGAGCCGCAGGTGCTCCCCGCGCTGCTGACATTAAGCAACGTCGTACTCACTCCGCATATCGGAAGCGCGTCGGTGGAAACGCGCACCAATATGGGGCTTCGCGCCGCGCGGAATGTGACTGCGTTCTTTGAAGGAACGCGCCCGCCGGACGCGTTGAATCCCGAAGTGACCGAACGACAATGAAAGTCGCAAAGGCGGAGCATGTAAAAAGCGGCAAAGAGATCGCGCGGGAGGTTTTTCTTCAGACTCTCTCGGCCATCGACATCGGGGCGGCGCTCGAGCGGCATCTCGATCGCTCCGGGTCAACAATCTGCTGTGAAGGGCGGCGATTCGACCTGAAGCAGTTTGAGCGAATCGAGGCAATCGCCTACGGCAAGGCCTCATTCGCGATGGCCGAAGCATTCACGTCCATTCTTGCACCGGATTTTGAGCCGCGAGGAATCCTGGCGGTTCCCACTCATCCTTCGCACGAAATTCCAGGTTGGAAGATTTTCGTCACCGCGCATCCTGTTCCCGACGGAAACAGCATCGCGGCGGGGCACGCCATTCTGGACGCCCTGGCAAAGTGCGACGAAAAGACGCTCGTCGTTTTCTTGATTTCCGGAGGCGGGTCGTCGCTGGTGGAATTTCCTTTGTATCCCGAACTGAATCTCAGAGACTTTCAACAATTGCACGCAGTGCTGGTTGCATGCGGCGCGCCGATCGAAGAGATCAACGTGATTCGCAAGCATCTTTCCGCAACAAAGGGAGGACGGCTGGCGGCGGCCGCTCCGAATTCCGTGAAGCTGACGCTGGGCATTTCCGATGTGCCGGATGGAGAGGAGACCGCGCTGGCCTCTGGTCCGACATTGCCGGATCCGACGACGGTGGCCGATGCGGAGCGAGTTGCTTCGAAATATGGCGTGATGCAAAAGATGACGCCTCCTGTTGCGGCAATTTTTCGCGAACAGCGCCTGCGCGAGACCCCGAAGGAAGGAGATTCGATTTTCGCCAATTCGCATTTCGACCTTGTGTTGCGACCGCACGACCTCCGACATTCGGCGCACCACGCTTGCGAAGCGGCGGGCTTCGCCTGCGTCTGCGACGATTCGACGGACAACTGGCCTATAGAAAAAGCCGCAGATCATCTGCTCGAAGCGCTCTCAATGGCGCAAGAAATAAATCCAGGCCGGCGTGCGGCAGTGATTGCTGTGGGAGAAGTCAGCAGCCCTGTCACGGGCGGCGGGCTGGGGGGGCGCAGTTCGGCCTTTGTACTTTCGTGCGTCGAGAAAATCGCAGGGACAAATATCGCGGTCTTCAGCGGAGGCACGGACGGCGTCGACGGCAACAGCCCTGCTGCTGGAGCCGTGGCCGATGGGCAGTCGCTCGCACGCGCGCGAGCCCTGGGAATGGATCCCGCCGATTTTTTCAAGCGATGCGACGCTTACACATTCTTTTCACGCCTTGGCGACGTCATCATCACAGGCCCAACGGGGAATAATCTTCGCGACCTGCGAATTTTGCTCGCGAACTGATCGAATATCCGAGTTCCTCAGCGCGAAGGCGCGGTTTTCACGAAGCTAGAGCAGTCCCTTATACATTCCGCCATCCACCTGAATCGTGGTCCCGTTGATGGCCGAGGCGCGTTCCGACGCAAGAAAGGCAACCAGGGCGGCAAACTCATCCGTCCTGACGACGCGACCGAGGGGCATCGAAGCCGCCATTCCCGCCAAGACTTGCTCGCGCGTCGTCCTGGAATCTTTGGCGCGTTTTTCCGCGAGCTCTTCGAGCCGGGCGGTGAGCGTGAAGCCCGGACATACATTATTCACGGTGATCCCGCTCGCGCCGTATTCGCCGGCCAGGGTCTTTGCGAGTCCCGTGACGCCGGCGCGAACGGCGTTCGAGAGGATGAGCCCTTCGATCGGCTGTTTGACGGAAATCGAAGTGATCGTGATGAAGCGGCCCCAGTGGTTTCGCTGCATTCGCGGCAGCGTTTCCCGCGCGAAGGTGACGGCGCTGAACAGCATGTCGTGAACGGCTGTTTTCCATTCCACCGTGGTGGTTTCGGCAAACTTCTTGGACGGAGGACCGCCGGAATTGGTCACACAAATATCTACGCGCCCGAATCGCTTATCCGCGTCGGCGACAAATTCGCGAATCGCCTCTTCGCTCTTGACGTCGAACGCTTTCCAAAATACTTCCGCCCCGGTCGCGCCCGCGATCTCCTTGGCAGTCTTTTCAAGGTCGACCGCCGTCCTCGCCGAAATTGCGATGCTACAACCCTCCTTTGCCAGCTCCTCAGCGACGGCACGGCCCAGCCCCTTGCTGGCTGCCGCCACGATAGCCACACGCCCTTTGAGCCCGAGGTCCATGGGAGCTACTTCCTTTCGTCCGTCTGACGGAGGTAGGAATCGGTCTTGTTAATCCAGTCTTCGCGGCGGGGAGCAAAAAAATCAATATCCACCGTGTCTTCCAAAGCCACAGCGGAATGCGGTACGTTGGCCGGGATCACCAGCACTTGTCCAGGACGCACGACCGTCTCGCCGTCGTCGAAAATAAATTTCAGGGCGCCCGAGAGAATCATCGTATATTGCTCGCTGCGATGGGAATGTCGCGGCACCACACCGTCCTTGGCAATCAGGACGCGGGCGATGGTGGCGTCCTCGCCGCTCGTCATCTGCCGCGCGATTTTCGGATTCAACTGCTCGGAATTCAGCTTCTCCCACGGATTTGCCACTGGCATCGCATACTCCCCAATAGCTCATTTGAACTAAGCGCAAGCAAAGAATCCTCCGACGAAACGGGCGCTGCGTCAATACCTGCGCGGCTCTCGAAAAGCGATTTTTTCCTTCCCCCGTCGCCAGTTTGTCTCTTACTTCGCGTATGCAGCCGAGGGCCTCTCCACAATTGGAAAGAGATTTGCACGGCGTCTTTCCTTCGACTAAGATTCGCGCGTGCGTGTGCTCCGCTGGATCGCCGCTCTGGTCTTTTTTCTACAGCTTCCGATCCCTCTCTATTGGTTCGTCGTACATCCTCGGATACGTTTCTGGAGGCAACATCCCCGCGCCGCTTACAACGCCGGGCTCGTATTTTCGTGGGGCATCGTGACGCCCTGCCTGCTCCTTTTTCGGCACCAATTGCTGCGCGAAGATTTGCCGTCTCCGGAACAGATTTTCATCGGCCTGGTATGTATCGCCGCCGAAATCTGGATCTTCTGGCGCGTCAAGAATGACCTGGGCGTCGCGCGGCTAGTGGGGAAAACAGAACTTTCCGGCGGCGGAGAAATGGTCGCGCGCGGAATCTATTCGCATATTCGCCACCCAAGATACGTGGGCTCATTTCTGGCAATCATCGGCGCGTGCTTGCTGGCGGGAACGCAAACGGCGTGGGCGATTGCAGGTGTGTGGACGCTGCTGATATTGATTGCCATTGCGTTTGAGGAACGCGAAATGCGCGCGCGTTTTGGCGCGGCTTTCGAAGACTATCGCCGCCGCGTCCCGCGCTTTCTGCCTCTCGTGTTGCGAGGCAGGTGAGTTTCGCCGTCCCAGGCCCAATTTCAAAGGGAGGTGGAACATGACCAAGTTGCTGCTCATCCTTCTTCTCTCGATCGCGTTTGCCGGCGCTTCCTTTGCGCAGATTGGAAGGACGGTTTCCGTCGCCGCAGGAAGCCCGGAAGACAAGGCTCTCTCTCCCATTTACGCGGCGCCGGATGGCCCCGACAAAGTCGCGCTGCTGGACAAATTCATGGCCGAATACGGGAAGGGCGATTACGAACTTCTCGGTGACGAACTCTACGTGCAGACCTATCTGGCGCAGAAGAATTACGACAAGGCCTACGAATATGGAGAGAAGGCGCTGGCGCTCGATCCAGGAAATCTCTCCGTGGCAGTGAATCTGGTCCATGTGGCGGCAGAGCAAGGCCACACGGAAGAATTGTTTGCTTACGGCGACAAGGTGGCCACGATTCTGAAAAATTATCAGGCGTCGCCTGCCCCGCCGGGAACTTCCGCTCAGGATTGGGCTGCGCACAAGGAACAATCCGTCCAACAAGCGCAACCCGACATCACCTATGTGGAATACACCCTGGTGACAGCGGCGTATAAGGTCACGGATCCGGCGGCTCGCGCGAGTTACTTCGAACAGTTCATCGCCGACTTCCCGGATTCATCCTACGCACCCGCGATCCGCGAGCAGACGGCGATCGCCTACGAGCAGGCGCAAAACAAACCGAAGATGCTCGAGTCAGCTCAATCCATTCTGAAATCGGATCCTGACAACGTGGCGATGCTTCTTCTCCTGGCGGACTATTGGAGCGATAACGGACAAGAGCTCAGTCAGGCGGGGAAGAATGCGCAGGAGGCTCTCAATCTTCTGGCAAAGGCGCAAAAACCGGCGAACGTCACTGATCGGGACTGGCAACAGCAGGTGGATGTTCAAAAAGGAATCGCGTACACTTCGCTCGGGCAGGTGAACGCAATCAACGGAAAATACGCTCAGGCGATCGCGCAATTCAAGCTCGCCAGCCCGCTTTTGAAATCCAACAGTTTCAGTTATTCGCGAAATCTGTACCGTCTCGGCTTTTCGCTGGCCAAACTGAATAGGACGCTCGAAGCGCGCACCGTTCTCACGGAGTGCGTTTCGATCGATAGTCCTTATAAGCCGCTGGCCGAACAAACTCTGGCGAAAATCGGCGGTCCAGTGAGCAAGGCAGGCGCGCACAAATCTCATTCGTCGTCTTGATAGATCAGGAACAAAGAACAGCCGAGCAAAATCAAGGAGGATCCCATCTTGAGGCCCTGTATAACGTCGCCCGCAAATCGCAATTCCCTGCTCTCATCGAATCGCCGCCATGGCATGACGGCACTTGCCGCTGCATTTCTCTTTCTGCTTTTTGCTGCTTCGTCCTTTGCGCAGACAATTCGTGTCAAGGCGGCCCCTGGGGATTCCACAAATACGATTAAGCCTGACCGCGCGCTCGGCGCAGGAATCGACAGGCTGCCTTTTGGCGCTGCGGACAAGCTTTACGTCGAACCGACGATCCAGCAAGTTCTCGCGGCCGGATGGGGTCCGGTCACGTATCGCCAGAATACGGAGCTACACGCCGAAGCGTGGCACTGGAATCCGAAGGGCACATGGAGCGATCCGGCCGGCAAGGGATATTTCACAGGCAGCACGGACTTGGGCGAACCGATTCGCCATTCCTACGGATATCCGCTGCCGCACCGCGGCATCACACGCGACGACGGAACAGACACTTCCGGATATTCCCGCCTCACCGACGGCGACCCGAACACTTATTGGAAGAGCAATCCATATCTAACGCAGGCGTTCACGGGCGAAGACGATTCGCTTCATCCGCAGTGGGTCTTTCTGGACCTTCTTGCGCGGCAGGAAATCAACGCGATTCGCATCTCCTGGGCCGATCCCTACGCGCGTCAGTACCTGGTTCAATATTGGACCGGCGAGGATCCCATTCGAAAACCCGCCAACGGAGCCTGGGAAACTTTTCCCGGCGGCACAATCGAAAACGGCAGGGGCGGTGACGCGACGATCCACCTATCGGGTGCGCCGATTTCCGTCCAGTACGTGCGCATCCTCATGACGCAATCCTCGAACACCTGCGACACGCACGGATCCTCTGACAAACGGAATTGCGTCGGATATGCGATTCGTGAGCTGTATCTCGGTACGACCACGGCTGACGGGAAATTCCACGACGTAATTCGCCACACACCGGATCAGGATCAGACACCTACGTACTGCTCATCCGTCGATCCTTGGCACACGCCGGAAGATCTCGACGAAAAGGCGGGCGATCAGGTCGGCTTCGACCTTTTCTTCACGGGCGGCTATACGCGCGGGCTTCCCGCCATCATTCCCATCGCCATGCTCTATGGCACCCCGGAAGACTCCGCCGCCGAAATTGCCTACATCGAAAAGCGTGGCTATCCGATTTCCTATGTGGAAATGGGCGAAGAGCCCGACGGCCACTACACTCCACCCGAAGACTATGGCGCGCTGTATATCCAATGGGCCGAGGCGCTGCATAAAGTCGATCCGAAATTGAAACTCGGCGGGCCGATTTTCACTGGACAGAACAAAGATGTCGAAGTATGGCCGGACGCCGATGGCGACGCGTCGTTCACCGAGAGATTTGTCAACTATCTACGCTCGCATAATCACCTGCAGGATCTCGCGTTCTTCTCTTTCGAGCACTATCCGATGGACCCGTGCAAGATTCCCTGGAGCACGCTCTACGACGAGCCTTATCTCGTCTCTCACATGCTCGATGTGTGGCATCAGGACGGCGTGCCGCGCAACATTCCGATGCTCATCACGGAATCGAATCTTTCCTCTTCATCGAGCGAAGCCTATGTGGATGTTTACGGCGCGCTGTGGCTGGCCGACTACGCAGGGGCGTATCTCACGGCCGGGGGCGACGGCCTCTATTACTTCCACTATTTGCCGCTCGGCGTGCACCGGGGATGCAATGCCTCGCTCGGCACTTTTGGCATGTTTTCGGCAGATAAGGATCTGCACATCGTCCAGCCACTCTCGCAATTCTTTGCCAGCGAGATGATCAACAAGGACTGGATGCAACCCGGCGACAAAGATCACCGATTGTTCCCTGCGGCGAGCGATATTCACGACGTTGTCGGCCATGTTTTGGTCACGGCCTATGCGGCGCTGCGTCCCGATGGAAAATGGTCGCTGATGATCGTCAATAAGGACCAGGAAAACGCCCACTCGGTCCACATCGACTTTGACGAAGGGAAATCCGGAAAGATCGGACATTTTTCGGGGACCGTTACGGCCGTCACCTTTGGCCGAGCACAGTATCAGTGGCACCCGGACGAGAAAGATCCCATCGGAGGAAAGGCCGATCCCGACGGCCCCGCAGTCCATACGTCCGTGCAGGCATCGGCGGACACACAGTTTGAACTGCCGGCTTCCTCAATTGTAGTTCTCAAGGGGACGGTGACTCCATCACCTGCAACAAACTAACAGGCTGATTGACGCTCTCGGTGGGACCCGATGGGTGTGTTGACATGCGATCCAGAGCCCCGTTGTGACTCACAGGTCGCTTTGTTAAGCTAGAATCAGGCGTCGCCACGGAGAGGTGTCTGAGCGGTTGAAAGAGCTCGCCTCGAAAGCGAGTGTAGGGGGAACCCTACCGTGGGTTCGAATCCCACCCTCTCCGCCATTTTCCACTTACCATTCAAAACCAGTTGGGATCGATTTCCGCCTAGGCGTGCGGCTTCTCCCACTGCCCTGATTCTGCCGAGCGAAGCACCGCATCGATCATCGCCATATTGCCAAGCGCGGTTTCCAGCGGCACAGGCACCTCCGTGTTTTCGCGAATCGCGCGGGAAAATGCGTCACCCTGAATTTCGTACTGGTCGCACGTCGGAATCGTTTCCGTCACAAGGCCACTGCTGAAAACGTCGCGCCCGTCGTCGATGAATATCCGGCAAGGACGATCGACCGGCGCATTGAACGGAATCTCGATTTCGATGCGCCCATTCGTACCGAAGATTTGAACGCGCTGGTAGGGGACAAATTGCGTGCTGCAAATGAAGGTCGCATGGCCGCTGGGAAATTCGATCAGTGCGGACGTGAGCCGGTCGGTCTTGAATTCTGGGTCGCGTTCGATCAAGCTCGCCACGCGCAGCGGCTCCTCGGCGAAAATCTGCCTCGCGGCGAAAATTGCATAGCAGCCGATGTCCATCAAGGCGCCGCCCCCCGTCTCCGGGATGTTGCGGATGTTGGTGGCGTCGTGATTGTTGTAGCTGAAGGCCACTGAGACGGCGCGCAGCTTCCCAATTTTTCCTCCGCGCACCAGTTCCACGGCTCGAACCCACTGCGGATGCGTGCGCACCATGAAGGCTTCGCCGGCTTTCTTCCCCGCTCGGTCGCGCGCGGCGATCAGCGTGCGCACCTCGGCGGCATTCATTCCCAACGGCTTCTCGCACAGCACATGCTTCCCTGCCTCGAGCGCCTTCACAGACCAGGGAACGTGCAGATGATTCGGCAGCGGGTTATAGATGGCTTCAATATCCGGATCGGCCAGAAGCTCTTCGTACGAGCCATACGCCCGCAGGATGTTTAATTCCTTCGCGGCGCTTTTCGCCTTGCCGATGTCGCGCGAAGCGATTGCCGTGATTTCGCTCCACTTGCCCCGCTGCATCGCGGGAATTACCTTCTTCAAGCCTATCTTCGCCGCCCCCAGGATTCCCCACCGCACCTTATCCGCCATCGCCGTTCTCCTCCGTCTCTTTGACCGGGACGATTCTATATCACAGCCGCCGCGTCGACCGCGCACAAACTGGCGCATAGCGAGGCTCAAAATCGTACGGTTGTCTGCTACACTTTTATTTGCTTCTCCGGGGTAGTGCAATTGGTAGCACGCCAGCCTTTGGAGCTGGTTATCCTGGTTCGAGTCCAGGCCCCGGAGCCACTTTTCTCGCGCCATTCCTCGATGCAAAATTCAGCGAACGCGCAAAGCAGCTAGGATTGCGTTCGCGAGCGTCTTGTCGCAAGCTATGCCGCGGGGACATCTGAATCGTGAGCATCGCCGGCTACCGGCGCCCGGCGCCGGGAACACAACCCGAGCATCGGCACGCGCCCTACGTCTCGTCGCGCAAGCGGGCGCCGACAAGGCCCCTCGTTTATCTTCCTCACACGCTTTCGGAAATCACAGGACCAGGCTTCGCGACGAATTCTTCGGCTATCAATGGCTGCGATTTGACGCGCCAACATTCTGGAGAGCCGCTCGGCGAGCGGATCATCGTGAGCGGCCGAGTGCTGGATGAAGACGCGCGGCCACTGCGCAACGCGATGGTGGAAATCTGGCAGGCGAATGCCGCCGGGCGCTATTTGCACAAAGTTGACCAGCATCACGCGCCTCTCGATCCCAATTTCACTGGCTCCGGCCATTTGTTGACCGACGAGGAAGGCCGCTATCGCATCGTCACCATGCGGCCGGGCGCGTATCCCTGGCAAAACCATGCAAACGCGTGGAGGCCCGCGCACATTCACTTCTCCATATTTGGCCCCGCCTTTGCTACGCGCCTGGTGACGCAGATGTATTTCCCCGGCGACCCGTTGCTCCCATACGATCCCATTTTCAATTGCACGGCTGATGAGGAGGCGCGAAACCGCCTGATCTCAGTTTTCGATTGGGAAACGACAATCCCCGGAGAAGCCCTGGGCTTCCGCTTCGATATCGTCCTCAGCGGGCGTGAAGCGACGCCGATGGAGAAGTGACATGGGGATGCGCGCAACAACTTCCCAAACCGTCGGACCCTTTTTCTCGATCGGATTTTCCCGGCTGAATCTCGTGGAACTTGCCGGCCCGGAAGTCCAGGGCGCTCGCATCAGAATCGAAGGCCGCGTCCTCGACGGCGACGGCGCTCCGGTGCCGGACGCTGTTCTCGAAATCTGGCAAGCGAATTCGTACGGCAAGTACGCGCATCCCGAAGACACCCAGGAAAAACCTCTCGACAAAGGATTCACTGGATTCGGACGCATCCCCACCGATGAAAATGGCTGCTTTCGATTCTCAACTGTGCGGCCGGGGCCGGTTCCTGGTCCCGACGGCAAGCCGCAAGCGCCGCACATTCTGGTCTCGATTTTTATGCGTGGACTGCTGCGGCGGCTCGTGACGCGCATCTATTTCTCTGACCATCCCGCGAATGCCGGCGACTTTGCGCTGCATCGCGTGGAAGCGTCTCGGCGCGCGACGCTTATCGCGAAACAAATTGCGGAAAGGACGGGAGCGCTGGAGTGGAACGTCGTCTTGCAAGGCCCCGACGAAACGGTGTTTTTCGATTGTGGTCTCTAAAGTCCGGCTGGCTACAGTTCTGAAAATAAAAAGCCTGTGGCAAACGCCGCGACTTTTCGCTCAGGAGGAACCGCTGCCTCTAGTATTACTCAGTAGTTCCGCCCGGCCCGTGCAAACGCGTGCGTGCCTCTTTGACGAAACCCAAAAATCTTCGAGACAACTCGACGATGCGATCGGTTTGGCGCAAGCGAATGGCGTCGGGCGGCATTAGCTCTCCGCCGACGCCGAGTGCAGACGCCCCCGCGAGCAAGAACTTCAGCGCGGTTTGCTGATTCACCCCGCCCGCAGCCATCATCGGAATTTCCGGAAACGGCATTTTAAGAGCGTGGATATAGGTTTCGCACCCAACTTGAGCGCAAGGCACCACTTTCACAAAATCGGAACCGGCTTTCCAGGCTGTCATGACTTCAGTGGGGCTCAGAGCGCCGGGAAACACAACCACGCTGTGCTTCACGGCAAAATCGACGACCGGCAGGCTCAGCCCATCCGACGTAAGAAACTTCGCGCCAGCGTCGACGCAGGACTGCGCTGTTG
>Ga0335072_10002688_pt1 | contig 27350 bp, 18 predicted proteins | sample Lox_Sample_21_FD_206725 | JGI IMG/M metagenome (GOLD analysis project Ga0335072, IMG submission 206725) | Soil microbial communities from Loxahatchee National Wildlife Refuge, Florida, United States - Lox_Sample_2.1 | ecosystem: Environmental > Terrestrial > Soil > Wetlands | place: USA...
GGGAGAGCAGTGATGGCGCGGCCTACCCGCAGACCATCACGGTCAACCTGGGCTCGGCGCAGTCGATCGGGTCGCTCGGCCTGTACCTGCCGCCGTCAAGCTCCTGGTCCACCCGGACCGAGACGCTGTCGGTGCTGGGCAGCAGCAACGGGTCCTCGTTCAGCCAGATCGTGGCCTCGGCCGGGTACACCTTCAACCCGTCGACCGGCAACACGGTGACGATCAGCCTGCCGTCCGGGACCAGCGCCCAGTACGTCCAGCTGAGCTTCACCGCCAACACCGGCTGGTCGGCCGCCCAGCTGTCAGAGCTCGAGGTCTTCTCGGGCGGCGGGTCGTCCGGCGGTAGCGCGCTGACGGCGTCCCCGTCCAGCCTGTCGTTCGCCAGCACCGTCACCGGGTCGACCAGCGCGGCCCAGACGGTGACAGTGTCGAACCCGGGCAGCAGCGCGGTGTCGGTCTCCTCGGTCAGCGTGAGCGGGCCGTTCAGCCAGACCAGCACCTGCGGCGCCTCCCTCGCGGCCAGCGGCTCCTGCACCGTCAGCGTGAAGTTCGCGCCGACGGCGACGGGATCGGCCAGCGGCACCCTGTCGGTCGCCTCCAGCGCCCCCGGCAGCCCGCTGACCGTGGCCCTGTCCGGCACCGGGGTCAGCTCCACCACCGACCTCGCGCTCAACGCCCCGGTCACCGCCTCCAGCTACACCCAGGCCTACGTCCCCGCCAACGCCGTCGACGGCAACACCAGCACCTACTGGGAAGCCACCAACGGCGCCTGGCCCGCCACTTTCACCGTCAACCTCGGGTCGGTCCAGACCCTTGGCTCCATCACCATCGACCTGCCGCCGTCGTCGTCCTGGAACACCAGGACCCAGACTCTGTCCGTCCTGGGGTCGACGAACGACACCACCTTCTCCACCCTGGTGGCCTCGGCCACTTACACCTGGAACCCGTCCACTGGCAACACGGTCACGATCCCGCTCCCATCGGGAACCAGTGACCAGTACGTGCAGCTCAGCTTCACGGCCAACAGCGTCCAGAACGGTGCCCAGGCCTCCGAGATCCTCATCTACCCCTGAGATAGCCACGCAGTGAGGGGCGTGCGCACCCAGCGCACGCCCCGCTCGTGCTAGTGAGCTCCTGCCAGCCCATCCGGTTGCGCCAGGATCGCCCGTTCTTGCTCGGGAGTGAAGCCTGTGGTCAGCGGCGGCTCGCCGCGCTGGCGATCCCAGGCCAGTACGTCGGCGATGGTCACCTCGAGCGGCGTGGCCGGCATTCCTGCCGCCCGGGCGCGGGCCGGACTGCGCTGCTGGGATGGCCAGAATTCCTTCACCAGGGGGAAGAAGCGCGGTGCCTTGTCGAACGGCACGGGTACGAGCTCGACCTGGGTGCCGGCCACCCGGGCACAGGCTTCGATGAGGCCCCCCAGCGTGACCGGCTCGGCCGGGCCAACCGCGTGAAATGCCCCCGGACGATCATCGGTGAGCAGTTGCACGACCAGGCGGGCCAGGTCTCGCGAGTCAGTGACCTGAACGGGCTGGCGCGGGTCGCCGGGCACGGCCAGCCGTCCGCCCTGGGCCGCCCGCCGGACCCAGTAGGTGAGGCCGTCCTGCCAGTCGTGCGGCCCGGCCACCTTCCCTGGCCGCACGATCGTCGCCCGCGAGCCGTACCTGGCCAGGACGTCGTCCTCGCAGGCGACCTTGAGCGGCCCGTAGTTGCTGAGGTCCTCGGTGTCCCGCACCGGCCGACGGCGCGGCGTGTCCTCAGTGGAGCCAGGCGCCACGTCCTGGTAAACCGCGTGGCTTGAGATGAACAGGTAACGCCCGACCCGGTCGCCCAGCGCGTTCATCGCCTGGTTCACGTGGCGGGGCACATAACCGCTTGCGTCCACGACCGCGTCCCAGCGGCCTGATCGCAGCGCCGCGTAGCCGCCGCTGTCCCGGTCACCGATAAGCCTGGGCACCTGCGGAAACAGATGCGGCCCCGTCTTGCCCCGGCCGAACAGGGTTACCTCGGCCCCAGTGCGCAGGGCATCCTCAACGATGGCCCGGCCGACGAAGGCCGTTCCGCCCAGGACTAGGATCCGCACGGACTGGAACATTATCACCAGGCCTGGCCTCAGCTCATCCCGCGGCGGCGCTCCTCCAGGTCGAGGCTGTCGGAGATGGAACGGCGGATGTCGTCGCTGATCTTTCCGGCCCGGTACAGCTCGGCCAGCTTGTCGCGCTGCGCGCTGACCAGCTGGAGGCGCAGCCCCTGGCCCGCACGGGCGACGTCGCCATCCTCGGTATCGCCGAGTACCGCGCGCACCCGGTCAAGGCGCAACTCAAACAGCTGGCGGTACACGGTCGCGGTGTCCTCGTCAACCTCACCGGCTGTGGTCATCTCGGCCAGCCGGGCCAGCCCTGCCTCGGTGACCTTGGCGCGAGCAGCCGCCTCGGTCCGCCGCCGTGCCTCGGTCTCACCGAGTCCGAGCGCGCGCACCAGCGGCGCCAGCGTCAGGCCCTCACCGACGAGGGTGGCGACCACGACGCACCCGGCGAGGAAGACAAGCGCCGGGCGCTGCGTGAAGGGCCGCCCGCCGGCCGTCAGCGGCAGGGTCAGCGCGATCGCCAGGGAAATCGCGCCGCGCATGCCGCCCCAGCCGATGACCAGCCGCTGCCGCCACGGGTCGCGCACATAGCCGGAATGCCGGCCGGGCACGAGCCTGACCAGCGGCGAGACGAGCAGTTCCCAGGCCATCCGTATCCCGATGACCACGGCTATCTCCGTGAAGGCCGAACTACTCAGCCACGCCACCGAGTACTGGTGGGGCAAGTGCCCGGCGACTGTCCGCAGCTCCAGGCCAAGCAGCACGAAAAGCGACGATTCGAGGAGGAATACCAGCGTCTGCCAGAAGATCGTCGCGCTCGCCCTGGACGCGGCCTGCAGCACGCCTTCGGTCCGGGTGCCGAGGTACACGCCGGTCACGACCGTGGCCAGGACGCCGGAGAAGTTCAGCTCCTGGGCGGGGATGTAGGCCACAAACGGCGTGACAAGGGAGAGGGTGAGCTGGATCGAAGGATCGTGGACGTACCTGCGGATACGGTCGACGACCAGCGCGACGACCAGCCCGTAGGCGATCCCGCCCGCCACCACCGTAACCAGTCGCTCAGCGCCGTGGGCGAGCGTGAAGGGATGGCTCATCGCATCGATGGCCAGGCCGAACGCCGTCAGGGCCACCCCGTCGTTGATGAGGCTCTCGCCTTCCATGATCGTGACAATGTGCTGCGAGGCGCCCAGCCGGGTCAGCACCGATGTCGCGGCAACGGCGTCGGTCGGCGCCACCGCGGCAGCGAACGCCAGGGCACCGGCCCAGCCGATGTCCGGGATCAGCAGCCGGGTCACCCAGGCGACGCCGGCGATGGTCGCCGTCGTGGTGCCAAGCGCCAGCGCGGTGATGGGGACCGCGTTATCCCGGGTCTCCCTGGGGGCGGAAAAGAAGGCGGCGTGATACACCAGCGGCGGGAGGAACAGCAGCAGGACAAGACCGGGAGGCAGGTCGACGTTGGGGAAGGCCGGAATGAGACTGGCCAGCACGCCAAGAACGACCATGACGACCGCCTGTGGCACTTCAAAATGATTAGCGGCCGCCCGGCCGATGATCATAACGCCCGCGATCGCGACCACCAGCGTGAAGAGCGTGTATTCCCCCACGGGTTCCCCCTCCTCCCCACGTGGTCTGTTCCCAGCCGGATGGGGGAGGGTAACCGGGCGCACCGCAGGCAGGTGGCGGCGGCGGGGCGCGCGGCGAGCCTGCCTTCACCGACCGGCTGCCCGCACCGCACGCACTGGCCGTACGTGCCATCGTCGAGCCGTCCGATCGCGGCATCGATCTCGGCGATTTGCTCCACGGCCCTAACGAGCAGCGCGGCGGTGTGCTGCCGCTCGAAGGCCAGCGTCGCGCCCTCGGGGTCATGCTCGTCGTCGGTCCCCGGCTGGGCGGCGGCCTCGGAAATGCCCGCGAGCTCCCGCTCGAGGGCGGCCGCCCGCTCCTGGGCCTGTTCCCGTTCGGTCAGCAGCAGCCCACGGGTAGTCGTCATCCTACCGACTGTAGCCCCCGGCTTCCGGCGTCCTCGCACGTGGATGCGCGGCCGCGGCCCGGTAGCCGGAACGGCATCCGGCCGACAAAGAGCTGCAATCGATACATGCCAATGCGCATAGCAAGATGCGAACAGAGCAAGAAAAAAACGGATCATTGCAAGAAGTTACGTCCCGGTGTTAGATGGCCGGTGAGCGCGAAATTTCATGACGCAGTGGTCCATCGCGCTCGCTGGAGTCCTGACTGGAAGGGGTGGGGCGTGCTCGCACGAAGACTCACCAGTGGCGTGGCCTTGGCGACGCTCGTGGCATTGACAAGCACCGCGGGGGCGGCTGCGGCCAGTGCCTCTCCCGCAACCGATCCCGGCCACCACAGTCCCGTGGTGGCAACCTCCGATCACGGCCGTGGTGCCGCCGTCCCGTTCACCGAGTACTCAGCGGTCGGGTCGAAGACCAATGGAACCGAGATTGGCCCATCCGACAACCTCTACACGCTCGCCGCCGAGGCCGTGGGCCGCACCGCGATCACGCTCAGCGGGGCCGGGCAGTACGTCGACTTCACGCTGGCCAAGCCGGCCAACGCGGTCGACCTGCGCTACTCCATTCCCGACTCGGCCGACGGCTCCGGGCAGACGACGCCGCTGAAGGTGTTCGTGAACGGCCAGGCCAGACCCGACCTGACCCTCTCCTCGGTGTACGACTGGTTCTACGGTAGCTACCCGTTCACCAACAACCCAGCTGACCTCGACGGTCACCACATGTACGACGACGTGCGGACCCTGCTCGGCCGGACGCTGCCGGCCGGAACCCAGGTCCGGTTCGAGATCGCCAACCCGTCGATCCCTGTCACCCTTAACGTCGCCGACTTCCAGGAGGTCGCGCCGCCCGCGCCGCAACCGCGCGGCTCGATCTCGGTGCTGTCCTTCGGGGCCGACCCGACCGGGCAGAAGGACTCGACAACCGCCATACAGAACGCGATCAACGCCGGCAGTGCCGAAGGCAAGGCGGTCTACATCCCGCCGGGCAACTTCACCGTCACCGCTCACCTGATCGTCAACAACGTGACGCTCACCGGCGCGGGCGAGTGGTACTCGGTGCTGGGCGGCAACGGGGTCGGCGTCTTCGGCAACTTCGCACCCAGCCCGAGCACCAACGTCCATCTGTCCAACTTCGCCATCTACGGCCAGGTCAACGCCCGAGTCGACGCCGAGGACTTCATGGGCATCGGCGGCTCGCTGCAAGACTCCACGATCAGCAACGTGTGGATCTCGCACGTCCAGGCGGGCATCTGGATGACAGGCCCGTTCAGCGACCTCAAGATCAGCAACGTGCGGATCCAGGACACCGTGGCCGACGGGATCAACTTCGACGGTGGCATCACCAACTCGTCGGTCACCAACACCTACATCCGCAACACCGGCGACGACGGCCTGGCCTTGTGGTCCAACGGCGTCGCCGACTCCCACGACACCTTCTCCCACGACACCGTCGTGCTGCCGATTCTGGCGAATAACTTCGCCATCTACGGCGGCAGCGACAACTCCGTCGTCAATGACTACGGCACCGACACCATTACCCAGGGCGGCGGCATCCAGGTCGGCAACCGGTTCTCCGCCGTGCCGCTGGCCGGCACCACGACTATCGCCAACAACACGCTGGTCCGCACCGGCGTCCTCGACCCGAACTGGAAGTTCGGCGTGGGCGCGATCTGGTTCTACGCCTCCGATGGCGAGGACATGACCGGCACGATCAACGTGGACCACAACACGATCCTCGACAGCCCCTATGACGCGTTCGGCTTCGTGGGCGACTACATCCCCAACGCCACCCCGCCCGCCTACGCGATCGATAACGTCCACATCAACGACAACATCGTCCGCAACGTGGGCACGTTCGTGTTCCAGCTCCAGTCGGCCGGCACGAACGACACGATCTCGAACGTGGTCTCCACCGGGACCGTCGGCCTGGACGGCACGATGGCCTGCGCCTACGGCATCACCCCCAGCTACGGCTCGGGCAACACCGGGTGGAGCGGCTCGGAGTGCGCGTTCCCGCCATTCAACATCCTCAGCACATCCACCTCGTCACTGAGCTTCGGCACGGTCGACCTGAACACCCAGAGCCCGGCGCAGACGGTCACCATTACCAACCCAGGACCGGACCCGGCGCCCATCTCGAGCGTCTACGCGACCGGCGGGTTCAATGAGACCAACAACTGCCCGGCGACACTGGCCGTCGGGGCCACCTGTACCGCCACGGTGACGATCACGCCGGGCGCCGTGCAGCAATACCTGGGCAACCTGGTGTTCGACGCCAACCCGATCAATAACCCGTTCGCGCCGTACGTGGTCAGCCTGAGCGCCGCCGTCTACAACCCGAACGGCAACCTCGCGCTGACGGCCACCGCCTCGGCCGACAACACCCTCGCCGGGTTCCCCGCGGGCAACGCCAACGACGGCAACCAGGCGACTTACTGGCAGGCAGCGAACAGCACGGGCGACCTGACGCTGGCGCTAGCGCAGCCTGCCCCGATCGACCGTATCGTGCTTGAGCTGCCGCAGGGCTGGGGCGATCGCCATCAGACCATCGAGGTAGATGGCAGCACGGACGGCTCAACCTGGACCACGCTGGTCCCATCGGCGGCCTACCTGTTCAGCGCCAACAACGCTGATGGCAACAACGTCGTCACCATCTCTGTCCCGTCCACCTCAGTGAGCTACCTACGCCTGGACATCAGCGACAACGACGTCCAGGGTGCCCCCCAGATCGCCGAGTTCGAGGCTTTCTCGAACTAGCCGGCCAGCGGTGAAGCACGGAGGCTCCCCGCCCGTCCCGGGCGGGGAGCCTCCGTCGCACGGTCAGCAGCGCAGGCGGGGAGCTAGGCCGGCCAGGTCGGCCTCCCTGTCGCGATAGGTGCGCTCGGCGAAGTCGAGGAATGCCTCCACGTCGGCCACGTTGGAGGCGAGGCCGAACGACACCCGAACGGCGCCGCCGTACTCCAGCCCGATCGCCTCCAGGTAGTCATCGATCGTGGTCATGTGCCTGCGCCGGGACCCGCCGCCGGCCCACGCCAGCCACCACGGCCCGCGCACATCCTTCTTGCTCAGCCCGAACGCCGACTCCCCGGCGCCGGGGTTGCAGAAGCACCCCGTGCGCAGTGAGATGCGCGCCGCGGCGGCGTCCCGCGCGACCGCGCGCTCGTCGATCACCCGCCCGGCCTGGTCCAGGAAGTTGAGGGAGATCGTGCCACCCCGTGCGGTCATGTTGGCCGGCCCGTGCAGCCGGATCAGCGGCGCCCCGTTGCTGTGCTTGAGCGCGGCGAGGCGGTCGAGCATCCAGCCGGTGAGTATGGACACCCGCTGATGGATCAGGTCGGTGCCGATGGCGTCGACCCAGCCGAGCCCAACGGTCACGTCGGGGATCGACAGGAAGTTCAGCGTGCCGTCCTCGAACGCGCCCTCATCCTCGAGTGGCCGGTGCCAGCCGCCCTGCACGCTCACGCCCCAGATGGTCCCGCCCGAGAACCACGGGCGGCGCAGCGCGGGAAGCGCGTCACGCCGGACAAGCAGGGCGCCTACTCCCGTGGGGTAGCCAAAGACCTTGTACCAGCTCACTGCCACGAACTCCGGCCTGACCACGGACAGGTCAAGCCGGTTGGCCGGGACGTAGGCGGCCGCGTCGAGCAGGACGTCATAGCCCGCATCCTGGGCCCGTCGCACCCACTCGGGCGGGTGCTGCACGCCGCTGAAGTTGCTCTGGGCCGGATAGGCGAACAGCCCGGGACGACTGCCCTCACCTTCCCAAAGCGCGGCCAGCAGGCTCGCCTCGCTCACCCGGAGCTCGGGCGCGGTCATCGGCACGTAGGCGACCTTGGCTCCGCGTGCCCGGGCGAACTCCCGCAGCCCGTTGACCGAGTTGTGGTTGTCGGCCGTCAGGACCAGGCGGCTGCGGCGCCTGAACGGGTATGCCTCGCCGACGAGGCGGCAGGCGCCGGTGGCGTTGGGCGTGAAGATGACCGCGTAGTCGTCTGGCGTGGTGTTGAAGTGCCGCAGGGCGGCCGCCCGGGCCTGCTCGACCAGCTCGGTGGACGCGCTCGAGGTCGGATTCTCCGAATGCGGGTTGCCGAAGCAGCCGGCGCTGATCCTGGCGACATGAGCGTGCAGCTGAGAGCGGGCCACGAGCCCGGCCCCCGTGTAGTCCAGGTAGACGTGGCCGCGCTCATCCAGGTAGCTGTATTCGGTGGCGCGCAGCTCATCGAGCCTGGCCGTTTCCGCGTACTTCGGATACGCCTCATTAAAGTCGGCCATCGTCCACCCCAGCTTCCCCTCGAGACGGCCCGCGTAGCAGGCAACGCCCCTACCCGATGTAAGTCAATTACACCATTTGTCTATTAAGTGGGGATTAAGCAAAGCTCGGGTCGCCGTGGAGCTAGGTGCAGGACACGGTCGCTGGTGCGGTGTTGCTGCCCGAGTAGGTCGCGGTGAAGCCGACCGTCGTGCTTGCGCCGGGTGCGAGCGTGCCGTTGTATGACTCGTTCGTCACGGTCACCTTGCCGCCTGACTCGGTGTAGCTGCCGTTCCAGAGGTTGTTGATCGCCTGGTTGCCGGGGAAGGTCCAGCCGAGCTGCCAGCTGCTCAGCGGGGCCGATCCGGTGTTGGTGACCACGACCTGCCCCTGGAAGCCGCCGGACCAGCTGCTGACCACCGAGTACGCGCCGGAGCAGGCACCAGAGCCCGACGGGGTGGGCGTCGGCGAGGCGGAGCTCGGCGTCGGGGTGGGTGTCGGCGTCGGGGTGGGTGTCGGCGTCTGGGTCGGCGAGCCGCCGCCGGTAGCGACGGAGAAGGAATTGGTCGCCAGCCCGGCGCCGCCCTGCCACAGCTCGAACCCGGCCTCGACGTCGATCAGGTACCAGCTGCTCTTGGTGTAGCCGCGGCTGACCATGTCTTGCGCCAGCGTGCCCACGTCCAGGTTGCTGACCGAGGTCGCCGGGCTGGTCATGTCATAGGTGATGGTGTCCCAGCTGGACTGGGCGCCTTCCCAGATGTTGTAGGTGTGGCCGCCAAGGCTCACGTTGCTCGCGACCTCGGAGCCGAACGGCTGGACGGGGCCGTTGTGGTTGAGCCAGACCATGAGCTCGCTGCCGTTGGGCTGGCCCGTGGTGGTCGGCGTCTGGTTGAACCAGATGTCGTAGGCGACGTCGTAGTCGCTGCTGCCGCCAGGCTGGGTAGTCGACCAGCTCGTGCTGACCTTGCCCGTGGTCAAGTTGGACACCTCAACCGGGGTCGAGGACAGGCCACCTGAGCTGCAATTACCCCAGTGACAGCCCTGGTAGATGGACGGGTAGGCCCCCGGTGACCCCGAGGTGGAGTTGCTGATCGAGGAGTTCGCCACCGTGAAGTCGGCCCCGCCATCGGTCGTCGCGCACTCGGAGGCGCTTGAGTCGTACTCGTTGTTCTGCACGATGTACGTGCCGCCCGATACTGCGGCCGTCTGCTCCTGGCACAGTGTCGTCGTCGCCGCCCGAGCACTAGGGCTGGCGGCCAGTGCCGCCAGCGCGCAGCCCGCGGCCACCAGCAACGCGGCCGCAAGGGCCAGCAGGGACCTGGAACGAGTCATCGGGCACCTCCGCGCGAAACGGCCCCGGGCGGGTCGTTATATGCCGGAAAATCGGCATAATCGTCGCGTTGGCGGCGGCCGGAGGTCAAGGACGAGGGAGTGAGGGGGCGGGCGGGCCGCGGCTTAAGACCTGCATGCGGCCGCGACGAGGAGGCGGGCGGCGGTGAAAATTACAGGAATTCGTGGCGCGCGATCGGCGCGCGTATCGGCCTGCCGGGGCGATGCGCCGGCCGGCAGGCCACTGCCGGCTACCTGCGCCCGTGAACGGCGTCAGGCTCCTCGATCTCAAGGTCGTGCCGCCCTAGTCCGCGCGGTACGGCGGGAAGCCCCTCGACGTGGCCGGGCTGCCCCGGCTGGCCCGCCTCCAGCTCGCGAATCGGGTGCGGGTCGATCCTGATGTGCCTGACCCCGAGCGGGGCAAGCATGTCCCGCATCGCACCGTAGCCGAGCCTGACCCACTGCTGCGATGGGCCCATGGCCAGCAGCAGGGACGCCTCGGAGGTGAACGCCAGGCCGATGCGCTCGCCGGTCAGCAGCCGCCCGGTGCGCAGCGCGAGTGCCCCAGCGCTGCTCGTCCGAACCGGGACAAGGAACGTTTCGCTCATGATCGAACTTTCTCCTTTTCGCGGCCGGTAACCGGCCGACATCCCGCAGCAGCAGGTCGCTGCTCGTTTCCCTGCGAATCAGCAGGCGCGCGGCGCCATCCGACACCGCGATGACCGGCGGCCGTCCGACCATGTTGTAGTTGGACGCCATCGAGTAGTTGTAGGCACCGGTCCCTGGCACGGCCACGACATCCCCCGGCCTGAGGTCGGCGGGCAACGGCACGTCCAGGGCGAGCAGGTCGCCGGCCTCGCAGTGCCGCCCGGCCACGGTCACGGTGCGCATGGGCGCGTGCGACGGGCGGACCGCGTGCACCGAGTACCTGGCCCCGTAGAGCTCGGGCCGGGGATTGTCGCTCATCCCGCCGTCGACGACGACGTAGGTGTGAGACCCGGAGCCATGCTTGACCGCCACCACGCGGTACAAGGTGATCATCGCCCGGTTCACGATCGCCCGGCCCGGCTCCACCGTCAGCCGCGGCACGGGCAGCCGGAGCCTTCCGCACTCGGCGCCGATGACGCGCTGGATGTGGATCGCGAAGCCGGCCAGGTCGAAGTCCGCGTCGCCAGTGATGTACGGGACCGCGTGGCCTCCGCCCAGGTTGAGCTCGGTCATCGTGGCACCGCACTCGTCCCGCATCGCCGCCATCAGGCCAATCAGCCGGCGCGCGGCGACCTCGTAGGCCGACAGGTCGGTGAGCTGTGAGCCCAGGTGACAATGCAGGCCGACCAGCGACAGCTCGGGATGGTCGAGCACCCGCCGCACGGCGTCGGCGGCGGCACCCGAGCTCAGCGAGAAGCCGAACTTCTGGTCCTCGACGCCGGTGGCCAGGGCCGGGTGGGTGTGGGCGTCCACGCCGGGCGTGACCCGGATGAGGACCTGCTGACGCCGCCGTGACAGGGCGGCGAGGCGGGCAATCTCCAGGACGTTATCGATGACGATGCGCCCCACTCCGAGATCGAAGGCTGCCTCTAGGTCCTCGGGGGTCTTCCCGTTGCCGTGCAGGAGGATCCGCGCGCCCGGGAACCCGACCGAGCGGGCCACCGCCAGCTCGCCCGCTGAGCAGCAGTCAAGCGAGAGGCCTTCGTCGCAAATCCAGTCGGCCATCGCGCGGCACAAGAAGGCCTTGCCCGCGTAGGCGACCTCCCCGCCGGGGAAGGCCGACAAGTAGGCCCGGCACCGGTACCTGACGTCGGCCTCGTCGAGGATGTATGCGGGAGTGCCCCAGTCCGCTGCTAGCGGGCCAAGCCGCTGGCCGCTTATCGAGATCTCGCCGTCTGGCTCCAGGCGCGCGGTGCGCGGCCAGACGCTCTTATCCAAGCTGGTTACATCATGAGGGGGCGTTTGGTCGTCACCCTTTCCTGAACTGCGGTTCCACGCGGCCGATCATCTACCGCCACAGCAGTCAATCTAGATTCGCGGCCGCCTGCCGCCCGCCCGCCTAACAGGCTGCTAACACGGAACGGGCGACACTAACGATCCCGTAACACGGACCCGCCAACCCGGTGACTACGGACAGTCACTCCCGATGTGACCAAATTCTGCCGCAATCAGGCAAAACTGGGCTAACCTTCAGGCAGACTTATGGTGATGTAAGCGTCAATGACCCGATTGGCGTTATCTTCTGGGCCGCCTCTGGCCTGCGGGACCTTCCACACAAGGAGGCGGCTGATGGACGCGCCCAAGATCGTCACGGATACCACCACCCAGCGGTGGTCACGGCGGCGCTTCCTGGGCGGGGCGGTGGCCGTGGCGGCGCTCGGCTCGTTCGCGGCCGGGTGCGACAGTAGCACCGGCCCCTCGGCGAGCACCCTCACCCCGGGGACCTGGCCCTCAGCGACCAGCGGTGGCTCCGCCGGCTCCGCTGGGCCCGCCGCGACCGCCTCAGGCGTCGACGCCGACCTGATCAGCCAGCGCTACGGCCTGAAGCCGTTCCCGCCCGCCCCGGCGCCGCCAGCCGTCAAGCCGGTCACGCTGAACGCGTCCAACCCGACGGTGTTCTCGAGCGTGCCGCTGACCGACAAGGTGGTATTCGTCACGATCGACGATGGCGCCGAGAAGGAGCCCGGCTTCATCCAGATGGTCAAGGACTTCCAGGTCCCCATGACCATCGACCTGGCGAACCTGTTCATCAGCGACGACTACTCCTACTTCGAGAAGCTGTACGAGACCGGCTACGTGTCGATCCAGAATCACACGGTTCACCACCCGCTGAGCATGCCGAGCCTGTCAGCCGCGCAGCAGCTCGACGAGATCGCCGGCCAGCAGGAGATCCTGCACGCGCAGTACGGGGTGAGGCCGTACATCTTCCGGCCGCCGGGTGGCAACTACAACGCCACCACGCTGGCCGCGACCGGCCAGGCCGGCCTCAAGGGCATGATGATGTGGAAGGAGACCATGGAGATCTCCGACATGGACTACCAGACGTCCGTCCGGCGCCTCAGCCCGGGCGACATCATCTTGTGCCACTTCCGCGGCCCGTCACAGCTCGATGGCGAGACGATGGTGCGCATGATGACCCGCCTGTTCCGGCACATCCAGGACCAGGGCTTCACCGTGGCTGACATCACCAAGTACGTGTAGACCCGGCCGCATCCGAGTGGCTTGATGCGGCCGGGCCCCAATCCGTTATGGCTAGTTGTAAGAGGTTAGGTCGGCGACCGTACTGCTTGAGTTAACCGTTCCGCCGGTGCCGTTGATGATGTGCTCGATGGTTCCCGTGCCGCCGAGCGAGACGGTGACCATGTCGTTCCACTGGACTCCTGACGAGCTTGGCGACGTAAGCGCGTTGGCGCTGACCACGCTCGAGTTGACGTCGAAGTAGCAGTAGACGCCAAGCCCGTAGGCATGGAAGCTGGACACGCTGCTGGCCACCGCGATGGACGGATAGCCGTCGGAGGATCCGTCCATCCAGGCCGACTGGCTGGGCGGGTCGTAGGGCATCTCGCTCTGGTAGAAATAGTCGGCTCCGCCGTTGCCGTTCCACTGGACCTGCACCGCCTGGTAGTGCTCGACGGCCAGGCCGTACATGGTGACGCTGGCGCCGTTGACGACCAGGCCGTTGGCGGCGGTGTTGGTCGTCCAGCCGACGGTGCCGCTGTTGCCGTGGTCCGCCCGCCACAGCCACAGGTCGTCGCCGACGACGTTGGCGCTGTTGACCTGCAGCGTCTGCGTGGCCTCACCGACGGTGGCGCCGCCGATGCGGGCGAAGACGTCAGACAGGACGGTCGGGTCCGCGGCGTGGCTGGCGCTGGATCCTGACGGGCCGATCTGGACGAGGACGGAGCTGTTGGTGGTGCCGGCGTCGAAGATCAGGCCGCCGATGCGGATGCCGTTGACGTCAGCGGTCTGCAGGATTGTGTTGCCGCCGTTGGACACCAGGGTGGCCAGGCCGAGGCCGAGCACCACGGTGTCGGGGTTGGTCACGTCGATCGTGCCGTTGACCTGGTAAACGCCGGGGGTGAACAGCAGGTCCTGCCCGCTGGCCAGCGCCGCGTTGATCTGGGCGACCGTGCTGGATGGTGTGGCTATGTAGAAGTCGCTGATCGGCAGCGAGGTTCCGGGGGTGTTCCCGTTGGCCCAGGAGACGCCCTGTGAGCTCGTCCGGTTCGAGGGCACGAATACGTCCCAGTTCCCGGATGAGTCGATGTAGAGGTAGGGCTTCTCGTCGACGGTGGGGGTCTGGTTCACCGTCGTGTACGGCGGGCTGGGGAAGCTCTGGGCCGGGACTCCGGTGTCGCCGACGAACACCATGTTCCAGTTCGAGCCGGTCCAGCTGCCGAGCTGGTCGTTGCGCATCAGGAACTGCTGCTGGGTACCCGAGTTGACCTGGCCGGTGACGATCGAGTCGCCGATGAAGCCACCGGATGACCAGTTGCTCGTGGTGTTGCCGGAGGTGTCGTCGTCGAGGACGAGGTTCCCGTCGATCTGCACCCGGCGCATCGGGTCGGCCTGAGAGACGGCCCACTCGGTGCTGCCTGAGGACGGGTCGTTGGTGATGTTCTCCACGCCGCGCCAGAAGTTCTCCGTGGCGTTGCCTGGTGTCTGGTTCCAGGCGGCGTTGGCGTAGATCCCGCCGCCGGTGATGACCGTCTGCGTCGGGTTCTGCCCCAGGCCGACGACCTCGGTGTAGAAGCCGACAGGGACGCTGACGTTGTAGGTGCCTGGCTCAAACATCAGCTCATAGCGCTGCGTGCCGAACTGGTTCGACTGCTGCGTGGCGTAGACCTGGTTGATGTCGCTTTGGATCGTGGAGGTCGACATCGAGGTGGTGAACACGTAGACATTCGGGCCGAGGTTCGGCGCGTTGCCAGTGGGAGGCACCCCGCTGGGCAGGGTCCACTGCTGGTTGGAGGTGTCGTCGCAGGTCCAGATCTGGACCTGGGTGCCGGAGCCGCCGTAGCCGGTGTCGTCGAGGCACTTGCCCGAGTTGGGGTTGACTAGCTCGCCGTTGGACTGGGGGACCCAGTCCTGGGCGCCGGTGCCATTGCAGGTGTACAGGTCGACCAGGGTGCCGTTGGCCGTTCCCGCCCCGTCAACGTCGAGGCACATGCCCAGCACTTCGAGGGTGTCGTTGGATTCCACCGTCCACTGCTGGGCGTTGGTCCCGTTGCAGGTGTAGACCTGAATGGGGTTGAAGTCGGCGGTGCTGGCCGACCGGTCATCGAGGCACAGGCCCTGGTAGCCGATGATCGGCCCGGTGGCCCCGGTGGCGGCCCGCGCGTGGGAGGCGGTGGCCGCGCCCAGGCCGACGATGAGGGCCGCCACCGCCACAGTAGCGAGGAGGCGTCGTCTCACGGCAGCTTCCATTGCTGGTTGGAGGTGTCGTCGCAGGTCCAGATCTGGACCTGGGTGCCGGAGCCGCCGTAGCCGGTGTCGTCGAGGCACTTGCCCGAGTTGGGGTTGACCAGCTCGCCGTTGGACTGGGGGACCCAGTCCTGGGCACCGGTGCCATTGCAGGTGTAGAGGTCGACGGTGGTGCCGTTGGTCGTTCCTGCCGCGTCGACGTCGAGGCACATCCCCAGTACCTGCAGGGTGTTGTTCGACTCGACGGTCCACTGCTGGGCGTTGGTGCCGTTGCAGGTGTAGACCTGGATCGGATTGAACTCCGCGGTGCTGGCCGACCGGTCATCGAGGCACAGGCCCTCGTAGCCGGTGATCGCCCCAGTGGCGGTGGTCCCGCCGCCACCACTGCTGCTGCCGGTGATCTGGTTGAAGATCGAGGAGTACTGGTAGCCGGTGGGCTTGTCGTAGCCGTCGATCTCCCAGAACGACAGTTCCGCCACGCCGTTGGAGGCGGCGAAGCTCTCCAGCGACTGGGCGTTGCCAGTGGAGAAGTAGGTGCCGTCGTCGTTGGTCCCGGCGATGGGGGTCAGGCCCATCATGGCGTAGGCGGCCGAGGTGGAGATCCCGTAAAGGCTGGACAGCTGGCCCGCGGCCCCCTGGGCGGCGGACTCGGCGTCGCCGAGGTCGTTGTTGGACCCGTCGTAGAAGTCCATCGTCATGAGGTTCACGATCGACACCTTCACGCCCTTGGACTTGGCGTCCTGCAGCAGCGCGTACTCCGAGCCGGTGCCGGTGGGCAGGCCCTGCGCGGAGACCCCGAGGGTGAAGTCGATCTGCACCGATGGGTCCTCGGCCTGCAAGGCGGCGAGGGCCTGGTCGCGCAGTGAGGTGGCGGCGGTGTCGGCCAGGGTGTTGCCCTCGATGTCGAAGTCGAGGCGGGTGACGCCGTAGGTGTTGACCACGTTCTGGTAGGCCGCGGTCAGCTGCGAGACGTTGGTGCAGCTCTGCGCGAGCTCGGTGCTGCCCTCCCCGCCGAAGGAGATGATGACGTTGCCGCCGGCGTTCTGAATCGAGCTGATCTGCGAGGCGAAGGCGCCGACCCCGTCCCCGCCGTCCTCCCACTGCAGCGTGCAGCCGGACTGCGAGGTCAGGAAGGCCAGCGTGTAGTACTTCAGGCCGGTCGCGCTCATGTCGGCGGCCATGTCGCCCGCATCCGAGTCGGAGATCTGCAGGTAGGGCGCGGCGTAGTGGGCCGGGAAGGCTGAGCCCGCGGCAGCGGCGGGCATCGCGGTGGCGAGCGCTAGGCCGCCGGATCCGAGCGCGGTAGCGGCGGCCAGCACCAGCCCTACCGAGCGTGGTCTGATGGGGATTCTTGGCATACGCATAGTAATCGGGACTCCTTCGGCCGAGCGGTCCGGCGGGAGCGGGCACCCCGCCGGGAAAAGGACAGTTCCGCCCTTGTTTCTGTAACAGTTAAGAAACTATCCTTTTAAAGTGATTGGAACAGGACCCTATAGGCGCGTCAATACGCGTCCACGATGTTGACGCCTTGTTAACGTCTGGCTAAGGGGCTCTTATGGAGAAGCGTTGAAACAAGACTCTGTTTCAGGCCGTGTTACAGGGACAAAGCGGGTGACGGTGCGCGCCGTCGCGGCCGAGACCGGGTTGTCGATCGCTACCGTCTCGCGGGTGCTCAACGGGGGCGACAACGTCGCCGCCGACACCCGCCAGCGGGTACGCCAGGTGGTCGAGGAACTCGGTGACCGGGCGCCCGAGCCACGGCGGCGGCCGCAGCCGCGATCCAGTCGCCCGCCGGTGTTCGTGCGCTGCCCCTACCTGCTCACCGATTACTTCGGGCACATCGTCACGTCGATCGCCGAGTCGCTGGCGCTGCACGGCCAGAGCATGCTGCTCGACGCGGGCGACGCGGTGGTCAGGTCGACCGTCGTGCGCGAGCTGCCGCGTCGCCGAAACGCCTGCGGCGCGATCTTGATCCTTCCCCCTGAGTCGCCCGCTGACCTTGAGGCGCTCAGCGCACGCGGCTACCCGTTCGTGGTGGTGGACCCGCGCACGGCCGTGCCGCCCGGCATGGTGTCGATCTCGGCGGCCCACTTCTCCGGCGCCCGGGCCGTCACCCGGCACCTGATCGACCTCGGGCACCGCAGGATCGGAGTGATCACCGGGCCGCCCGACTGGCGCACCAGGGATGACCGGGTCGGCGGGCACCTTGCCGCGCTGGCTGAGGCCAGGGTGCTTGGCGACCCTGAGCTGATGCGAGACGGTGAGCCTGCCACCAAGACGGGGGTGTGGGCCGGCGGGGAGCTGCTCGACCTGCGGCCGCGGCCAAGTGCCGTCGTCTGCTTCAACGACAAGGTCGCGGTCGGGGTGATGGAAGCGGCCTTGGCCCGCGGGCTGCGGGTGCCAGGAGACCTTTCCGTCGTCGGCTTCGACGACATCGACGTGAGCCGGGCGGCGACCCCCCGCCTGACCACCGTCCGCCAGCCCCTCCAGGAGATGGGTCGCACCGCCGTCACGATGCTGATGCGCCAGCTGGACGGGCACGCTCACGAGGCGCTGAGCATGGAGCTGGAGACCCGCCTTGTCGTGCGCGAGAGCACCGGCCCGGCGCCTGAGGCCGGCTAGCGCGATGGGCGGAGGTGGGGAGCGATTTTGCGGAAGTGTAGGCTGGTGAATCTGTGACCTGCGGAAACTGGCTTTATCCGCATGGGCCTGCGGGGGAGCAGGCGCTCTATGGCAAGGCGTGAATTGTCCGTATTCGAGGCATCGGGGATTGATTATGCCGACATCCCATGAGCGACTCTCGGTCGAAACCCTGCGGCAGAAGGTCGCGGCCGGCGAGGTCGATAGCGTTATCGTCGCGCTCACTGACATGCAGGGCAGGCTCGCGGGCAAGCGCTGCTCGGCCCGGTACTTCCTTGAGGAGGTCCTCAGCCACGGAACTGAGGCCTGCAACTACCTGCTGGCCGTGGATGTCGATCAGAGCACGGTCAGCGGCTACGAGATCACCTCATGGGAACGCGGCTACGGAGACTTCGTGCTCGTGCCCGACCTGGCGACGCTCCGGCTCCTGCCGTGGAAGGACCGGGCGGCGATGGTCCAGTGCGATGTCGTGTGGGCGGACGGGAGCTCGGTGCGGGTCTCGCCCCGCGAGGTCCTCAAGGATCAGGTCCGCCGGCTGGCCGAGCGCGGCTTCGTCCCGTTCGTTGGCACGGAGCTTGAGTTCATCGCGTTCAACACGAGCTTCGAGGACGCCTGGGCCTGCGGGTATCGCGACCTCGTCCCGGTCAACCAGTACAACGTGGACTACTCGATCGTGGGCATGGATCGCGCCGAGCCGTTGCTTGGCACGATCAGGCGCGGCATGGAGGGCGCGGGCTTGTACGTGGAGTCCGTGAAGGGCGAGTGCAACCTGGGGCAGCACGAGATCGCGTTCCGGTACGCCGACGCGCTGACCACGTGCGACAACCACGTCGTCTACAAGAGCGGGGCCAAGGAGATCGCCGCCTCGCTCGGGAAGAGCCTCACGTTCATGCCGAAGTTCAACGGCCACGAGGGCAATTCCTGCCATATCCACATCAGCCTGCGCGGACCTAACGGCGAGGCCGTGCTGGCCGGGACCGGGCCGCATGGCTTCTCGCCGATCATGGAGAGCTTCGTGGCCGGCCAGCTGGCGCTGCTGCGCGAGCTGACCCTCCTGCTCGCACCGAACATCAACTCCTACAAGCGCTTCGCTGACGGCAGCTTCGCGCCGACCAGCGTGGCCTGGGGCCTAGACAACCGGACCTGCGCCCTGCGCGTTGTCGGCAGCGGTCACTCGCTGCGCCTGGAGAACAGGGTTCCCGGTGGTGACGTGAATCCGTACCTTGCGGTCGCGGCGCTGATCGCCGCCGGGCTGCACGGCATCGACCATCGCCTAGAGCTCGAGCCGATGCTCGAGGGCAACGCCTACGTATCGGCCAAGCCCAGGGTCCCCGCCAGCCTGTCCGAGGCCGTCTTGCTGTTCGGCAGTAGCGAGCCCGCGCTGAAGGCCTTCGGTGAGGACGTCGTCGCGCACTACGTGCGGGCGGCCGAGGTGGAGATTGAGGCATTCCAGAAAGCCATCACCGACTGGGAGCGGTTCCGCGGCTTCGAGCGCCTGTAGCGGCAGGGCCACCGGGGGCTGGTCACCACACCTGGGCCAGCCGGGTGCGGTCGACCTTGCCGGTGGAGGTCCTTGGGAGCGCCTCGTAGAAGTCCACCACATCGGGCACCATGTAGCGGGGGAGCCGCTGCAGGCAGTGCTCAACGACTTCCTGGCGAGTGACGGAGCTACCCGGCTCGGCGGCGATGACCGCCCGCAGCCGGCTGCCGAGCAGTTCGTCCGGCACGGGCAGCACCGCCGCCTCGCGGATGGACAGGTGGGCGCAGAGCGCGGCTTCCACCTCCCCGACCTCCACCCGGTACCCGCGTGTCTTGACCATGCCGTCCCTGCGGCCGAGGAACAGGTAGTTCCCCTCGGGGTCCAGGGTCACCAGGTCCCCCGTCCGGTAGGCCGGCTCTTCGTACGCCTGCCGGAACGGGTTAGATATCAGGACCTCGCGCGTCTTGCCCGGCTGGCCCCAGTAGCCCCGCATCAGGCCAGGCCCGCGCACGTACAGCTCGCCTTCCTCCCCTGGCCCTGACACCCGGCGGCCGCCGGCGGTGACGGCGAACACCTCCGTGTTGGCGCAGGCCTTCCCGATCGGGACCGGGGCGGTCAGCTCGGGGCAGTCCGGACCCGTAGGGACCTCGAACGAGGTGCAGACGTTGGTCTCTGTCGGCCCGTACCAGTTGAGGTAGCGTGCCCGCGGCAGCTCGCCCATCAGCCGGGTGAGGTGCTTGACCGGGAACACCTCCCCGGCGAAGATGATCGCCCGCAGCCTGGACAGGTCGTGTCCGCCCAGGTTGCCGTAGGTTGCCAGCATCGTGAGGATCGAGGGCACCGAGTACCAGACGGTGACCTGCTCCCGCTCCATCCACTCGGCCAGCCGCGCGGGGAAGGTGGACATCAGCTCAGGGAGCACGACCATGCAGGCGGCGGCCTGGCAGCTGGAGAAGATGTCGAAGACCGACAGGTCGAAGTGCAGCGGGGCCGGGCTGCAAACCCGGTCCTGCTGGCTGAGCCCGGTGCAGGCCGCGGCCCACGCGACGAAGGTGAGCGAGGCCCGGTGCGAGATCATGACGCCCTTGGGCGCGCCCGTCGACCCCGAGGTGTACAGGATGTAGGCGAGGTCGCTCTCGATCGCCCGGTCTTCCCCCAGTGGCTCATGGCGCTCCGCGCGAACCGCCTCCCAGGGCAGCACGGCCGGGTCCGCGGGCCACGAGGCGGCCATCGGGCGCTCTCCGTGCGCCCAGTGCGGTCCCGTCACGATCACGCCGTAGAGCGCGGCGACGCTGTCTCGCAGCGCGACCGCCTGGCCGGCCGTTTCCTCGTCGGCCAGCACTACGCCGATGCCGCTGTCCCGCATGATGGACGACAGCCGGCTGGCCGGCGACTTCGGGTCGAGCGGCACGTAGCACGCTCCCGCCTTCAGCGCGCCGAATACCGCCACGACCGAGGCGGCTGACTTAGGGGCAAGGATCCCCACGCGATCGCCCGGGGCCACGCCGCGCGCGGCAAGCGCCCGGGCTACCTGGTTGCTGAGCCTGTCAAGCTGGTCGTAGGTGAGGAACCGCCCACGGGCGGCAACCGCCGGCCGGTAGGGTGCCCGCGCCGCGCTCTCGGTCAGCAGGTGCTGGAGCAGGTACGGCATCTCCTTGCTTCCTCTCCTGACTCAGAAGGCCCTGACTCAAAGGCCTAGCATCCCCGACAGGATGACTCGCTGGATTTCTGAGGTGCCCGAGTAGATCGTGCTCGCGACGGCGTCCCGAAGGTCACGCTCGATGCCGCTTTCCTTCATGTAGCCGTAGGCGCCGTGGACCTGGATCGCGTCGAGGCTGGAGGCGACGAACGCCTCGCTGGTGAAGAGCTTGGCCGCGGCCGCCTCAGCCAGCGCTGGGCTGCCCTGCTGCCCGAGCCAGGCGGCCTGGTAGATCAGCAGCCTGGCGGCCTGCAGCCGCAGGTACATGTCGGCCACCTTGCCGGCGACGCCCTGGAATTTCCCGATGGCCTGGCCAAACTGCTTGCGCGTCCGGCCGTGGCTGACGCACGCCTCCAGCTGGCGCTGCATGGTCCCCAGGGCACTAGCCAGGATGCAGCTGCGCTCCCACACCATCGAGGAGTTGAAGATGGCCATCCCCGCGCCCTCAGGGCCTAGGCGGCTTGCGGCTGGAACGAGGCAGTCGTCCAGCACGATCTCGCCCATCGGCGAGGTCCGCAGGCCCATCTTGTCCAGGCTGCGGGTCACGGTGAACCCGGGCGTGCCCGCCTCGACGAGGAACGCGGAGATACCGGCCAGCCTGGGCTTACCGGGATGCGCCGCGAAGACGAGGACCACGTCGGCGACCGGGGCGTTGGTGATGTAGAGCTTGGTCCCGTTGAGTACGTAGTCATCTCCCCGGCGCTCGACCCGCGTCCGCATGCTGAACGCGTCGGACCCCGAGTCAGGCTCGGTCATGGCGTGCACGCCGATCTGGTCTCCCGACAGCAGGCTAGGCAGGTACGCCTGCTGCTGCGCTGGGGTGCCGAACTTCACCAGCGGCAGCTCAAGGCTCCACATCTGGGCGTTGAGCGAGAAGATCAGCCCATTGTCATGACAGCCGTATCCCAGGGCCTCCATGACGAGGACCGTGGTCAGGATGTCGGCGCCACCGCCGCCAAGCTCCGCCGGGACGGGCAGCCCCTGGATCCCGAACTGGGCGCAGGCCCGCCACGCGCTTAGCGACAGCTCGCCCACATCCTCGCGCTTGGCCAGGTCCTGGTCGAGCTCCCTGCGGGCGAAGGCGACCGCGGCCGCCGTGAGCTCGCGTTGCTCTTCGCTCAGCGAGAAGTCCACGCCGTCCCCTCGCCTTCAAGCGGCATGCCGCCGGCGGGCTGGTCGGCCGCGGTCTCGGGCAGCTGGTCGCCCCGCGAGTGCGCTCGCCGCCGCCAGGCCCGGGCTGAGATAGCCGCCCGCCATCCTCCCCCTTGCTGGCTGGCCAGCCGGAACGACGCGGCGTGTGCGGCCGCCTCGGCCTCGTCGTCGAGCGGCGCCAGGAGATCGGTGGGGTCCGCGCCCGCGTAGCGGTGCCGCAGGGCCATGAAGATCAGGTGATCGGTCAGCCAGGGATTCTTCGGGAGCAAGGGCCCGTGCAGGTAGGTGGCGTAGACCTGGCGGTAGCGGGCCCCCTCCGTGCCGTCCGTGCCGTTGTTGCCTGACCCGGCGACGACCGTTCCCAGCGGTGCGGCGTCAGGGCCGAGGTAGGTGCGGCCGCTGTGGTTCTCGAAGCCCACGAGGTGGTGCTTGCCCCCCTGGCCGAGGTCACAGGCTACGGCGATATGGCTCATGAAGCGGGCGCTGCCGCCCTCCGTGACCACGTCGAGGACCCCTGTTCCCGTGATCGGGGGTGCACCGACCGGGGCATAGCACTTGCCGAGAAGCTGGTAGCCGGCGCACACCGCCAGGACGACGGCATCACCCTCGATCGCCTGGTGGAGGGAGCCGGCCTTGGCCTGAAGGTCACGAGCCGCCTCCCGCATCTCGCAGTCCTGGCCGCCGTGCAGCAAGATCAGGTCAAACTCGGTGAAGTCGGGTGTGTCGCCGACGTCGGCCTCGACGACGCTGGCCTGGATTCCGCGCCACTCGCACCGCCTGGTAACGGCGAACAGGTTTCCCCTGTCCCCGGCGACGCTGAGCAGCTTCGGGTACAAGTGGCAGACACGGATGGAAATCGCGCTGGCCTGCTCCATGTCACTCCTCCCAGAACGGCTGCACCCAGCCGCGCCGTTGCATGATCCGGCGGAACTCGCGCATCGGCGTGTAGCCGGCGAGGATGTACAGCGGCTCGCCTGGTGGCGTGCGGGCCAGGGCGGCGTCTAGGGCGGCCTGGCGCCCGGGTATCACCCGCATGCCGCGGGCGCCCGCCCCCGCGTACTTCATGCGCAATGCGACCTCCTCTGCCCTGGTCCCGCTGACGACCAGGTTCCCGAGGTCAGGGACGAGCTCCTCCAGGTCCACGTCCCACAGCCAGGCGAAGTCCTCCCCGTCCACCGTCGTGTTGCTGTGCGCGGCCAGCAGGTGCTTACGGCCCGGGCGCTGCCGGATCAGCTGGACGGTGGCGTTGTACGACGTGGGGTTCTTGACGAAGGAGAGTATCGCCTGGCGGCCGTCCGCCTTGATCTCCTCGAGGCGCCCGAACGCCGGGCGCAGGCCGGTAAGGGCAGACTCCGCGCTTTCTGGCTGCAGCACCCCGAGGGCGTAGGCCCCGGCCAGCGCGGCGGCGGCGTTGTAGACGTTGTGCAGCCCGGGCAGGGGAACGTGCAGCCGCACGGTTCCCGCCGGCGTCTCGACGGTCAGGTCACTGCCACCGTCACCCGACGTCAGCACCTCGGTAACCGCGATGTCCAGGTCCGGCCGCCTGGTCCCGCACGAGCCGCACTCGTAGGCCCCGAGGTGCGACACGTACACCCGGTGGTAGGCAAGGGCCTGCTGGCAGCTGACGCAGCGGATCGAGTCGGCCGCGTGCTCGGGAGCCTCGCTGCCGACGCTGTCGGTGCGCAGGCCGAAGTACAGGCGGCGAGCCTGGGCATCGGGCGCCAGGCTGGCCACGAGCGGGTCGTCGCCGTTGAGGACCACGGTGGCCTGCGCGGGCAGTACCTCGATAGATTCCTCAAGTATGCGCGCCATCGCGTACAGCTCGCCAAACCGGTCAAGCTGGTCGCGGAAGATGTTGGTGATGAGGATGATGTCCGGCGCGACCTCGGGCACTACCCGTCGCATCGTGGCCTCATCGACCTCAAGCAGGAGCAGTTGGGCGGCTATGCTGCCGCGCAGGCTGGCCTCCCGCACGGCAACCGCCGTCACCCCCTGGAGCAGGTTCGAGCCGGCCCGGTTATGGGCGACGCTGATGGTCGCGGCCTGCGCGAGGGCGGCGAGCATCCGGCAGGTCGTCGTCTTGCCGTTGCTCCCGGTGATGACCGCCTTGCCCGCCTTGCTCGCGGCGAAGACCTTCCGCAGGACGAGCGGATCGATGCGCCGGGCAACAGTGCCGGGGAAGCTCGTCCCGCCGCCCACGTTCAGGATCCTGCCCGCGGCCCCGGCGCCCTTGCCCATCGCGAGCGCCAGCGTGAAGCGCAGCCGCTCAGCCGAGCGGGCCTGCGCGGATTTCTCCCGGCTGCCACCGGGACTGGCTACCGTGCCCATGTCCAGTCCCCCGTCTGTCAGTCCAGCGTGGGGCGCCCCGCGCCCTCAGGCAAGGTCACCTTGGGGAAGGGCATCCCGCCCGAGACGCGAGCGGCCCCAGCGTCGCGCACCGCCTCCACGATCGCTTCCACGTGGCTCTCGTTCAGCGCGTAGTGCAGCGCGCAGGCGCGCAGGGCGAAGCGACCGCCGATGTCGGTTCCCGCCAGGAAGGCCCGGCCGCCGAGCTGGACGTCCTCCATGATCGCCTGGTTCAGCAGGTCGAGGCTCTGGTCGTTTCCCGGGCAGTCGGCGGGCACGTACCGGAAGCAGACGGCAGTCAGCGGGCCGGTTGCCAGCAGTTCCATGTCCGGGCTGGCCTTGATGATCGTCTCCATGTGCCGGGCCAGGTCGATGTGCCGCCTGACATGGCCCTCCAGCCCGGCCCGGCCCGCCTGCTGTATGTTCCAGAAGGTCTTGAGCGCCCGGCCCGAATCCCTTGTCTGCTCGGAGCTGCGGTGGGAGTACCAGATGTGGCCGGCGAATCCCTTTCCCGGTGTCATGCTCAGGTAGGAAGGGACGAGCTTGTAGGTCTCCTGCAGGAGCTCGCCCTTGCGCACCATGGCACAGCTGCAGCCGATGGCCACCGCCATCCACTTATGCGGGTCGATGGCCACGGAGTCGGCCCGGCCCATGCCCGCGTACTGCTCGGCGAGGCGGGAGTCGAGCGCACCGAACCCGCCGTAGGCGCCATCGAGGTGCAGCCAGAGGGACTCCTGCTCGCAGAAGTCGGCGAGCTCGTTGAGCGGGTCTATCGCGCCCGTCTTGACGCTTCCGGCGTTGGCCGCGACGAGGAAGGGACGGTGGCCGGCCCGGCGGTCAGCCTCGACTGCGGCGCGCAGGTCAGCGAGGTCCATCCGGAAGTCGCCGTCAACCGCGACCTTCCGCGGGCTGCCGAGGCCGAGGGTGAAGGAGGCCTTCTCCAGGCAGGAATGGCCCTCGGTGGACATGTACATGGTGAGCCGGGGCTGTCCCTGCAGGCCTTCTTCCCTGATATCCCAGCCGTTGACCTGGGCGCCCCAGTGACGCGCGACCTCCATGCAGTGCTTGTTGGCGTCGGAGCCGCCGCTGAGGAGGACGCCGTCGCTTCCTTCCCGGGGGAAGCCGACGAGCTCCATGAGCCAGTTGACCGCCAGTTGTTCCAGGTAGATGGCTGCGTACTCGCCACCGGCGCCGCTGGTGTTGGTGGCCGCGGCGGCGAAGGCCGCTAGCATGCTCAGCTTGGATGCCGCCGGGTCCACGAAGGCGGCGAAGCAGGGATGATTCTGGCCGCGTCCATAGGGCAGCACGTTGCGGATGAAGAATTCAAGGATCTGATCGGGATTGATCCCCTGGGTGGGCAGCTGCATTCCCTCGATTTGCTGGCGCACTTCATCGGGGAGCGGCTGGTACACCGGGTTGTCGGGCAGTGCCTCCAGATAGGCCCCCATGGTGTCGACCAGCCGGTGACCTAGCTCGCGAAAGGAATCGTCGTCCATCGCGAATGGCGACAGGACGTTGCCATAGCCCTCAGCCTGACCGGGAGATACGGTTATAGCCATATGCGGAATCCCTTCTTTGATAACGCAGCGACGCTTTTCGCGGCGTGCAGCAAGAACAAGTCAGCCGCGAGCCGCGAGGCTATCTGCTGACCCATCGCGGGAGAATCCCTTGTCCAGGAGAATGACCGGCTCCACGGCCGGAGGCGCGTCATTCCCATTCTCCTTGGCGGGCTCGGCGTCCCCGTCCGGCGGGATCAGCCCGAGGTCGGCGAGGTCGGCCCGGCTGGCCATGTAGGCCCAGTGAGCCGGACTGCGCTTGATGGCGGCGGTCACCTCGGCGGCGCAGCGCGCGAAGGCCGCCGCCTCGTTGCCTTCGGCCGGGACTTCCACCGGCGCGGAGATCTCCAGGACCTGGTGGCGGTAGTCCGCCGAGCGGTACATGAAGCACATGAGCAGTGGCGCGCCCGTGAGCCTTGCCAGCGTCACGGCCCCCGGCAGCAGCCTGGCCTGGCGGCCGAGGAAGGGCACCTCAACCGCGCGCGCCATGTCGCTGCTCAGCGGGGGCGCGTCGATGGCGATCGTGACCACCTCATTGGCCCGCAGGACCGCCGCCGCCTGGACCGCCACCTGGACGCGGCCGGCCCATGGCTCGATGTTCGGCCTGCGCCGGTGACGGCGCATCCTCCTGGCCAGGACCAGGTCCCAGAATCGCCGCTCGGCCGACGACATGCCCGCGGTGTACTTGTGCTGCCAGCGTCCGATGGTGGTGACAGGGAATCCGCTGGCGCCAAGCAGCGAGAAGGCGCAGTCATAGGAGCCAAAGTGAGCCGAGCACAGAATCGCTCCCTTGCCGTCGGCGAGGGCCGCCTGGAGGTGCTCGCGCCCGCGGATCTCGACCAGCCTCCGCAACCCGCGCCCGCTGCCGCGCAGTCGCATCACGTCGATCGCCTGGCAGGAGGCGAACCTGAACCACTGCCGAGCGAGCCGGTCGGCAGCGTCCTTGCCGGGCTCGTCGTCCCCGCTGATCTCGTCACCGAGCAGCTGGCGCAGGTTGCGCCCGAGGTCGGCGCGCTTGCGCTGCCGCGACCTGAAGTCCCAGTCGCCGCGCAGGCACGCGATGCGATAGCCCAGGGCCGCGGGGAGGCGGGCCAGCGCGGGCGCGACCGCCGCCCAGTAGGCCACGCCTTCGACGCTGCGCAGCAGCCTCTCGGCGCGGCCCTCACCCATGGGTCACTCCCGGCCCAACCGGCTCGAGGGCGCGGAGGTAGGCGCAGATAGTATCCACGTTGTCGAAATTCTCTGGGAGCAAGTCCGACTCGCCTACCGTGATGTTGAATTGCTTCTCCAGGAAGACCACCAGCCTGAGCAGGCTAAGCGAGTCGAGGATGCCTCCCTCCAGTAGTGACGCATCATTCGACAGCGGTAGCACGGCCGG
>Ga0335072_10002689_pt1 | contig 27340 bp, 22 predicted proteins | sample Lox_Sample_21_FD_206725 | JGI IMG/M metagenome (GOLD analysis project Ga0335072, IMG submission 206725) | Soil microbial communities from Loxahatchee National Wildlife Refuge, Florida, United States - Lox_Sample_2.1 | ecosystem: Environmental > Terrestrial > Soil > Wetlands | place: USA...
AGCCCGCGACGCATTCCGTGATCGCCACGGAGTCGCATTGCAACCCCTGCTGAATCTGAGCATTGCGGCTCGTTCCTCGGAAGGCAGAAGGTACGGGTAATTCCGCAGCGCCGAGCAACGTGGGCGCCAGATCGAGCAAGCTGAAAGGAGAATTCCCGAGCTGTGCTTTCTGGCCGGGAACGCGCAGCAGGAGCGGCACATGGATCAGTTCTTCCATCAGCCGCACGGGAGGATGGTATCGGCCGCCATGATCGAGAAATTCCTCGCCATGATCCGCAGTCAGCGTGAAAATGCACGCGTCCCAGAGATTCGATTCGCGCAGCACCCCGATCAGCCGCGCGATTTGCGCATCGACCCAGCGAATTCCGGCGTCATAGAGAGCCAGCATTTCATCGCGATGCCGGGCGAGACGCCGTGGTCCCAGGTCCGAGCGATTCCAGAACGAATTGAGGTAGCGGGCGCGAAATGGAGTGATCGCCTCGTCTCCCAGCAACCCTCGAGCTTCGGCTTTCGGATAATAAGGTGCATGCGGGTCCATCAAATGCAGCCACAGAAAGAACGGCGCATCGCCGATCGAAGCCAGCCAGGAACAGGCGTGATCGACAATTGTGTCCGCCGCCGGAAAACGTCGCAGGGCGTCAAGAGATTCCGGCACGGGCGTGATTCGCTGGCAATATTGAAAGTACAATTCATCGTAGAGGATGCCCAAGGGTCCGAGAGAACTGCGCGATTGCTGCAATTTCTGATTCAGTCGACCGGCCCAGCCATGGCCGCGAGAATCCGGCATTTCTTCCGCGATCAAACTCGGTTCGTCCTTCAGAAAATCGCAGAACTTATCGAAGCCCTGCTCGTATCCAAAGCGCGTGGAAATGTACGGATTCGCGGCGCTATAAGCGGCGGTCGCATAGCCCGCCTGCTTGAGAGTAGATTGCAGCGTGACCTCGCCGGGAGCGAAACCGACCACATCCCGCCCCAGCGCTAACGGAGGCCGCGAAGCAAGAATCGCGGGCAATGAGTAGTACGTAGGGGCTCCAGCAACAATCGCAGACGGAACTACAAAGCTTTCCGTGGCCAGGGAATCGAGAAACGGCGTCGTGGGACGCCGATATCCCATGAAGCCTACGTGATCGGCGCGCAGGCAATCCACGGTCACGAGCAGAATCGATTTCTGCTTCACGGCATCCCCTGCTTCAAAACTCGCGACTTGTTAAAAGACTTGCGGATCACGTTCATGCGGATTGTTCCGCCTGATCTGCGATATGCGCCTTGGTTGACCAACTCACAAAGAGCTTCGTCATGCAGATAGAGCAGCCCCTCGTGCTTCGATTCCAGTGCGGTCAGAAATTCATCGAGCGCGTCAAGAGTGCGAACGCGGAAGTCTCGCACGCTGGAATGAAAATTAATCGAGTGCACTGAGACGATCGCCGGCAATCCCCGCTGAAAACAAGCCTCGGCCTGTTGCAACGCCGCCTTGACGGAGAAACCATCATTGGCGGCAGGTTCGAACTCTACGGTGCGCGTAAGCTGCAGAATTCCGTAGCGATCTGTGTGCGGGGCAACGAGAGCGGCAAGGCCGTTTTGGGCCACGCGAATGCCATGCTGCGCCCAGGCGCGATGCGTGTCCGCATTGGCCCGATAACCGGGAGCGCAGGCTGAAAATGGCAGCGCTGAAAACATGCGAGCGAATTCTCCCACGGCCGCTCCGATCAGGTCACGCTGCACATCGCCTGGCAAAAATCGATCGCTTTCTGATTTTTCCGGATCCCAATACTCGTAACCGATCCATGGCATGCGCCAATAGATGTAAGGTGTGCTAGCCTGCCAGAGCGTTCGCAATAAAGAAGCTTCGTCGCTATCCTCACCCAGACGTCGTTCAACGGCACTGCGGCAACAATGTGTGGTCCCATGCAGCGCCGGACGAAACACACCCTGTGCGATTCCTTCCCTATAATGTTCGAAAAGTCCCGGACGGACCCATCCTTCCGGCAAGCCCGCGGAAAGCGGGATCAGCTCAATTTGCCGGAAACCCCCCGCCCGCATCCTGGCAAAATCAAGGTTGAACAAAATAAAATTCATCCCAAGGCAGGGATGAGCGCCAGTGGAATCGCGATGCTTCGTGAGCAGCGCGATCAGATGCTTCAGATCATCCGCTGTCTCGAGAGTGTAGAAATCGTACGGTCGCTCGCCGAGGTCTAATCCAGCCGACCGCAACTGCTCCAATCCTTCACGGTCGCGCAAACCCACCCGTCCCCAATCGTCGCTCTGGAATAAAACAATCGGACGGTCGAAATAAAACCCATGCTTTGGGAAGATATCCCGTCCGCGCTGCCAGATTCTGTTGACGAGATCAGCCATGTGGCATCTTCAATTGTTATCGAGCGTACGCGGTCGACCGCGCTTCGCTCGAGATTCTCAGATTCGCTTCATTGATGGGATCTCCAGATCTTCTGTTGATACGCGGGGTTTCGCGGAATATCCGCTCAGAAAAACCTAAAGATATCCGAGTTCGCGCAGGCGCTGCTCCACCAGGCGCTGCTCCGCTTCATCCATGCTCCCGGCCTGATCGTTCACCAGCTCGCGCAGCACAAAAACAAGAAATTCCTGCAATCCGCCAAAGCTTTGGCCAAACTTCTCTTCCGCCGCAGCGCAGAGATTTTCCGGCAGAGAGACATTGCGGAAGTCCGTCATGCTTTCACGCCTCCGCCCACCGCGCCGGAGAGCCGCGACCAGATCGCGGAGGCAATCAACCGGTCATCGGAATCGAGCCCGCTGATAACGAATAGACTCACGAAAACGGCATAGGCAACCAGCAGAGCGACAGCAATCGCCAGCCACTCATGAGGGAACAGTGCGGAATAATCTCTGATGGCAAGGACGATCGCGATGGAAGCAACCGCCGGCAACAGAAGCTTCAAATAGCTGCGGTTGTAGGGCGACAGCCCAAGCGTGCGGCGAACCTCAATGAGATTCCAAATATTGATTCCAGCCGTGGTAACCGACGCGGCGATTGCCGCCCCGAGGATTCCCTGTCTCGGCACCAGCGTTACACTTAAGACGACCATGACGGCGGCCATCCCAGTCAGCGCGCGCAGCAGGCGTTTCTCATTCCCTGACATCAGAAGCATGTAGCCCACCGACCCGACTCCGCAGTTTACCAGTTGTCCTAGCGCTCCGATGACCAGAATGGGCGAGCCGGCTGCAAAATCCGGACCGAACAAACGCATCAGTGGGCGTGAAAACACGATGACCACGAGCACCACGGGCAATGTCAGGCCCGTAACCCACTTCGTAAGATTCTGAAACAAACGCGACAGCAGCGCATGCTCACCGCGCGTGTGCAGGTGTGCAATGATGGGTGCAAAGATCTGATTAACTGAAGTCAGGATAAGCGGGATATACACAACCAGAGCAGCCGCCATCGAATAAACGCCCAACTCGCGCGGATTGCGAAAGAAACCGATGGCGACTTTATCCACTTGTGCCATCAAAAGTTCAAGGACACTGACGCCGAGCATGGACACTGAAAATGACCAGACTCGTCTTTCAGGGTAACTTCCCGGTTGCGCGGAAAAACGGGCCGCAGGAGGAGTGAAATGCCTTACTGCCGCAATTAATAGAATGCAAACGACCAAGGCGCTGCCGACTTGCGCGACAAGATAACCTCTTAGTCCCAATCCCATCGATATCAGGACGATTGCCAGCAGCATGTTGAAAGGGGCGCCCACGAAGTTCACGATCAGGGTCCTCAACTTCAGATCGCGATAGCCGGCAAGCACCTGGCGATAGAAACCTGTCATAGCGCCGAACAGCATGATGAGGGCAAACAGTGGCAGATAGGGAACGAGCGTGGGCGAGTGATAGAACCGCACCGCGATCCAGCGGCCCGCTGCCAGGAGCAGCGATCCAGCCGCCAGATTCACTGCCAGTAGCAAAACAGCTCCGCGCCATAGGAGCGCGTGTAATTGCTTGAACTTCCGCTCCGCTTCATAAATGGCGACAAAACGCACTGCGGACTGGGGCAGGCCGAGCGAGTTGAAAATCCCGACGAACGCAATCAGAGTCATTCCCAGCGCGTAAATCCCGAGCGCTTCCGCACCCAGCGTGCGCGCCAGGTAAATCTTGAAAAGATATCCGAGCGCAGCCGAAACGATCGTGCCCGCGAAGAACACGCCTGACTGCCGCGAGATGTGGCCTACCTGCGAGCGGAATTGCTGCGTGGCGGCCTCGGTCGGAGCCGCTTCTTGAGTCACCGGCTCCGTCATGAAGCGAACCTCGACCGCTTGGTCCGCTGATCGCGGCAACTCAATAACTCCCAAGAGTGCGCCAGACCGCAGTGAAGGAATAGGACTGGCATTAGATAGAGAAACCTTCGCTGGCGGAGGGATGAACAACAGCTGCATTCCGCTGAACGACTCTCTGCCAGCCAAGAAAACCGTAGCGGACTACAGCAAACGAAGGCCGCAGTCCCGCTCTTTCCAGCCCACGAACGGATGAAGTATTCGAGGCTGCGCTAAAGATCCAGACGCGCTTACCTTCCTTCCGCATCCTGGCAGCCACCAGGTTCACGGCTTGTGCATAGAAGCCCCGCCCTCGCAAGGACGCAGGCGTACGGCAATCAAACAAGATCACAGAATCGGAAGAAGGCGACGGTACAACAGCTTTCAATTCCGACAAGTAAAAGCCTTCGAAAGGACGAATCCAGGCAAAGTGCACAAATCTGCCGTTCCGGTCCGCAAGAGCAAGACCCTCGGCCTTGTGATCGGATTTGAGCCGGCGTGCACAACGAATCAAGTAGGAGAGCATGTCTTCATCTGACTCCTGCATCGTAGCCGCTGCCAGCAGATTCAGATCAATTCTCACCAGCGAGACGTCGCCCTGAGATGGCATTTTCGGCTCGGGCCCGGAAAGTTCGTAGAAAAACACTTCGCCGCGCCCTGCAACTATTCCCCGCAGCCGCTTGCCGGCCCAAAGGCAAGTTTGAGTTATGCCGGCGGTTCGTAGTCGCCGACGGAAAGATCCGTAAAGCTCGAGTTGGGAGCGAATGAACTTCTCAGCCTTTGGACGTTTCTTAATGGCTTCGCTCACGCGATAGCGCGCAATCGTCCGCACGTGGTGCGCAGCCGACGAGGTCAATGAGACCCAAAGCGTAGGCCGGGTCTGATTGGCGAATCGATCTTTGTACCCCTCCGCACCCAGACCGAGATCAACCGTGTGAAATTCCGGATCGGCCGCCGCTTCTTCCACCAATTTCGCCAAAAGGCAGAAGCCGGGTGAGTACTTCTCGAACTTCATGTCGAATGTCGGTTGATACCAAAACCAGGTGCCCCGGAATTGAAACCCGTAATTCCATGCCAAAACGCGATCGCCCGACGTCATGCGGGTCAGAACCAGCCATCCCTGCTCGGCTAGAAGTTTCGCGAGTTCGACGAGGAAAGTCCGGCGTTCCGGACGCATCATGTTGCTGATGCGTCCGTTCCTAAGAAACCGCGCCACATGCGACTGCATGAACTCGGCCAGCACTGGTTCAACCGTGCTCCACGACCGGCAGTGATCGAGTTCGACCGGGTGTTCGCGCTCCATCGTGTTCAAGCGTCGCCGCAGCATTTTCTTGCCGGGTAAAACCGGATCCTTGTCCCCGCCTCGGGAAAGGGATACCTGCGCGCACAAATATGCCGAGCGAGCGAAACTCCGCAAGCCGCACGCGTTCGAAGTCACCTGCACTGCGGCAACCGTGGGCGAATCGGCAGGCAAATTCGTGAACACCATCTCCTCAATGCCACGCTGTCTTAATTCTTTGAGCACCGCGAGCACGAAGGCGGGCCTGAACTCAGGAGAACTCAGGAAGTCGCAATAATCACCGGTGGTAGCGCACAGAAAAGATGCGCACTTCCCGCCTGCATCGGTGGCCAAGGCGGCTACTCCGCACAGGGAGTTACTTGCATCGTGAGCCAGACACAGCAGTGTACGAAACGTCGCGGGATATGCACGTTGAACCGCGAGAGCCCACTCGTACGTATAGAAAACCTGGGGTCGCGGAACCGCGAGGGCCAGACGGTTCCACTGCTGGCGCAAATTGAGGTCTTCCGGAATTTCGCGGAGCACTTCCAGACGCACACTGGCGCCGATCGCGAGTTGAATGTGGGGACCAGCGACTGGCGCGGACTCTCCCGCCTTATCGATCTCAACCGCCTGCGCGCTCAGCCGAGCCGAATGCAAATCAAACTCCTTGAATCAGAAACCGTCATCTCGCCGTCTTGCGACCGGTCGTCGGGGTTGAGTGAATAAAGGGTGCGATGTCTCAAGCTGTTTTTTGTTTTGTAACCGTCTCGCGAGTCCGGAGTGAGCGATTCGAATTGAAATCGAGAGCGATCGGAGTCGCTCGACGCCCAAAACTTCGTTGCAACGACCCATAGAAGCCTGAAATGTGCGCTTCGAACTCGGCGAGGCTCATATCCGCATTCACGTGAATACGTGGGACTGCATACATTGGCGGCTCTGCTCCAACTTCGCCCTCGATATTCATGAATGCCGCCGCAAAACCCGCTTCGTGCACCATGGAGACGACCTGCGGCGACACCGAATCGGACTGCCCGAAGGGATAGGCAAACGCCCAGATCTTGCGATCGAGCGCTAATTCCAGTCGATCTCGGCATTCAGTAATTTCGCTCCAGGCAAGTTCCGGCGGCTGTTGCGCCAATAGCGGATGCGTCATGGTGTGGGCTCCGATCGTCATGCCGGCCGCGGCGACCTGTTGCAACTCACTCCGCGTGAGAAGGCGAAGCCGACTCCGCGCCTCGAGACAGGTCGCCGCCGAGAAGTTAACCGATCTCTCCGGCCCAAAGTGAGCTTGAGCCCGATCGAGAAAAAGTTCACGGCTGCTCGAATCGATCCGCGAGAGATCGCCGACCATCTTCCACCACAACCGCCGCCGGTCTTCGCCTGAACCAAGCTCTCCCGATAACGTATGACCACCGGCTATGAAGCGAAACTCTCCCTCCGGCGCATGCAACAGAAGCAAAAGCAGTTCTTGATACCAGAGCATCCTGGGCGCGTCGCTCGCCGATGCACCGGTCACAAAAAACAAGCAGCGCAGGCCTTGATCCAGCAATGCCGGAAGCATTTCCGTGAAATTATTTGCCAGTCCGTCATCACAAGTGATCAAGACGGCGCGAGGCGGAAGTTCGTATTCCTTACGAAACCAGGCAAACATTTCCTCGGGCGAGATCACGTGGTAATTCGATTTCAACAGCTGCAACTGCTGCCGAAAGCTTTCCGCAGTGACGAGGCTTCCGTCCAGTCCAGCATCGATCCGCCGGTAGTCTGCGGGCACCACCCCGTGATAGGTGATCACCGCAATTCCCGTTCGCCGGAGCGAGCGGAAGTAGCCCGCTCCCGCAAGGCAGGGATAGACCACGCGCTTCAACAGAGAACTGACAACTCTCATTATGTTGGTGTGTAGTCTAAAGCAGAGCGCAGGAGTTTAGGAATCTCGATTCCTGTTGAAATTTAATATCGCTGTTTTCAGGTTATCGAAGGTCGGCTGTTCGAGCTTCTTCAGCAACCAGGTAAAGGCCGCATCCGGCTCAAGGGTGGCGACCACGCTTCGAGCGATTTCCAGGTTTGCATTGCGGGTCTGCATTGCAGGTCCGCATTGCAGGTCTGCATGGCATAAGGGAAGGCCAGCGAAGAAACTATTCAGCCATTGTTTTTCTTGCAAGCGATGCTAGAATGTCGGTCGATCTCTCCAACTAAAGCTTGCGAGTTTTTCCCTGCGCGACGGACCAGCCTCTTCGAACTGGGATTCGTAGGATTACGTTGCGGCATAGCCCTGTTTGCGGCCGATGACAGGAGGGCATTTGTGAGGAGTAGGAATGGAACCCGGACCGCTGGTAGCGGCGAATAGCTCGATGGTTCGCGAAGCACAGCCCAACCCGGGGTTCGACTTCGGGCGGACTGCGGGCCCAACGATCTATCCCCAGCTCCCACCTCACGAGTCCGCGTTGGGCGAATATGTTCGCATTCTGATCAAACGCAAATGGCTTGTCTTGACTTGCCTGGGCGTTATTTTCTCAGTGGTCGCCATCGCCAGCCTGCGCATGGCCCCCGTCTATGAAGCCCGCGGCACGATCGAAATCAATAAGCCCGACGCCAGCCTGAATTTTCAGAACTCTGCGACTTTCAGCCTCGACTACTTCGATCCCACGGAGTTGGAAACTGAACTAAAGATCCTGCAGAGCGACCTGCTGGCCCTCCAGGTCATCCGGGAACTGAATCTCGATCGGCGTCCCGAATTCGGCGGGGGCCTTCCGGCTCCATCCCTCGATCTCGCCCCCGATCCCATGCAGTCCGATCCGGCACACGCCTCCGCCGTGCTCGGCGGATTCAAAAGCAATCTCCGCGTGGCGCTGGATCCGAATTCCCGCATCATCGAAGTGTACTATCGCAGCTCTGATCCGCAGATGGCCTCCACCATCGTCAACACGCTGATGCAGACCTATGTCGAGAACAACTTCAAAGCCCGCTTCGAGTCGACCATGCAGGCTTCCGACTGGCTGCAGAAGCAATTAGTCGACATGCAGATGAAGGTCGAGACCTCGCAGGAAAAACTCGTACGCTATCAGAAAGAACACGAAATCCTGGGCATCGACGAAAAGCAAAACATCATCACGGAGAAACTTGACGAGCTCAATAAGGCGATGACCGCTGCCGAGAGCGATCGCATGGATAAGGAAGCCCTCTATCGCATGGTGCAGTCCGGCGACGCGGATGCGATCGCCGCCGTAGGCGCGGGAGGATCGGATGGCGGCAGCGGTTCCTCCGGATCCGGTTTCCTGGACACGCTTCGCGGCCGGCAAGCTGATTTGAAAATTCAGGTCGCCGATTTAAACACCCAGTTCGGGCCCTCTTATCCCAAACTGGCCCAGCTTAACAATCAGTTGAAGGAAGTAAACTCGGAGATCCAAGGCGAAATCAAGAAAATTGTCGCGAGGGTCCGGGGACAGTACATGACAGCGGTGCAGCGGGAGAACATGCTGCGCGAGGCGCTCGACAAGCAAAAGCAGGAAGCCAATAAGCTCAACGAAAGCGCCATCGAATACAACCTGCTCAAGCGCGACGCGGACACCTACCGCCAGCTCTATGAGGGCCTGTTGCAAAGACTCAAAGAAGCGGGCGTGTCGGCGGGATTGAGATCCAACAATTTCCGTATTGTGGATGCAGCGCGCGCTCCTTCGGCTCCTGTTGAACCGAATATTCCACGCAATCTGCTGTTTGCGTTGGTGCTGGGGTTGGCCACCGGCGTGGGACTCGCGTTCCTGCTCGAAGGTATCGATAACACGATCCGCAGCACCGAGCAGGCGCAATTGATCTCCGGCCTGGCTCCGCTGGGAATCATTCCTCTAGGATCGAAATCGGCGCGGGAGGGACCGAATCCGAAGCGCCTGGTGATCGCGTCTTCAAAAGAAGCCGTCGAGTTGGTGACACAGGTCCGGCCTCAGTCGCAAATGGCGGAGTCCTATCGCGCGCTGCGAACGTCTCTGCTGCTCTCCAATCTCGGCTCGCCGCCAAAGGTCATCATGATCACCAGCGCGCTGCCGCAGGAAGGCAAGACCACGACCAGCATCAACTGCGCGGTGGTGCTGGCGCAAAAGGGGGTTCGCGTACTTTTGATTGACGCCGACCTGCGCCGCCCCAGCATTCACAAAACTCTCGGCATGGGACCGCGATCGGGCCTGAGCAATGTACTCACCGGTAGCACGACCTTAGACCAAGCCATCTCCCGAACCACGGTGCTGCCCAATTTGCATGTCTTGCCCGCGGGAACCCCGCCTCCGAATCCAGCCGAATTGCTCGCCTCCACCAACATGCGCGATGTTCTCGCTGAACTCCGGCAACAATATGACCACATCGTGGTCGATACTCCGCCGTCTCTCTCGGTGACCGATGCGGTGGTGCTTTCGCCCCGTGCCGATGCGGTTGTACTCGTGATTCGTTCCGGGCAGACCACGAAACAGGCCCTGCGCCGCTCGCGCGATATTCTCGCTCAGGTAAGTGCGAAAGTCGTCGGGGTTCTGCTCAACGCGGTCGATCTGAGTTCGCCCGACTATTATTACTATTACGAATATCAGGGAAAGTATGCCCAGTATTACCGCAGCGAAGAAACGTCCCGGGAGAGTGAAGCCGAGGACGAGCGTGAAGATGTGTCAGAGTCATCCAGCAGCGCCTAATGCAATTTCCTGCCGCATGAAATGAAAATCACGCTCCATTCTTCGGTCCGAAAGGCCGCAGTGCTCGCTGCCGCGGTAGTCTTTTCGCTTCTGTACTTCGCCGAAACAGCTCGCGAGCTTGCTGCATCGTGGTTGGGGGGGCGGGTGCGGCTGAAGAGCTTGCAGTACGCGGCACGCCTCGACCCCTTAAACGCCGACTATCGCGACCACCTGGGCCGCTACTACGCGCTGATCTCGCGCGATCCGGCTACCGCAGTTGGATATTACCGTTCCGCGGTTCAGCTCAATCCTCACTCCGCTGGTTACTGGTTTGATTTGGCCAGCGCCTACCAGGTTCTCGGGGATATCGCGAATCAGACCGCCGCGCTGGAACGCGCCATTGAAGCCGATCCCATGACTCCAGACGTTGCGTGGGAAGCGGCCAATCTGTACCTGGTTCAGGGACAGAATGCAAAGGCGCTTCATGAATACAGCGTCGTCATGGCAAATGACGCCTCGCTGGCTGGTGTTTCCATCCGCCTCTGCTGGCGAGTGGATCCCAACGTTGATTCCCTTCTCCGCGATGTCGTCCCGCATAGCGCCGAAGCTTACATTGCCTTCCTTCAACTGCTCGAATCGCAACCTGAAGACCTTGGCACTTCCAAGGTGTGGGACGCCCTGATCGACACGCATCAGCATTTTGAGCTGCGAGATCTCAAGGAATACATTCAGTTCTTGATCAAGCACAAAGAAGTCGACCAGGCCGTCGCGGCGTGGCAGCGGACGGTTCCGGAGTTTGGTCTCGCCAGCTATGTGCCATCCTCGAAGAATCTGATTGTCAATCCGCGTTTCAGTCTCGAAATCTTGAACGGTGGATTCGATTGGCAATACTCGAAGCAGAACAGTGTCACACTCACGCTCGACCCCAGCGATTTTCACGCCGGAAGGCGCTCCCTGCTGATCGCGTTTGACGGGCCCGGCATCAGCGATGCCGGTATGTATCAACTGGTCGCCGTGCAACCGAACACCACCTACGATTTCTCTGCTTATTACAAAAACGGTGAACAGATGGAAGGCGCCGGCGGCCCCCACCTCACCATTCAGGACATGTACACCCAGGCGGTTTACTACGACAGCGATGAATTAAAAGATGCCGGGGGATTCTGGAAATCTCTCGATGGCGAATTCACGACGCCTCCCGATTGTAAGCTCGTCGTGCTGCACGTGCGCCGCATTCCGGAGGGCAGTCCGATTCGTGGTAAGCTCTGGGTCGACGATTTTCGCCTCACCCCAAAACCATCCTGAGAAGGTTTGCGGAGAAACAGAAGTTTCATTCATGAGCACGCAAAACATGGCGGATGCGGAGCGCGCGCAATTATCCGCACGGCTCGGTAATGCTTTGCTGTACGGCACCTTCGGACTGCTGATGTTCGGGCCGCTTGCCTTCGGAGCCGTCGAGCCCTGGTCCATCTTTCTTCTAGAAACCGGGGCTCTCGTTCTGGCGCTGCTATGGCTGGCCAAGCAGTGCGTGGACCAGGAATTGGCGGTCGAGTGGAATCCGCTGTTCCTGCCCATGGCAGCATTCGGGATTCTGATCCTCATTCAAATTATCTTGCGCTCCAGCGCTTACCTGCACGACACAATTAGTGAAGCCCTTTTGTATGTCGCTTACGGCTTGATGTGTTTTGTGTCGACCCAGTCGCTACTGCGGGCTTCGCAAGCGCGCAAAATGGCGATCATTCTCAGCTGTTACGGATCTGCTCTCGCAGCGTTCTCTTTGTTACAGGGTATCGCTCCAAACGGAAAACTGTATTGGCTTAGGGAGCCGCGGCTGGGAGGCTGGATTTACGGCCCCTATGTGAATCACAACCATTACGCGGGACTGATGGAAATGCTTATTCCCATTCCGCTGGTCGTGTCCCTGTCGCATCTTGCCCATGAAAAGGAGCGCCTCGCCGCCGGCATCGCTGCCGCCATCATGACGGGAACCGTCTTTCTCTCCGGTTCCCGCGGCGGCATGCTCGCTCTGCTGAGCGAGTTTTTGCTGCTTGCGGTCTTAGTGACGCGCCACAAACGAGGCGTACGCACCGCGGTCGCCGTCGGAGTCTTCGCGGTCGTGCTCCTCAGTTTGCTCACATGGCTCGGCGGTAAAGAGTTGACCGCCCGCATGTTCAGCATTGGCCGGGAAACTCGCGCCGAAATTTCCGGTGGCATGCGCCTCAGCATTGATCGCGATGCTGTCTCGATGTTCCGCCGCAAGCCTGTCTTGGGTTGGGGACTGGGAGCATTTCCTGTGGTCTACCCGCAGTTCCGTTCCTTCTATACGAATTTCTTCGTCAACGAGGCCCACAACGATTATCTGCAATTGCTGATTGAGACCGGCCTGCTTGGATTTGGAGTGATGATCTGGTTTCTGATAGCGCTCTACCGTGCAGCCGCCCGCAAAATGTCGAACTGGACTTCAAGCGTGAGCGGATCGCTTACTCTCGCTTGTCTGTTGGGAATCACGGGCATACTGATCCACAGCTGCTTGGATTTCAACCTGCAGATTCCCGCCAACGCCGCACTGTTTTATGTTCTGTGTTCCCTGGCGGCATCGCCACCGCTGCTGCAGCGCTCCCGTAAGCGCAAACCCGTTACACCCAGCAACTCCGAAGACCTGCTGCCCGCATCAGAAGTGGTTTGAAGCTTCGTCCCTCACGGAGGGGCAGCCGCCCTCGGCTGTCCGGCCGTAGTCTTCTCACGCTGCGGACCAGCGGACACACCGATCCGGTTAGTAGCCGCTGCGGGAACGATGCTCAGGGTTAGTTTGGCTTGCTGGGACTCGCGGGCTCATCGCTCTGTATGAGCACCCAGGTAGTCACGCCCATGACAGCGGCCGCGCCGACCCCAATTGCGACTGGAGAATCGAGCCAGCCACCGGACGCGCCTGGAGCGGTTCCGCCCCCGTTCTTCTTCTTGCCCTTCTTGCCGTCGCTGTTGCTATCGGGGGCGGATTCGTCCCGCGTTGTCTCCTGACCTTGCGCCAGGGTGAAGACTTCCTTGCCGTACGTGATGTTCAGACTTCCCTTCCGTGCGGCGATTCTCACGGTCCCATCGACATCGACGACATTAAATTCAGTCCATGTCGACGCAGCCGGTTTCACATTTACATCCCCGGCCACGGTCGCGACTGCTCTTGATGTCGAAACTGTCACCCCGCCATGCTCGATGTGAAGCGAGGACGGCTGAAACTCCACCAGAGAATCGGCGAGTACCGTAATGGTCGATCCCGGCTCGTTGATATCCGCAACCGTATCGGAACGGGTCTGCAGAAGGTCGCCCGAAAAAATGGCGGAGGAAAAGCGAGGCACATGGACACCGTTGACCCAGGCGGCTCCGTGCGTATACAACATCGCCGCGTCTGAGTCAGCGGCAAAAATTGAACTGGGAAACAGGAACATTAGCACGCAAGAAACCACAACGCGTAAGGCGGACGAACCCATTCCCACGCTCCGTTAATAACTATGTTGGTACCTGTTGCACCGAATCGTAACCTCCTGATAGTGGCTCGTCAATGGCCTTTTGTGCCGAACATTGCAAATTCCAGTGGAAAACTCATCGAATGGAGTAATTGGAGGAATTTTCCTGACCGCTTCATGAAAAATTGAGCACTCTACGGCGCGTGAGCTTAGTGAGTATCGCAGACCCAGTGAAGCGATCATCGCCACCGATCCACCGCGCTCCACCACATCAGCTTTAACCACTCGTCGAAACAGGTCTTGGCCCACTCGCGATGCTTCCACCAGTCAACCCCATACTCCTGCGGGTCAAAAGCTGCCGCTACGGAAAACGATCTGCCTCGCAGTTCGTGCCGGAAAATACTCAATGCACGCCGAGTGTGATAATCGGAGGTGACGATCAGGATCCGATGTTCGTCTGGAGTTAAGCACTTTTCCACATCGCGAGATTCGGATTTTGTAGACAAGCCGTAGATCGGACAGATGCGGATCGACGCGGCTTCTGGAAGAGTGCCAAAATAATTCTTGGCCAGTTGCACCTGAGTGTATTGATAGATCTCTTGTTCGGCTGGAACGTCAATCAGCAACTCTCGGCCAAATCCCTTGTCGAGAAGCCGCAAGCCGAGCTGAGGGCGGTATTCCGTTTCCCCGGCTAAAACCACCAACACGTCCGAGTCCTGTGGATCGTTCACCAACAGGATCTTTCCCGCATTGAGTGTGAACGCGAACACTACAACCGCGACCATACCGCCGAATGGCCACAGGGCGCTCCTGCGTTTAATCATTCGTTCTATCCGGTGTTTGTGGAATCCTTAGGGTCAATCGAACCGCTTTCCCGCCAGTATCCTAATCGAGCTCTCAGGATAGAGCAGAATTTCCACAGACACACTGCCCTAGCTTGAAAGTAAAAGGTTCTAACACCGGGGCGCTGACGCGAATTGGCATTCCGGAATTCTGCCTAACATCATGTACTTTTTTGCATGGGCCTGCGACAGGAACAGGAGCATGCCGGGTGGACTCCGGTAAGTTCCTGTAAATTCGGACTTTATTTGAGAACGATCGTTACTCCAAATGGTCACTGCCGTGCATAAGACGTTAACGTACGAGTACACTTACACTGATTCCTTTTTCCTTTCCACTGGCTTTTAGGTTCGTATTTCGTATATTGAAAACAAGACTTTCGCACTCACCCCGTGTTTGGAAAGTGCGTGTTTGGCTGGATGATCAGTAATGCCTAGGATTATGAGGTCATCGGTGTCGGAACCTGTTTTGTTCTCTGTTCTCCCGAAGTGGAAAACCCCCTGGTCGGAGTTCTTTCTGAGCTATGGCGTGCAAGTCATCGCCATTGCGATTCTGGTCTGGATTCCGGTGCTCAATCCCCAAGTTTTGGAACGCCCAACGCGCGATTATCACTTCGTCAATCTAGTACCAACCCCGGTTCCTGAAAATCACGCGCCCCAGCCGCGCTTGATTCGTCCGGTGTTCGTGGCAAAACTCGATCCGCCGCCTGCTGCTTTGAAACTTCCCGCTCCCGAACGGCAGATTAAACCCCGTATCGTGGATGCTCCAGCGCCGGAGGTCAAAATCGCCGCTCGAAAGCAGGAGATTTTGCCTCCGTCGACTGCGCCGGCCATTCCGAAACGAATCGTCGCTACGAACCTTTTTTCGACTGGAAGCTCCGCGCCGCAGACGATCGAGCGTCCCGCGCAGAAAGTGCAGACGGGCGGATTCGGCGATCCGAATGGCGTTCCTGCTAGAGCAAAACAAACGCAGGCGGTCAATATCGCTCAGGCTGGCGGATTCGACATGCCCGTCGGCCCGGGCTACGGCAACGGTACGGGCGGCGCAAAAGGAGAACGCGGGGTTGTGGCCAGCTCGGGATTCGGCAGTGGCACCGCCATCACCGATAGTCCCAACGCCCACGGCATAGTCCGTCAGGCGGGGTTCGGCGATGCCGATGTTCCGGCTCAACCTACGGCTTCTCATGCCGTGGCTCCGACCGAGAACAAAGTCGTTCCCGCAGAAATTCTCTCCAAGCCGACGCCGGTCTACACCGAGGAAGCCCGCGCCAAAAAGATTGAAGGCGAGGTGCTTCTGGAAGTAGTCTTTGAGGCGAGCGGAAAGATCCAAGTGGTGCGGGTCGTTCGAGGACTCGGACACGGCCTCGACGATGCTGCGGTGCGGGCCGCCGAGCAGATTCGCTTCAAGCCCGCTCTCAAGAACGGTCAGCCCTCGGACTCGACCGCACTGATACACATCATTTTCCAGTTAGCGTGATCTCCCAAAGAAGGTTCAAATGCGAATTCTCAGTAGTGGTTCTGTTTTGGTAGCAATCGCCCTGACGTTCGGTCCGCAGCTCGCAGCTCAGGATCCTTCAGCGGCTCAGCCGGAGTCCGTCGCAGCTTCCAGCGCGACTGTTTCGACCACCCAGACGCCATCGGCGTCGGCCCCGATTCCCACTACGTTCAATCAAGTCCTGGATCGGATCGTGGAACGCGAGCATTATTTTTTGGCGCAAATGCGCCACATGCATCCCATGGTCGAAACTTATTTGCAAAACATGAAAACTGAGAAATCGGAAGATATCGTCCCCGTGAGCGATCGCTATTTTCTGGGTCGGCTCGAGATGTCGGATGGCCCGGAAGACACGAACTTCATGGGCGAGCCCGGATTCGGCAAGCGGCTACTCGCCAAGCTGACCGGCGCCTATTCTCTCCACTATCTTCCGCTTGGATTCGCCGAGATGGTGGTTCTCGACAGCGATTTTCAGAAGCGCTATTACAATTTCACTTTTGTGCGCCGCGAATTCCTGGGCGAAGTCCGCTGCCTCGTGATCGACGTCGAGCCCAAGCCCGGCCAGCGTATCCCGCGCTTCAAGGGAAGAATCTGGGTTGAGGATCAGGATTACAACATCGTCCGGTTCAACGGAACCTACGCGCCCCAGCCCAGGTATGCCCTATTTTTCCATTTCGACAGTTGGCGGCTCAACATGAAACCGGGAACCTGGCTGCCGGCCTACATCTACACGGAAGAACGAAACCTGAAAACGGGCAGCAAAACGCTGCACTTCAAGGCGCAGACTCGGGTTTGGGGTTACGACTTGAAGGCAATTAACAAGAACGAAGAATTCACGCAGATCCTGATCGATTCTCCGCAGTCGGTGCGAGATCAGAGCGATACTGCGGCCGATGCCAGTCCAGTTGTCGCCGAGCGCATGTGGGAAAGACAGGCGGAAGACAATTCGATCGAACGTTTACAGAAGGTAGGTCTGCTGGCGCCTCCGGGAGACGTCGATAAGGTTCTGTGCACGGTGGTGAACAACGTCATGGTCACCAACAACATCGACGTCGGAGGCGATGTGCGGTGCCGGGTACTGCTGACTGCGCCGCTGGAATCGTTCACCATCGGACACACCATCGTTGTCAGTCGCGGCCTGCTTGACGTTCTTCCCGACGAGGCCTCGCTGGCGATGGTGCTCTCGCATGAGCTGGCCCATATTGTGCTCGGGCACCGCCTGGATACCACCCTCGCCTTCAGCGACAAAATGTTGTTTCCCGATCAGGATTCGTTCCAGCACTTCGATTTCAAACGAGATCCCGCCGACGAGGAAGCCGCTGATGCCAAGGCTCTGGAACTGCTGAAGAACTCTCCATATAAAGACAAACTCGCGAGTGCCGGGCTATTTCTGAAAGCTTTGCAGGAGCGGGCTCCCGATCTGCCGAACCTCATCAGTCCGCACCTGGGTAACTGCTTGGCTGCAGGCAAGAGCATGCGAATGGAGAACTTGATGGCTTCCGCTCCGGCGCTTGATGATAAGCGTCTGGACCAGATCGCCGCTTTACCAATGGGCGGGCGCATTAGGGTCGACCCCTGGAGCGATCAGATTGAGCTCTCGAAAGCGAAGCCGGTGGCGCTGGTTTTCCCGCGTGAGAAGATGGAGTTTGAAATCACTCCGATGTTCCCCTATTTGACACGATTAACGACTGGCGGAGACAAGGTGGCGCTGACCACGCCAACCCCTTCTAGCTCAGCGCAGAAATGATCTATCTCGATTGACGGCGCGGCCACGCAACCTTGCCCGTCTCTTCGGACAAGAAATTGGCAAGACGCGTGGTATGCACATCGAGGATCTTCGTCTTGAGGCGGACTTCATAGACGATGGTGGCCTCGGTGGCGATGCGGCCGGAGTGCCTTGCGCTTGTCGCGGTTGATAGTAACCGCGATCACTCCGACAACTCCCTTTAAACAATTCGCAATTAAGGACAACGGTGGCGCCTGGGGTTCGCGCAAAGCGCCTTCGGACTGCGGGCAAACCCGCAAGGGTTCCCGGTCACGACGCAGACGAAGCCTTTGCGGTAAAGATCCCGGAAAAGTAGTGGCGATAGTGGAAGAACAACACGAACCAGAACACCGTCGCGATCAGTGCGCCCCCGATGCCTTTGTGATTGAGCAGCAGATGGTAGAGCAAAATATTTACGATTACCGGCCCAAGAATCGTCAGCGCGAGCGGAACATAGCGATTGATCAGCAGCAGCGCGCCGCCAGCCGCCTGCACTGCGCCGATCGCCAACACATAGTGCGACTGGAATAGAGCCTGAAGAAACTGTCCGGCGAGTCCGCCGGGCATAGGGCCCTTGAGGAACAGCAGAAAGGCATTCAGGCCGAAGACGAGAAACACCAGCCCGAGCAGCAATCTCACAATCAGCACCACGATTTTCATGCGAACGTCCCCAGTAAAGTTTAGGTCACCCTGGGCTCAGCAGAAGCGCGCCGGCCGCACGGGCGAAAACTTCAGTTCTGCTAAGTGCCAGCAGAGCCTTGCAGAGTTCTCTCTCACTGTTTCAAGTAACGAAGCGCAACACATCCTGATTTAAGCATCTTTGACTCAACCAGATTCAATTGTAGCTTCTCGGGCAGGCTGACGCCCTCCATCAATCGTCTGCCTTCTCCAACAATGGTTGGCATAACGACAAAACGATATTCGTCAATCAGGCCAAGCTCTATAAGTTGTGAAGGAACATCTACACCGCCGACCAAAATATTTTTGCCCTGTTCTTGCTTCAGTTTAAGTATTTCGTCGCGAAGGTTCGTACGAACAATTCTCGTATTTTCATCTTCAGCGCTGGCCAACGATCGTGAAAAAACAATCTTCTTCTTGGAGACAAAGGTTTGAGCAAATTCGAGATCCGCTTTTGTCTGGGACTGGCTTTTTGCGATATCAGGCCAATAAGGAACCATCAATTGATAGGTTTTACGCCCATAGACGAGCAGGTCAAAATCTCGCAAGAGGTGCGTGTAATGTTCAAGTACTTCTTCATCAGGCGGCGGCGAGAATTTGGTATGGTCGCAGCAGCCATCCAGGGTAAGGTTGATTGCGTAGGTTACTTTTCTCATCTGATTTCCTTTTTAGAGTCCCGGTGGGGTCTACCGTTGTTCTGCAGCGTACTCTAGCTATATTTGGGCTGTTCCGCTAACGGGAAAGTGGCGAACTATGTCGGAAAAGGGTCAATCTCGCAAATCCATGTTCTCGGCCCCGAATATGGAGGAACTGCGCCGTCTCTACGACAGCGATACGCCAGTGCTGGCATATGCGTTCAAGAGGCGGACGGTCGAGGGCTGGGCGCCAGAGCACAGTCACCACCGCGGGCAACTCGTGGCACTGACCGAGGGGTTGCTCATCGTCGAAGCAGGAAGCGAACGATGGATGTTTCCCTCCCAGCGTTGCGCATGGATTCCACCAAATTGTAAGCATGCGGCGCGTTCGGTCGGCGGCGCTGCCGGCTCGATGGTTGACTTGTCTCCAGGGATGTGCCGCGGACTACCCAAGACGCCCTGCACGTTCAACTCATCGGAGCTATTGTTCGCCATAGTTCATCGTATGGTCGGTTGGGACCTGCGGCAACCACCCAACCCGGCGAAGAAGCACTTAATCGCTACGCTTCGTGATGAGATTCGACAGCCTGCCCAGCAGCCCTTGCGTTTGACCATACCGAGAGAAGAAAGACTGGCCAGAGTTGCAGATGCTCTTCTGGACGATGTTGGGGACGACCGCACGCTGGACGCCTGGGCGCAGGTTGCCGGAATGTCCCGCCGAACTTTCATGCGTGCGTTTTCGGCTCAGGCAGGCATGTCATTTGGCCGTTGGCGACAGCAGGCGCGGTTGTTCGCTGCCCTTGAGATGCTGGCACAAAGGAAATCTGTCACGGAAGTCGCGATCGCAGTCGGTTACGACAGTGTAAGCGCCTTCATTGAAATGTTTCGGACGATGCTGGGAACCACACCACAGACATACTTTCGAGGCAAGCGTTCGTAGCCACGCGGTAGAGCCATGGGCGCAGCGGCGCACTTCCTTCAGGCTGTCGCGATACCGCCAGGCGCGAAGCAACGTTTCCTGCACCGCGTCCTCGGCGACCAGCAAAGAGCCGAACATGCGGTAACAGTGGAGCAGCGGCTCGCGGCGATGACGCTCGACGTTGCCAGCGAACTCATTCACTGTGTACCTCCGTTTCCAGCGACGCCGGGGGGATCAGCGTCGATCCTTACTTGGAATACTGGAGAGGGGTCGAAAACTCGTCGCCCAGCAGCATTTTGAGTTTTCCCAAATGTCTAAGCGGGCCGGTCATTGCTAAATGGCAACTTATATCCTCGGAATGGAAAAGATTGTGTCACTCGCTTCTCAAAGAAGGCGAGTTGCTGCACCAGGGCTGAGCCGATGACGAGCCAACCGGAAGGGACCCTCGTAAGTTGCGCTTAGGTTCCAGCCCCATTTGCGAGAGCAAGATACCCTCGCGAGAACCGGGCAAGCTGGCGGCGCTACAAAGATTCAAGAGAAGATGGCGGGATGACTGGGCAAAGCAGCGTCATCCGAATATGACGACAGCCTTCCGGCTCGAAGGGGAAACTACTGAATTGCGCTGCCAACGCTGGAAAATACGTTGTTGGCATTGGATCCGATCAGCCGAACCGTGCCCACGACGATTACAAGAATCACGGCCAGCATGACCGCGTACTCCGCAATGTCTTGCCCGGATTCCTCGTTCCACAGCTGTTGTAGAAGTGTAGCCACGGGGCTCTCTTTTCCTCTGACCTTGCCGCTCTCTCTTGCTAATCGGAGCGAGTCCCCGCCCTCACAATGAATTCGTGCAAGGGGGGATCGTGATGATCAGATATTAGCGCCCTGTGAACACCGCGCCAATGGCCCAAAAGTGCCACGATGAGGGTTACTCAAGAATCATCATCAGGCGATGCTCTTCAAAGGCAAAGCCTGATTCACTGCAAACAAAGCCAATTCGAGGCGAGTCGAGACACCGAGTTTGTCGAAAATGTTACTCAAGTGATGTTTGACTGTATCCTCGCTGATCTTGAAGTATTCGGCGATCTCTTTGTTCGAGTATCCCGCCACGACAGCAGAAACAATCTCCAGTTCGCGCGGTGTGAGACCAAACTTTTTTTGCCGCGCCTCGTCGTTGGACGATTGCATCAGCGTGCGCAAATATTGCACCAGGTTCGATACACTTTCGCGGCCAACCCAGTACTCGCCCGCCATCACGGTGTGGATAGCTGTGAGCAATAGCTGGGTGGCGGAATCTTTCAGCACGACTCCGCGCGCTCCCAGTTGCAGAGCCTCGACGATCTGGCCCTTTTCGGCCGCGGCCGTAAGCAAAATCACGCGTACCGGGGTCGCATTCGCCGGAACACTCAGTTCGCGCAAAGCTTCCAGGCCGGGATGCTTCGGCATCGCCAGATCCAGCAGCAGGATGTCAGGTTTTAGTTGACGAGACAACTTCACCGCTTCGGCGCCGTCGGAGGCTTCGCCCAGCACCTTCAGATCGGGTTCGGCTTCCAGCAGACGGCGCAGGCCGTCCCGAAAGATGGGGTGATCGTCGGCAATCACAATACGAACGCTTTGAGGCTTTCTAAAATTCATGGGTTTCCGTGCCGCGCGGCACCGTCACTTCCAGGCGCGCGCCCTGTCCGGGATTCGATTCTACCGTGAGTTCGCCTGCAATCAAACGCACGCGTTCCTTGATGATCATAGGCCCCCGTCCCATTTCTTCCATTTGCATCTGCGTTAAGCGCCCCGCAAAAGGAAATCCCCTGCCATCGTCTTCCACGGTGAGATTCCATCCGCCGTTGGTCGCTGCCAACCGCACCAGAGCATGACGCGCTCCGCTGTGTTTGCGCACGTTCACCAAGCCTTCCTGCACGATGCGCAGCAATTCCCGGCATACGCTTTGCGGCATATCCAATTCCTCGACATCGGTAACGAAGCGGGCGCTGATGCCGGTTTCGCGCTGGAAGCGCTCCACCGTGTCATGCAGGACTCCAAGCAGGCGCTGTGCATCCACATCGATGGATTTTAACTGCTGCATGAGTTCGCGAAGCTTGAGCACTTCTTCCCGCAGCAGTCCCTGGATGCGTCCCAACTCGCCGCTGATGGGTTTGCCGCTTTCTGCTTGCCGCCGCAGCACGTCAACCTGCATTTCCACGGCGATCAGCGACTGCACCGCGCCGTCGTGCAGCTCGCGGGCCACTCGGGTCCGTTCCACCGCGCCCGCGCGCCGTCGCAGTCGATGCAAAAGGTACACATTGTAGATCGCCGGTCCCACCTGCCGCACCACACTCAGCAGGAATCGCAGTTCTTCTGGCTCCTCGCCCCGCCATGTGGGATTGAACAGGAAAACGCGGCCTTTCCATTCTTCTCCAAACAGAAATCCTAGTGTGACCAGAGAGCGGAATGGATAAAGTTTGCGAAAGCGCACGATAGCCGCAGGATCTGGCGAATTCAGAACGTTGCCGTCGCGGTCCATCGCGAGCACTGACAAACGCTTGCCGTCGCCAGACGTATAGCAGGCTTCTCCCGGGAATCCTTGCAGATAGCTCGCCGCATCACCCGGCCACGAATCCAACCAGCGAAGCTCAGAGACTACGCCGTCAGCGGACACATTCACTTCGCCCAGGAAGCTGCGATGGCTGTGACTTTCCTGCGATGCCACGAACAAGCGCGAAGCGTTATACATAGAAATGATTTCATGAAAAATCTGCTGCATCGTGCCATTCAGACCTGCCTCGACGCGCACGCGCGACAAAATGCGATTGATCAGCGCCTTTTCCGCCCGCAGATGCTTCTGTTGTTCGGCCAGATAGCCAAGCAATAGGCCCATCACGAGCAGATAGACGGAGAGCATGAACAGGCGTTCTGGCTCGAAGTCCTGTGCATTTATGCGCAAGCCGGTAAACCGGCTCCACGCCTGCGATCCTCCCGGCATGGACCAGAGGTGCACCACTGTGAGGTTCTCAATCCACAGCAGCACGACTTCGGCGGCAGCAGTGCTTAGGGTTTCCCAGAGGCCCCAGCGGTAAGCTGCCGCAGCCAGCACAAAAAAGAAGAACAGGAAGAAGGGAGTCCGCGGCGCCGGCGCGAACACTGAAATCAGCGCTGGCCAAACGATGTCTCCAACGTGCACAAAAAAACGAAATGCCGGAGTCGATTGTTGCCGCCGCCGCAGCAACATCAGGATCAGAATTCCGTTGGCGAGATAGAAGACAAAGAGGCCGTAGGCAGCCCAGGAATGGCCCAGTTCGGTCGGATCCAGACGAATCGCGACCAGAGTGGACACAGCGAGAAAAACGCGGGCCGTCGCCAGCCAACGCTCGATCCGGCGGGTTTCGCTCGGATCGGGCGGAATTCGCAATCTCCAGGACTGTCTGTACCGCTCAACGCGAGCGTTCAATTCGAGTCTCCACTGTGGCGGCGCTGTACATTATTGACCGATTAGGGCTTAGGAGCAAGCGCAGGCGGCTCTCGCAAATTCCTGATCTGGGATGGGATAGAACGCTCAAGGTTACTACAGTAACCAGCTTCGCGCTGTGCTCGCGAATACAATGGCGCTGAGGCTGTGTTTTGCGTACGCGCTCTAAAATTTGGCTCGGCGCCGTGCTGGCTGCACTCGGGGGATTCATACTCTCAGCCTGGTTCCTGCCTCAGTCCTTCGGACTGTCGGCGCTGACCGATATTCTCGAAACCCTGCTGCTTCTCTCCGGCCTGGTTTCCTTTATACCGTTGGCGGCGCGGTCTGACGGACGCCTGCGACTGTTCTGGTCGTTGCTGGCGCTTGGAATCCTGCTCTGGCTTTCTTACCAACTGCTTTGGACCTATTACGAAGTCGTACTGCGCCAGCACATTCCCGACATTTTTGCCGGCGACGTCGTCCTGTTTCTCAACATAGTGCCCATGATGGCGGCCATCGCCTTGCGGCCCCATGTTGCGCGCGACGAATATGCGGCCCGCCTCGGGCGGCTCGATTTCGCGTTGCTGCTTGTCTGGTGGTTGTATCTGTACGGGTTGATCGTGATTCCGTGGCAGTATGTCGTGCCCAATGTGGCAGCTTACGAACGAAATCTAAACAACGCCTATTCCGCGGAAAAGATCGTGTTTCTGTTAGGGTTGGCCGCTTGCTGGATTGGAAGCCGGGGAGCGTGGCGCAAGTTGTATTTCAGCCTTTTCGGCATGAGTTTCACTTACTCAGCCAGCTCAGCCTTGGCCAATTGGGCGATCGCGCGCAATGCCTACTACAGCGGCAGCCTCTACGATATTCCCCTGGCCTGCTCGATGGCATGGCTGACGTGGATGGGCCTGCGCAGCAATCCTCGGGAACCAGAGGCCGATGGCCGCCAGGTTCCTACCGTGTACGGCGTCTGGGTAGCCCGATGCAGCACGATTGCCGCGTTTTCGCTTCCACTCTTCGCCGCCTGGGCAATGTACGATCACTCCGTACCGGCGCGCATTCGCGTATTCCGGCTCTTGACCACCTTGATGGCTGCACTGCTGATGGGTGTGATGGTGTTCCGCCGCCAGTACCGACTCGAAAGCGAACTGGTTCGGATGTTGAACAACTCCCGGGAGTCCTTCGAAAACTTGAAGCGTTTGCAGGCGCAGATTTTGCAATCGGAGAAGCTGGCCTCCATCGGACAACTGGTCGGCGGCGCTGCCCACGAACTGAATAATCCAATCACGGCAATGCTCGGCTACTCCGACCTGCTTCTCAATACAAAACTTAGCTCCCAACAACAGCCGCTAGCGACAAAAATTGGCCAGGACATTCGCCGCACAAAATCTCTCGTCGCCAGTCTGGTCAGTTTTGCGCGCCAGCGGCCAGCTCCCAAATCGCCAATCGACCTCAACACTCTGGTACGAACCGCGATCAAGCTGGCCCAGCCACAAATGGAATCACTCAAAATCAGTGTGCATTCGGAATTCGACAAGGAACTCCCAAGAATTCTCGGCGACCCCAATCAGTTATTGCAAGTGTGCCTGCAGCTATTGGGAAACTGTTTGCATACTCTGCAGGCGAGCAGCCGAAGCTTTCTCGTTCGCACACAGAGGGAAAACGATCTTTGCGTGCTTTCGGTCACCACCGCGTCGGAGCGGCCGGGGTCGCTTCGCAGTACATCTTCTGCGCCCCTCATCCAAGAGGCGCAGGGCCTGAGCGCATGTCAAGGAATTGTGCAAGAGCATGGCGGCAGGATCGTGAGCGGTGGCACGAGCGAAGAAGAATTCTCTCTCAGGGTTGAGTTGCCGGCTTTGCTTTCCGCCGCTACCCGGGAAGGAAAGGCTGCCCAGCCGGCGACGTGGTCAGTTCGACCGTTTGCTTGAGCTGTCCGCAAGCCGCGTAAATGTCGCGTCCGCGCGGCCGGCGCACGAACGCCGCGATGCCCGCCTTGATCAGCACCTGTTGGAAAGCGCCCACCCTTTCTTCCGAGGGAGTTGAAAAGTCAATTCCCGGACCGGGATTCAGCGCGATCAGATTCACCTTGGCCCGGATTCCACGCATCAGTTCCACAACTTCACCAGCATTCCTGGCGGAGTCATTCACTCCGTTGAGCAAGACATATTCGAATGTGATGCGTTCGCGAGGGCGCAACGGAAAACTTCGCGCCGCCGCCATGAGTTTCTCTAAATTCCACTTTCGATTCACCGGCATTAATCGCGTTCGTAGTTCATCATTCGAAGCATTGAGCGAAATCGCCAGCTTAGGACGGATTGGCTCGTTTCCGAAGTCTGCAATGCGGGGAACAATTCCTGCCGTTGACACCGTCATGCGCGATTCCGGGATGCCGACTTCTTCCACCACCAGCCGCACGGCCTTCATGAAATTGTCATAGTTCAAAAAAGGCTCGCCCATGCCCATGAAGACAAGATTGACGCGCTCCTGCGGCGGCGAAACTTTTTGCTCATTCAGGATGGCCAGCACCTGTCCCACGATTTCGCCTGCGGCGAGATTTCGTTTGACCCCCAACAAGGCCGTGAGGCAGAACTGGCAATCGACCGCGCAGCCCACCTGGCTGGAAACACAGATGGTTGCGCGATCCCAGAGACGACCCGTCCCAACCGGTGACGGATCACCCGCTTCGCTGCCATCTCCAGTCTCTCCACCGTCCCCCTCCGGCATCCAGACTGCCTCGACGGTCTGCCCATCGCCGAAGCTCAACAGATATCGGACGGTTCCATCGTTCGAGGTAAAGCGCTTTTCCGTTTTCGGTAGGCCAATGGAGACGCCCTGAGCTGCCAGCTTTGATCGGAACCGCTGGGGCAAGGTAGAAATCTGCTCGAGCGCGTCAACTCTCTGGCGATAAATGCCTTCCAGCAATTGCTGCGTCCGAAAGACGGGCTCGCCCTCTCGTTCCACGAATGCCGCCAGTTCTGCGCGGTCGCGGCCAAGCAGATGGATTTTTTCATTCACAGACAACGGAAATCCTGTTTAGGACGGAACCGACCGTCCCTGAGCAATTCGGACTAAGTACCTGATTCTAAGCCACTAAACTATTCTCGCACACCTGCTCCAGCTGTGTCAGAATAGTAATAAGGTCCTGCACGTGGTGGGGTAATCATAGTTTTATAGTCAGGATGTACTTATGGTTCAGGAACCGCGCAGCATACGCCGCCAGATTCTTCCGAACGGCCTGAAGATCATAACCGAACAGATGTCGCACATCCGCTCGGCGTCAATCGGTATCTGGCTGCAAACCGGGTCCCGGGACGAAGATCCCGAGTGGAACGGCATCTCCCATTTCATTGAGCACATGGTGTTTAAGGGAACCAGACACCGGACTGCCGAAGAGATTGCGCGCCAGGTGGACTCAATCGGTGGCAACATGGACGCATTCACCGCCAAGGAGTGCATCTGCTTCAACGTAAAAGTGCTGGACGAGCACGTACCGACCGCCGTCGACATTCTTAGCGACCTCGTTTTGAACCCGGTCTTCGATGCTGCCGATATTGCCCGCGAGCGCGGCGTCATCATCGAAGAAATCAAAATGGACGAAGACAATCCCGACTATCTCGTTCATGAAATCTTCACTCAGAATTTCTGGAAGGATCATCCGCTGGGCAAGCCGATCCTGGGTACGCGCGAGACCGTGAAGCGCTTTGAACGGCAACCGGTTTACGAGGCGTATACGCACCGCTTTGCGCCCGGCAACATCATCGTTTCCGCCGCCGGAAACCTGGATCACGATCGCTTCGTCGATTTGGTCACGCGTCATCTCGAACACATGAAGCCGATGGACAACGGGTTCCACTCTTCAGCGCCGAAGATCGTCTCGCGCATTATCCTGCGTAATAAAAAAGCGCTG
>Ga0335072_10002691_pt1 | contig 27331 bp, 25 predicted proteins | sample Lox_Sample_21_FD_206725 | JGI IMG/M metagenome (GOLD analysis project Ga0335072, IMG submission 206725) | Soil microbial communities from Loxahatchee National Wildlife Refuge, Florida, United States - Lox_Sample_2.1 | ecosystem: Environmental > Terrestrial > Soil > Wetlands | place: USA...
CCATCGCCAGCGCAACTGCCTGGACGCTGATCGCTCACGTCCGCAGGCTGACCAGAACCCTTGCAAGAGCCTGATAGACAACGTCGCATTCCGAGTCAGACACTGAGAGCCGCGCCTCGATCGGGCGCGAGATTGCCGGTGGCCAAATCAGGGAGGAGATCGGTGCGTCTTCATGATTTCCGGGTGCTCAGCTTCGATTGCTACGGAACCCTGATCGATTGGGAGAGCGGGCTTTTCGCCGGGCTCGGCCCGCTGCTCGCGAGACTTCCGGCCCCGCCCGAACGCGACGATGTGCTTGCTGCGTTCGCGCGCCTTGAATCGGCGCAGGAAGCGGAAACGCCGAGCCTGCGCTATTCGGAACTGCTGGGCAGGGTTCACCGCCGGCTCGCGGCCGAATGGGGGATCGGCCCGGACGAGGAGGCCGAGCGGCGCTTCGGCGCGTCCGTGCCGGACTGGCCGGCATTTCCCGATTCGCCCACGGCGCTCGCTTATCTCAAGCAGCACTACCAGCTCGTCATCCTCTCCAACGTGGACCGCGGGAGCTTCGCTGCCAGCAATCGGCGCCTCGGCGTCAGCTTCGATGCCATCTTCACCGCCGAGGATATCGGCTCATACAAGCCCGATCCGGCCAATTTCCGTTATCTGATCGAGCATCTGGCGGAGCGAGGGGTGAAAAAGGAAGACATCCTGCACACGGCGCAGAGCCTCTATCACGACCATGTTCCGGCCCAGCGTGCGGGTCTCGCCACGTCCTGGATCGACCGCCGCCATACGGCGAAGGGCTTCGGCGCGACCATGAAGCCGCCGAAGGGCGTGCGCTACGATTTCCGCTTCCCGAGCCTTGCGGCAATGGCGGAGGCACACAAGGCCGAAGCCGGCTGATCGACGCGCTTGCCATGACGAGGCCCAATCTGTTCCGATAGCAGGCGTCCTGCCGCGGCGCTCTGCGAGTCGTGACGGATACGTGACGGGAGCGGCCGATGGCGCTGGTGATCACGGTGGCGCAGCAGAAGGGCGGGGCGGGCAAGACCACGCTCGCCGCCAATCTCGCCGTGGCGCTGGCGATGGGGGACGCCAAGGGGAACGCCAGCCGAGCCGAAAACGGCAGGCGGGTGGCGCTGCTGGACGCGGATCCGCAAAAGAGCCTCGCCCGCTGGCAGAGCCTGCGTGGGCAGCGGGGCAAGGCGAATATCGCGCTCGGCTTCGCCGAGATCGCGGGGTGGCGGATCGGGATCGAGCTCGAACGTGTGGCGCGCGCGCATGATATCGTGGTGATCGACAGCCCGCCCCAGATCGATACCGATGCGCGCCAGGCGGTGCGTGCGGCGGATCTCGTGGGGGGCCCGCGGCCGCCGAGCCCGCCCGCTCTGGGGGGTGCGGTGGGTACTCTGCCGCGGGCCGCGAGCGCGCGGCGGCCGGCGCGGCTGGTGCTGAACCGGGCGCCCGCGGGGGCGAAGCTGCGCACGGCGATCGAGGGCGAGATCGCGGCGCGGGGCCTGCCGATGCTTGCCGCCGTGCTCGGCAACCGTGCGGCCTTCGCTTCCTCCTTCGCGCTCGGGTCGAGCGTGCTCGAGGCGGCGCCGCGCTCGGTCGCCGCGGCGGAGATGGTGGCGCTCGCGGCCGAAATCGCCGTGCTCGCCGGGTGAGAAAGGCCGGAGCTGGCGGATTTCCCTCCCCCGATTTGCGCGCGGATTTGACCCTATCCCCGGGCGCCGGCACGATGGACCGCTTTCAAGAAAGGGACGGAACGGATGGCGCAATGGAGCGATCAGGTGGCGCTGGTCACGGGTGGGGCGCGCGGCATCGGCCGCGCGACGGCCGAGCTTCTGGCGAAGCGCGGCGCTTCGGTGTGCGTGAACTATGTCTCGCACGCGGAGGCGGCCGAGACGCTTGCCAAGGAGCTGCTCGCCGGTGGCGCGCGCGCGATCGCGGTTGGCGCGGATGTGAGCGATGCGAAATCGGTGGAGGCCTTGGTGGCGCGGACCGAGGCGGAGCTCGGGCCGATCACGATTCTCGTCAACAATGCCGGCATAGCCCTGCAGGCAACGCTGGATACGTTCGATGAAGGCGATTTCGCGCGCATGCGCGAGATCAATGTCGATGGCGTGATCCACGCGACGCGCGCGGTGATGGGGGGCATGCGGGCGCGGCGCTATGGGCGGATCGTCAATATCAGCTCGGTGGCCGGTATCGGGACTTCCCTGCCGGGCAATGCGTTCTATGCGGCGACGAAGGCCGAGGTGATCATCCTCACGCGGCGCTTCGCCATGGAGCTGGGAGCGGCGGGGATCACCGTGAATGCCGTCGCACCCGGCTTCGTCCGCACCGACATGACCGAGGCGAAACGTTCGCCCGAGGAATGGGAGCGGATAAAAAAGCAGCTTGCGGAGCGCGCGATGACGGGCCGCATCGGCGAGGCCGCGGACATCGCCAACGCGGTTGCGTTCTTCGCCGCGCCGGAATCGAGCTGGGTCACGGGCCAGGTGCTCGCCGTGGATGGCGGAAGGCTCGATTATCTCGGGCACGCCTAGAGCGTGATGACCGGAGGTGGGAACACCGCAAGTCTGAATCACGCGGGAAAACAAAGACCGAGAGCGGGATGAGTGAGCGTGAGCGATCTCATCCTGCTCGAGAGCGTGGTGACCGGAGGTGGGAACACCGCAGGTCTCTCTCACGCGGGAAAACAAAGACCGAGAGCGGGATGAGTGAGCGTGAGCGATCTCATCCTGCTCGAGAGCGTGGTGACCGGAGGTGGGAACACCGCAGGTCTCTCTCACGCGGGAAAACAAAGACCGAGAGCAGAGAAAAGTGACTCGCTGAGCGAGCACTTTTCGCCGCGTGAATCGGGCATTGAGACAAAGAACGCACTGAGACAAGGAACTCTGGGCCGGCTTTCTGTTGAAGCCGGCACGAGATTGTCATGACCGCTTCCGGCGGAATCGCCTCGCGCTCCCGCCAAAGCCATCCTTGGGCCCGATTCCGGATTGCTTGGACCGGCGCAATGAAATTCGATAACATGCGTTCCGTGGAACCTCTCCGGAGGAGAGTCTCGCGACCGAACGCCGGAGTGGTGCCCGTGCAGCGCTGAGTCACATCCTGGTGCTGATGAGATCGAAGTCATGCATCCGGTCGAAACTTTCATTCGTGAGCGGATCGATCCTCCGCAGGAGGAAATCGATCAGTTCATTGCAAGAATGAAGCTGCGGACCCTGAAGCGTGGGGAACAGTTCTGCGAAATGGGCCAGGTTCATCATGAGCTCGGCCTGTTGCTCGAAGGCAAGATGCGGGTCTTCACCCTCACCGAAGAGGGAAACGATGTGACGCTGGATTTCATCTTTCCGGTCGGCCCGGTGGTCTCCCTGGCGGCCGCGACGGCGGATGAGCCTTCCCAGCTGGCGATCGAGGCGCTCGAAGAATGCGAGCTGGGGGTTTGGCCGTTCAGCATCCGCGATGAGCTGATCGAATATGGGGACCGGTCCTGGATGAAGCTGATCCAGATGGAGCTGGACCGGGTCTTCCGAAGGAGGACCGCATTTGCGATCTCCCGGCAATCGAAAGACGCGGCGACGCGATATCGGGAGGCGCTGAAACTGTTTCCTCCGGCCGCGTCAAGGCTTCCGCAATATTATCTGGCCTCCTACCTCGGAATATTGCCGCAATCCCTGTCGAGGATCCGGGCTCAGTTGGGAAGAAGCAAGAAAAATTAGAGCCCGCGGCATCGAGCACAAGAAACTAAAGCGGCAACCCGACATAATTCTCCGCCAGTATCGCCTGAGCGGCCGGCGAGGCGGCCATCATCTCGAGCTCGGCCCGTTGGCGGCGGCGGTCGAAATCGCTCGCGCCGTCAAATCGATGCAGCATCGATGTCATCCACCACGAGAAATGCTGGGCACGCCAGACGCGGGCGAGCGCCATCTTCGAATAGGCATCGATCAGGTCCCGGCGGCCGGCGGAGTAGAAGGCCGAAAGCGCGCGCGAAAGAAGGAAAGCGTCGGCGATCGCGAGGTTGAGGCCTTTCGCCCCGGTGGGCGGGACGATGTGGGCCGCATCGCCGGCAAGGAAAAGCCGGCCATGACGCATCGGCTCGGCAACGAAGCTCCGCATCCGGATCACGCCCTTCTGGAAGATCCTTCCTTCCACAAGACGGAAATCGGGGGCCGAGACGCGGGCATGAAGCTCGGACCAGATGCGGTCCTCCGACCAGGTGTCCGGCGATTCCTCCGGGTCGCACTGGAAATACATCCGCTGCACCTCGGGCGAGCGGGTGCTGATCAGGGCGAAACCGCGGTCATGGCTGGCATAGATCAGCTCGGGCGCGGAGGGGGATGCCGCGACAAGAACGCCGAACCAGCCGAAAGGATATTCGCGCTCGAAGATGCGGCGAGCCTCGAGGGGAATGGCATGGCGGGCCGGGCCGGACGCACCATCGCAGCCGACGATGAAGTCGCAGGCGATCTCGGCTTCCATGCCGTGATGGAGGAAGCGGAGCGAGGGCGTTTCTGTCTCGAGATCGTGGAAAGAGAGGGACTGGGCGGAGAAATAGATCGGCCCGCCGGCATCGAGCCTGGCCTTGACGAGATCCTTGAGAACCTCGTGCTGGGCATAGATCGTGATGGATTTGCCGGTCAGCGCGGAAAGATCGATCCGGTGGAATCCCTCATCGAAGCGGAAGCGGATGCCGTGATGGACCTGGCCCTCGCGCGCCAGCCGCTCACCGAGGCCGGCCTCGATCATCAGATCGACCGTGCCCTGCTCCAGCACGCCGGCACGGATCGTCGCCTCGATTTCCGCGCGGGTGCGGGATTCGATGACGATGGAATCGATGCTCGCGCGGGCGAGCAGATGGGCAAGCATCAGCCCCGCGGGGCCGGCGCCGACAATCCCGACGGAGGCGCGAAGCAGCGTCTCCCCCTTACGTTTCGGAGAGGGGGTGCGTCATGTCCTCCGGCCGGACCCAGGCATCGAACTGATCCGCCGTGAGAAATCCGAGCTTGAGGGCCGCCTCGCGCAGGCTGATATCCTCCCGATAGGCGGCAAGCGAGATTTTCGCCGCCTTTTCGTACCCGATATGGGGATTGAGGGCGGTCACGAGCATCAGCGAATTGTCGAGATGCGCCTTGATGCGCTTCTCATTGGGCGCGATGCCGCGCGCGCAATGCTTCTCGAAAGAGAGGCAGGCATCGGCCAGCAGCCCGGCCGACTCGATCACGTTGTGCAGCATCACCGGCTTATAGACATTGAGCTGGAAATTCCCCTGCGAGCCGGCGAAGGCGACGGCGTGATCATTGCCGAAGACCTGGACGGCGACCATCGTCATCGCCTCGCACTGGGTCGGGTTGATCTTGCCCGGCATGATCGAGGAGCCGGGCTCGTTTTCCGGGATGTGAAGCTCGGCGAAGCCGGCGCGCGGGCCGCAGGCATACCAGCGAACATCGTTGGCGATCTTCATCAGCGAGCCGGCGAGCGTGCGCATGGCGGCGCTCGCATTCACCATCGCGTCATGCGCCGAGAGGGCGGCGAACTTGTTGGGCGCCGAGACAAAATTCTTCCCCGTCTCCTCCGCGACCTTGCGGGCCACCGTCCCGCCGAAGCGGGGATGGGCGTTGAGCCCGGTGCCGACGGCGGTGCCGCCGATCGCAAGCTCGAGGAGGCCGGGCAGCGCGCGCTCGATCGCGGCGATTCCGTCATCGAGCTGGGCAACCCATCCGGAGATGACCTGTCCGAGCGTGATCGGGGTCGCGTCCTGAAGATGGGTGCGGCCGACCATGACGATATGTTCATTGGGCGCGATCTTCGCGGCCAGCGTTTCGCGGAGAACGTGGACGGCCGGGAGGAGGCGGTTCGCGATCTCATCGACCGACGCGATGTGCATGGCGGTGGGAAAGGTATCGTTCGAGGACTGGGAGTGATTCACGTCATCGTTCGGATGGATCGGCGTCTTCGAGCCCAGAACGCCGCCCGCCATCTGGATCGCGCGGTTCGAGATCACCTCGTTGGCGTTCATGTTGGTCTGGGTCCCCGAGCCGGTCTGGAAGACGACGAGGGGAAACTCCGAATCGAGCTTGCCCTCGATCACCTCCTGGGCGGCGCGGACGATGAGATCGACCTTCTCCTTGGAGAGCTGGCCGAGCTCGAGATTGGCGAGTGCTGCCGATTTCTTGAGGATGCCGAGCGCCTTGACGACCGGGCGGGTCCAGCGGAAGCGCTCGACCCCGATCAGGAAATTCTCATGCGAGCGCTCGGTCTGGGCACCCCAGAGATGGGCGGCGGGGACATGGACATCGCCGAGCGCATCCTCCTCGATGCGGGAATCGCCGCTCTTCGCGCTGATCTCGTCCATGGGCTCGGCCTCCTCGGTCCGGAAAGGCGGGACCATATCGCGGGCAGGCGGGGGGTGCCATCGCCGTCGCTCCCGGTGGTCCCCTCTTCACCCCGCCCCCTGAAGTGCCGGATCATGCCTCCTGCCACCCCAAACCGATCACGGTCCATGCCACCTACTTCGTCCTCCGCGCCGTATGTCCGCCTCGTTCGGGACCTGCTCGACGGCGGAGGCGCCGGCGCCTCCGCCGTCGCTTCCGCGCTCTGGATCGCGATCTGCGCCGCCGCCCCGGAATTCATCTGGCGAGGCCTTCTGATCACCTTCGGCCATATCGATCGGCCCACCGTCATCGCGGCACTTCTGGTTGGGCTCTTCCTCGCCTTCTTCATCGAGCCCGCGATCGAGCGCCTGCGCGGCCTGCTGCAGGGCGCGCACCACCCGGGCAATGGCGCAGGCCGGAGGCGGAGCGCGCTCTTCACCGCCGCGATCGGTGTCGGCTTCGCCTTCGCCTCCTTCTGCCTGCATGCGGCGATGACCGCCGTCCTCGCCGAGCGTGCCGGCGAGCACGGGCCGAGCCGCTCTGGCCTCGCCGCCGCGATCGCCCTGACCATCGCCTGGGCCATCGTTCCCTTCGCCGTCACTCTCGCCTGGCTGAGCCTTGGCCGAATGTGGCGCGCCATCCCGCTCGGCATCGCGGCGGCTGCCTCTTCCTTGCTTGCCTCCTGGCTTTTCCGCTGGACCGCTCAGGAAACGGTCACGACGATCATCCCTTGCCTGGTCATCCAGCTCCTCGGCTATCGTGCCGTCGGAGGCGAGCCGCGGGAACGCGCCTTCATCCGCTGCGCCTGGAGCCTTGCCCGCGTCGCCGCGGTCTGGTTCCTCTTCGCCCTTGTTCTCGATGCCGTCCTCGGCTTCGCCCACCTCAGCCGCTACGCGCCTTATGATCCCACGGCCTTCTGGATCGATGTCCGGTTCTATCTCGGCTGGATGCTCGGGCTTCTGTTCGCGCCTTTCCCCTTCCGCGCCACGCGACCCGCCACCGCGCTATAAAGGCGGGAGAGTTCAGCCGCGAATCCGCCATGTCCCGCACCTCCCCCGCTTCGCACGCCGCTCTCCCGCGCTGCCCCTGGGCGGCCGGCTCGCCCGAAATGCTCGCCTATCACGACCAGGAATGGGGAACGCCGCAGCATGATGACCGCGCACTCTTCGAGCTCATCACGCTCGAAGGCGCGCAAGCCGGTCTCTCCTGGCGCACCATTCTCGCGCGTCGGAAGGATTACCGCCTGAGCTTCCATGATTTCGACATCGCGCGCGTCGCCGCGATGACGGACCGCGAACTCGAAGCGCTGATCCGCCATTCCGGCATCATCCGGAACCGGCTGAAAATCTATTCGGTCCGCTCGAACGCCGAGGCCGCGCTGGCGGCGATCACCGCCCATGGCAGCCTCGATTCCTATCTCTGGTCCTTCGTCGGCGGCACGCCGATCGTCAATCACCGGCGCGAGATGAAAGAGGTTCCCGCCAGCACCGCGCTTTCGGATTCGATGAGCAAGGCGCTCCGCAAGGCCGGCTTCCGCTTCGTCGGCTCGACGATCTGCTACGCCTTCCTCCAGGCGAGCGGAATGGTGGACGACCACCTCGCCTCCTGCTTCCGCGCGCGGACCGCGGCCCGCCCGTCGTGACGCGATAGGCCCCCGGCACAGGCGCGGAGATTTCGCGCGATCGTTTCGGTCTCAGGCTTGATGTCGCGGGAAGCGGGGTCTAAGCCGCTGGCATGGCTCTGTTGCCGGTTGGCCGTCGTCGCTTCGGCCGCCGTCCCTTTCTCGCTGCGCCATTCCTTGCCGCGGTGCCGCTCGTCTCCTGCGGCCAGGACCCGAAATGGCACAATGTCGATGTGAGCGGGACTTTCCCGCCGCTCGCCTTCGCGATGCAGCGGGCGAGTGACGGGCGCGAGGTCACCGAGGCCGATTATCGCGACCGCGTCGATCTGCTCTATTTCGGCTACACGAACTGCCCGGATGTCTGCCCGACGACGCTCGCCAACATGGCGGTCGTCCTCAAGGATCTCGGCAATCTGGCGAAGGACGTGACCCTGTTCTTCGTCACGGTCGATCCCAACCGCGACTCGCTTGCCGTCCTCTCGCGCTATGTGGCCCTCTTCGCCCCCGAGATCGTCGGCCTGCGCGGCACGCCCAATCAGCTCGCCACGCTCGCGCGGCGCTATCGGGTCGCCTATTCGGTGACCCCGGCAACCGACGGGCACCCCTATCAGGTCTCTCACAGCGCCGCGATCTATGTCTTCGACAAACAGGGCGCCTGCCGGCTGATCATCCCTTCGATGAGCAGCCGAACCCCGGACATCGCGGGAACCGTCGCCGACCTCAAGACGCTGGTGAAGGAGCCGCCGCCCGGTCTGCTCTCCCGGATCCTTCACTCGATCTAAAAAAGCTTCTGCCCGGGCGGGTACATCACGACGATATCGTCGGGATTGACCAGATTCAGCATCGCCCGTGCCCGCTCATCGAGCGAATCGGCGTCGAGATGGTCGGTCCGCAGCGCCGCCACTTCCGTCTCCCAGCGGTCCCTTACCCCTGTCACCTGCGTGAGCTGCAGCCGGGCGGCGGCGAGCGCTTTCTGGTCCTTGGCATAGGCGAGCAACCCGTGCGGCCCCTCGATCGCGTTGAGGACGAAATAGCCGGTCAGGGCAAGGAACACGAGCGGCGCCACTGTCTCGCGCATCCGCTTCTTCCACTCGGCCATCGTTCATTCCTCCGCGGCGATCACATTTTGCCGCCGACCGCAATCCTGCCCGCATCCTGCCATGAATCGAGGCACTTGTGATCCCATCTTCCGTGGAAGCCGAGAGGCACGAAGGAGTTTTCCATGAAATCGCTTTCGCTGATCGCCGCCGGCGCAGTGATGGCGCTGGCCATGGCAAGCCCGGCCGCCCAAGCCGGTGGATGGCATGGCGGCTGGGGTGGACGCCCCGGTTGGGCATGGCACGGTGGGGGATGGCACGGCGGGGGGTGGTACGGCCGGGGATGGTACGGACACGGGTGGGGATGGGGCGGCTGGTGGCGGGGGCCGGGCGTGGGCGTCGTGATCGCGCCGCCTGTCGTCTATCCGCCGCCCGTGGCCTACTATCCTTACCCGCTGCCTCCACCGCCGCCACCGCCTCCTCCGGTCGTCTATGCGCCCCCGCCGGTGGTTTATGCGCCGCCTCCGGTCTATGCCGCGCCGCCGGGGGTCTCGATCGGGGTCAATGTCCCGTGACGGCTTTCGCCGAAGGCTCGCTCCTGAGGATCGTTCGGCCGGCATAACGCGCGGCGGGGCCGAGCGCCTGCTCGATGCGGATGAGCTGGTTGTACTTGGCCACCCGGTCGCTTCGCGCGAGGCTGCCGGTCTTGATCTGCCCGCAATTGGTGGCGACCGCGAGATCGGCCACCGTCGTATCCTCGGTCTCGCCGGAACGATGGCTGACGACCGTCGCATAGCCGGCCCGGTGCGCGATCTCCATCGTCTCCAGGGTCTCCGTGAGCGTACCGATCTGGTTGAGCTTGATCAGAATCGCGTTGGCTGCCCCCTCCGCGATTCCGCGGCGAAGGCGGTCCGGATTGGTGACGAAGAGATCATCGCCGACGATTCGAAGCCGACCGCCGAGGGTTGCGGTCAGCATCTTCCAGCCATGCCAGTCATCCTCGGCACAGCCATCCTCGATCGAAACGATCGGATAGCGGCTGGCGAGCAGCTCGAAGTAGCGGACCAGGCCCTCGGCATCGAGCGTGCGCCCTTCGCCGGCCAGGACATATTTTCCGTCATGGAAGAATTCGCTCGCGGCGGGATCTAGGGCGAAGGTGACATCGACGCCCGGACGATAGCCGGCCGCCTCGCAGGCGCGGGCGATGAAGGCGAGCGCCGCGTCCGCCGAATCGAGATTGGGCGCGAACCCGCCTTCATCCCCGACATTGGTGTTGTGGCCCTTCTCGGCGAGCGCTTTCTTGAGCGCCATGAAGATCTCGGAGCCCATCCGCACCGCCTCGGCGATCGTGCCGGCGCCAACGGGCTGGATCATGAATTCCTGGAAATCGATCGGATTGTCCGCGTGGCGCCCGCCATTGAGGATGTTCATCATCGGGACGGGAAGCGTGCGGGCCGGCGCGCCGCCGATATAGCGGAAGAGCGGCAGGCCGAGATCGGCGGCGGCGGCCTTGGCGAGAGCGAGCGAGACGCCGAGGATCGCATTCGCCCCCAGGCGGGACTTGTTCGGCGTGCCGTCGAGATCGATCAGCAATTCGTCGATGCGCGTCTGCTCGGATGGGTCCATGCCGGAAATGGCATCGAAGATCTCACCCTCGACATTCTCGACCGCGCGACGCACGCCCTTGCCGCCGAAGCGCGCCGGATCGCCGTCCCGGAGTTCCACGGCCTCGTGCGTGCCGGTGGAAGCGCCGGAGGGGACCGCGGCGCGGCCGATGGCGCCCGAATCGAGCAGAACCTCGACCTCGATGGTCGGGTTGCCGCGCGAATCCAGGATCTCGCGCGCGGAGATGTCCGATATCGCAGCCATGGTGATCCTCCGGAATGGCGTCCGGATAAAGCGCGGGTCCAACCCCCGCGGCAAGAGGCGCCGGCGCGCGATCAGCCGAAATCATCACGCGCCGGAGGCTATTCAGCCTGACCGAACACCCTCCGGCGTTGTTTTGCCGAGCGGAACGACGCGCCCCTGGATCGTTTCGTGGGCTGCCCCGATTCCGGTCAAGCGCGATCCGCTCTGGAAAGCTCGGCCAGAACCCGCTCGTGCAGAAGCCGGTCCGCCTCGCTGAAGAGGACGAAGCGGATCAGCCGGAGCGAAGACAATGTCGGAAGGCGGGCAAGGACCGTGCCCCATGCCACCCGCGCCGCCGCTTCCGGTGGATATCCGAACACGCCGGTCGAGATCGCGGGAAATCCGAGCGAGCGGAGGCGATGCGCCTCGGCAAGATCGAGCACGCGCGCATAGCACGCGCCGAGCAACACGGCTTCAGGCTCGTCCTGGCCGAAAACGGGGCCGAGGCAATGGATCACGAAGCGATTGGGAAGCCCGTGCCCGCCGGTGATCACCGCTTCCCCGGGACGGATCGGCGCGAGCGGGCGGCATTCCTCATGGAGGCCCGGGCCGGCGGCACGATGAATGGCGCCGGCCACGCCGCCACCGGGCGCGAGCGCCGCATTGGCCGCATTGACGATGGCCTCGAGGTCCGGCTGATCCGCGATATTGCCGCGCCGGATCTCGAGCGCGACGAAGGCGCCCCCGCTCATGCGGCCGGCGGGTGCGAGGATGAAGGCGGCGGAGGCGGAGAGAGGCGCTCGATCATATCCGCGGTGCGGCGCGTGTTCGCCTCGATATCGAAGAAGACCTCGATGATCTCGCCATTAAGAACGCAGACGAGGCCGACGATCACGAGACCGACGCCCGCGCCGAGCATGTCCCGCGCCGCGATCACCGCCGAGACGTCGGATGAGCTTCCCATGATGTTGACGAGCCCGACGACGAAAAGGATGAGCCCGACGGCGACGCCCACCCAGCCGATGATGCGCAGGATCAGCGAGAAGGCGCGCAGCACGAGATAGCGGTGCCTCATGAGATGTTTCTCCCTTCGCCGAATCGGCGCTCAAGCGTGCTTGATCGTGATGAGACAGGAATGAAAATCTAGCGGTTCGCCGGCACAGCGGAAACGGAAAAAGCGTGCCGGGCGAAGCCGCCCTCAGGGATGGCCCTTTGCTTCGGCCGTCTTCGCAAGCGCATCGAAGCCCTTCAGGCGGGCGATCAGCGCCGGCATCTCGCCGAGCGGGATCATGTTCGGCCCGTCCGAAGGCGCATGATCGGGATCGGGGTGGGTTTCGATGAAAACGGCCGCGACTCCGACGGCCAGCGCCGCGCGGGCAAGGATGGGAGCAAAACGCCGCTCACCGCCGGAACTCGTTCCGCGCCCGCCCGGCTGCTGCACCGAATGGGTAGCATCGAAGACGACCGGATAGCCGGTCTCGGCCATGATCGGCAGGGCGCGAAAATCATTGACCAGCGTATTGTAGCCGAAGCTCGCGCCGCGCTCGGTGAGCAGGATTCTCTCGTTTCCCGTGCTTGCGATCTTCGCCGCGACATTCGCCATGTCCCACGGCGCCAGGAACTGGCCCTTCTTCACATTGACCGCCCGGCCGGTGCTGCCGGCGGCGCGCAGAAGATCGGTCTGGCGGCAAAGGAAGGCGGGGATCTGCAGCACGTCCACCGCCTCGGCGGCCGGCGCGCATTGCGCCGGCTCATGCACGTCCGTCAGCACGGGGAGCGAGAATTGCTCGCGGATCTCGGCAAGAATCCCGAGCCCCTTCGCCATGCCGACACCGCGCGCGCCGGCAACGCTGGTGCGGTTGGCCTTGTCGAAGCTCGATTTGTAGATCAGGCCGATGCCGGCGGCGCGTGCCATCTCCGCGAGCGCCGCCGCCACCTCGCGCGCATGATCGCGCGATTCGATCTGGCAGGGGCCCGCGATCAGCACCATCGGCAGGTCGTTGCCGAGCGTGACCGCGCCGACCGCCACTCTGCGCGCTACGGACACGATATCGTTCATACGAGACGCGCCTGGGCCACCGCCGCGCCGACGAAGCCGCGAAAGAGCGGGTGCGGCGCGAAGGGTTTCGATTTCAGCTCGGGATGATACTGCACGCCGATGAACCAGGGATGGTCGGGGTACTCGATGATCTCGGGCAGGACACCATCCGGCGAAATGCCGGAAAAGCGCAGCCCCGCATCCTCGAGCGTCTCGCGATAGCGGATGTTCACCTCGTAGCGATGGCGATGGCGTTCCGAGATCCGCTCTGCGCCGCCATAGAGATTTCGCACGAGCGAGCCTTCCGCAAGAACGGCCGGATAGGCGCCGAGCCGCATCGTGCCGCCGAGATTGCCGCCGGCGGCACGGCGCTCGATCTCGTTGCCGCGGGCCCATTCGGTCAGCAGGCCGACCACCGGCGACAAGCAAGGGCCGAACTCGGTCGAGGAGGCGCCGTCGAGCCCGGCGAGATTCCGCGCCGCCTCGATCACCGCCATCTGCATTCCGAAGCAGATGCCGAAGAAAGGCACGCGCCGCTCGCGCGCGAACTGCACCGCCGCGATCTTGCCTTCCGTGCCGCGCTCCCCGAATCCGCCGGGAACGAGGATGCCATGCACGCCTTCGAGCTGGGCCACGGCATTCGGCTGCTCAAAGACCTGGCTGTCCACCCAGTCGAGATCGACACGCACGCGATTGGCGATCCCGCCATGGGCAAGCGCCTCGGCCAGCGACTTATAACTGTCGAGCAGATTGGTGTATTTGCCGACCACCGCGATCTTGACCGAGCCTTCCGGCGCCCGCACGGCCGTGGCGATCCGTTCCCATCGCGAAAGGTCTGGGACGCGGTCCACCGGCAGGCCGAAATGCTGCAGCACCTCGCGGTCCAGGCCTTCTTCGTGATAATTGAGCGGCACCGCATAGATTGTGGGCGCGTCGAGCGCGGCGATCACCGCCTGGGGGCGGACATTGCAGAAAAGGGCGATCTTGCGCCGTTCGGCGGGCGGGATCGGGCGATCGCAGCGGCAGAGCAGCAGATGCGGCTGGATGCCGACATTGAGCAGCTCCTTCACCGAATGCTGCGTGGGCTTGGTCTTCAGTTCGCCCGCGGAAGGAATGTACGGCACCAGCGTGAGATGCACGATCATCGCGCCTTCGGGGCCGAGCTCGTTTCCGAGCTGGCGGATCGCCTCGAGGAAGGGAAGGCTCTCGATATCGCCGACCGTGCCGCCGATCTCGATCAGGGCGAAATCGACCCCCCCGGTATCGCGCAGAATGGTCTCCTTGATTGCGTCGGTGATGTGCGGAATGACCTGCACCGTCGCGCCGAGATAATCGCCGCGCCGCTCGCGCGCGATCACTTCCGAATAGATCCGGCCGGTGGTGGCATTGTCGGCCCGGGTGGCGGCCACACCGGTGAAACGCTCGTAATGGCCGAGATCGAGGTCGGTTTCCGCCCCGTCATCGGTGACGAACACCTCCCCATGCTGGTAGGGGCTCATGGTTCCCGGATCGACATTGAGATAGGGATCGAGCTTGCGCAGGCGGACGGTATAGCCGCGCGCCTGAAGCAGCGCCCCAAGTGCAGCCGTGGCGATGCCCTTGCCGAGAGAGGAGACCACGCCGCCGGTAACGAATACGAACCGCGTCATGGGCCCCCATCATACAGAGGCTCTCCGAGTCCGGTGAACCCGTCTTGCCGCAAGGCGGGTCTGTCTATTTCGTCGGCACCGCGGGCAGGGCTGGAAGCGCGGGCGTGGTGGGCAGCTTCGGCGGCGCGGAATGCGCCGGCCCCCCCGGAGCAGACGTGGGAGCAGACGTGGGGGCAGACGAGGGCGCAGACGCGGGAGCGGGCGACGTGGCCGCTGGCGGCGGCGGGGAATTGAGGATCGAGTTCTCCCCCGTGCTGCGGTTGATGAGGCCAAGCGCCAGGGCGAGCGCCATGAAGATGGTCGCCAGGACGGCCGTGGTGCGGGTGAGCAGGTTGGCCGTGCCGCGTCCGCTCATGAAGCTGCCCATGCCCTGGGAGCCGCCGATGCCGAGGCCGCCCCCTTCGCTGCGCTGGATCAGGACGATGCCGATCAGCGCCAGGGTCACGAAAAGCTCGACGATCAGAAGAACGGTCGACATCACCCTTCTCTCGCATCCCGGCTTTGCCTCGCGCCATCTCCCCTCGCCGGGAAAGGGGCCGGGGGCTGGCTTCTAGCGGCAAGAGCCAAGGCTGGAAAGTGCGGCCGTCGAACCGACCGCAATCCCTCCGGCAGGCTACCGTGCGGCTGCGGCGATCGCCAGGAACTCGGCCGCAACCAGGCTCGCCCCGCCGATCAGCCCGCCCCCCACCTCGGGGATTCCCATGATGGACGCGGCATTGGCGCCCTTGACCGAGCCGCCATAGAGAATGGGCACGTCTTTTCCTTCGACACCGAAGGCGTGCGCAAGCCGGGCACGGATCAGGGCGTGCATGCCGGCGATCTCGTCGGCTGTGGGCGTACGGCCCGCCCCGATCGCCCAGACCGGCTCATAGGCGACGATGCCGGCGAAGTCCTCCGGCAGGCTGCCGGCAATCTGGCTTGCCACCACCTTTTCCGCCCGCCCGGCGTCGCGCTCGGCCTCCGTCTCGCCCACGCAGACGATGGGGATGAGGCCGGCGCGGGCGGCGGCGAGCGCCTTCATCCGCACGAGGCCATCATTTTCGGCGTAGGCGGCACGCCGCTCGGAGTGGCCGAGAATGACGTAACGGGCGCCGGCATCGCGCAGCATCGGCGCGGAGATGTCCCCCGTGTGTGGACCGGCGGGCTCGGGGTGGCAGTCCTGTCCGCCGACCGCGATGGCCGTGCCGTCGAGAATCGCGGCAACGGCGGCGATTTCCGTGAACGGGGGACAGAGCACGAGGTCCGGAGGGCCATCGCCCCCCGCCCCTGACGCCACCCCCCGCGCCAGCTCCGCCGCCGCCGCGGAGAGGCCGTTCATCTTCCAGTTTCCGACCACGAGCCTTCGCATCGGCTTCTCTCCTTCCCACAGCGAACAAGCGGGGATACTGACAAACAAGACGGCGGCTCCCTATGGTGGGGGGCGCCAAGCTACCTTGCTCCACATCCCTTGCTCCGGGACGGACATGCTTTCCTTCATCCGCCATCATCTCGGCAACTGGTTCGCGCGCATTCTCTTCCTGGTGCTGGTCATCGCCTTCATGGGCTGGGGCGTGGGCGACATGCTGCGCAACATCGGCACGGACACCGCCATTGCCCATGTCGGCGGACGGAGGATCGAGCCGGCGGCGGTTCAGGCCGCGTATCAGCAGGCACTCGAACGGGTAAGCCAGTCCCTCCCCAACGGCGAGCAGCCGACAGCGCAATTGCGCCAGCTGATCGCCCAGCAGGTGGTGGAGCGGCTGATCACCCAGGCGGTCCTGACCGAAGAGACAGGTCGCCTCCACCTCGTCGTGCCGGATGCCGCGCTCCGCCAGGCGGTGTTCGCGATGCCTGCCTTCCAAGGCAGCAACGGCGCCTTCGACCATGCCCAGTTCGAGCAGGTGTTGGCCACGAATGGCCTCTCGGAGAGCGAGTTCCTCGCGCTGATGCGCCAGGACCTCAGCCAGAGCGCGCTTCTCGATGCGGTCGGAGCAGGGGCGGCCGCGCCCTCCGCCCTGACCGCGCCGCTCTTTGCCTATCAGGAGGAGACGCGCACCGCCTCCGCCGTGCTGCTTCCCTTCGCCGCCGCCCCCGCCCCCAAGCCGCCCGACGAGGCGGTGCTGAAACGCTGGTGGGCAAACCACCCCTGGACCTTCAGCACGCCGGAATACCGGCGGATTCGCCTCGTCGTGCTGTCGCCGGACGTGGTCGCGGCGCACGAGACGGTTTCCGATGCGGCACTCCAGGACGCATACGCCGAGCACAAGGCGGATTACGTCAAGCCCGAGCGGCGCTCGGCCGAAATCGTACTGGCGCCGGACCAGGCCAAGGCGAATGCGCTCGCCGCGCGCTGGCAGGCCGGGGCAAGCTGGGCGGAGATGCAGCAGGCGGCGAAGGATGCGGATGCCTCGGCGGTGTCGCTCGACAATGCCCGGCCGGTGGAATTCCCGGACCCGGTGCTTGCCAAGGCGGTGTTCGCGGCCACCCCCGACACGGTGACCGGGCCGTTCCAGACGCCGCTCGGCTGGCACGTGATCGAGGTCACGGGCGTGACCGGGGGCAGCAACGTCACCTTTGCCGATGCGAAGCCCGCGCTTGAAAAGACGCTGGCCCGTCAGCAGGCGGTGAACGACGTGCTCAAGCGTGTCACCCAATTCGAGGACGCGGTCGCCGCGCAGCCCAATCTCGAGCAGATGCCGGGCGATCTCGGCCTTGTCGGGCTCACCGGCACGCTCGATTCCCAGGGGCTGACCGAGGCGGGCCGTCCCGCCCCCCTGCCCGGCTCGGACGCCCTGCGCCAGGCCATCATCAAGGCGGCCTTCGCGGCGCAGCCGAACCAGATGGCGAGCGTCGTGCAGGGGCCGGACGATTCCTACTACGCGCTGCAGGTGCAGAAGATCACGCCGCCGCATGTTCAGCCCTATGATCTCGTCAAGGACAAGGTGCTGGCGGACTGGACCGCGCATGAGGGGCGGAGGGAGCAGAACGCGATGGCGACGCGGCTGATGGTGGCGGTGAATGACGGAACCCCCCTCGCCGAGGCCGCTGCCGCGGAAGGGCTTACCGCGATCACCTTGCCGCCGACGCGGCGCGACGCGCCGGCTGCGGGCGTGCCGGAACAGCTTCTCGATCCGCTCTTCGCGCTGAAGCCGCAGAAGGCGACGATGGTCGAGACCGCGGACGGATTCGTGACCGCCGAGCTTGTCGGGATCTCAGACCCCACCTCCGCCACCGACCCGATCGGCTACGGGGAGATGCGCGATCAGCTCGCGAGCAGCATCGGCGGCGATATCCAGCAAGTCCTGGTCGAGGCCTTGCGCGCGCGTGCGCACCCGCGCATCAACGTCCCGGCGATGGAGCAGATCGCGCAACAATGACGAGCCGAGGAGTGTGTTGCCGATGAACGTGCTCGCCCCGCCGGGTTTTGCCGCGTTCCGGGTTGCCTATAGCGAAGGCAAGGGCACGCTTGTCTGGTCGAGCGGGGTCGCCGATCTCGAGACGCCGGTCGCCGCCTTCCTCAAGCTCGCGCACGGGCAGCCCTATTCCTTCCTGCTCGAAAGCATCGAGGGCGGGGCGGCCCGCGGCCGCTATTCCATCATCGGCATGCGGCCGGACCTGATCTGGCGCTGCCGGCACGGCAAGGCCGAGATCAACCGCCATGCCCGCTCGGCGCCGCACGGTTTCACGCTTGATCCGCGTCCCGCGCTCGAAAGCCTGCGGGCGCTGATCGCCGAGACGCGGCTTGAGGTGCCGCCGCATCTGCCGCCGATGACGGGCGGGCTGGTCGGCTATCTCGGCTACGACATGGTGCGGCTGATGGAGCGGCTGGCGGAGAAGAACGAGGACCGGCTCGGCCTGCCCGAGGCGTTGCTGATCCGGCCGACCCTGTTCGCGATCTTCGACAACGTGAATGCCGACCTCACGCTCGCCGCGCCGGTCTATCCAACGCCCGACACTACCGCGGAACAGGCCTGGGAAGCGGCCCAGGCGCTGCTCGCGGAGGCGGCTTCCTCGCTCGACCGGCCGCTGCCCCACCCCGATCCGCCGGTGTCCCTGCCGCTCCCGCTGGCGCCGCAATCGAACATGGCGAAGGAGAATTTCCTCGCGGTCGTCCGGCGGATGAAGGAGTACATCTTTGCCGGCGATGCGTTCCAGATCGTGCCGAGCCAGCGTTTTTCACTGCCCTTCGCGTTGCCGCCCTTCGCCTTCTACCGCGCGCTCCGACGGATCAACCCCTCGCCCTTTCTTTTCTTCCTCGATTTCGGCGGCTTCGCCGTGGCGGGATCAAGCCCGGAGATCCTCGTCCGGCTGCGCGACGGGAAGGTGACGCTGCGCCCGCTCGCCGGGACGCGGCCGCGCGGAGCGACGCGGGAGGAGGATCTGCGGCTCGAGGCCGAGCTTCTCGCCGATCCCAAGGAGCGGGCCGAGCACCTGATGCTGCTCGATCTCGGGCGCAACGATGTCGGGCGTGTCGCCGAGATCGGCTCGGTGAAAGTGACGGAGCAGTTCGTCATCGAGCGTTTCAGCCACGTGATGCACATCTCCTCCAATGTCGAGGGAACGCTGGCCCCGGGTCTCGATGCGCTCGATGCGCTGATCGCGGGCTTTCCGGCCGGCACGCTCACGGGAGCGCCGAAAGTGCGGGCGATGGAGATCATCGAGGAGCTGGAGCCGGAGCGGCGCGGCATCTATGCCGGGTGCATCGGCTATTTCGCCGCCAACGGAACGATGGACACCTGCATCGCCCTGCGCACCGCCGTGATCAAGGACGGCACGCTCTACGTGCAGGCAGGCGGCGGGGTGGTCGCGGATTCCGATCCGGAAGCGGAATATGAAGAGACCCGCCACAAGGCCCGCGCCCTGCTCCGCGCGGCCGAGGAGGCGATTCGCTTCGCCGCCCGGCGCGGGTGACGCCCCCTGGGCCGAGGCCGATCGTTCCTCGCCCGCCACGAGAAACCGCCGAGAGCCGCAACCGAACGGCGGCCGCGCATCTCCCAAAAGGGTTGTGCTCGCCCTGGCGGTGAGACATACGGGTCAATCGGGTTCCTTTGGGGGCGTCCGTCTGCCGAAGTGAAGCCGGCGCGGGACGAAGAACGGCCTCCCATGCGCTTGCGCGGGATGGAAGGGGGGCTGTCGAGGGGGGCGGATGGATGCACTCGGAGGAATCGCCGCCGCAACGGAAGGCGGGAGCGCATTCGTTTCGTTCCGCAATGTCCAGAAGACCTATGACGGCGAGACGCTGGTCGTCCGCGACCTCAACCTCGACCTTCCGCGCGGCGAGTTCCTCACCCTCCTCGGTCCTTCCGGATCCGGCAAGACAACCACCCTCATGATGCTTGCGGGATTCGAATCGCCGACGCACGGAACCATCACGCTGGGCGGGCGCGAGCTCAACCGGGTGCCGGCGCACAAGCGCAATCTCGGCATGGTGTTCCAGAATTACGCGCTGTTCCCGCATATGTCCGTCTATGAAAATCTGGCTTTCCCATTGCGGATTCGGCGCATGCCGAAGACCGAGATGGACCAGCGCATCATGCGCGCGCTCGAGATGGTGCATCTCTCCCCGTTCCGGAACCGGCGGCCGAGCCAGCTCTCGGGCGGTCAGCAGCAGCGGGTCGCGGTCGCCCGCGCCCTCGTCTTCGAACCGGAGATCGTGCTGATGGACGAACCGCTCGGCGCACTCGACAAGAAGCTGCGCGAGGAGCTCCAGTACGAGATCAGGCAGCTTCACGAGCGGCTCGGGATCACCATGGTCTACGTGACGCACGACCAGGGCGAAGCGCTCTCGATGTCCGATCGCATCGCGGTCTTCGCCGAGGGGATCCTGCAGCAATGCGGCCCGCCGCGCGCGCTTTACGACGAGCCGAGCAATGCCTTCGTCGCCGACTTCATCGGCGAGAACAACCGGCTCACCGGCAGGGTCAAGGAAGTGCAAGGATCGACCTGCAAGGTCACGCTCGACAATGAAGGCGGCGAGACCCTGGCACTCGCGGTGCATGACCTTCAGGCGGGGGAGCGCTGCGCGCTCTCCGTCCGTCCCGAGCAGGTGCAAATCGCGCCACAGCCCGGCACGTTGCCGAACATCTTTTCCGGAAGAGTGCGGAGCGTCCTCTTCCAGGGGGACCATCTGCGCGCCGTGATCCAGGCGGCGGGCGTTTCGCCCATCGTCGCGAAAGTTTCCAATACGGGAAGCGGCCACGGCCTGCAGCCCGGCGGCACCACGCCGTTCGGCTGGGATACGGAAATCTGCCGGGCATTCCGTGCCGGATGAAAAAACCGCTCCGAGAAAGGGAGGAAACCGATGAACGAGAGCGATCGCAAAGGGAAACCCGGGGTTCTGGCCATCAGCCGGCGCGATCTCGCCTCCCGTCTTGCCTCCCTGGGGGCAAGGACGTCCGGCCTCGTGCTGCTCTCCTCGCTCGGCTCCGTGGTGCGGAGCCGGATGGCCGCCGCTGCCGGGACCATCAATCTCTGCTCCTGGGGCGGCGCCTATCAGTTCAGCCAGATCGAAGGCTATGAGAAGCCTTTCACCAAGGCGCACGGCATCGGCTTCAACAATATCGAGAAATCCGCCAACGGCCCGGCCCTGGTGAGCGCTCAGGAAGAGAGCGGCAACGTCACGTGGGACATCGTGGACATGCTGCAGTCGCCCGCCTTCCAGCTCGATTCCCAGGGCATTCTCCAGGAGATCGATTTCGACAAGGACCTCGAGCCCGCGCCGGACGGCACACCCGCCTCGGAGGATTTCATTCCGGGCTCGCTCAGCGGCGACGGCAAGAAGGGCGCCTATGTCTCGACGATCTCCTACAGCACCGTCTTTGCCTACAACGTGCAGGCCTTCGCGGCCGATCACCCGCCGCGGACGGTGCAGGACGTCTTCGACCTCAAGACCTTCCCCGGCACCCGGGCGCTCGAGAAGATCCCCGCGGGGAACCTGGAATGGGCGCTCTATGCCGATGGCGTCGCGAAGGACAAGATCTACGATGTGCTGCAAACACCGGCCGGGGTGGATCGCGCGTTCCGCAAGCTCGACACGATCAAGCGGAACGTGGTCTGGTGGAGCGAGGGCGCCGAGCCGCCGCAGATGCTCGCGCAGAAGGAAGCCGTGATCGCCACGGCCTTCAATGGGCGCATCTTCGATGCGATCGCCTCCGACAGCCAGCCCTTCGCCTTCATCTGGGATGGCGGGCTCTATGAATGGGATGGCTGGGTGATCCCCTCGGGGCTGAGCGGGGAAAAGCTCGCGCTCGCCATGAAGTTCCTCCGTTTCTCGACGAGCACGACCAGCCTCGTCGCGCAGGCGCGCTACATCGCCTATTCGCCGGCGCGCCAATCCTCCTTCAAGCTCATGCAGGACCTCAGCTACTACAAGAACCCGAAAATCCGCATGTGGCCCTACATGCCGACAAACCCACCCCACCTGAAGCTCGCGATCGAAAAAAACGTGGCCTTCTGGTCGAACTATGGGCCAGAGCTCGACCAGCGCTTCTCCTCCTGGCTCGCCGCCTGAGCCTGCTGCGATGCCGGGCAGCACCGCGTCTGCCACGGCGATGCCGGGACTGCCGGCCGCGGAGCGCGCCACGCTCAAGCGCAGCCTGCGCCGGACGGAGCGGCAGAAGCGGCTTGGGGCGTTCCTGCTGACCCTGCCGCTCCTCGCCTATATCCTGCTGCTCTTCGTCATTCCGCTCGGCGGCATGGTGTGGCTGAGCTTCGCCAACCCCACGCTGCCCGCGCAAATGCCGCGCACGGTGGCGGTGCTCCGGCACTGGCAGCAACCCCAAGAGCAGCCCCAGGGGCAACCGGGCGCGCTTCCGCCCGAGGCCGCCTACGCGGCGGTGGCGGCCGATCTCCGCGCGGCGTTTCATGCTCATACGTTCGGCCGCATCGCCAAGCGCCTGAACGAGGAATTGCCAGGCGCCTTCGGCCTGATCAACAAGACGACCTTCCGCACCGCCCATCTCCCGCCGACCGCGTCCTGGAAGAAGGTTCTGGAGCGGATCGACCCCGCCTGGAGCGAGCCCGCGTTCTGGCGATTGCTCAAGCGCGAAAGCGCGCCCGTGACGGCGGATTTCTATCTCGCCGCGCTCGACCTGCAATATGGACCCAACGGCCATATCGAGCGCGTGCCGGCCTATGAGCGCATCCACTTGCTCCTTTTCTTTCGCACGGCGTGGATGAGCGCGCTTATCACCCTGCTCACCCTCGTGCTCGGCTATCCGCTCGCCTACTGGATATCGCGCATGAAGGAGCGGCGGGCCAATATCGTGATCATCGCCGTGCTCCTGCCGTTCTGGACCTCGCTTCTCGTCAGGATCGTCGCCTGGATCGTGCTGCTGCAATCGCACGGGGTGGTGAACTCGGTCCTCATCGCCGCTCATCTGGTTCCCGCGAGCAGCCCGCCCAAGCTCATCTATGACGGGTTCGGCACCATCATCGTGATGACGCAGGTGCTGCTGCCCTTCACCGTCCTGCCGCTCTACAGCGTCATGCGCGGAATCCCCGATTCCTACGTGCGCGCTGCGGTCTCCCTCGGCGCGCATCCCTGGCGCGCCTTCTGGAAAGTGTTCGCGCCTCTCTCGCTGCCGGGGGTGGGCGCGGGCGTCCTGCTCGTCTTCATCCTGGCCATCGGCTACTACATCACGCCCGCGCTCGTCGGCGGCCAGAGCGGCCAGTTCATCAGCAACCGCATCGCGTTCAATGTGCAGGAGTCGCTCAACTGGGGGCTCGCCGCCGCCCTCGGCACGATCCTGACGGGGGTGACCCTCGTTTTGTTCGTGATCTACAACCGCATCATCGGCATCGGCAGGATCTCGCTCGGATGAGCGCGGAGCTTCCCTCCTCCGCGGGCCTGGTCGAGAGAGGATGGTTCTATCTCTTCCGCGCCTATGGGCTGATCGTGCTGTTCTTTCTGGTCGTGCCCCTCATCGTCATCATTCCGCTCGCATTCAACGCCTCGCCCTATTTCGTGTTCACCCACAAGATGCTGGCGCTCAATCCTGCCGGGTATTCGACCCGGTGGTACGCGAAATTCTTCACCGATCCGGACTGGCTGCGGGCGGTGAAGAACAGCTTCATCATCGCCCCGCTCGCGACGCTGATCGCGACCGTGCTCGGAACGCTTGCCGCCCTCGGCCTCACGCGCCCGCATATGCCGTTTCGCACGGCGATCACGAGCATCCTGATCCTGCCGATGATCGTCCCGCTGATCATCACCGCGACCGCATTGTTCTTCTTCTTTTCCTATCTGCATATCGTGAACACCTATCTCGGGATCATCATCGCGCACTCCATCCTTGGCGTGCCCTTCGTCGTGATCACCGTCGGGGCCACTCTCAGCGGGTTCGATCAGCGGCTCTACCGTGCTGCGCTGAGCCTTGGCGCCTCGCCGGCACAGGCTTTCTTCAAGGTGACAATGAAGCTGATCATGCCCGGCATCATCGCGGGCGCGCTCTTCGCCTTCATGACATCCTTCGATGAGGTGGTGATCGTCCTTTTCATCGCCGGTCCCGGGCAGACGACCTTGCCGCTCCAGATGTGGACCAATCTGCGCTACACGATCGACCCCACCATTCTCGCGGTGGCGACACTGATCCTGCTGATCGCCGTCCTGCTGCTCATCGGGCTCGAGCTTGCGCGCCGGCGGGGCCAATCCATGCGCGGGCTGACGCCATCCTGATCACGGAGAAAGCGTATCCTCGCGGGGTTGCGCGAAGGCCCGATCACTATGGCTTCTGGTGGGGCTTCTGGTGGGGCTTCTGGTGGGGCTTCTGGTGGGGCTTCTGGTGGGGCTTCTGGTGGGGCTTCTGGTGAAAGCGGAGCGCGCCGCGATCCGCCAAAACCAAGAAATCGATCCGGAAAATAAAGTGATGGCGCGACGGCCAAAACTTGTCACGATTCGGCCGGGGCTTTGATTTTGCCGGCGTCAAGCGATTTGCCTGCCAGCGTTTGCGGAGTCGTCCGCTCATCGGTGTGCGTGCAGCCACGAAGATGCCATGAAATCATGGCTTCGCTTGCGCGGCGCGCGAAGATCGCGCACCCACATTGGGTATCAGGGCATGAACGGCGTTGCGCCGCATTCTCTTGCCCCGTCTCCTGTCGCGGGAATTCCGTACCCGCGCTGACGCGAGGCGCGCACGCCCGGAGGAAGCCAGGTTTCAGCGACGGGTTGGCGCGGAGCGTCTCCTTGTCGCCTGCCCGCATCTCGAGTGAGAGGGCTGATCCGATGGAAACCACGACCAACAGATCCGCCATACCGCCGGATCTCGATACCATGGAAGGATTCGCCGCCTACATTTCCAACGCCCAGGCGACCGGGGATCAGGCAGTCATCGACGAAGCCTTCGCGACACTTGCCCGCATGGGAGGAAAGAGCTGGGCGGATATCGAGCCCGATGCGGCGCCTGACGGATCCGATCCGGCGCATCAAGACCCCACTCCGCGCCGAAAGCAAAATCGCCCACGGCATCGCCCGTGGCGGAATCGCAAGGCGATTCGGAAGCGCGCGAATCCGTTCGGGAGCGCGATCAAGCGCATGTTCCGCCAGGCCGAACCGGCTCCGGCGGCAAAGACCGGCACATCAAAGACCGGCACACCGAAGGCGGCCGCGGCGAGTCCGCCAGCGATATCGCCCGACATCCCGCAGGAAAAGGCAATTCCGCGCGAAAATCTCGCGGAACCGGCGCGATCTCAGGAAATCTTCCCCGAGCCGGCGAGATCTCCCGAAATGCCCCCGGCGAGGCCGGCGGAGATTCCTCGAAACATTCCGCCGGAGATCCAGACCTCCCCCGAGATTTCTCTCTTCGTGGAACCCACCATGTCGGCGACATTGTCGTCCCGGCGGCCAGGCAGAGCCACAAGAGGAGCGAGACCACGAAGAAGAGCGCGGCGTTATGTTTTGCCCGCCCTCGCGGGAGCGGGCGTGCTGGCCGCATTGCTCGCGGCGTCTCCGCTCGATGTCTCCGTTTCGCCAACCGAAGCGATGTGGCGGTTCGCGACCCTTTGGGATCGCGCGGGGCCTTATGCCGCGGAGTCCGGACCGGCGTTCACGTCGCCCGGGACGATGCAGGCCGCTTCGCCGACCAAGACGGCGGCCGCGACAGAGCCGGGCGCGCCCCCGACATCGAACGGTGGGATCCATCGCCAGAATGAAGACCTTGTCGCGCAACGCGAGAGGCTCCAGGCGCAGCTGCGCGCGCTCGCTGCCCAGATCGCAGAGCAGACCGCGCGCTTCAAAGAACTCCACGCTCAGACAGGAGAGGCCGCCCAGGAGCTTGCGGCGATGCCGGAGATCAGAGCCCATATCGCACAAGAGACGGGCACACTCAGCGCGCTTCAGGCCGAGCTCAAGCAGGCCCGGCAGAAGCTTGCTTCCCTGCGGGTACGGGTGAGGACGCCGCGCACCGCGACGGCCCAGACAAGTCCTGGCCAGACAAGTCCTGGCCGGACGAGCCTCGCGATGTCCGCGCCGGCGCCACAGACACGATTTGACGCAGTGCGGAGCCTGGAGCGGCAGTGGCGCCGTGAGGGCGCACAGCTGATCGCCGCGCGCAGCGCCCTCTCGGCAGGCGATTCCACGCACGCCAAACAATGGATCGAGGCCGTGCAGACCCAGCTCGTCTTCCAGCCGGTCACGCCGGACGACCCGATACCCGGGCCAGGCAGCAACATCGCCGCCAGACTCCTCGCCCAGGCGATCAGCTTGCTCAATGTGGGCGCGACATCGTCCGCCATCGCCGTGCTCGACCGGGCGATCGCCTATCTCGGCGCCACGCCGGACCCGGCACCGGGGGTGGCGGCCGCCAGCCCCGGTTGATCCCTCTCAACCGTTCCCGGCAACCGTTCCCGGGCGTGATGCTCCCAGGTCATCACGTGCCAGGCGGGCATCTCGATCGGCGGCCCTGTCGAGCGAAGGAAGGCCGCCTTCAGGCCCGATGGTTCAATCCTGGTGCTTGATGCGCGTTCGAGAGAAGATTCTTGTTCGTCGCCAAGCGCCGGTAGGTGGAGATTTTTTCGCTCGCGCAGAGCACGCTTCTCGGTCATCACCGTTGCGGGGCGGGTAAGGCGGAGGACCGGTACCGGATGCACGGCTCGTGGTTGATCGATCCGCTTTACGCCTTCTCCGGCCTGCTCGTCGGCATCCTTGTCGGGCTGACCGGCGTTGGCGGCGGATCTCTGATGACCCCGCTCCTGATCCTCCTTTTCGGGATGCATCCGGCTTCGGCGGTGGGAACCGACCTTCTCTATGCGTCCATCACCAAAGGCGCCGGGACGATCGCGCACCACAGCAACGATACCGTGGAATGGAAGATCGTGGGGTGGCTTGCCGCCGGCAGTGTGCCGGCGACGATCCTCACCATCCTCGCATTATGGCATTTCGGTGCGACCGGGCCCGGGGCCGCGGCGGTGATCTCCATCACGCTTGGCGCGGCACTCGTGCTGACCGCCGGCATGCTTCTCTTCAAGGGCCCGATCGTCCGTGCGGCGATGCGGCGCAACCCCGATTTCGGCCTCAGCACCTCGATCCTGGCCACGATGGCGGTCGGGCTCGTCGTCGGCGTGCTGGTTTCCATCTCCTCCGTCGGTGCCGGCGCGGTCGGCACCTGCGCCCTTTTCTTCCTCTATCCAAGGCTTCCGGCGGCCAAGATCGTGGGGACAGACATCGCCCATGCGGTGCCGCTCACGCTGCTGGCCGGGCTCGGCCATGCGTGGCTGGGCACGGTCCATCTCCATATCCTGGTCTCGCTGGTGGCCGGATCCATCCCTGGCATCGTCGCGGGCAGCCTTGCCACGCGCTTCACCTC
>Ga0335072_10002692_pt1 | contig 27326 bp, 22 predicted proteins | sample Lox_Sample_21_FD_206725 | JGI IMG/M metagenome (GOLD analysis project Ga0335072, IMG submission 206725) | Soil microbial communities from Loxahatchee National Wildlife Refuge, Florida, United States - Lox_Sample_2.1 | ecosystem: Environmental > Terrestrial > Soil > Wetlands | place: USA...
TCAGCGCCAGCATCACTGGGCGCCCGTGATTGAAATAATCGCCGAGCTTCACCTTGCGGCCTGACTCGTCCCGGAAAAAGTCTCCGAGCGGCAAAGGCCGGTTGAGATTCTGATCGATCCCCGCGTTCTTCTGCCAGGCTGGAGCCTGCGGTGCACTCGTGCCGACCGGCCGATCGGCAGAATACTGCGCCCGCACCGGCAGGGCGCTGAGGAAAACAATGGCGGCAATCGCAACAGGTTGGCTGAGACGAGTCACCCTTCAGAATAACGCCATGAGCAGCCATTTCAGGGCAGCGGATGCAGCGGCACTGTCTTTCCTGTCCTCGCGGATTGCCGTGCGGCATCGAGAATCTGCATCACAACCATGTTCGTGTCGAGCGAGCTCAGATCGTGGTCCGGGTCCAGCTGCCCTCGAACCACCGCAGCCAGGTAGTGCAGGGAAGTGTCGTTGGGCTCCGGCAGCGGAGGTATGCCCACCCCAACTTCCGGTGACTCCGGGTTCACGCGCTCGCGAATCTGCCGCGGGATGGGAGCGATGGCGTAGCCCTTGGTGCCGTAGACCTCGGCGTCCTTACGGCTGAAGGGCCAGTTCCAGGAGGGCATCAGCACGGCCTGCGCTTGCTTGTAGCGCACGATGATGGTGGCGTCGTCGTCGACTCGAGGGTAAGTCTCGGGCTTATCGGTTTGTGCGACTGCAGTCACGCTGACCGGCGTCTCGCCGTGCATGAACCAGGTCATCAGGTCTGCGCCATAGCAGCCGAAATCGTAAAGCGCGCCGGCGCCGTTCTGCTCCGGATCGGTGAGCCACTGGAGAAATTCCGGCTGTACGCCGATTTCTTTTGGCCCCTGATGCCCGTCGTGAATCACCGCCTTGCGCAGATCGCCCAGGCTGCCATGGCGGAGCAGGTCGTACAGCGCCCGATTGCTCGGGTACCAGGTCGTTTCATAGTTCACCAGCACCTGGATGTGGTGCTCGCGGGCGATGCGACGAATGGCAAGCGCATCGCTGAGTGAAATTGTCAGAGGTTTCTCGACCATGACCGCGACATTGTGCGCAGCCGCCGCCTCGATCACCCGCCGGTGCTGTGCAATGGACGTATAAACCAGCAGCGCCTGCGGCTGCTGGTGTGCGAAAAGATCGTCGATGGTCGGATAAAAGAGGCTGTGATCCAGATGAAACTGCTGCTCGTATTTGGCGCACAGCGCCGTATCGGCGTCGACGATGCCGACGAGTTTGGTGTCCGTCTGTTTCGGAAACTCCTGCAGGAAGCCGGTAACATGGCCGTGCTCCAAACCCACGATGGCCACGCGAATCGGAGCGGGTTGAGCTTCCAGGGATTGAAACCAGACTACAAAGACGCTGAAGCAAAACAGCACTGCAAGCCGCGAACGAGTCAGCATACGCCTATGCTACGCGTTGTCCGTATCCTCCGTATCGTTGCAACGCCGCTTTCAGTGGTGTTAGCTTGAGTATTCGATCCTTCCGCAAAGATCCATCAACCAACCTCATCAGCCAAGGAAATCAGCTCCCATGCAGACCACCTATAACGGGTTGACTTTGCCCAAAGACGGCGAGGCAATCCAGTACGCGAACGGGAAGTACACGGTTCCCGATCGACCGATCGTTCCATTTATCGAAGGCGACGGCACCGGCCGGGACATCTGGCGCGCGTCGCAGCGGGTTTTCGATGCAGCCGTCGAAAAGGCGTATGGCGGCAAACGTGCCGTGAAGTGGTTCGAAATCTTCGCTGGCGAGAAAGCTTTCCGCGAATTCAAAACATGGCTGCCCGACGACTCCGTTAAAGCAGCGACGGATTTGCGTGTCTCGATCAAGGGACCGCTCACGACCCCCGTGGGCGGCGGCATTCGCTCCCTCAACGTGGCGCTTCGCCAGATCATGGACCTCTATGCCTGCGTGCGGCCCGTCAAGTACTACTCCGGTGTCCCATCGCCGGTGAAGCGTCCTGAAAAACTCGACGTGGTGATCTTCCGCGAGAACACCGAAGACGTGTATGCCGGCATCGAGTTTCGGGAAGGCACCGCGGAGGCAAAGAAGCTGATCGCTTTTCTCAACGACGAGATGCTCAAAGGAGGCAAGAAGAAAGTCCGCGAAGATTCCGGCGTTGGCATCAAGCCCATCTCCATCACCGGAACCAAGCGCCTCGTGCGCTATGCAATTCGCCACGCGGTCGCCAGTGGGCGCAGAACTGTCACGCTCGTTCACAAGGGCAACATTCAGAAGTTTACCGAGGGTGCCTTTCGTGAATGGGGATACGAAGTCGCGGTGGAGGAATTTCGCGACCAGACTGTGACCGAACGTGAGAGCTGGATTCTGGGCAACGTCGAGACGAACCCAGGCCTGACTGTGGAACAAAATGCCGCGCTGATCGAACCCGGTCTCGAGTTTGGCAACGACGAGTTTCGCCAGTCGCTCTACGCCGAGATCGGCGGCGTGCTGGACTCCATTGGCAAATCGCACGGCAATGGTCAGTGGAAGAAAAAGGTTCTGATCAACGACCGCATCGCCGACTCGATCTTCCAGCAGGTCATCATCCGGCCCGAGGAGTACAGCATCCTGGCCTGTCCCAACTTAAACGGTGATTACATCTCCGATGCCTGTGCCGCACAGGTAGGCGGCCTCGGCATCGCTCCAGGGGCAAATATCGGCGACGGTTATGCGGTCTTTGAGGCGACCCACGGTACAGCGCCCAAATATGCCGACAAAGATGTCATCAACCCTGGCTCGGTGATGTTATCCGGCGTCATGATGTTTGAATTCCTGGGCTGGCCCGAAGCTGCAAAGCTGATCGAGTCGTCCATGGAGAAAACCATCCAGCAGAAATATGTCACTTACGATTTCGAGCGGCAAATGCAGGGCGCTACCAAGGTGAAAACGAGCGAGTTTGCCACGAAGATGATCGCGAATATGTGAATCGCCTTTCAGGCGGGCGTGCCTCCCGCGCACCGGCACCTGGTTGGTTTGATTGAGCAGAATAGGAGAGTTATGCGGAAGAAAGTAACAATCGTCGGCGCTGGAAACGTGGGTGCAACCGCGGCGCACTGGATCGCTGCAAAGGAACTGGCCGATGTCGTCCTCGTCGACGTCGTTGAGGGCATCCCGCAGGGCAAAGGCCTCGATCTGCTGGAAGCCATGCCCATTGCGAAGACCGACTGCCACATCATGGGCACCAACGACTACGCCGACACGGCGAACTCTGACGTCGTCGTCATAACGGCAGGCATTCCCCGCAAGCCTGGAATGAGCCGCGACGACCTTCTCCAGACGAACTACAAAATAATGTCAGACGTAGTCGGCAAAGTAACGGCGGCATCGCCCAATTGCATCCTGATCATCGTCTCTAATCCGCTCGACGCGATGGCACAGGCCGCCTTTCGTCAGTCCAAATTTAACCGCGAGCGCGTGATCGGCATGGCTGGCGTTCTGGATTCAGCCCGCTTCCGGACCTTCATTGCAGAGGAACTGAAAGTCTCGGTCGAGAACGTCACCGCCTTCGTACTGGGCGGGCATGGCGACACGATGGTCCCCCTGACGCGCTTCTCGACGGTCGCCGGGATTCCCATCACGGAGCTGATCGAAAAAGAAAAGCTGGACGCGATTGTGCAGCGAACGCGCGATGGCGGCGCAGAAATCGTGAAGTATCTCAAGACCGGGAGTGCTTATTATGCACCTTCCGCGGCAACCGTCGAAATGGTCGAAGCGATTCTCAAGGACAAGAAAAAGATTCTGCCCTGTGCGGCCTACCTCGACGGTGAGTACGGCATCCGTGGCTACTACATTGGTGTCCCGTGCAAGCTCGGCTCTCGCGGGCTTGAACAGATCATCGAAATCAAGCTCACACCCGAAGAAGATGCCGAACTGAAGAAGAGTGCGGATGCAGTGAAAGAACTGTGCTCGGTGATCGGCGTCTAGGCCCGCGAGCGCAGAAAGGCAATCACATGGTCGGCTTCCACCGCGCCGACCAGTTTGCCCGCTTTGTCCAGCACCGGCAGAGCTCGCAGATTGTACTTGTCAAACAACTCTGCCACTTCGTTCTCGTGCTCGTCGAACCCCACCGCGATGAAGCGCGGTTCGGCCAGCACCTCGAGTCGCGTTTCCGGCCTCGCCAGGACCAGGCGCGCCAGCGGTACCACCCCCTTGAGCACTTCGTCTGAATCGATGAGATAAATCTCGGTGATCGTTTCCGGATCGCCCTCAAAGCCGCGCAGGGCGCGAATCCCGTCCGCAACCGTTGCGCTCTGCGGAACCGCCACATACTCCGTGGTCATCCGGCCCGCCGCGGAATCCTCGCGGAATTCAAGCAGTTCCTTGACTTCCTCGCGCTCCTCCGGATCCATCTCTTCGAGAATGGCTTCCGACCGCTCTTCGGGAAGTTCGGCAAGCAAATCAGCCGCAGCCGACGGGTCCATCTCTTCAACAATGCTGGCTGCGGTTTCCGAATCGAGAGCCTGCACAAGAGATTTCTGCAGTTTCGGCTCCACTTCCTCCAGCGTCTCGGCCGCTACCTCCTCGTCCAGCGTGCGCAGCACCGCCTCCCGCTCTGCCGGCGCCAGATCTTCCAGAATGTCGGCGATGTCCGATGGGTGCAGCTGGGCCAGCCGCTCATGCTCGATGTTCAGCTTGACGCGGCGCGCCGGGTCCACTTCGATCATGTCCACGAAGTTCCACGGAATAACCCGAGGTGGCAGTTTCAAAGCTAGACTCTCAAGCGTGCGCTTCGGTAGCGCACCGCTGAACAGCCGGCGAACGGCTCCGCGCAGCCCGACCTCGACTTCCATCACGCACAGCTGCTCCCCGCCACCGTTGCTGTTCCAGCGCAGATTCACGTCGTTCACGCGAACGACTTTCCTGCCATGTACGTCGATGATCTGCCGGTCGAGAATGTCCTGTCGCAGCAGGATGAAGTTCTCGTTCCCCTGCAGAGCGCTGAGCGCCGCTTCTGGCCGCATTTCGAGAGCGCCGCTCGGTGTCCAGCGAACATCATTTGAGGACACCAGCTCCAGGCCCTTGCGCGTCTTAACGACCAGGCCCGTGACGCGCCCCGCATCTTCACCTGTACCTACGGCAACATCCCGCAGGCGGCCGCGCATTCGTCCGCGAACGCTGGTGACCGGGGTCCCCAGGAGAGCAGTCAAAGACCGCAGTGGCTCTTCGTCGGTCATCGTTTCAGTCTCGGCACGAGTGTAACAGTGCCTCTTTTTCAGGCACAGTGAATTGCCGCGCACTGTAGCTGGATTAGCTTCACTGACTCAATGAGATGCGCAGGCCGTGGATGCCGCAGACATTGCCATCGAAGGGTTTTCATTGACTGCCGGGCGATACAGACATACACTCAGCGCTGGGCGCGTCGGCGGGAGGCAGGACTGTTTGCGCGGCCGCCGATGAAGCTCTTCGCCTCGAATGTCCTCAGGAACCACCCGGTACGCGCCGCAATCTGACCGAGTGAAGCTGGTCGTCGCTTCCTCAGTCATGCTTACGTTCATTTCGTTTTGGCGTGCCGCCGCGGTCGTGCTCAACGATCTCGGCTCCTCCGCCTTCTACGCCGGCGGCATCGCCGAACAGGCCGTGGGGAAGGCCGCTCCCTGGTTCATCCTCGGCGTCATGTTGTTCTCCTTCGCTGTGCGCGCGGTCTACGTCGAGAGCTGCTCGATGTTCACCCGCGGCGGCGTTTACAGAGTCGTCAAGGAAGCCCTCGGTGGGAATTTCGCCAAACTCAGCGTCTCTGCGCTGATGTTCGACTACATCCTCACCGGGCCGATCTCCGGCGTTTCGGCCGGACAGTACATCGTCGGTCTCCTCAACGAGCTGCTCAACCAGGGGGCCATTCACGGCTGGCTGCCAGTCAATATGATTCAGTGGGCACGTGGGGCCAGCCCGCTGCCGATTGATGAGATTTCGGCACTGTTCGCCGCCGCCGTGACCATCTACTACTGGTGGCAGAACATCAAGGGCATCGAGGAGTCGACCGACAAGGCCCTGAGCGTTATGCAGGTCACCACCGTGATGGTGGTGCTTTTGCTGGGATGGGGCTGGATCACCGCATTTCACGTTCACGCCAAACTTCCGCCTCTGCCGATCCCCGCGAACCTCCATTTTTCCAGCGACGCTCTGGGATTCCTCGGAAGCACGCGGCTCGGAACGATGCTCGGGCTCTTCGGCATTCTGATGGCCTTCGGGCACTCCGTGCTGGCCATGAGCGGCGAAGAAACCCTCGCCCAGGTCAATCGCGAGATCGAGCACCCGAAGCTGAAGAACCTGAAGCGCGCTGCAATTGTCATTGCCATCTACAGCTTTATCTTCACCGGCGTCGGCACCCTGCTCGCGACAATGATTATTCCCGACAGCGTGCGCGTGCCCGTATATCGCGACAACCTGATCGCAGGTATGGCGATGTATATGTGGGGCCCTCAGGTTCTGCGCATCATCTTCCGGGTCTTCGTGGTCATCGTCGGGTTTCTTATCCTGTCCGGCGCCATCAACACCTCGATCATCGGTTCAACCGGCGTCATGATGCGCATCGCCGAAGATGGCGTCCTGACCGACTGGTTCCGCAAACCCCATCGCAGGTTTGGAACCAGCTACCGCATCATCAACCTGATTACCGGGCTCCAGCTGTTCACCATCATCGCCAGTCGCGGCAATGTCATTACACTCGGCGAAGCCTATGCCTTCGGCGTGATCTGGAGTTTCACCTTCAATTCGCTGGCCATGCTGGTACTGCGATGGAAATATAAGGGCGAACGCGGCTGGAAGGTGCCCGTCAACCTGCGCATTGGAGGGACGGAACTACCCATCGGGCTGTTCTGCGTCTTCCTCACTCTCTTAACCATTGCCCTGGTCAACCTGGTCACTAAAAGCGTCGCCACCGAGAGCGGCCTCCTGTTCACGGTTGTGTTCTTTACGATATTTGCCGTTTCCGAGCGAAGGAACATAGGCAAGCACCAGCGGACTCAGCAGCAGATGAAAGAACATTTTCAGCTGGAGCAGCAGGACACCATTGGGCGCGACACCCTGCAGGTACGGCCGGGCAGCGTGCTGGTTACCATGCGTGATCCAGTAAACCCCTATGCCCTGAAATGGGCGCTCGCGCGGACCCGCACCGACCAGCAGGATATTGTCGTTTTAACCGCCCGGATGATGGGGGCCGGCGGTCCGGAGTACGTCGATAACCAGATTTTCAGCGAACATGAGCAGATGCTTTTCACCAAAGCTGTTTCCGTGGCGGAGAGCTTCGGCAAACATATCTCGCTCCTCGTTGTTCCTGCCGGAGACATTTTTGCCGCCCTGGTCCAGGCAGCAAATTCGCTCGAGGTCGCTGCCCTTGTGTCCGGACTGTCTACCAGAATGTCCGCACAGGAACAGGCGTTTCATGTCGGACAGGCGTGGGAGATCCTTCCTGAGCCGAAGCGCCAGTTCACCTTCTATGTCGTTATGCCCGACGGTGAGGCTGAGGCCTTTCACATTGGCCCGCACGCTCCGGCACTGCGTGCCGAGGACGTTCAGCTGGTCCACCGCCTGTGGCTGAACTTTCGCCGCGACCCTGAAATGCAGGGCCTGCATCACAGCGACATCATGACCTACGCCCTCACCCGCCTGGCCATGGACTACGCCCGGGATAAACAGGAAACCCTGAAGAGCCTGCGCCGTTATACCCTGGAGGGCGGACGTGATACTCAATTGGGAATAAGTTATCGGACTCCAGGCCACGGAGATCAGTCCATCCCTGCCCCTCGGCCCTCCCTTGACGACGAAGGTCACTAACTTTACTCTCCCTTCAGTCTGCGATTGTCAAGATATCCCTTCCCGTTTAGTCTCAATTAGAGCCAATCGGGCCTGCCTTGCTTCCGGTACGCAGGGCGTTGTCATGACAATAACGGGAGGATAACGTGGAACTTGCTAAGATCGTGGCGGAGCTGGATAACCAGATTGCCCGTTTGCGGGAAGCACGAACTCTGCTGTCGGATGGAAGTCCAGCTGGAAAGAGACGGGGCAGACCCCCGGGCAAGTCAGCCAGCAGGCCCGCAGGACGCAAACGGCGTCTGACCGCCGAAGGAAGAAAGCGGATTTCGGAAGCCCTGAAGCGGCGCTGGGCGCTTCGGCGCAGATCGGCCGCACAAAAGGCCAAAAGCGAATAGATAGGGCGGGTGAACTCCCGCCCCGTCTGTTACAGAGTTCGCTTGAAAAGCGGCGTTGCCAGCAACAGAGAAATCGTCCCGAATCCGAAAAGGAAAAGGATGTCCCTTTCGATCGCTGCAAATCCGCCGTCCTTGATGAGGATGGCTTTGAAACCGTGCACCGCATAGGTAAAGGGATCGACAATAGCGATCGCCCGTAACCATTTGGGAAAAGCCGCGATCGGATAGATCGCTCCACTCGGAAAAAACAGCAGTGTATTCAGCACACCAAACATGGCTCGCGGAACCAGCGGATCCTCTACCCGAACCATAAGAAGAAACATCATTCCATTGAAGGCGATTGAGGTTGCCACAATCAGCAGCGCGAGTTGAAAGACCGCTGAAAAATGGAAGACAACTCCCAGTCCGGCCAGCAATGAACCGATAACCGACAGGCTGATGCCCGACAGCACCGCTTTAATGGCGCCGGCAATATTCAAACCCAGAACCAGCTCGAGCTTGGTGATGGGTGTGACCAGATACCCTTCGTGTACCCCCCGCGCTTTATCGTCGATGTACAGCATCCCGCCCCCGATCATCACCGAGATATACATCGCAAGGGCGACCGACCCCGCCAGAAGAAACTTCATGTATTCGATGTACGGATACAACTCGATAACGTCGAGGGTAATGGCCTGCACCACCTTCGGCTGAATCAGCGGCGCGTTGAGCGCGTCGACCAGCGACTGCATCTCGGACGAAAGACTGCCGCTGACAAACTGGTCCGAGTTATCCACGACCAGGCCGATGTGCGGAGAATCGCCCGCCAGAACGCGTCGCGAGTATTGCGCCGGTATGACTACCGCGGCATCAATCCTCCCCGTCCGTACGTCCTCTTTGGCGGTCTGTTCGTCTGTGTAAGAGATCGTTTCAAAGGTGCGGATATTGGCCGCGACTGCCCGAAATGCTTCGTGGACCTTCAGCGCCTCTTCTCCGTGATCGTAATCGACCACGCCCATGCGCGCGTTCGTCACCTTGCCGCCAAAGGCGTTGCCCAGAATGATCAGCTGGACCAGCGGAAGAGTCATCGACATCAGCATCAGCGTCGGAGAGCGAAAGAACTTCCGCATCTCCCGTTCCACAATTGCCCACATTCGGTTCATGGCTGCATCCCCGGGCGCGGCGGCATCATGAAGCTGACCGCCTTCACCTGTTCGTCGCGCAGTTGGCGTCCCGTGTAGTAAACAAAAACGTCGTCCAGCGTGGTGTTCTGGACGCTGAGACCCAGAATCGGATCGTTGACCGCCACCGTCATTTCAACCAGCTGCGTCGTGGTCAGGGATCCATTCGATGTCATCACTCGGTATTCCCCCGAGCCCCGTGACTCGACGCCCGTGACGCCTGCAAGTTTTTCCAGTTGCGGCTTACGATCAACCTGATTCCTGCCGAACTGCACTTCAATTACGCTGGAGCCAGGCACGCTGGATTTAAGCCCAAGCGGCGTGTCCAGGGCGACAAGCTTGCCATGATCAATGATGGCAATTCGGTCGCAGAGATTATCCGCCTCGTCCATGTAGTGCGTCGTGATCAGGATCGTCAGCTTCATCCTCTCGCGCAGCCGGTCCAGCATCTCCCATACCGCAACGCGCGACACAGGATCGAGACCTGTTGTCGGTTCGTCCAGGAAAAAGATCTTCGGACTGTGAACGAGACCGCGTGCAATCTCCAGCCGCCGTCTCATGCCGCCGGAAAGCGTCTTCGTCTGCGCCTCGCGCCACTTCGTCAGATCGACAGCCTCCAGCAGTTCGGCAATGTGGCGCTCTCGCTCCGCCCGGGGAACGCCGTACAGCTTGGCATAAATCGACAGATTCTCTTCGACCGTCAGGTCGATATCGCTCGTCAGCGCCTGCGGAATCACTCCGATCAGCCGTCGCACCGCATTCGGCTCTTTGGCAACGTCGTGGCCGGAGATCAACGCCCGGCCCTCGGTCACCGGGATCAGCGTGGTCATCATGCGAATCAGCGTCGATTTGCCCGCTCCGTTCGGCCCCAGCAGGCCGAAGATCTCGCCATCGCCGACCTCGAACGTGATTCCGCTGACCGCCTCAAACGTCCCATACCGCTTGACGATGTTCTCCACAGCAATCGCGGGCGGCGCCGCAGCGCCAGCATTCGCCTTTTTCGCCGGGTCCGTCATTCTTTCACCAGCTTCTCCTTCGGCACATAAACATCGGCGATCATCCCGGGAACGAAACGCATTCCAGGATTGTCGATGAGGAGCTTGAGCTGAATCGTCTTGATATCGCGCTTGCGGCGGCTCACATCTCGCTGCGTAGCAAAATCTGCTTCGGCTGATTTTGCAATAACCGTGCCCGACACCGTCGTTCCACTGGGCATGACGACACGCAGCTTGTCGCCCAGCTGCACCGCGTCCGCTTCGGTCTCAGGAAGAGGTGCGTAGATCCAGGTTTGCGAAAGATCCACCACCGTCACAATCGGCGTTGCGGGCGATACAACCTCGCCCTCCCGCGCAGCGCGCACATTCACGATTCCTGTTACAGGGGAGAGCACGCGCGCGTAGCCCAGCTGCACTTCTGCCTGGTCGAGAATCTCCTGCGCATTGCGCACGTCGGCGCTGTTTGCCGCCACCGTCTTGGCCGCCGCCTGACTCTGCAGCAGATTGGCCTGAGCTGTTCGCAGCGACGCTTCCGCCGCCGCCACATTCTCGCGTGCCGAATCTACCGCCGCTTTCGCCGCGTTCAGGCTTGTCACCATCTCGTCCCGCGTCTGCTCGCTCGTCACACCCGCCTGGGCCAGAGCCACCGCGCGTTTCGTATCAGCTTCCTGATGATCGTATTGCGCCTGTGCCTGAGCCAGAGCCGCTTTCGCCACCCGCAGCTGGGCTTCCGCCGCCGTCACCTGGCTGGCCGTATCGCCCTGAGTCTGCTGTTCGGTGTCACGCGACCCGGCGAGCTTGTATCGCTGCCCGGCCACCGTCGCCGCAGCCGCATCCCGCGCCGCGGCAAGATCTTCAGCCTCAATGGTGGCGACCAGCTGCCCCGCCGTAACCTTTTGCCCCTCGTCCACGGCCAGGGATGCTATGCGGCCCTGAATCCGTGAGCTCACGATCACCTCGTTGGCGTCGACGGTACCGATCAGCTGCAGGTCGCTGGTGTGATTCGTCGAGAAGAAATACCAGGCCAGGGCTATGACGAACAGCACCGCCATGATGATGAAAATACGATTGCGTGGTTTCATGCGGTCTTTCTCTCCGCAACTGCGTTCTCCGGAATCGGATTTGCCGCCAGCACTGCCCTGGCCAGCCGCGCTCCGCGTTTGCGATCCGTGAAGATGGTTTGGCCGAGGTATTCAATGGCGGCGCTGCGCCGCGCAGCCACCGTAGCGGGTTCCAGTGGATCCCGGCCGATAACGAGGTGAACCATGGGCGCGCTCAGAAAATAGAAGACATTTGCACCGATTGCTGCGTACAGCATCTGCAAAGGATCTACGTCACATAGTTCGCCGGACTGAATGCCTTCTTCAACCGTCTGCAGGGTGCGATCCCAGGTAGGGGCGAAGGCCTTCTCCGCAATAACCCGCATGGCATTGGACTGACCGGCTTTGAACCGAATCATTTCCTGCTGCATCAGTGCCTGAAAACGGTTCTGCGACAAGATCCGGTCGAAGTGTTGAAGGGCAGTGCGCAGGAGCCGCTCGCCCGCGCTGCATTTCAGATCCAGCACAGACAGTGCAGCGCTGGCAATCTTTCCCGCCACTTCTTCCAGCGCCGCCACATAAAGGCCTTCCTTGTCGCGAAAGTAGTAGTAAAGCAGAGCCTTGTTCACCCGGGCAGCAGTCGCGATGGTGTTGGTTCGGGCCCCCGCGAGCCCATGCTCGCTGAATTCGCGAATCGCAGCCTGCAGAATGCGCTCGCGGGACGGATCCGGACCGGAAGGATGGTTGATGGTCATAAACTGACCGGTTAGTTAAACTAACCAGTCAGTCAAAAAATAGCACGCCCACCCAACATTGGCAAATTTCACCCGTGCAGGGGCTTCCGGCGCTAGCCGGCGTCAGTGGCCATGCCCCGGATTCCGCGGCGTGCCTTCAGAGCTCTCCGTCGGCTTCGGGTGCTTGTCCGAATACCGCCCCATCAGAAACATGGTTAGCCCAAACACCAGCATCACCAGTCCCCAGATGAGGTTGATGTCCATTCCCGCCGACCGCTGGTAAATCTCACTCCCGCGCGTGACGAGGCCGTAAACCGAGAGCAGGACGCCGACAATCAGGAACATCAGTCCGAGGGGAATACGCAGATCGAGACTCATCGCGTGCCTGCTCCTTTAGCGGAAAATGAAATTCAGCCCAACCAGCAGAACGATCAGGCCAATGGCAATGTAGCTGGGCCGCGCATACCAGGCCATGTGGTGCTCCACAGGTTTGGGCGTCAACGAGTAGACCAACCCCACCAGCTCCTTCTCCGGCCGCGGCCTGGTCATCAAACTGATGATCACCGTCAGCGTGAAGTTAATCGTGAACGCGAAGATCGCCTGCCAGAAATTCAGGGCCATATCGCTCGGATAGGTGTGAATCACGTGCAGCCAGCCGCCGTGAATTCCCGGATGATCCCCCAGGCCGATCGTGAGTCCGTGATGCAGCAGCGCGCCGATCGTCCCACTGGCCAGCCCCACAAATGCAGCGTGCCCTGTCGACCTCTTCCAGAACATGCCCAGCAGAAACGTTGCAAACAGCGGAGCGTTCACGATAGAAAACACCAGTTGCAGCGTGTCCATGATGTTGTTAAAGCTGAGCACGACATAAGCCGTCCCCATCGAGATGAGAATCCCGACTACCGTTGTCCATCGTCCCATCTTCAGGTAGTGAGCATCGCTGGCGCCTTTGTTGATATAGGACTGGTAAATGTCGAACGTCCACACCGTGTTGAAAGCCGTCACGTTTCCCGCCATGCCCGACATGAAGCTGGCCAGCAGCGCGGTCAGTCCCAGGCCCAGAATTCCGGTAGGGAAATAGTGCAACAGCATATTCGGAATGGCGAGGTCGTAGTCGAGCACCGGCTGCCCATGCGTATCGAGCATCACCTTCCCGGTCACCGGATCAGTCTTCGCTGGAATCAGCCCACGTCCAGCGCTGAGATTCTCTGAGCCGGCCGTAGTCGCCGTCACCCCCGCCGACGCCGCTGAACCCATCACATGCTGCGTCATCATCGGCGTGCCAATCGCAATCAGGCCTGGCAAAATCACCAGAAACGGAAAGAACATTTTCGGAACCGCTGCGATCAGCGGAACCCGGCGTGCCGACTCCTCCGAATTTGCGGCCATTGCCGTCTGGATCACCAGAAAATCCGTGCACCAGTATCCGAACGACAGAACAAAACCCAGACCCGCCACCAGACCGAACCAGTCAACCCCCAGAGGATTGGTATTCGGACTCCCCATTCCGCGCCAGGAATGCATGTATGCGGCCGGAAGAGTTGCCTTTAGCCCGCTCCACCCGCCAACATTCTTCAGGCCCACCCAAACCAGCGGCAGGAATCCCGCCACGATCAGAAAGAACTGCAGAACCTCGTTGTAGATCGCGCTGGTCAGCCCGCCCAGGAAGATGTAGCACAGCACAATCACCGCCGACAGCACGATCGCGAAGTGGAAAATCCAGTCCACCGGCCAGCCAAGATCGATGAACAGCTTGTCAAAGACATGCAGGGTTTGGATCAGCCGCGCCATCGCATACATCGAGATGCCCGACGAAAACACCGTCATCACAGCAAAGCTGCAGGCATTCCACGCCCGCGTCTTCTCGTCGAAGCGCAGGCGCAGAAACTCCGGCACCGAGCGCGCCTTCGATCCGTAATAAAACGGCATCATGAAGACGCCCACGAAGATCATCGCGGGGATGGCGCCAATCCAGTAGAAGTGGCTCGTGACGATGCCATACTTCGCGCCCGAAGCGCCCATGCCAATGACTTCCTGCGCGCCCAGATTGGCCGATATGAAAGCCAGTCCGCAGATCCATGCCGGCAGCGAGCGTCCCGCCTGCAGGTAGTCCTTGCTGGTTTTCATGAAGCGCTTGAGTGCGAAGCCGATGCCCAGCACAAAAGCGAAATACAGCAGCATGATGAGCCAGTCGATGGTGGTCAGATTCACGCCCTGGTCTGTCCTTCCCCGAAAAAAATTCCCGTCAATATCGCAGGCCACTGTACACGCTTGCATAGAGCAAGTCCAGATAACCAGCGTGATTCCAATGGGCACTGAATCGGTTTAGAGCGACTGGACCGGAATCTGAGTCACATCGTCCACCAGCCCCACTTCTTTTTGAACGAAAGGCTCCGCGTAGCGCACGCCTGCCAAACTTCCGTAGTGACGTGCTTCGCCAAAGGTCCGTTCGCGAATCTCTTCCTCCGGCACAAACAGCCCGCTACCCGCAGCCTGATTCGCATATTGCGACTGGTAAGCCATCAGAGCTTGGTGCCGTTCCTCGATGAACGGCGTGATGTCCACCACGAAGCTCGGTCGCACGTCCGCATAGAGCGCCGCATAGACAATCTTGAACGGCCGATGCGGTGCAGCCCCTGTCTCGATCTTTGCGAGCCCCGAAAGGAAGCACGCCTCGTACCCCAGCGTCGCAGTGTTGTAGTGGTCCGGATGCCGACCGGTCCAGTAAGGAAGAATGACAACGCGCGGCCGAACTCGTCGCAGCACTTCCACAATCTTCAACCGATTCTCCCAGGTGTTCTCCACGCGCCCGTCCGGGATATCGAGCGCTTCCCGCCACCTGACCCCAAGAATCCGTGCCGCCTCAGCAGCTTCAGCGGCGCGTTCTTCCGCCGAGCCGCGCGTGCCCGCTTCTCCGCGCGTCAGATCCAGAATCGCAGTGGAAACTCCGATCGACCGCATACGCAGCAGAGTGCCCCCGCACGTCTGCTCCACGTCGTCGCGGTGTGCGGCGATAGCAAGAACATCGGCAATGGGTGGTTCTGCCATGTCCGTCCCCGGCAACCGCCGGCGTCTCAGTAGATGGTGTTGTTGTTGTCGGTCGTTCCGTCCATGTAGGCGCAGTCGATCGCGGTCCCGGCGATCGTCACGTTGAAATTGTCGAGTTCAGACATGTCGGTGGTCTTGTAGATGTAAATCTGACCGCCCTCTGTCGTATAGACCTTGTGCAGTCCCTCGACGTCTGCGATTCCCGTACCGTCCCCTTTGTACGAATCAATGGTCGCGGCATTCGTACTCGTGTTGAACATCGTGATGCACCCAAACTGAGTGCTCCCGCCCGATTGCGCCTGCTGGTAGCGAACCCCAAGGTTGCACTGAGAAGAACCGATCCAAAGCGTGTTGTCGTCGGCGAACACCATGCGATTATGCATGCCATCGCCAATGGAGTACGTCCCCGCAATCGCATTGCCGGGAGTATTCAGCACGGTCAGATACCCGGCAAAGAGCCCCCCGGACGTTTGCACCTGGCCGGCAACGTAGAGCGTGTTGCCGTTGAAAATGGCGTTGGTCGCTCCGTTGGGAATCGGCACATTGCTTTGTGCCACCAGACCGATGCCGCTGGCGCCGGTGCTGCCGGAATTAATCGACGAAGCCGTGATGGGAATGGTGGTCAGACTCGCGGTCGTCCCACCGCATTCCGGGCCGCAGTTAACGACGTAGACCGATGTGCCATCAGGAGAGAAAACAGCTTTAACCGGGTGGTCGAATGTCGCTGACGGTCCGGTGCTCACCGGAAAGACGCACCAGCTCGGCTGCCGCTGCGGTTCGCAGTCCTGCGCGCCCAGATAATTCGGGTTGTTCGCCGCTGCGGCCTGCTGCGTCTGATTCAATTGCACGATGCTGTACACGGCGAAGCTCGCCGGATTGTCCACATTCACAGTGTGGCCGGTGGCCTGGGTCGCATTCTCGACGAACACCAGCGCGATCGTTCCGCCCGGATTCACCGAGATCCCGTAGGCGTTTGGCAGATTCAGTGCCAGAGCCGTGGAGTTATTGCGGTTGACAACACTGATGACATGGTTGGATGGGTTAGCTGCATACACGTAACCCAGATCGCGGCTGATGAAGACTCCGTTGTAGGGCACCCCTTCGGTGCCGCTCGAGAGACCGCCAGGAATTGTGATCGTCGCATCGACTTTTTCCTGGGCGTAGCTGATCAGCGCGAGACTGCCGTCCCCTTCGCCATAGACGGCGCCCATCTGCTGCTCTGGCATGTTCTGGACAGTGAGTGGCAGTTTGCCCGAATATCCATTGATCTCGAGCTGCCCGCTGGAAGCGTTGTAAGCGTGCCGAATATCGTAATACGCATCCATGAAGGGCAGGGCGCCCGACGCAAACGCACTCGGATTCTGCTCGGCGACCAAAACTCGGTTCAGCACCTTGCTGGGGGGCAGACTCCGCCCCGCAAAGAAGAAATTCTTGCCGCAGGAACTGATAACGGTCGAGACCACGAAGACAAAACCGAGGACGGCCACGAAGTACAGGGGACTTCTCTTCTTCAAAACCTTAGAACCTCACCGGGCGCATGGCTTTAGACAATCTCGCGGGAAACCCCAAGTATATCAGGGCACTGGCAGCAATTCGTTGGACGCAACAGTTGCCTCCTGGTGAGGCCCCAGGGCCAGGATTCCAGACTGATACGATGGAATCAGGATGAGTGAAGCAACGAGCCGTCTGGAGCAGCGATTCAACAGGCGAACCGTTCTCTGTGACGGCGCCATGGGCACCTCCCTGTACACGCGAGGCGTCTTCATCAATCGCTGCTACGACGAACTAAACCTCTCCCAGCCGGAGCTGGTCCGCGCGGTCCACGAAGACTACCTGCAGGCCGGCGCCGAGATCATCGAAACCAACACCTTCGGCGCCAACGCATTCCGGCTGGAACGCTACGGTCTTCGCGATAGAGTGGCCGACATCAATCGCGCCGGCGTTGCCATCGCGCGCCAGGCCGTCCGCCAGCTCGCCGAAAAGCAGGCGGGCACCGCTTACGTCGCTGGCTCCATCGGCCCTCTCGGTGTTCACCTCGAGCCTCTTGGCAAAACCAGTCTCGACGAGGCAAGAGAAGCCTTTGCCGAACAGATTCGCGCGCTGGTCAGCGGCGGTCCTGGCGTTGGCGTCGATCTGCTCATCATCGAAACCATGCCCGCCCTCAACGAAGCCGAGCAGGCCGTGTTGGCAGCCAAAGCGGTCGCGCCGGAATTGCCAATCGCGGTCCTGGTGACCGTCGACGAAGAAGCCAACTGCCTCGACGGTGCATCCCCGGAAACGGCCGCGGCGCGCATCGAGTCGTGGGGGGTCGATGCCATCGGCTGCAATTGCAGCGTGGGACCCGCGACCGTTCTGACCGCCATCGAACGCATGGCAGCCGTGACCTCCCTCCCGCTGATGGCCATGCCCAACGCAGGCATGCCGCGCTCAGTGGAAGGTCGCAATATCTACCTCTGCTCGCCGGAGTACATGGCCAGCTTCGCCCGCAAATTCACGAAGACGGGCGTGCAGTTCATCGGCGGATGTTGCGGAACCACGCCCCAGCATATCCGCGCCATGAAATCGGCCCTTCGCGCCACCGACGCCCAGGCCGCCGCGCAAAGAACGACTAAGCGAGAGCCCATCGTCACCGAGACTCCCCCCGTCGCGATCCACGAACGCTCCCGCCTCGGCCGTCTGGTCCACGAAGGTGCGTTTATCACCATGGTCGAGATCGTGCCTCCGCGCGGCATCGACTGCAGCAAGGAACTCAAGGGCGCGCAGGAACTCGCCGACCTCGGCATTCACGCCATCAACGTTCCCGACTCGCCCCGTGCCTCGGCCCGCATGAGCGCGCAGAGCCTCTGCATCCAGATTCAGCAGAAGACCGGCATTGAGACCCTGCTCCACTACACCTGCCGCGACCGCAACGTTCTCAGCATCCAGAGCGACCTGCTCGGCGCCTCTTCCATCGGGCTGAAGAATATCCTCTGTCTCACCGGCGACCCGCCGAAGCTGGGAAATTATCCCGACGCCACCGCCGTCTACGACGTCGACGCCATCGGCCTGGTCAACATTGTCCACCGCCTGAATCACGGCCTGGACATTGGCGGCAACCCCATCGGCGCCTCTACCGGTTTCACCATCGCCGTCGCCGCCAATCCCGGCGTCCCCGATCTCGACAACGAAGTGCGCCGCTTTGCCTGGAAAGTCGAAGCCGGTGCTGAATACGGCATCACGCAGCCGGTCTTCGATCTGCGCGTCCTCGAAACGTTCCTCAAGCGCATTGAGGGCTTCCGCATCCCGATTGTGGCCGGCATCTGGCCTCTCACCAGCCTGCGCAACGCCGAATTCATGAAGAACGATCTGCGCGTCAGCGTGCCTGAGGAGATCATGACTCGCATGGGCCGAGCCTCCACACCGGATGCGGCACGCGCCGAGGGCATCCTCATCGCCCAGGAAATGCTCGCTGCAGCACGCACCATGGTGCAGGGTGTGCAGGTCAGCGCGCCCTTCGGTCGCTACAGTGCGGCTGCGGATGTGCTGAAAGCGGTTCTTCCTCCGGGCCCTAAGAGCGCGATCCCGGCGACAACCGTGCCGGCCGATCGCGAGGGGGTTAAAGTTGGCCAGCTTTGAGGAGTCGCTGACAAAGCTCGAAGATATTGTCGCCCAGCTCGAGCGCGGCGATCTCGCCCTCGAAGACTCGGTGAAGCTTTTCGAAGAAGGCACGCGGCTCTCAGCCGAATGCCGCAAGCAACTCGATGAAGCTGAAGGTAAGGTCGAGATGCTGGTCAAACAGCGCGACGGCTCGATGAAGCGACAGCCCTTCGGAAACTCCTAACGGATCGCCGGAACCTGCGTCAGCCGCGCACGAACGAACTCCGCCAGCTCTTCTGACATGTACTTCGGGGCTGATATCCGAAACTGCGGTTTCCCGTCGAACGCAGGGGTATCCATCTCTCCAGCCGACGCAATCAGCACCGCATCGGCGCAATCGAGAAACCGGCGTGCCGAGTCCTTGAAATCGGCAACTGCAGGATCCAGCACCGAGAGATAAAGATCCGGCTTCAAAAACTCCATAATGCTGTTGGACTCGAGAATCGCGTTCTCCGACGTTCTGAGTTCCTTCTCGATCCTCGGCATCGCCTCGGCCAGCATGCCGATGCGCGTACGCACCCAGATCGATCGTGCCGCTCCCGCGACCAGAAACCGCGAGGTGTCGGTCCCGCTCCCGACATCGTGCTCGATAGTCAGCGAAACGCACGAGTCTTCAGTCTGGCACTGGCAGGGCTTGCCGTCCGCCGTGCAGAAGCCATGCCCATACTGCGTGATCTTGAAGGCGGTCCAGTGAAACTCCGGCAGGCGCGCGATCAGACCGGCAACCACAGACGTCTTTCCGATGTTGCGCGAGTGCCCGCCAACCACAACAACCGCCATCAGTGCTCCTCTTCACTATTCGATGAGCGAGCCAGGCGAGCGAGTGCAGCCAGTTCCTTCAAATACTGGCGAAGCGGTCGTGCCGGCCGTCCCCAAAACACGACGCCCGGCCCTTTGACCTTCTTATGGGTCAGAACTCCGGAGCCGGAGCCAAGAACAACGTGTTCGCCGATATGCGCATGGTCGCCGATTCCCACCTGGCCGCCGATGATCGCATTGGCTCCGATACTCGATGAGCCCGAGACCCCCGTCAGCGCAGCAATGACGACATCGTGTCCGACGCGGACGTTGTGTCCGAGATGGACCAGGTTGTCGATCTTGACGCCGCGGTCGATCCGCGTCTCCTCCAGCGCTCCACGATCGATGGTCGTGTTGGCGCCAATCTCCACGTCATCTTCCAGAACCAGCCGCCCCTGCTGCGGAAACTGCAGGTACTCGCCGGTTTGCGCGTCACGCACGTAGCCAAAACCGTCCGAACCGAGGACGACTCCGGCATGAAGGATGATGTGATTGCCGAGTGTTGTTCCGGGATAGATGACGACGCGGGGGTAGATGCGGCAGTTCGTGCCGATCTTCACTCCCTTGCCGATCACCGCCCCGGCTTCGATGCGCGTGCCCTCTCCAATCACGACGTCCGCTTCGACGACCACATGCGGTCCGACGGAAACACCTTCACCCAGCGTCGCCGACGAATCGATCACCGCAGTCGGATGAATTCCTGTACTGGCCTCAACCGGCCGCAGCAGCCGCGCAGCCTGTGCGAATGCCAGGCGTGGTTGCCCGGCAATCAGCAGCGCCTTCTCTGTGGACGCCGGCGCCAGCTTTGGCGCGACGATTACTGCAGCTCCACCCGACGCCAGTGCAGCACTGAGGCTTTGCGAGTCTTCTGCGAAGACCAGGGAATTCGGCGCCGCCGTACCGATGCTGGCCACGCCACTGATCTCGCAGTCAGGCCCGCGCATCTCCGCGCCCACCGCAGCCGCGATTCGAGAGAGCTTCATTGGGACAAGGGTACAACCGCCAGAGGTGGCCCGCTTCAGGCTTCCGCCTTCCAGCTTCCAGCCGTCTTACTTCTCGCGTGCTACCACGAACTCAGGCATCCACTGCAACGCGCGCTTGTACTCCGACTCAGGCACCAGGGCCAGAGCCGCCTGCGCTGCCGCGGCGTAGTCGAAAGCAGCCTTCATAGCGTAGTTCACCGACTCGTTCCGGTTCAGGATGCGCAGAATCTCCTCGTGCGACACCCGCTCAAAATTCTGATCCTCGAGCACGGTCTGAATGGCCGTTCGCTCCAGCCCGGTGCTCCCGTTCTCGAGCGTGTGAATCACCGCCAGAGTCGCCTTTCCCTCGCGAAGATCGCTGGCCACCGGCTTGCCCAGAACCTCTTCGGTCGCAGTCAGATCCAGAACGTCATCGACAATCTGAAACGCCAGCCCAAGGTTCCGGCCGTACGTGCCCAGCGCGTCTTCGACCGTCTGATCCGCCCCTGCCAGCACCGCGCCCAGCCGCATCGACACCTCAAACAGGCACGCCGTCTTGCGATAGATGAGGTCGTTGTACTCGCCTTCGGAGATGGGCTTGCCCAGGCACTCCATCTGCAGCAGCTCGCCCTCGACCATCTGCTGCGTCAGCCCGATCAGCAACTCCAGCACGCGAAAATTGCGCTCCTCCAGGGCCACGCGGAAGGCCTGCATGTAGAGCCAGTCGCCCACCAGCACGCATTTGCCGTTGCCCCAGGTGCGGTTCGTCGAGGGCCGCCCCCGCCGCACATCGGCCGCGTCGATGATGTCGTCATGCACCAGCGTTGCGGTATGGACCATCTCCACCACAGCACCCAGCCGGATCATGCCCCGTCCCGAATAGCCCAGACTCCGAGCCGCCAGCAGCAACAGCGAGGGGCGAATCCGCTTTCCCCCGCCTTCCCGCAGATAGTCGGAGATTTCCGTGATCGCAGCCACAGAAGAAACAGCATCGGTCCCGAACTCGCGCTCGATGGCCGCGAGATCGTCGTGCAGCAGCTCGAAAACTTCTTTCGCCGTCGCTGTCGCCGCTGTGCTCACTCAACGTTCTCCGAACTGCCGGGCCGACCGTTCAGTTCGAACGGTAGTTGGTGAACTGCATGTCGATGCCAAGATCGCGCCCCTTCAGCAGCGCAATCACTTCCTGCAGAGAATCGCGGTCCTTCCCGGAAACCCGAACCGCATCGCCCTGAATCGCCGCCTGCACCTTCTTCTTCGAATCCTTAATGATTCTAACGATCTCCTTCGCCTTCTCTCCAGCGATGCCCTGCTGCAGGGTGACCTTCTGCCTCACTGTCGATCCGGCTGCCGGCTCCGCCTTGCCAAACGTCAGCGCCTTCAGCGACACGCCCCGCTTCACCAGCTTCTGGCGCAGGATTTCGGCCACTGCCTGCAGCTTGTACTCGTCCACCGATGCCAGCTGAATGGCATCCTCGCCTTCCAGGCTGATCTCCGACTTCGAGTCCTTCAGGTCGAAGCGCTGGCGCACCTCTTTGATCGCCTGATCGATCGCGTTACGCACTTCCTGGATATCGACTTTGCTGACGATGTCGAACGAGTTCTCGGCTGCCATCAGGCCCTCTTCTCTTTCAGATTATCCTCTACTGCCCGGAAAGGCTCGTCGAGGGCGGGATTTCGGTACCAAAAAACCGTCCGAAGTTACTCGTGGTCTGATGGACGACCTCGTCCGGATCGAGATTTCGAATTCCGGCAATCGTCATAGCCACTTCTTTCACCCATGCCGGCTCGTTGCGCTTGCCCCGGTTCGGCATCGGCGCCAGAAATGGCGCGTCCGTCTCAATCAGGATGCTCTCCAGCGGCAGTTCGACGGCTACATCGCGGATCGCCTGCGCCTTCGGGAAGGTAACATTGCCCGCAAATGAGATCAGAAACCCCCCCTCCATCGCCTCACGCGCGTGGCGCATCTCTCCGCCAAAGCAGTGCAGGACACCGCCCAGCCCAGTGCGCGCCCATTCATCGTGCAGCATCGTCAGCGTGTCGTCCCAGGCATCCGTCGACTTGTTCGACGGCCGGCAGTGGATCACGATCGGCTTCCGCCGCCCGGCCGCGATCTCCATCTGCCGGCTGAACACTGCCTTCTGGGTCTCGCGCGGCGAGTGGTCGTAGAAGTAGTCGAGCCCGATCTCGCCACACGCCAGAACCTCCGGCTCCTGAAGCAGGGAATCCAGTTTGGCGTACGCTGCCTCATCGGACAGCCGAGCCTCATGCGGATGCACCCCCGCAGTCGCCCAGATCTTCGGCGTATTCGGTCGCCCGGCAAATGCGCGGCTGATCTCCAGGGCGCGATGCATGTCAGCCGGCCCGTCGCCGATCCCAATCGACAGAATGCCGCGCACCCCCGCCTCCCATGCCCGTTCGAGCAGAGCGGCACGGTCCTCGTCATAACGAGGGCTGTCCAGATGCGCGTGCGAATCAATCATCACTACTTCAGGCGCGCCCCAACCGGCACCTCTTCGAGGAAGCCCGCCAGCACCGGCCGTCCCCCTTCGATCGACGCCGCGACAATCATCCCGTTCGACTCAAGCCCCCGCAGCTTCCGCGGCGCCAGGTTCGCCACGATCACCACCTTGCGTCCGATCAGCGACTCCGGCTCATAGGCCTCAGCAATTCCCGCCAGGATTTGTCGCGTCTCCGTACCCAGATCGACTTCGAGGCGCAGTAGTTTATCGGCCTTCGGCACGCGTTCAGCGACCTTTACCTCGCCGACGCGCAACTCCACTTTGGAGAAATCGTCGATGGTGATTTTGCCCTCTGCGGGAGCCGGAGCTGACGCAGTCGCGGGGACAGAGGCCGGGGTCACCCCGGTTAGCGTCCCGGTGACCGGAGCTGGCGGAAGCGTTCGCGTGCCCGGAAGTTCTCGCGCGTCCTCGGGGCCGCTGGGCGTAGCCGGCTGGGCGTGGACGTGTGAGGCCACCGCTTTGTCTTTGCGCGTCCCGATGGTTTCGCGGACCGTCTCCGCAATGGCGTTCTCGATAGCCACCACCGCAGCCGTCTCGGTGGTCGACTCCGTTATGGCAACGGCCAGCCCGTCAACCAGGGAGTGGAGCCTCGAGATGCGCGGCTCGTCGGCAGCGGCGGCCTTTGGAGCCGCCGAACCGCTGGTCTCAGGCGCAGCGGCAGGTGTGGGTGTGTTCTTCTGCTCGAGATCGTTCATTTGGGCGATCAACTCCTTATCGGCGCGAGGAAAGAGTGGGGTGAGTTCACCGAGTTTGGTTCCCGGCTTCAGTCCGCCCCACTGAAGGTTCTTCAGGTCGGCGCGAGCGATGTCGCCAAGACCCAGTTGCGTCCAGACTTTTCCCGCGCTGTACGGGATTACCGGGTAGGCGAGCGCTGTCACGATGCGAATCGCTTCGGCAGCGATGTAGAGAATCGTCGACCGGTAGGCCTGCTGCTGTTCTTCGGTGACGTCATCGTCCTTCTTCCACGGAGCCGTAGCCGTGAGAAAGCCATCGACGACAGCAACCAGACTCCAAAGGGCCTCGAGTGCGCGCGAGAAGTCGAGCCCCTCGAAATGGGCCGCGAAGACCGTGATCGTCGTCGGGATCTGGCTCTTCAGCTCGCCCGCTCGAGGGATTGCGCCGCCGCCCGCAGCCGGCAGAGGCACCAGGCCATCGAAGTAGCGCCCGATCATGCTCAGCGTGCGGCTCACCAGATTGCCGTAGCCGTTCGCCAGATCGGCGTTGTACCGCTGCACCAGCGCGTCGAAGGAGAAGCTCCCGTCCTGCCCGAAAACAATCTCACGCAGCAGAAAATACCGCAGCGCATCCCCTCCAAACAGGTCCTGCTCCGCCTTCGGCAGCTCCGGCTTCAGCCCACCGAATGCTTCGAGAATCGTCTCCGCGCGTACGATGTTCCCGCGCGATTTCGACATCTTGCTCTCTTCAAACAGCAACCAGCCGTGCGCGTGGACCGACTTCGGCAGCGGCAGCCCCGCCGCCATCAGAAACGCCGGCCAGTAGACGCAGTGGAAGCGAATAATCTCCTTGCCGACGAGGTGCAAATCGGCAGGCCAGTACTTCCGGTACTTCGTGTCATCGGTGCTGCTCCAGCCCAGAGCCGTAATGTAGTTGGCCAGCGCATCGAGCCAGACGTAGACAATGTGCTTCTCGTCCCCCGGGGTCGGAATGCCCCAGTTGAAGCTCGTTCGCGAGATGGACAGGTCGCGCAGCCCGCCCTTCACGAACGCGATCACCTCGTTGCGCCGCGTCTCCGGACGGATGAATCCGGGATTCTCTTCATAGAACTCCAGCAGCCGGCGCTCGAATGCTGACAGCTTGAAGAAATAATTCTCTTCTGAGACCGTCTCGGTCGGTCGCCCGCAGTCCGGGCACGGCGCGCCTGGCGGCGCCTCCACGTAGAGCTCGTCGAAGACGCAATACTGCCCGGTGTAAGAGCCCTTGTAGATGTATCCGCGGTCGCGCAGCAGCGCGATCAGGTTCTGGACTGCCCGCTCGTGACGCGGCTCGGTAGTCCGGATGAAGTCGTCGTAGGTGAGCCCCATGCGATCCCACAGCCCGCGGAACTCAGCCGCGACGCGATCGGCAAACTCCTGCGGAGTACAGCCTGCGGCCTGGGCCGACCGCTCGATCTTCTGCCCGTGCTCGTCGGTACCGGTGAGGAACCAGGTGTCAATCCCCAGGGACCGCTGACGGCGAGCGATCGCATCGGCGACAACCGTGGTGTACGTGTGCCCGATGTGGGGGCGCGCGTTGACGTAATAGATCGGGGTAGTGAGGTAGAACTTGTCAGGCATAAGCGAGCTTAGGTCCGGTCGGCGAAAAACGGGTAGCTGAAAAGCGGCCAGCGAAAGTCCGGTCAGCGAAAAGCAAAAACGAAAGACGTGCAATCTGCGAGCGACGCTCTTCTCATCTTAAAGGAGCGGGCGGGCTGATTTGGTGCAGGCGAGCGGAATGGGGGCGTCTCACCCGGAGTAGTTGGCGACGACGCGGACGATCCTGCCTGTGGGGTCGAGTTCCATGAACTCTGCCGTGTAAGTACCGCCCTGGTTCCTGAAAAGCAGCACGATGCTCGATAGCCCGGTGAGAATCTCGACGAGTTCGAAGTGAAGATCGGGAAAGGCGTCAAGGCCGCGTTTAAAGTAGCCCGCGAGAGCGGTGATGCCGGCTACAGTGCCGGAGGGATCGTTGAGGAGGCGGGCTGCAGCCGGCGAGACAAGGACGACGTCGGACGCGTAGTGAGAAAGGATGCGATGGAGGTCGTGCATGTTCCAGGCGTCGATCCAGTCCCGGGCGAAGGTGTGGGGGTCGTGAAGCATGGCGGATGGCAAGGAGCCTAACACGCGAGATCGCACTGCCACCGCCCGCTGCTAGAATCAAACTTTTCCGCAGGGCAGGTTCTCGAGTGTATTTCAAACAGCAAAACAAGCTCGCCAAGGCGATTCGCACCGCGCTGGGGAGTTTGTACGGGATCGAGGTCGAAACAGTGGTGCTGGAGCAGCCGCCGGAGCTGAAGTTCGGCGAGTTCGCTACGCCCGTCGCGTTTGAGCTGGCGCGCAGGCTGCGCAAGGCTCCGAAAAAGATTGCCGAGGAGATCGTCGGCGCGCTGAATCCTTCGGGTTCCGGCGTTCCGGGATTCGCCGGATTCGAAGTCGCCGGGGCGGGATACATCAATGCACGGCTCGATCGCGGAGGGTTTGCGCAGGCTTTTTCGCTCTCGGGCGAACCGGCGACTCCGGCGGAGCAGCTGCACTCGCTGGTCGAGCACACCAGCATCAATCCCAACAAAGCAGCGCACGTGGGCCATTTGCGCAATGCCATCCTGGGCGACACGTTTGTCCGCCTGCTGCGCGCCGCCGGCCAGCGCGTCGATGTGCAGAACTACATCGACAACACCGGCGTCCAGGTAGCCGATGTGGTGGTGGGCCTGATGCATCTCGAAGCGCTGAACCTGGCCGGCGTCGAAGAGCTGATGACGGAGCTGCGCGACGATGGCGAGCGGCTCGACTTCTATTGCTGGGACCTCTACGCACGCGTCTCGCAATGGTACGACGCGGAGCCGTCCGAGGCGCCCGCGCGAAAGAAGCTGCGGCTCGACATGCTGCATGCCATCGAGGCCGGCGGCAACGAGACGGCGCAGATTGCAGAACTGGTTTCGACGGCGATTCTGCAGCGGCATCTCGAAACGATGCTGCGGCTGTACATCGAGTACGATCTGCTGCCGCGCGAGAGCGAGATTCTTCATTTGCACTTCTGGGATCTCGCCTTCGAGCAACTGAAGCAGAAGGGCGTGCTGTACTTCGAGACGGAGGGGAAGAACAAGGGCTGCTGGGTGATGCAGAGAGCAGGGAGCAGGGTACAGGGAACAGCTACGAGTGCAGCCGGAGAGAGCGAAGCAGCTGAGCGCGAAGGCCCCGACGAAGACGCGAAGGTGATCGTCCGGTCCAACGGCACTGTGACCTATGTCGGCAAGGACATTGCCTACCACCTGTGGAAGTTCGGCCTTCTGGGTAAGGACTTCGCCTACCGGAAGTTCTTCAGATACGACGATCGCGAGTGCTGGATTTCAGCCCAGGTTGGCGAGGATGATCATCCACACTTCGGCGGCGCCCAGGCGATCTACAACGTGATCGACTCGCGCCAGTCCGATCCGCAGGCGAACGTCATCGAGGCGCTGCGCGGGATGGGCTATACGGAACAGGCGGCGCGGTACACGCACTTCAGCTACGAGATGGTCGCGCTGACGCCGGCGTGTGCGATGGAGCTGGGCTATGAGGTGGCAG
>Ga0335072_10002693_pt1 | contig 27310 bp, 28 predicted proteins | sample Lox_Sample_21_FD_206725 | JGI IMG/M metagenome (GOLD analysis project Ga0335072, IMG submission 206725) | Soil microbial communities from Loxahatchee National Wildlife Refuge, Florida, United States - Lox_Sample_2.1 | ecosystem: Environmental > Terrestrial > Soil > Wetlands | place: USA...
ACCGCGAGCGGTCCGCTCACGATCTCGGCCGTCGACGTGAGCGGACCCGAGGCGAGCGAGTTCAGCGTCGCGAGTGACACTTGCACCGGGGCGAGCCTCGCGACGGGCGCGAGTTGCACGGTCGGCGTCACCTTTAACCCGACCTCGTCGGCGCCCGCCTCCGCGACGCTTCAGATCACCGATGATGCGCCAGGCAGCCCGCAGCAGGTCGCGCTCATCGGCAACGCCGGCCCAACCGCGATCTCGGGCACCGTCGTGGACGCCAGCTCTGGCGCCCCCCTCGGCGGCGCCGACGTCTTGGCGTGCACCCAGACCAACACCGTCTGTGAGGACGTCACGACCAACGGCGCCGGCGGCTACCAGACCCCCACACTCCCGACCGGGACCTACCGGGTCCAGGTGCAGGCGGGCTCCGAGGCCGGCTCCGCGGTCGTCGTCGTCGCGGGCCCGACGGTCCAGGACTTCGAGCTGTCGCCGCCGCAGCCGCTCAGCGATGGCGTCACCTTCGACACACCGGACGGCACCGCGACGAGCGGCGTGCCGTCAGTCAACTTCGACGAGCCCTTCGGCATGAATGTACCCATTAAGATCCCCGGGACCGGGACAGTAGGCGCGACCAACTACGAGGCCGCGATCGTCTCGCTCGGCTCGGCATCGGGAACCCCCGGGGGCGGTGGGTTCAACCTCGCTGGGATGATCGTGTTCAGCGTCCACTACGGCGCAAACGGCCGGCTTGACGGCATCTCGAACGTCGTAGTCGGCCAGTTCGACTGCGGCCCGACGGGCCAGGCATCGCTCTGCGCCGGGCTCGGGCACGCCCTGGAGGGCGGCGAGCTGCGCCGCTTCAGCGGGCCCGCGTCCTCGCTGTTCGCGCGTTCCAAGCCCCACGACAGCGCCCCCTGCGGCCCCAGTTCGAGCACAACGCCTGAGAACTTCTCAATCACACCGAACAATATGGGCGGCATCAACGTCAATATTCCCGGCCTCGGCACGCTGCCTATCTACCAGCTGGCAATCCCTCCACCCCAGCCGACGGGCAACCCGCTCGAGGATGTCGCGCTGCTCCTCGCGTCAACGACGGCGAACGCGTTGCTCAACACGGTGCCCGAGATCAACGCCTATAACACCGTCCTCGGGTCGCTCAACGCGGCGACGAACGCCTACTACCTCGCTGGGGCGGGGGGCAATAACCCCGGCGCTTATGGCCAGGCGGTCAACGCCGCCTCGGCTGTCTGGATCAGCGGGCTGAACGCGGAGGCCCACGGCATGTTCTACTGGGACGCGAACATCCTCTACGGGAGTGTCCAAACGCTCCTCCCGTCGGGCTCGCCTGCCCCGGGTAACGGCTCCGGCCCCGGACCGGGCTCGGGAACAAACTGCGGCATGGGTCCTGGTGGTGGCGGCGGCGGTGGCGGTGGTGGCGGCGGCGGCGGTAACACCAGCGGCAGCACGCCTGCCGGCCCTGGCAGCGTATCCGGCAGCTTCTACGTCGACCCGAGCGGCGTTGTGACGACGCGCGACCACGTGCCGATCGAGCGGGCAGTTGTCACCCTCACGCGCTCCAGAACCCGCGGGGGGCGCGAACGGCCGGTGCCGAACGGCAGTACGACCATGTCGCCGGCCAACCGCCGTAACCCGGGCCGCACCGGGATCATGGGGACATTCGGCTGGGACGTCCTCCCCGGCTACTACCAGGTGACCGCCCGCCATCCCGGCTGCACCGCCGCCAGGAGCCGCGGCACGGTGGCCCGCACGAAGGTGGTGAAGGTGCCGCCGCCCAGCATCGACCTCTCGATCGAGCTGAACTGCCCGGCACTCCGACGCCGGACGACCGCGCTGCATCTCACCGCCGAGCGGGGGGGCGACGGCACGATCGTGATCACCACGACGTTGACCGCTGCGACCAAGGGAGCGAAGGCGAAGACGCTGCCCGAAGCCGACCGAGTCGGCACCATCACCTTCCGCGATGGCCGGCACGTGATTCTCTCCGTGGCGATCGACGCCAGGACGGGGAGCGCGACGATCGACCTCGCGAACTTCAAGACCGCACCGAAACAGCTCAGCGCAACCTTTGGCGGGAACGCCGTGCTTGCGCCCAGCGGCACGATCGCCAGGGTGAAGAAAATGCCGTCCGGACGGAAACGCTGAGCGCCAAGCATCGCCCCGAGGATTTCGAGCGGCTCAACCGAGCGTTCGCAGCTGGGCCGGCAGCAACCGGCGCCAGATGCCACCGACGAATTCGTCTGAGCCCGCGGGCTGCGGGCCTCGGGGGGGCGTCTCGTGTGCTCGGTTTTGCATGGGTAACCCGTGGGCAGGGAGACAACGTGCAGTCGTCACGCCCTGAGGAGCTGACACCCGACTATGCGAAATACGCACGCCAAGCCCGCCGTCTTGGAGTCGTGGCAACGCTGACTACCGTTCCGATAGGTGGACTCGCAGCTTGGGGCGCTGCCACCGCAACTCTCTTGCCTTGGCTGCTGGTCATTGCCGCGCTGGTTATCGATATAGCGGTCGTAACTCTCCTCGCGCGCCGGCTGGGCAAGAAGCGATACGGGCGGTAGGTCCGCGGGCTTCGACGGAGGGCCAAGCTACGGGAGCCGCACGCCCGAGCCGGAGTTGCCGCGATGTCGAGCTCGTCCTTCCTACCTTCGCCATCGAGCTTTGGGGTGCGACCCCCAAGGACGGAGCTGGCCTGCCGGGTCACGTGGACGTTCACGGGCGCTGCTTGATAGCGACGCACGTCCGCGCTACCAACGCCTGGCTGGCATCCTCGTAGGCGTATGAGTCCGACTGTCTTCCGTGATGGTCCGTTCCGGTTCTTCTTCTTTTCGCGTAAGGAGAGCGACTCCACATCAACGTCCAGTCAGCTGATGGCGAGGCCAAGTTCTGGATCGAGCAGCAGATCGAGCTCGCGCGGAACCCATGAGCTGAGCGATCAGGACTTGAGCCGCGCCCTACAGCTGGTCGTGGATCACGAGCAGGAGATTCGAGATGCCTGGCACAAGCACTTCGACCCCTGAAGTCACGAACATTTCCAAGCACGGCTTCTGGCTCTTGCTCGACGGACGTGAGCTGTTTCTTCCGTTCGACGATTTCCCTTGGTTCAAGCGTGCCCCGGTCGAGGCGATCCTGCGCCTGGAGCGGCCCGCGCCTGGACACCTCCGTTAGCCCGATCTCGATGTCGATCTGGCCATCCAATCCCTCGAGCACTCTGAGCGCTACCCGTTCAAGTCCAACGCCTGACGGGCGCGATACAGCGGCTCCGGCGTCGCGTTCGCCCTGGCTTGGCGGGTTGGCTGCGGACGATCGCCTTCGTGGGCGTTGCAGGAGCGCGGTCCGAGCGGGATAAGAGAACATAGCAACCGCGCGCCCGGGCACCTCTCCCGCCAAGGACCACCGGCGCTGCGCTGGGCGCTGTATGAGGCGGCTCAGCGCGCGCGTTTCCCAGCCAGCCCCGACCGGCCCTACTACGAACAGCTGGCCGCCCGGATCGGCGGCAACCGCGCCTGCCTCGCACTCGCGCGCAAACTGCTCAAACGGACCTACCACATCCTCAAAGAGCTCGGCGACCAGGCGCTCGCGCCCGTCTCCTAAACCCCCGTGTCACGCGGCAAGCCCGAGATCACCCGATGAACCCGCGGCCAGCTCCCGGCGAGACTGCTGCCGACCCAACCGGGGACGGCCCCAAAAGACTGAGCGGCCGCATCACCATCTGCCGGAACACCCCATCAAACATCATGTCGCCGACCCGGAGCCAACCCGGGCCGAGTGCCGAAGTAAGCCTGGGCGTCCGCGCACACGATCCACCTAGCGCCGACTCGGCGCCTGTCAAGCGCTCCGCGCTCGGCCCGAAGGGCCCGCCCTACGGGTGACAGAGCACCACCGCCCGGCGCTCACCGCGCAACCAGGCGGGGAACTCGCGTCCCCACCTTGAACAACCCCTACCCCGAACACTTGACAAGCGACGGCCGGGACAAGTAAGCAGTCGTCCGCGGCGCTGGCGTCGGACGGCTGCATGACGCCTAACGTGGTCACGGAGCCGCGTGGCTCCTTGGCATGAACGCGGCAGCGGGGGTTCCACGGCGTCGCTCGTTCGCCCACGATCAGGCGTGAGCTAAGCCTTCGCGGCCCGGCGGCAGGCTATGCGGCGGATGTCCGTCTTAGTCGTTGGTCAGCAATCGACGCCTGCGTAGGCGTGTGCGAACCAGCGGCTCAGGTTGGGGTCGTCGATGAGTTCTTGGAGCCTGGCACGCCGCAGTTGATAGCGGAAGTCCCTTGATCCTTCTGGCTCTTGCGGGGCTGGCTGGCTGACACTCGCGTGCAAGAGCGAGAGCATCCAGTTGGAGAACTGCTGGGTGCGCCAGATCGCCGGTAACCGGGTCGCGGTGTAGTCGCGGAGGCGTCGATCGCGCTCGTGGCGGTATTTCTCCTTTAGTCCCAATCCGAGCTCGATCGCGTCTTGGATCGCGAGGTTCATTCCCTTGCCGCCCGCTGGTGTGATCAGGTGGCCGGCGTCGCCTGTCAGAAAGACATGTCCTTGGTGCAACGGTTCAACGACCCGAACCCGCAGGTCCAGGACGTCCCGGCCGATGAATGTCCCTCTCGAGAGCGCAGGCTCGCCCGCGGCCTCTAGGCGCTCCTGAAGCTCTGGCCAGATGCGTTCATCGGGCCAGTCCTCGATGCTGTCCCCGCGCGGTACCTCCAGCATGAATCTGGTCAACGTCGGCCCGCGGCGCATCTGCCCGGCGAACCCCCGGGCGTGAAAGCCATATAGAGTCCTTGGCTTCGATGGTGCAGCATCCGCGAGCAGCGTCAGCCACCGAAATGGATGCTGGCGCTCGATCACCGACGCGTCACGCATCGCGCAAAGCACCGCGCTGCGCGCACCGTCGCAGCCGGCGACAAACTCACAGCCAACTCGTACTGCCTCACCCCCGGCGGCGCCCGACACGATCGCCCCCTCGGTGCTCTGCTCCAAGCCGCTCACATGCACCCCGAACCGGATGTCCCCGCCACCGGCGATAAACCTATCGGCAAGAGCGCGGACAAGCTCATGCTGTGCGTAGATGAAGTGGCCCCGGCCGCCCGTAAGCGAGCCGTACTCCAGCACGAACGCCTGTCCCTCAAAACGGAACTCGCAGACGTTGTTCGCACCGCCATGCGCCAGGATCTGTTCGGCCAGACCGTGCTCGTCGAGCAACTGAACCGTCCGATGCTCGATCATCCCTGCGCCGGCACGTCGATTACGAAACGCTGCTTCATCAAGACGCTCCAGCACCAGGCACGGGACGCCAGATTCAAGAAGGATGAGCGCCAACACCAATCCGGCTGGGCCGGCACCAACAATGCAGACGGACGTCAGCTCGTCCATCCTCACCATTCCCCTCTCAGTGTGGGCCTTTCTCTATCGAGTCCGGGCGCAGACGACAAGTACGGACCCGACGCCGGTCCGGCCAGATACCCAAGCAAGCCATGCGAGAAGAAAAGCCCCTCCCTGCCTTCGGAATATCGCGAAACGCGGTGTCCCGGCCCGTCCGGAGTGTAGGGCAGAGCGAGCGCCGTGTCACCTGGGAGCAGCTGTCCTCCCATTGCCGCGGCAACCCAACCCAACCCACCTGATCCTGCCGAGCCCGAGCGTCAGGGGCTAACGGCTACCGGCAGGAGCCCGACTGGCCAAGAAGCGACGTCGGCGATCGTCAAGAGACCGCATTTTCCATCCCCTAGGCGCTACGTCTCGGCCACTTCCGCCGGTCGCATCGGCTGCGCCTACGGACAGGAGCGGTCAAGGTTGGTCGAGCGAACGGCGAATGTCGCTGATCTTTCGGAACAGTCGGAGCGGGTTCTCGGGCACGTCGATGAAGCCCCAGCGGCGGTAGAAGGCCGCGGCGGCGTCGTCGATTGCGTCGACTACGACGAGCCTGGCAGCAGCGGCGTCGCTTGCGGTGACGGCGAGACGGAGCGCTTCGGCGAGCAGGCGGCTGCCGAGCCGTTGGCTCTGATAGCGCCGGTCGACCGCGAGCCGGGCGATCAGGATCGTCGGTATCGGATCGCGAGGCATCCCTCGCGCATATCGCTTCGGCGCCGCCTCGCGGCGAATGGACCCCGTCGTCAGGCTCACATACCCGACGACGGCCCCGTCGGCCAGCAGGACATAGGTGCGCGCCAAGTCGGCCTTCTGGCTCGCCTCAGCGTGCTCAACGAGCCAGCGGTTCAGCTCCTTTTTGCCGCAGTCGAAACCCGCGAGATCGTGATCCGCGAGGAGGGCCAGACGCAGCGCGCTCACTCGTGGCTGAGACGCGGGAGCGAGAACAGTTCGCCAAGCGGCGTGGCCCTCTCGCCCGGCGCGTCGAGCGCGGACGCGAACGCCGCGAACGCCCGGTCACTCATCACGAGATGCCGGCGGTGATCGAGCACCGCTCGTGCTCGTTCCTCGGCCGCGCTCAGCAAGAACGCCGTCACGGTCTGGCCGGACGCCGCCGCGGCCTCGCGGATGATCGCGTCCTGCTCGTCGCTGACCCGGACATCGATTCTGCGTGAGCGCACCGAAGACATTGTCCTGACAGTGTACACACGCCCCCGGTATCGTCGCCATCGGCGAGGCAGCAGGGATTCGCGGTCGCGACCCGTTGCCTCCCTACTGGTGTCGGACAAATCGGGCGACCCGTGCGCGCCGCGCTCACAACCGCTTTTCATCGCTCGTCGGTCGCGGAGCTCGCGATCGCAATGGCGACGATCCACGCCTCCGGCTCGAGGCCGGTCGGCGTTCCGGCGGACGATCGCTTCCGCCGGCATCGAAGCGTCTGCGACTGGGCGCGGCGCGATTGCTTTGTTCTCTTGTCCCGCTCGGACCGCGCTGCTGCAACGCCACGATGGCGATCGCCGGCTCCGCGGCTCCCCGACCTGGATGCGGCGGGCGCCTCGCCCGCTGGCCGGCGGACACGCGGGAGCGCTATGTGTTGTACGGAGCTGTTGTACAACGAGGAGTCTGCACCAATGGACGCGATGCGGGCAACAAAAAACCCCCCGATTTTGCGGGGCTTCTTGAGGAGCGGCTGAAGGGACTCGAACCCTCGACCTTCTGCATGGCAAGCAGACGCTCTAGCCAACTGAGCTACAGCCGCGCGGTTTGAAGAAGCCGGGATTCTAGCGGCGGGTTCGCGCGATCGTGGGCCCGCCGGCGCTAGGAGGAGGGGCCGGGGAAGCGGACGTCGTCGGGGTTGATCAGGTCGGGCACGGTCCAGCCGTCGAGGTCGTATTCGCTCATGCACTGTTCGGCGAAGCCCTTGAAGCGATCGGTCTGGCCGCTGCCGGTGGCGGCGAAGAGGACCTCCATGCGGATGTTCTCGTTGTTGCCGCTGTAGTTGCGCTCGTACAGCTCGTGGCGGCCACCGAACTCGCTGCCCACCGCGTCCCACAAGAGCTTCATCAGCTTGACGCGCTCGACCGCATCGATCCCGTTGGAGCCCCGGACGTATCGCTCCAGGTACCTGCGGATCTCGGGGTTCTTGAAGTCGCGCGCGTTGGAGTTGATGTAGATCAGCCCGCTGGCCACGGTCTGCTCGATGATCTCCTTCACGCGCGGGTAGCCGATTGTGGAAAACAGCCGGTAGGCCATGGCGTAGTCCATGTTTGGCAGCAGCGCGCCCTCCTTCCAGGGCTGGGGCTCGCGGGCCATGGCGCTGGCGAGGCCCCAGAGGAGGTTGCGCCAGGCCAGGACCTCGCCGACCTGAGCCTGGACGCCGCGGAAGTCCTTGGTGCCCGTCGCCTCCACGGCCTTCAACAGCAGGCCGCCGATGAAGTCGAGCTTGACCGCGAGGCGGATGCAGCCGTGGAAGCAGAAGCGGGGGATGAAGCCGGTGTGGGGGAAGAAGTTGTTGGCCTTCTCGATGTCGCCGTAGACGAACACGTTCTCCCAGGGCACGAGCACCTGGTCGAAGATGAAGATCGCGTCGTTCTCGTCCAGGCGGCTGGAGAGCGGGTAGTCGAACGGGCTGCCCATCACCTCGGCGGCCATCTCGTAGGAGGGACGGCAGATGAGCTTGACGCCCGGGGTGTCCATGGATACCGCGCAAACGAGCGCGTACTCCTTCTTCTGCACCGGGATCGGCCCGTAGTGGGCGATGAAGTTGTAGTGAGTGAGCGCCGAGCCGGTGGCCACGACCTTCGCGCCACTGACGACGATGCCGTCGTCGCGCTCGGCCTCGACGTGCATGAACACGTCGCTGACCTCCTCCGGCGGGCGGTTGCGGTCGACCGGCGGATGGATGATCGCGTGGTTCCAGTACAGGACGCGCTCCTGCGCGTCGCGGTACCAGCGGCGGGCGTTGTCCTGGTAGGGGTCGTAGAAGTCGGCGTTGGCACCCAGTGTGGCCAGGAAGGCCGCCTTGTAATCCGGGCTGCGCCCCAGCCACCCATAGCCGAGCCGAGCCCACTCGGCGATCGCCTCCAGATCGCCCACGCAGTCCTCGACGGTGCGGGGGTAGCGGAAGAACTTGTGGGTCACGCCGCCGCTGCCGGTGTCGGTGGTGGTCGTGATCACATCGCGACGGGCAGGATCGCGAAGTGCGTCGTAGAGCCGGGCGATCGAGCGAGCGGTGTTCCGAAACCCCGGGTGGGTCGTGACGTCCTTGACTCGCTCACCGTAGACATAGACCTCACGACGGTCGCGGAGGCTCTCCAGATATTCCTCGCCGGTAAAGGGTTCGGTCGTGCTGGTGGGACTGTCGAGCATCGAATCCGCGACTCCTGCGATTGGCGTTTAATTGACGATCGTCGGCGGCGCCTGACGGCGGCGCCTTATTGTCAGACCGATCCTTCCACCGGCGCCCGAATCGATCAAGCCGGGCTATAGCGGATAGCCTGCCCGGTCGATGCCGAGGACGGGCTGCTTCGTCTCCACCGGCCGCTCGCTAGAGCAGGCGATCACGCGCGTCAAGCTGGCCGAGTCGCTCGGCTACCACTCGGCGTTCGTCACTCACATCGCGGGCCGGGAGTCGCTGACTGTCGTGACCGCGTACGCGCTCGCCACCGAGCGCATCCGCGTCGGCCCCGGCGTGGTCCCGATCTACACCCGCACGCCGGCGACAATGGCCCAGACCGCGGCGACGATCGACGAGCTCTCAGGCGGCCGGCTCACCCTGGGCCTGGGCGTGTCGCATCGCTTGATCGTGGAGGGCTGGCACGGCCAGACGATCGAGTCGCCAGTCGACGAGATGCGGGAGTACGTGGCGATCGTGCGCGCGATCCTGTGCGGCGAGGACCCGCCGGCCGGATCGAAATGGCAGAGCGCGTTCCGCCTCGCCGGACTCGACGCCCGCCCGGAGCTGGAAATCTTCGTTGCCGCGCTGTCGCCGGCCATGCTCCGTCTGGCCGGCGAGATCGGGGACGGCGTGATGCTGTGGCTTTGCAACCCGAACTACATCCGCGACGTGGTGGTGCCAGCCGTGCGCGAGGGGCGCGAGCGGGTCGGGAAGCCGCTCGACGGCTTCGAGATCGTCGCGGCCGTTCCGGCCGCGCTGACCGACACGCCCGCCGACGCATACGGAGCGATGCGGGGTGAGCTGCTCACCTACTTCGGGCTGCCGTTCTATCGCACGATGATCGAGCGCTCGGGATACGGCGAGGACATCGCCGCATACGATGCCGCGCGGGGGCACCCGGGGGAGATGCGCGCTGCGATCTCCGACGAGTTCCTCGCGGCGCTAACCGCGGTGGGCGATCAGCCGGCGGTCCGAACCGGGGTCGAGCGCTACCGCGCCGCCGGAGTCACGCTCCCGTCGGTCGGACCGATCTCGAGGAGCGATTTCGAGGCGACCCTAAGGGCCGCGGCGCCGTGAGCCTGAGGCCTTAGCCCCGGGCGAGCGTCTCGGCGCGCGCCTCGATCGCCTGGACGAGAGCGTGCACAATCGAGCCGAGCTCCTCCTGGATCTCCTTCTCGACCAGGTTGCCCGCCTCGTCAAACTGCTCCTCGGCGCTGGGCACCGGGAGCTCACGATCGAGGACGCGCGCGCCGATCGCGCCCATCACCTTGCGCGTCTCCGCTTGCGCCCAGACCGCGCCAAACATGCTCGTCGAGGCGCCGATCACCGCCACCGGCTTGTTGCGCAGTGGGCTATCGATCAGCGGGCGTGAGAGCCAGTCGAGCGCATTCTTGAGTAAGCCCGGAATGGAGCTGTTGTACTCGGGCGTCGAGACCAGCACGCCGTCGGCCTCGGCGATCGCGTCCCATAGCCTGTCGACGGCCTCTGGGCGCTCGGCCACTCGGTCCTCGTTGAATGCCGGGATCTCCTCCAGGTGGTCGTAGAAGGTCACGGTCACCCCGGGCGGCAGCAAGTTCGCTGCCGCCCGCAGGAGCGCCGTGTTGTGCGACCCCTGGCGCAGAGATCCCGATATGGCCAGGATGTGCATGGTGTTGAGGAAGGTCGGTGGCGCCTTACGACACCTTGTGGAACTCGAGCTCGACGGTCAGGACGACCTCGTTGGAGAGCGACGGGCCGCCCTTCGGGAGCGGGGCGTTCCAGTTGATGCCGAACTCAGTGCGGTCGATCTTGCTCTCGAGGGTGAAACCGAGTCGCGTGTTGCCCCCCGCGTCCTCGACCGGGCCCTCGACTGTGCCGCTGGCATGCACCGGCCGGGTGTTGCCCTTAAGCTCGAGCTCGCCGTCGAGCTCGACGTGGTCGCCCTGGATGGTGATGTTTGTCGAGTGGAACTTGATCTCCGGGTACTGCTCGGCGTCGAAGAAGTCGGGCGACTGGAGGTGGGGGTAGAGGTTCGGGTCCTTGACACTGACCGACGCAACCTTGGCCGAGCCGGTGAGAACGCCGTCCTCGAGGCTCGCGTCGAGATCGCCGAACCTGCCCCGGAACTTGGCTACGACGTACTTGACGGAAAACTCAGCGGCGGAATGCACGGGCGCGAATCGCCACTGTCCGGCGAGGCGCTCGTTCACGGTGGTGGCTGACATTGGGGGAATCTCCTTCCGGCGTTTGTGCCCCGGGCTCGTGAACAGTCCGGGGCGATGCTGTTTGCGCCCTCAACTATAGCAAGTAAACCGGACCGCGGTCCGCTTCGGCGTTATCATCGAACCCGCCGTGTGCGAGCTACCCATCATCCAGCCTCACGCCCCCGAGCGAGCTGACGCCGTCCGAAACCGCGCGCGGATCCTCGCCGCCGCGGAACGCCTGTTTGCGGAGCGCGGCGCGTCCGCCACGACTATGGATGCGATCGCGACGGCGGCGGGGGTGGGGAAGGGGACGATCTTCCGCCGCTTCGGCGATCGCGCCTCGCTGGTGTTCGCGCTGCTAGATCGGACCGAGACCGCCTTTCAGGAGGCGATCCTGCGCGGTCCGCCGCCGCTCGGCCCGGGCGCGCCCGCGCCGGCTCGACTGACGGCATTCGGCGACGCCATGCTCGACCGGCTCGAGCGCGACGGCGACCTACTGCTCGAGACTGAGGCGACGGTCGGCCACTGGCAGCGCTCGCAGCCCTACGCCGCCCTGTGGCTGCACGTCCACGCGGTGCTGGAGGAGGCGGTCCCGGATGCCGATGTCGAGTATCTGACCGACGTCCTGCTCGCCGCGCTGTCGCCGGGGGCGTTTCACCACCAGCGTCACGTCCGCGGCCTACCGCTCGAGCGGCTGAAGGCCGGCTACGCCGATCTGGTGACTCGCCTGGTCACCACCAGACCGGGGGAGCACGACCAGGCGGTGGATGCTCCGAAGCCGCTGTGACTGACCGACCACGACCACCAGCTCAGCGCGCCGCCTGACACGGGCGTCCGCCCGGACGACGACGGTCTGCGTTTCGCCGGCGGCGAGCACTGCGATCTGAGTTTGCTGATCCGCGCGCAGGTCCGAGGTCGTGCGCCCGGTCCTGATCTTCACGTACGAGCCTCCCTCGAGACGCAGGCGAGGTCGGGCACGGCGCAATGAGACCCCGACCAGGACGGCTGCGTCCTCGGGGTTGTTGACGGTGACCGTCGCGCCGCGCGGCGCCAACTGTGGCTGCACGTTCAGCAGCAGGGCATCGCCGGATCGGTCGCCGGCGCGCAGCCCGGCCGGGATGAGCAGGATCGCCCCGACCAGGAGTAGCAGCGAAATCAGACTGAAGACGAACACGGCGATCGTCAGCTCCGAAGGCTCAGCTGCCGGCCTCGCTGATGCACGAGCGCCGCCACTTCCGCGCTCGGCCGGAACGGATTGCAGATCGCGACCCCGGTCCCGAGCGAGAGGGCCACCCAGAGCTCGTCGCCGACGAAGGCGAGCAGGACCGGCGCAGGAGGGATGCGGGATTCGTCGAGCTCAGCGAGCGTGGCGAGCCGTCGCCCATCGGCGGGCGTGGCCCAGCGAATGGTCACCGCGGGCGAGCGGCGGTAGCCGCTGACCGGGCTTCTCGGTCGGCGCCGGAAGTTCACCCCTCGAAGCTTGGGGTCCACCGGTCATAAAAGCAAATAGGGATCAGGCTGAGGGTGTATAACTTTCCGTTATGCTCGACGTGAGACGACTTCGGGTCCTGCGCGAGGTGGCGCGGTGTGGCTCGTTCTCCGGGGCGGCCGAGTCGCTCGGCTATACCCAGCCCGCCATCTCCCGGCACGTCGCGCTGCTCGAGCGGGAGACCGGAGCGACGCTGCTGAAGCGGCGCAACACTGGAGTTCGGCTCACCGAAGCCGGCGCGCTGCTGGTTCGACACGCCGACGCCATCCTGGCGCGTCTGCACGACGCCGAGCAGGATCTGGACGACCTGCTCGGCCTGCGGGCCGGGAAGCTGCGCATGTCGACGCTCAGCTCGACGGCGGCGACGATCGTTCCTCCCGCCATCCTCGAGTTCCGCGACCGCCTGCCCGAGGTCGAGCTGTCGGTGTCGATCCTGGAGCCACCCGGCGTGCTGCCGTTGCTGCAAAGCGGCGAGGTGGATCTGGCCCTCGGCAACGACGACAGCGTTCTCGAGGTGCCCGAGTTGGATGGCATCCTGTTGTTGGAGGAGCCAATGCTCGTGGCGCTCCCGCGTCGCCATCGCCTGGCCGGCCGCAGGCGCGTGCGGCTCGGCGAGCTCGCCGACGAGCGGTGGATGCTCGGGACCGCGCACGCGTGTCCGGACGCAACTCGGTTCATCCGGGCTTGTCACGCCGAGGGATTCGACCCGCAGATCGCGTTCCACAACGACGACTACGCGGCGATCCTGGGTTTCGTGGCCGCCGGGGTCGGCGTGGCGCCCGTCCCCGACATGGTGGCCCGGAACGCCTCGCAGGACGTCCGGATCTGCACCGTGCAGGGCGTCAAGCTGACACGACCGATCGTCGCGGTCATGCCCGCGGGCTACCAGTCGGGGGCGGCGCGGGCGATGGTGGAGGTGCTCAAACAGGTCAGCGCGCGGTGGCAAGCGGCGGGGCGCGCTCTGAAGCCGATGCCAGGCACCCAGGCCGCGTGAGGGACTCTTAACCGCGCGGGGGAGGTTGACTTCCGCTCGGGTGAGCTGAAAGGGTTGGTGGGGAAGCATCCTCGGTCGGGAGCGGCCGAGGGGAGTCCGGACCGGGCCGTGCCAGGGCCTCCGCAGCACGCATCGCAGCGTCGGCCTTCGTGCCGCGCTCCGCGCGCGTCGCGCGCGGGTCGACCAGCCCGTATCGGCCACGAATGGCCCCGGAGAACCGATGGAGGCCGACATGAGCACAACCGCAGTAGGCAGCGACAACGCGGGTGCGGCCGCGGTCGAGCGGAGAATCGACACCGATCTCGAGGTGATCGTCATCCCCGTCTCGGACGTCGACCGGGCAAAGAACTTCTACGGGCGTCTCGGGTGGAGGCTCGACGCCGACGTGGCCCATGATGGGTTCCGCCTGATCCAGTACACGCCCCCGGGCTCGGGGTGCTCGATCCAGTTCGGCACGAATCTGACCCCGGCCACGCCTGGCTCCGCTCAGGGGCTGTACCTGGCCGTCTCCGATGTCGAGACCGCGCGCACCGGTTTCGTGGCACGCGGGGTCGAGGTGAGTGAGGTGTTCCACGAGGGGGCCGCGGGTGCCCGGTTTCATGCCGTCGGCGCGAGCGACCGCGCCGCCGGTCCGGCGCCCGAGCACCGCAGCTACGGCTCGTTCGCCTCGTTCACCGATCCGGATGGCAACGGCTGGCTGCTTCAAGAGGTCACCACGCGGCTTCCGGGTCGGGTCGACCCCGAGACGTCCTACGCCTCCGACGCCGACCTAGCCGCCGCCTTGCGGCGCGCATCGGCTGCACACGGGGAGCACGAGAAGCGGATCGGCGCGGCGGACCCGAACTGGCCCGATTGGTACGCCCTGTACATGGTGCGCGAACGCGCCGGGGAGGAGCTCCCGCAATGAGCAACGACTACGACGTGATCGTGCTCGGCGGAGGCTCGCCGGGAGAGCACTGTGCCGGGGCCCTGGCCGACGGCGGATTGCGCGTCGCCGTGGTCGAGCGCGAGCTGGTGGGCGGCGAGTGCTCCTATTACGCGTGCATCCCGTCCAAGACGCTGCTCCGGCCCGGCGAGGCGGTCCACGGAGCGCGCGAGGCGGCCGCCACTGCCGACATCGACATCGACGCGGCGCTGGCGTGGCGCGACTTCATGGTCTCGGACTACTCCGACGCCGGACAGGTGAAGTGGTTGGCTGACAACCACATCGACCTGATCCGTGGGACCGGCCGGCTCGCCGGCCCGGGCGTCGTCGAGGTCGACGGCGTGCGCCACACGGCCGACCACGTCGTGCTCGCGAATGGCGCCGACGCGGTGATCCCGCCCGTGCCCGGCCTGCGCGACCTCGACGGCGTTTGGACCAGCCGCGAGGTGACATCGATGAAGGCGATTCCGCGGCGGCTGGTGATCCTCGGCGGTGGGCCGGTCGGGGCGGAGATGGCACAAGCCGTGCGCCGGTTCGGCGGGGAGGTGGTCGTCGTCGACATGGCCGATCACCTGCTCGGCCGGGAGCCGGCACCGCTGGGGGAGATGCTCGGCGAAATGCTGAGCGCCGAGGGCATCGAGCTCGTCCTGTCGGCGAACGCGTCCGGCGCGCGGCGCGACGGCGATGATTACGTGCTCGAGATCGACGACGGTCGCGAGCTGCGGGGTGATCGGCTGCTCGTCGCGACGGGCCGTCGCCCCCGCGTGCGAGACATCGGCCTGGAGACCGTCGGCGTCGAGCCCGACGCTCACGGCGTGCCGGTCGACGCGCACCTGCGCGCGGCGGAGCGCCTGTGGGCGATCGGCGACGTGAATGGCATCTGGCCGCTCACCCACGTCGGCAAGTACGAGGGCGAGGTGGTCGCCGCGAACATCCTGGGCCAGCCACGAAAGGCCAATTATGAGGCGGTTCCACGCGTCACCTACACCGACCCGCAGGCCGGGGCCGTCGGGGCCGGCGCAGGGCGCTTCAGCGTCATGGTTCCCCTGACGGGAATCGCCAAGATCGCGACATACACGCGCGCGTACGCTGACAGCAAGGGGTTCCTCACCCTGCTTTCGGATGGCGAGCGACTGACCGGCGCGTTGGCGCTCGGGCCCGAGGCGGGTGAGTGGCTCCAGCAGGCCACGCTGGCGATCCGGGCCCATGTACCGATCGATGTTCTGTCGGACACGATCCAGCCGTTCCCGACGTTTTCCGAGGTCTACGTCGAGGCGCTGAAGGAGCTCCGCGCGGCGATCGCGGTCGCCCACAGGCCCGTCAGCACCGGACCACCGATGGCGGCCGCCTGAAGCGGCACTACATCCGCGGACCGAGCGGCGGCTCGACGTCGTCGTAGATGCGGGCCGCAGCGAGCTTCCCACTCTCGCCTCGCACATATACGGCCATTGCCGCTTCGGGGGCCACCTCCGACACGCCCCAGCGCACGACGTTGTACTCCACGGCGCATGCCCGGCCGTCGTCGATGATCGAGCACTGTTCCATCGGGATGCCGCCGCCGTTCGAGAATATGTACGTGTAGAAGCCGCGCAGAGCGTCGTGGCCGCGGTGGACATACTGGGAGCCCGCGGGCTCGCGGACGTAGCCATCCGGTTCGAACGCGGCGACGATCGCATCGACATCTCCGGCCGACAGCGCGCGTTGGTACTCCGCGATCACGTCGGCCTCGTGCACCACCGGGTCGGGCTGGAGCAGGGGCGGCCGGTTCAAGTGGCGTCCGGTGAACGGCCAGCTGCTGAAGTACAGTCGCAGCTCGTCGATCCGTCCGTCCGGCTCCCTGTCAGCGGCGATCGCGACCGGAACGTCGACGCGTCCGGTCGGAGCGTCGAGGTGCAGAACGACCTCCTCGAAGCCGTGCCCCGGCTCGGCGAGATGGTCGACGTCCTCGACCTCGATGTTGCGCTCGGCGAGCCACGCGTTCATCTCGGTGACGTAGGCCAGGAAAGCTCGCGCGCCGCGGATGCGTCCGCGCACGGGATGGAACAGCAGGGGCTCGCCCGCGAACGATTCGACCAGGGCGTCGAACTGTCCGGAGACCACGCCGTCGTAGTACGGCACGGTCGACAGCTTGCGATGCCGCTTCTCCTCGATCTCCTCGAGCGCCGGGACTGTGAAGAACTCGGGGAGCCACGGCACCGGCCAAGCCTCTCATATCGGGAAGGTCCGGGCGCCCGGAACCCGCCTGCGGGGTAGCGGCCGCGGCACCCGGTCGCGTATGTTGGGGCCAACCGTGTCCGTCTCCGAGCCGCAGGCGATCCTGAGCCACCCGACCGAGTCGGCCATATTCCTTGTCCTGACCGTGCCGCCGGGATCCGAGGCGGGCGTGGCCGACCTGCTGGCCGACGTTGCGGGGCTGAAGCGCTCGGTGGGCTTCCGGCTCCCCGAGGCAGAGCTCACGGTCGTCGTCGGGATCGGCGCGTCGCTATGGGATCGTCTCGGCGCAGCTCCCCGACCCGCGGGGCTTCACCCTTTCCGCGAGCTCGCCGGCTCGCGCCACACGGCAGTGGCCACGCCCGGCGATCTGCTGTTCCACATCCGGGCCCACCGCTTCGACATGTGCTTCGAGCTCGCCCAGCGGCTGACCGACCGCCTGCGCGGCGTGGCCGAGGTCGTGGATGAGGTGCACGGTTTCCGTTCCTTCGACGAGCGCGACGTGCTCGGGTTCGTCGACGGCACCGAGAATCCCGAAGGCGTCGCCGCCGGAGAGGCCGTACTGATCGGCGACGAGGATCCCCCGTTTGCGGGCGGGAGCTACGTGATCGTCCAGAAGTACGTGCATGACCTGGTTGCGTGGGATTCTCTATCCACCGAAGAGCAGGAGCGCGTGATCGGCCGCACCAAGCTCAACGACATCGAATTCCCCGACGAGGACAAGGCCCCGAACTCGCACCTGGCGCTCAACGTGATCACCGGACCCGACGGCGAGGAGCAGCAGATCATGCGCTTCAACATGCCGTTCGGGCAGGTCGGCAAGGCCGAGTTCGGGACCTACTACATCGCCTACGCGCGCACCTCCGCGCTGATCGAGCTCATGCTGACCAACATGTTCATCGGCGATCCGCCGGGGAACACGGACCGCATCCTCGAGTTCTCCACCGCGGTCACCGGCGGACTGTTCTTCGTGCCGCCGGCCGAGCGACTGGAAGATCTGGCCGCGGATGCGCCAGAGGCGACAAACGCCCCGGCCGTCCCGAGTGAGCCCGCGGCTGCGCAGGTTGACGGATCGCTGCGGATCGGCAGCCTGCGCGACCCGCCGAAGTAAGCCTAAGCGCTACGCCGTCGGGTCCTCTCCCGGTGCGGAACCCAGCTCGTCTCCCTGGGTCGGGTCCTCGTATGCCTGCTCGCCGACCTCCTCGCCCTGAGTCGCGTCTTCGTACGGCTGCTCGCCGACTTCCGCGCCCTGAGTTGAATCGACGGTGGAATCGATCCCTCCTGCCGTGGGGTCCTCGCCTGGGCTGGATCCGACGCTGGCACCCTGGGTGGGGTCCTCGCTGTATGACATCAAGCACTCCTCTCGGCCGGTCGCGTGTGGGGAGACGGAGACTACCGCCGCGTCGCGCCGATCTCTAATCCCCGCGCCGCCTGGTCCTCCGACGAAATTCCGACTCGTCTCTCACACAACTCTCAAGAACGGGCCCGATTCTCCCCGCGTGGATTTAGAAACCGGCTCGAATCGAGGTCCACGGCGGCCGTGGCACCTGTGCCTGTTGGCGGCGGTCGCGGTCGTGGTGATCGTGCTGGCGATCGGAGAGGTCGGACCCAGGACCAGCTCGGCCCGAGCCTCGACCGAGACGGTCACGGCCGAGAAGGGCATCGTGCAATCGACAGTGACGGGCAGCGGTAACGTCGAGCCGGCCACCGACGATGACGTCAACTTCCAGACCAGCGGGACGCTCTCGCACGTGTATGTCACACAGGGACAGCACGTACAGAAGGGCCAACTGATCGCGACGCTCGACTCGACCGCGGCGCATCTGACTCTGGATGAGGCTGAATCGAACCTGACGGCGGCCGAGGACGACCTGTCGAGCACGACCTCTTCGGCGGCGAGCACCGCCTCGGCGCAGGCGTCCGTAGACAGCGCAGAGGCGAGCGTCCAGAGCGCGCAGACGGGGCTTGACGAGACCAAGCTGTACGCGCCGGTCAGCGGCACCGTCGTGTCACTGTCGAACCTCACGCCGGGGGCTCAGGTCAGCTCCGGATCGAGTTCTTCGGGCTCGAGCGACTCGAGCAGTGGCTCGTCGTCGAGCGACTCCTCATCGAGCTCTGGGAGCACGACGGCGGGGAGCCTCGGGGGTTCGAGCTCGTCGAGCAGCTCGGATTCGTCGGATGGCTCCAGCTCGTCATTCGCAGAGATCGTGAACACGAGCAAAATGGCGATGACGGTCGCTTTCAGCGAGTCGGACATCGGCAAGCTGAAGGTCGGCCAGGCCGCGACCGTCACGATGGATGCGCTCACCGACGTCGAGTTGGCCGCGCACGTGAGCGCGATCTCGGATGTCGGAAGCACGAGCAGCGGCGTCGTCTCCTACGACGCCACCCTGACACTCGATCAAAGCGACGCTCAGGTCAAGCCTGGCATGAGCGCTTCGGCGTCGGTGATTGTCGGCCAGGCCGAGGGCGTCACCGTGCCTAATGGCGCGGTGAGCGGCAGCGGCTCGCTCGGGACCGTCGAGCTGTTCCGCGACGGCAAGACCGTGCGGGAGCAGGTCGTCGTCGGCCTGCGTGGCGACAGCCGCACCCAGATCATCAGCGGGCTTTCGGCGGGTGATCAGCTCGAGGTGACGACCACGCTGCCGTCGCTCAGCTCATCGAGCTCGTCAAGCTCCTCGAGCGGCACGCTCGGCGGGAGCGGTGGTGTCGGGGGCAGCGCGCTGGGAGGCGGTGGCTTCCCGGCTGGTGGCGCTGCGGCAGGTCGGTAGCGATGGGTACGACTCAGCGTTGCGCCGTCCGCGAACACTCCGCAGCGGAGCGCGGCGCGGGATGACGGAGACGATCAGGGTCGCACTCACTGGGCTGAGCGCGAACAAGCTGCGCACCGGGCTGACGATCTTGGGGCTGATGATCGGCGTTGCGTCGGTGATCGTGCTGATCTCCGTCGGGACCGGCTCATCGGCGGCGGTCGAGAGCCAGATCGATCAGCTCGGTTCGAACGTGCTGACGGTGACGTCGAGCTCCGGCCTGGGGGGCTTGTTCGGTGGTTCCCAGACGAGCAGCAGTGAGTTGTCGGCGGCCGACGTGCAGGCGCTCGAGAACACGTTCCAGGCCCCCGACGTCAAGACCGTCTCACCGGTGGTCAACGCCGACGATGTGACACTGACCGACGGTGACACCACCTACGAACCATCGTCGTTCGTCGGCACGACTACGAGCTATCAGTCGGCGCGCGACTACACGCTGGCGGAAGGCAGCTGGTTCACAAGCGCGGAAGTTCAAGATCACAGCCGGGTGCTGGTGGTCGGGCCGACCGTCGTCTCCGAGCTGTTCAGCGGCCAGGACCCGGTCGGTGACACGATCGAGGTCAACGGCACCAACTACGAGATCATCGGCGTCACGGCGCCGAAGGGATCGAACGGTACCTCGAACGAGGACGACGTGGCGATCGCACCCTACACGGCGGTGGAGGACACGCTGACGGGATACGGCGGCTTCAGCGAGATCCTCGTGCAGGCGAACTCGCGCGACGCGCTGAATGCCGCCCAGACCGAAGTCACCGACATCCTCAATCAGCTCGACCCGGTGACCGCAGGGTCAGATCAGACGAGCAACTTCGACATCGTCAATCAAAGCTCGATCCTGCAAACCTCGGAATCCAGCAGCAAGGTGTTCACCACCTTGCTCGGAGAGGTGGCGGCGATCTCGCTGCTGGTCGGCGGGATCGGAGTGATGAACATCATGCTCGTGTCGGTCACTGAGCGCACGCGCGAGATCGGCATCCGAAAAGCGGTCGGAGCCAGGCGCGTGGACATCATGGCGCAGTTCCTGGTCGAGGCCGTGCTCGTGTCGGTCCTGGGGGGAATCGCCGGCGTGGTTGCCGGGGTGATCGGCAGTCACTTCAAGATCGCCGGCGTCACGCCGGTGATCGCGCCGTACTCGATCGCGGTTGCCTTCGGAGCCGCGGTCTTGGTCGGCCTGTTCTTCGGCACCTACCCCGCGAGCCGGGCCGCCTCTCTGCGGCCAATCGAGGCGCTGCGGTTCGAGTGACCGTAATCCGCCAAAGCGAACGACCCAGAGGAGCTCAGATGAGCGCAATCGAATACGAAGAAGACCAAGAGGCAGGGTGGGGAGAGCAACAGCCGCCCGCGCTCCCCGGCCGCCGGCAACGGCGCCGCTGGGGACGTCCCGGCGCGGTGCTGATTGCGGTTCTCACCGTCGCTGCCGGCTTCTACGCCGGCGTCCGTGTCGAGAAAGGTCAGCTCTCGAGCTCCACATCGGCTTCCGGAATACCGGCCACCGCTCGAACGGGCGCGTCCGGCTCGGGGTCCAGCGGGAGAAGCGGCTTCTCCGGCCTGCGCGGAGCGGGCTCCGGCACCGCGTCGATCGGGACGATCTCGAGCGTCGACGGCAACACGATCTACATCACCGAGACCTCGGGCAACACCGTCAAGGTCACGCTTTCCTCCGCGACCAAGCTCACCAAGAGCCTGGGCGTGTCCAAGAGCTCCTTGCACCCCGGCGACTCGGTCGTCGTTCAAGGCGCGACTAGTTCGACCGGCACGATCTCTGCCACCTCGGTAAGTGATTCCGGGGCAAGCAACACGTCGACGACGGGCAGCGGCAGCTCGACTGCCGGCACTCGGAGCTCGGGAAGCGCCGGATCGGCCGTCAGCTCGCTGTTCGGCAGCAGCCAGTGAACATCAAGTAAGTCTCCGGTGCTAGGGGCGGCTGGCCCAGACCAGGCCTGTGCCCGTCCGGGGCTCGACGCGATCGGCATGCACCGTGTAGCCAGCGCGCCCCAGCAGATTTAGTGCAGCAGCGTGGGGGTCGGCTAGTGGCGAGAACCGCCAGTGCCACTCCATGACGATTACCCGTGCTCGGAGATCGGCCATGCGTCGATCGCAGAGAATGGACCATTCGCCGCCCTCGATGTCCATTTTCAGAAGGTCGGCGTTGGAATCGAGGGTGAACAGATCGACCATCATCACGTCGATCCCCGCCTCGCCGTGGTCGGCTCGCCGCGATAGCGAGAAGTGCCCGGGGATCAAGGTCATATGCCCGGAAGAGTTCGACACGGCCACTTGGTGCGCCGTCCACCGATGGTTGGCGTGATTGAGTGCGATCGCTTCGTTCAGCATCGCGGCGTTCGTGGGATCCGGTTCAAACGATCGCATCGTGTCGACGTTCCAGCGGCCGAGGGCGAACACTCCAAAGGTCCCGATGTTGGCGCCGATATCGACGATGCGCAGAGGCCCGCCAAGGTGAGAGGCAACGACCGGCGGTGGCTCGTAGGCGTGCGGGGGGACGAGGACCTCGTCGACAACCTCGAGGTCGCGCGTCTGGTGGCGCAGCACGATGACGGCGCCCGACGGCAACGAGTAGCGGCCGGTGCCACCTCGCGCTTCGCGCAGTAAGAACAGCGGCGCCGGGCGCAACACGGCGGCGAGATGCTTGAGTTGGGCTGCCCGCCAGCGCAGCTGACGCGCTTTCCGGAGAACGGGGAAACGCCGCGCGGCGAGCAGTCGCAGCCGATTGAGCCCGTTCACGCTCCGCGACGATACCGCTCCCCAGATTTGTGGACCGCCAGGCTTCCTCGGGAACCGAAAGTGATCGCATCAGAGGCCGATGAACTCGTCGCCCGCCGTCCGCTCGTCCATACGGCCGGTATGACTGCGCCCGTCGTTCAATCAAAAGGAGGTTCCCGTGACTCCGCCTACCGTCGTACTCGTGCATGGCTTTTGGGGTGACGCCGGCCACTGGAGCAAGGTGATTGTCGAGCTCAACCGCCGCGGCTATGGATCGCTGCATGCGGTGGAGAACGCACTCACCTCGCTGGCTGACGATGCCCACCGCACCCAGCAGATGATCAAGCAGGTCGATGGGCCGGTGCTGTTGGTCGGCCATTCCTACGGCGGCGCCGTGATCACCGAGGCCGGCGATCTGCCCAACGTCGTGGGCCTGGTTTACATAGCCGCGTTCGCGCCCGATGCCGGAGAGGGTATCGGCACGATCACCGAGCTGATGCCGCCGGCAGCCGTGGCCAACATCGCGCCCGACTCGGACGGGTATGTGTGGATCGCTCAGGATAAGTTCCACGAGAGCTTCTGCCAGGACCTATCCGCCGAGGAAGCACTGGTGATGGCGGTCACGCAAAAAGCTCCCGTCGGCTCGACCTTCTCCGACACGGTCACCTCACCGGCATGGAAGAAGAAGCCGACCTGGTATCAGGTCTCCACCGAGGACCGGATGATCCGTCCCGACAACGAGCGCCGCATGGCGCAGCGCATGAGCCCACAGAGGACGATTGAGCTCGCCGCCAGCCATGCCTCGCTTGCGTCCCAGCCCGTCGCCGTCGCCGATCTGATCGACGAGGCGGCCACCAGCGTGACGCAACCCTCGCTGGCGCGAGAAGCAGCCCCGGCGGCATAGGCCCTGGCGAGCAAAGTCTCGCCGCGGGGCTTGGTTCCTCATTCACTATCAAGAAGGAGTGCAGGTGTTGCATGGCAGATTGAACAGAGCCAGGGCGTCTATGTTGGCCGCCGCGATGATCGTGCTCGCCGTCGCGGCGGGCTCGGTCGCTGTATTCAGCGCCGGCGCCTCTGCGCGCCCGGCAACGGCGGCGCAGGCTAAGCCGACGATCGTCCTCGTACACGGAGCGTGGGCCAATACCGCTAGCTGGAGCGGTGTTATCTCTCGGCTCGAGTCCGAGGGCTACACGGTGTATGCGCCACCGAACCCCCTGCGCAGCCTCAAGGGTGACGCCGCGACCATCGCCGATTTCCTACGCACGATCAACGGGCCGATCGTCCTGGTCGGTCACTCCTACGGAGGTGCGGTGATCACCAATGCCGCCAACGGCATCCCCAACGTCAAGGCCCTGGTCTACGTCGACGCGTTTGCGCCGGCTCAGGGGGAGAGCGCCTTCCAGCTCACGGCCAAGTTTCCCGGCTCGGTGCTGAACTCCGCTTCGCCCGCGCAGGTCTTCAGGTCCGTTTCCTACCCAGGGGAGCCGAAGGGCGACCCGCTGCTCTACGTCAACCCGTCGTTCTTCCTGAACGGCTTTGCCGACGGCCTGTCGGCCAAGGCAGGAGCGGTGGCGCTGGCAACGCAGTCTCCAGTCACGCTGGGAGCCGTGACGGACGCCTCCGGGCCGCCGGCCTGGAAGCACATTCCGAGCTGGTACGTCGTTGGCACGATCGATCGGGTGATCCCGGAAGCGGCTCTGATGTTCATGGCCGAGCGCGCCCATTCGCATATCACCAAGGTCCGAGCCGGGCATCTTTCGATGCTCTCTCAACCTGGCGTCGTCGCGAAGGTCATCACCGAAGCTGCTCAGTCCGTCCATTGAGTGCTGGTGTCCGGCAGAATCAGGAGGTTCTGCCGGACACGGCGCCCCAAGTCAAACTCGCAAGCCGGCGGCGCACGCGCCCGGCTGGAAAGTGAAGGCAATGAGCGATCCGACCACACACGTTCTCGAATCGAGCGACCGTACGATCAGCCCGGGGACGATCGACCCAGGGCGTCCGGCCGCGCTGACGATCGAGTCGGGGGATATCGTCTCCTGCCCGAACACGTGGACGCAGTGGGGCAATCAGGCGCGGTTCGGGATGTCGTTCGCCGACCGCGAGCCGTTGCGCAAGCAGTTTCCCAACGGCCCTTACTCCAACCTGGGGCCGGTTGTCGTCAACGGTGCCGAGCCCGGTGACGTTGTCGAGTGCCGGATGCTGCGCGCCCGACCGATCGACTGGGGGTGGAACTCGTTCCCGCTCGGGGTGGGCGCGCTGCCTTCTGACTTCGAGGAGCCGTACGTTCACTATTTCCGCTTCAGCGAGGACCGGACGTCAGCCGAGTTCGTCGATGGAATGCGGATCCCGCTGCGGCCGTCGATGGGCGTGTACGCGGTGGAGCCGGAGGGCGAGGAGCCGGTCAGCGCGATCCTCGCCGGACCCTACGGCGGCAACCTCGACTTGTGGGAGCTGATCGAGGGGACCTCGCTGTTCTTGCCGGTGTTCAAGCCGGGAGCACGAATATGGACAGGGGACGCGAACGCGACCCAGTCCGACGGGGTCGTGGACCAGACCGGGATCGAATCGGCGATGGAGGAGTTGCGCGTCCAGTACATCGTCCACAAGGGCGTGACCGTGGCCGGACCGACGATCGAAACCCCTGAGCACTGGATCGTGATGGCGTTCGCCGACTCGCTCGACGTGGCGCTGCCGAACTGCGTCCGGACCGCGATCGGGTTTCTGAGCGACCACGGCGGGATCGATCGCCGCGATGCCTACGCCCTGTGCAGCATGGCGATCTCCTTCCGGGTTACCCAATGGGCAGACCAGACCGGTTCGGTCTACTCCTCGACCCCCCCGCGCACTATCCACGCGGTGATTCCCAAGTCGGTCCTCGGGGAACAGGTCGCCGGCCGGATCGCCGCATCGCTGAGGCCAGCCCCATGAACCTGACCGCCGAGGACCGGCTCGAGATCCTCGAGCTCGTCACAATCGCGGACAACTGCGCGACCTCCCGCGACGTCGACGCCTACGTCGGCCTGTTCACCGAGGACGGGACGATGAGCGGGGCGATGGGGGAGGCCATCGGTCGCGACGCCCTCCGGCGAACCGTCTCGAACGTGTGGGCGGGCGAGCCGGCCGGAACGCTGCACCTGACCCTGAACGCGACGATCGTCGACTCCGACGAGGAGGCAAGGGTCACGAGCGTGATGCTGATGGTGACTGATGATCAGCCGCCGCGGCTACTGGGCTGGGCGAGCGTCCGACAGGTCGTGCGTCGGACGGCCGAGGGCTGGAGGATTGCCTCGCGAGCGATCCAAACTCCCGGAGCGATCGCCGCACCCCAACGTTCGGGAGACGAACGCGGTTGACCGCAGCGGCCGGCGAGCTCCCAGCGTTGGTAACCGGTGCGACCGGCCCGCACGGTCGCGCGGTCACGCTCGCGCTGCTCTCGGCGGGGCGCCCAGTCCGCGCTTTCACCCGCGACCCAACGAGCGCGCGAGCGGGCGAGTTGGCGGTGCTCGGCGCGGAACTCGCCAAAGGCGACCTGCTCGACGCCGCGTCGCTGACAGAAGCGATGCGGGGCACGAGTGCCGTCTACGCCGTCACCACTCCGTTCGGCGGCGGCGCGCGGGCCGAGCTCGCGCAGGGCGAGCAGATTCTTGCCGCCGCGGCCCGGGCGCAGGTCCCCTGGCTTGTGCTCGCGTCAGTGGCCAGCGCCGATCGGTCGAGTGGCGTGCCGCACTTCGAAAGCAAGTGGCAGATCGAGCAGCGGCTTGCGTCCGCTGAGCTCCCGCACACCGTGGTCGCGCCAACCTACTTCTACGAAAACCTCGGGGACCCCCGGGAGAAGATCGCCGACGGCGAGGTGGCACTGCCGCTGCCACCCGACCAGCCGTTGCAGCAAATCGCGCTCGCCGACCTCGGCGCCGCCGTCGCCTCGCTGCTCACCCGCCAGCGCGAGTTCATCGGGCAACGAATCGAGCTCGCCGGTGACCAACCAACGCCCCAGCAAATGGCAGACGCGCTCTCAGCGGCAGCGGCCAGGCCCGTCCGGTATCGCCAACTGTCCCTCGACACGATCGCGACGCGTAACCCCGACCTCGCGGCCATGTATCGGTTCCTCACCGACACCGGCTACCAAGTCGACGTCCCCGCTGTCCAAGCCCAATTCCCCGACGTGACCTGGACGACATTCACTCAATGGGTCGACAGTGCGACAATCCGCTAGATGGGCGCCACGAACGACAACCAGGCGATCAACGAGCTGCTCGCGGATATCGCGCAGCAAGGAGACACGCTCGGCGAGCCGGGTGCGGTAGTCACACTCGAGTACTTTGGCGACCTCGAGTGCCCGTTCTGCCGAGATTTCTCGCTCGAGGTTCTGCCCTCGATCATCCGACGCTGGGTGCGGAGCGGCAAGTTGCGAATCGAGTATCGCGCGTTGCAGACCGCGACACGCGACCCGGAAGTGTTCGTGGCGCAGCAGGTCGCGGCACTGGCGGCAGGCAAGCAGGACAAGGCGTGGCATTTCGTCGAGACGTTCTACGCCGAACAGGGCGAGGAGGGCTCAGGCTATGTCACCGAGTCGTACCTGGCGGGAATCGCGAGTCAGATTCGGCGGCTAGACCTCGGTCGGTGGGCAACCGACCGTAAGGACCCGGAACTGGCCAAGAAGATCGCCAACGACGAGGCGGCGGCCAGCAACGCCGGTCTTACCGGCACCCCGTCGTTTCTGCTCGGCGCGAGTGGGGGTGCGATGCGCACGTTCTCCCCAACCGATGCGACGTCGTTCGACGCGGCGATCGAAGGGCTCGCGGGGGCGTCTCGCGCGCCGCGTAGCTAGTTTCGCGCTCGCCGCGGGTGATGGGCGCCGCCCCCGGCGATCACGACACCTGGGAAACCAGCACAGCCGGATCCCCGTCAAACCAAACGAGGTCGATGTTCAGCCGAGCGATCCGCCAGTCGGGTCCGTCGCGGCGCAGCGCGGCGTCGTAGCGGTTCATCATCAGCGCGTGCCTGAGGTTCGCCGGGTCCGGGCCCCCGCCGGGCAGGAAGTGCTGGGCCTGGGCGTAGCAACGCACCTCGGCGCGGTCGCCGTCGACCCGCACGCGCAGATTGGAGAGGGAGTGACTGGTATCCAGCGGCCCGACGGCTCCCAACAAGGTGCTCATGACGACCTCGCGGGATTCCAGGACGGGAAACTCCATACCGAGCTTGGTCACCGCCGAGGTCA
>Ga0335072_10002694_pt1 | contig 27307 bp, 25 predicted proteins | sample Lox_Sample_21_FD_206725 | JGI IMG/M metagenome (GOLD analysis project Ga0335072, IMG submission 206725) | Soil microbial communities from Loxahatchee National Wildlife Refuge, Florida, United States - Lox_Sample_2.1 | ecosystem: Environmental > Terrestrial > Soil > Wetlands | place: USA...
ACACCACCAGCCACAGGCCGCCGGGCAGCATGAGGTAATACGGGGTAAGCCTGGACTTGAGCGAACCCATGGTCACCCCTCCACGATCGCGTTGAAGATGTTCTTGAATGTCTGCGCGGTCTGCGGGCTGGCCGGCGTGACATAGTTGCGCAAGCGCGCCAGTTCCGCGGCCGGCGGGAACACCAGCGGACTGCTCACGAGGGCCTGCAGCGTCGCCTGGGTCTGTCCGTTGGCTCCCCGCTTGAGCCGGGCGTCCTGCTCGATGAGCCCCTGCGTGGTCGAGCACGCGTTGATGTACTGGATGTTCTCGGTGAGCATGGCGGCTATCGCCGGGTGGTAGAACCAGTCCATCATCTTCATGGCCGATACGGGGTTCTGGGCGTACTTCGGGATCATCATGTTGTCGGTCCAGATAGTGCCGCCCTCCTGGGGCACCGCGAACTGCAGGTCGTTGTTCCCGGCCGACAGGTTCTGCTGGAAGATGTCGCCGGACCAGGCCATGGATATCCACGTGTCGCCCTGGCTGAGCGCGTTGATGTATGACTGGTCGTAGTACGCCCGGGGGATGCCCGCGTTGCGCTGCTGTACCAGGACGTTCGCGGCCTTGTTCCAGTCGCTCAGCGTGGACTTGTCCGGGTCAACGCCGATCTTGAACAGGCCGAAGTTAGCGATCTCCTGCGGGTCCTGCATCATGCCGATCTTGCCCGCGTACTTCGGGTCCCACAGCACGTCGATGCTCGTGATCGGCTCGGTGACGTACTTGGTGTTCCAGGCGATGCCGGTCATGCCGGATGCCCAGGGGACGCTGTAGATGTTCCCCGGGTCGAACGTCTCCTGAGTGAACTTCGGGATCGCGTACTCGCGGAAGTTCGGCAGGAGGCTGTGGTCCAGCGGGATCACCTCGCCCAGTTCGACGAGGTCGTTGAACTCGAAGCCGTCGGTGATCACCATGAGGTCGGCACCGCTGTACTGGCCGGCCCGGATGAGCGGGTCGATCTTGGCGAAGTAGGAGTTGTCGTCCTCGATGACCTCCTGGTAGTTCACCTGGATGCCGGTGGCCTTGGTGAACAGCTTGAGGCTGTCATGGTTCGGGTCGATGTAGTCGGCCCAGTTGGCGAAGTTAAGCCTGCGCGTCGCCTTCTGCTTGGGCCAGTACGCCGCTGCTTCTTGCTCCGCCTGGGCGGTGGTGACGATCTTGGCCAGGCCAGGGATGCCGCAGCCCGCCAGGGCCAGGCTGGCGGCGGTGGCGCCGCCGAGCTTGAACAGGCCGCGCCTGCTCAGTGCTGGCCTGGTCAGTGCCGGCCGGGTCATCTGGCCTCGATGGCGTAGGAGTCCTGTATCGCGTAGGAGTACCGCGGCTCCCAGCACAGCCAGACCTCCTGGCCCCGGGCCACGAGGTCATCGGAGGAGTCGGCGTTTTGCACGAAGACCGTCACCTCGTCGCCGGTTGAGGTGAGGACGTTGTAGTTCGTTGACGTGCCGAGGTAGACAACCTCGGTGATGGTGCCGCGGAGCCTGCATTGGCCCGGCCCCGGCTGCGCGCTCAGGTTTATCTTCTCTGGCCGCACGGTGAGCTCCAGGTGATCACCTGACGTGACCTTCATGCCGTCGCGCAGCCCCACCTCGACATGCTGGCCGTCGCCGTCGACCAGGACAGCGGCCTGGCCAGCGATCGACTGCACGGTGCCCGACAGCAGGTTGGAGGTACCGATGAAGCCCGCGACGAACCGGGACGCGGGGTGCTCGTAGATCTCCCGGGGCGGGGCCAGCTGCTCGACCAGGCCCTCGTTCATCACCGCGATCCGGTCGGACATGGTCAGCGCCTCGCCCTGGTCGTGGGTGACGTAGACGAAGGTGATGCCGACCTCGCGCTGGATGCGCTTCAGCTCGACCTGCATGGCCTGCCTGAGCTTGAGGTCCAGGGCGCCGAGCGGCTCGTCGAGCAGCAGGGCGCGGGGCCGGTTGACCAGCGCGCGGGCCAGCGCGACCCGCTGCTGCTGGCCGCCGGACAGCTCCCTGGGCCGCCGCTTCTCCCGGCCGGCCAGGCCCACGGTTTCCAGGATCTCGCCGACCCGCTTGGTGATCTCGGCCTTGTCGACGCCCTTGCGGCGCAGCCCGAAGGCCACGTTCTCGAAGACGCTCATATGGGGGAACAGCGCGTACGACTGGAACACCATGTTGACGTCGCGCTTGTTCGCCGGGGTGCCGAGGACGCTCTTGCCGTAGAGCTTCACCTCGCCACTGGTCGGCTCCTCGAACCCCGCGATCATCCGCATCGTCGTGGTCTTGCCGCACCCGGACGGCCCGAGGAGCGAGAAGAACTCGCCAACCTGGATCTCGAGGTCCACCCCGGCGACCGCGTACACGATGTCACCGTGTGAGCTGAACTGCTTCTCGATCCCGATCAGCTCGATAGCAGGGAGCAACGCCGTACCCGACCACCTTGCGTAGCTGTCCGGCTCCCGCGTTTGCGTCATCTATCAGCCTCCTGCGACCCGGCCCGGGCCGGCGTTGCCTACCGTTTCCGCGTCATTAGGCCCGCGTGATGGGCGAATATACCAGTGCTATGGGTGCATATCTACTGATTCAGTTGTCTCATGTGCTTCTCCTAACGGATTCCAAACAGGCCTCGGCGACCCCGCCTTCACCCGGGCCGCAGCGCTCGGTCGAGGTCCCGGGAAATGATTTCAACTACATTCAGTGATGAGACGCCGTCCCATGATGGGCGTCCAGGCCGGCGGAGCCGGCAACCGACGGACCCGATGTCACGCGAAATAATCACGCTGAGTAGCATCTGGCGCCTGCCAGCTTCCCCCGAGGGAAAACTCAGTCCGGCCGCAGCCGGCGCCAGGTACATTGAGGACAGCCAGCGCTGCCCCGCCGCCGACAAGCCCGCAGCGCTCCGGGGAGGGAAAGGAGCTGATAGCTCACGTCCCCGCGTGCCTCAGACGCCGGCAAGGACGGCGCTAGCAAGGACGGCGCCGCTTCCGCGGACGGCCGGGTGGCCGTGCCGCCCGAGTGCCTCGAACTGCCTCGGCCTGCGCTGCTGCTGCGGACCATCGGCTGGAACCTGGCCGAGTCCTTCGGACTGCCGACCGGTAGCTATGTGCTTGCCGCGTGGCTCGGCGGCCGCGATGCCGGCTTGTGGGCCATGCTCGCCGCTATCTGGTTCACCGCTGCCGTCCGCAAGGTCGTGACCAAGTCCGTTCCCGGCCTCGTCACGATCTCGCTGATCGTGCTGACCGTCCAGACCCTGGCCGCGATCGTCACGGGAAGCCTGTGGATCTTCCTCCTGCACTTTCCGCTGGCGAACCTGGGCCTGTGCCTGCTGTTCGCCAGGACGGCCCGGGGCCACAGCCCGATCGCCGCCCGGCTGGCCGCCGAGGTGATAGGGCTGCGCTGCCCGGCCTGCCACCAGCACGGCATGAACCGCTTCTTCCGCGGGGTGACCGTCCTGTGGGCCGGCGTGTTCCTCCTGCTCGCCGCCGGCCTTGGCGCCCTGCTGGCGACCGTCCCGGTCGCCGTCTACGTTCCGGTCTGGGCCATCACGACCATCGTGCTCATCGCCTGCGGAATCGGCGTCTCTGTCTGGTGGCTGCGTGCAGTGGTCCGCCGGCTGGGGATCGGCGTGCGGTTCGCGTCCCCCGCCCTCGCCGCCTAGCGCTTGCTGTCGCGGGCGGCCAGCCCGCCCGCCGCGGGGACGTGCCCGTCGACCTTGTTCCGGAGGCCGGGGTGCTCTTCGCTGGTGATCAGGCGGCTGTGGCTGAGCGCCGCCACGCCCGCCACCAGAACGGCCAGCCCGGCCGCCTCCCCGGCCAGGGCGGCGGGCCCGGTCCGCATCGACTCGCCGAACAGGAACAGGCCGAGCAAGGCGGCCGTGACCGGGTCGCCAATCGTGAACCCGGGCTGCGACGCGGCCAGCGGCCCGGCGGCGAGCGCATGCGAGACCAGCAGCATCGCGGCCGTCCCCGTCACCAGCAGGACGTACACCGCCCAGTTGCCGAACACCGCGCCCGGGCCCTGGCTGATGTGAGAGCTGAGCTCCTTGATGACGGCGGCCACGAATCCCCAGGCCACGCCGGTGGCCACCCCGAGGATCGCCGCCCGCTTGACCGCCCGGCGGGCCAGCGACGGCGGGTCGGACGACGAGCCCGGTCCGCTACGGGCCAGGCGCGTCGCCGCGGCAACCGCCAGGAGCACGCAAGCACCGATCACCAGCCCCGCCAGCCACCACAGCGAAGCCGGGGCGTGCGGCCGGCCGCCAGACGGCGCGGCCGCCCGCAGGAAGACGCTCAGCCCGGCCGACATGCCCACGGCCGCGAGCCAGTCCCGCGCGCTGACGCGCCGGGCATGCCGGAAGGCGGACAGCACCGCCAGGTAGGCGAAGACGAACACCAGCTCCACGGCCAGGATGGGCTGGACCAGCGCGAGCGGCCCGAAATGCAGCGCGACCAGCTGAAGGGCGAACCCGGCGAGCATGCTGGCGAAGCCCAGCAGCCACACCGGCCGGCGGGCCAGCCGGAAGACGAGCCAGGGATCGAAGCCGGTGACCGTGACACTGCGCGCGCCCAGGCGCTGGCATACCGACGAGGTGGCGGTGCAGAAGCTGGCGGCGACGGAGAGCACGACCGCGAGTTCCACGTAACGATCATGTCATATGCCGCCGAACGCCCGAGAGGCCGCCTTCTTCCCGCGGTCAGCGGGCCGGCCGGGTCAGCCCGTAGCGGGCCACCACGTCGCGGTACCAGTCGGGGTCCTCGTAGGTCATGCCGTACTTCGCCGCGAGCCTGGCGAACGCGTCGCTCGCCCCGCCGGCGATGAGCAGCTCGCTAAGCTCGCGAAAATAGCTTTCGAAGCCGCCGGGCGTGATGACCTCGATGATCCGGGCGGGAACCGGCCCCGCGTTCCACATGGCGTGCGTCTGCCCGCGTGGCTTGGTGATGTAGCCGCCAGGCCCCAGGACCACTTCGTCGGCGTCGGACCGGAAGCCGACCTGGCCCTCGACCACGATCGAGTGCTCGTCCTCGCGGGTATGGCGGTGCGGTGGCGTGATCGTGCCAACGGCGAACGGGTGCTCGACGATGGCGACTTGCCCGCCGGTGTCGCGGCTGCGGAGCTTGTAGACCGCGCCGAATCCCGGGATGGCGGCGGTTTCCCCCGCTCCGGGCTGGATCACCGTGACTATCGGCGGGCTGGGGCCATCCAAGAGACTTCCTTTCTGCGCCGCTTGACGGCTAGGTCAGGCGGGGCGCCCCGGTAGCCGCCCGAGCACCCGGACGCTGACCAGGAGGGCGATGACCGCGCTGGCCAGCCAGATGGCTTGCACGACGAACGGCCCCGCATGCTGGTTATCGCGGAAGTAGACGGCGGTGCGGATGATGTCGACGGTAGCGCCGGGCGGCAGGAACCGGCCGATGAACGCCAAGACGGGCGGCAGCAGCGGTGGCGCGACGGCACCGCCGGCCGAGGTGTTGCCCAAGATGACGAACAACAGCCATGCCGGCATTATGGCCCACCGGCCGATCCAGACGATCAGCACGGAGCAGGCCAGCGCGGCCACGGCTGTCTCGGCGCCCAGCGCGCACCACAGCTCCGTGAACGGCCCGGGCAAGGCGCTGATGAGGGGGTCCGCCACGACCGCCAGCACCAGCCCGGAGGCGACCGCGAGCACGAGGATGAGGGCGAGCCAGCTGCCGATCGAGATCCCCCGCGTGTTCCCCCTCAGCTGCAGTATCGTGACGAATCCGACGATCGAGGCGCCCAGGGTCGCGTAGAACTCAGCCAGCCCCGACGGATCACCAGGCGGCAACGGGTGCAGGTCCACGGTGGCGACCGGCTCACCCAGCGCCTGCGATGCCCGCCCGGCCGCCCCCTGGAGCACCCGCGCGACCGACGCCCCGGAGGCGCTCGACAGCAGCAGGCGCGGCGGGCCGGGGCCCAAGACGAGCGCCCCGTACTCGGCCTGCTGGTCAATCGCCGCCTGGGCGGCCCGGGTCGACGGATACGGGCGAAACGCCAGCCCGCCGCCGGTCGCCCGCTCGAGCGCGCTGACGAGCGCGGGCCGCTGGGCGGCCCGGCCGACGAGGCCGACCCCGATATGGTGCGGCGTCGCCCGGCCAAGGGCCAGGGTGTAGGACACGCAGAACAATCCCGCCATCATCACCGCGAGCCCGATGATCACCAGCGCGCTGCGGTACGGCGGCCGCACCATCGCCGTGAACCAGCCAGCCGCCGGCCGCACGTGCTTGCCACTACCGCGCACGACACCCCCCGTCGGCCAGCGCGGGCCTGCCTCTCCCCTCGGCCCCCCGTAGACCCAGTATTGTGCCGTCGTCGCCGGGCGCCTGGTCGGTCCGGGTACCCGTTTCCCCGGCAACTCACCGCCCGCCTCGGCTTACGCCGCGGGCTGGTCCGTGGCGGGCGCGGGCTCGGCGCGAACGGAACGGTGGTTCTCGTCGCCGATCATCCGGACCGCGGTGTTGACCACCGCCGCGATGAGCATGACCACGACCAGCAGCCAAAACGCCCAAACGGGCCAGCCATAGTGCTCGGTGATCTGCCAGGTCTCCCCCATGGCCAGCAACGTGGCGCCGGCGGCCACCGTGAACCATCCGGTGGCCTTATTCCGGAAGCTGGTGAGCTGCTCGCGCTGGTCCTGCGTCAGTTGCGCGAAAGTGGCCTGCCGGAACGCCTTGGTCCAGCGGCGGTGCAGGACGTACATGACCGGCGGCAGCAGCCACCACCACGCTGACGGCCGATCCCGGGCCGCCTGGACGGCTGACGCCTTGATCCCCTCAATGCCCTCGCGATCGACGTCCAGTTCGTCAAGCTCGACCGAGCCCTGGTATAGCGGCCCGGCTACCAGGAGCCAGGCCCCCGCGAACGTAGCCCAGATGATCACCTCATTCATGCGCCCCAGCCTGCCAGCACGCTGGCCCGGACGCATGTCAGCTGGTGATCGCGGGGTATCCTAAAGATACTTTGAGTCACGCTGCGTCACCACGGGATAGGCTTGCCGCCCGCCCGAGGGCCCTGCCGGACCTGGGAGCGCTGGTCGAGCAGTCACCGGTAGCTTCCGTGTACTGCGACGCCGAGTTGCGGTACGTCCGGGTTAATGATGAATTCTGCCGGTTCGTAGGGGTCCCGCGCGAGGAAATCATCGGCCGCCGGATCGCCGAGGGACCCGTCGGCGGCCTGGACGTAGAGCTGGCCGAGCGTGTCCTCACCGACCAGGTGCTGGCCGGGACCCCGCTGGTCGACTGGCCCGTCGAGCAGACCGCCGGCGGCGGGCGGCGAGTTTACGCCTGGTCGGCATTTCGGATAGTCGAGCACGGCCGCGTCGTCGGGGCGATGGGCTGGCTGGTTGACGTCACCGAGCGCGAGCGGGCCAAGGCCGACCTGGAGGAGGCCCGCGCCCGGCTTGACCTGCTCGCCCGGGCCAGCAGCCAGATCGGCACCACGCTGGACATCGGCCAGACCTGCGAGGAGCTCGCCGGCCTGGCCGTTCCCGAACTGGCCGACCGGATCGCGATAGAACTGCTCGACGAGGTCCTGCGGGGCGAGGAACCTCGCCGTGACCAGTCAGGCTACCGGGACTTCGTGCAGCTTCGCCGGGTCATCGTGCGCGACGTCCGGCCCGGGGTCCCGGTGGCTTACCCGGAGGGCTCCGAGATCATCGCGGCCCTCACGCACGGTCGTGTCGCCGCGCTCTTCCAGGGCCAGCCCATCCTGGTGCCGAGCCTGGCCGAAGCGACCAGCCTGGTCACTTACACCCCCCGGCACGCCGATGTCCTGCTCCGGCGGGGCATCCACACGCTGATGATCGTGCCGCTGATCGCCCGCGGCACCACCTTGGGGGTCGTCGCGTTCTGCCGGGCCGAGCAGCCCGACCCCTACGACGAGGACGACCTGAAGCTGGTCAGCGACCTGGCCTCGCGGGCGGCGATGTACCTGGACAACGCCCGGCTCTACGCCCGCGAGCACGACACCGCCGTCACCCTCCAGCGCAGCCTGCTGCCCCGCGACATCCCCCAGGTCGCCGGCCTCCAGGTCGCCTACGGCTACCAGCCCGCCAACCGCTCGGCCGAGGCCGGCGGCGACTGGTTCGACGTCATCCCCCTGCCCGGCGGCCAGGTCGCCCTCATCATCGGCGACGTCACCGGCCACAACATCCGCGCCGCCGCCATCATGGGCCAGCTGCGCACCGCCACCGCCACCGCCACCCGCCTCGGCCGCCCCCCCGGCGAGATCATGACCCAGCTCAGCCGCCTGCTCGCCGCCCAGGACAGCGAGACCGGCGCCACCTGCCTGTACGCCCTCTACGACCCCCGCACCAGGCAGTGCGGCTTCACCAGCGCCGGGCACCCGCCGCCCGCCATCCGCCACGCCGACGGCCACGTCGAGTACGTCGACGTCCCCCAGGGCCTCCTCCTGGGCATCCAGCACGACCGCTACCCCACCCTGGAAACCCCGCTGCCTCCCGGCAGCACCCTCGCCCTCTACACCGACGGCCTCATCGACCAGCCTGGCCAGGACATCGACACCGGAATGACCCGCCTCGCCCGCACCCTCGCCACCATCCCCGATCAGCCACTCGGCCACCTTCGCGACACGATCCTGGCCGCCGCCGACCCCCACCCCAGCGACGACATCGCCCTCCTGCTCGCCCGCACCGATGATCTTGACGGGACCGGCCGGTAGCGGCCTGTTCACGTCGCTACAGGGCGTGTCGCAACCTCGAACGACCAGCTGGCGCAGCAGCGATCGCGCAGTTGGCGCTCCCGGAAAGAGCCACCCCTTCTGCGCAGATGATGTAGCCCTGGCGCAACCTGCATGCGCTGGAGCACCGGGCCGGACTGGCCGCCGGACGTGGAGGCACTGCCAGAAGGCCCGTCCTGTCCTGGTAGCGGCATTATCCTGAAGACTTTTGCACAGTATGACGTGTAAAAGTCTTCATGACCAGAAAAGTATTCGAAACATGGGGCGCACCGGCCTCATGCGTAGCACTAGCCCTGCCTGCCGGGCCGGCGGGCGAGGGCAGTCGAGTCCTCAGGTGCCGGTGATTCCAACGGGAATTTCGCGACGCCGGTAAGTGGCATTGAGCCCTGGCGACACCGATGCGCTCGATGGGGTCGTTCGCGAGCAGCGATCGGGCTTTGCGACAGCCCCTACAGTCGTACCTTGTGGGGGGTAACCCTCGGCCAAGGAGTGCTGACCGGAAATGACCGCTGCCTACCACGCTGAACACGTCGGCAGCCTGCTGCGCCCGTCCCGGCTGCTGCGGGCCCGCGAGGGCCGTGCGGCCGGCGCGCTAACCGAGACGGAACTGCGCGCGGTTGAGGACGAGGCGATCCTCCAGTTGATTGCCCTGCAGCAGGAGGCCGGCCTGCGAGTCTTCACCGACGGCGAGGCGCGGCGGGAATCCTGGCGGGCTGGCCTGATGGAATCCCTCCACGGCGTGCAGCCCTGGCCGCGATCCATGACGTGGTACCGGGACGGCCGGGAACTGCCAGCGGAGGAAACCCTCAGCGACGGAGTGGCCGCCACGCGGAAGGTGTCGAGGAAGCAGGACCTCACCGCCGTGGAGGGGCGGTTCATGGCCGCGCACGCGCCCGGCGCCTACAAAATCACGATGATCAGCGCCTCGATGGGCGGCATGATCTGGGACGCCCGGCTGTCCGCCGGTGCCTACCCGACCGTCGGCGACCTGATCGAGGATCTCGCCGCGCTGCAGATCGAGGAGATCACCGGCCTGATCGGGCAGGGCGTCCGCTGGATCCAGCTTGACTCGCTGAGCTACAACCAGGTAATCGACCCGGGGCAGTCGGGCGGCAGCCGCACCCGGGCCGATCCGCGCCTGGCGCTGGACGCCGCGATCCGGGTGGACGCGCGCATCGTGGCGGCCGTCAAGCGGCGCAACCCGGACGTCACCGTGGGCATGCACATCTGCCGGGGCAACTACCGCAGTTCCTGGGTGGCGCGGGGCAGCTACGAGCCGATCGCGGAGCGGCTGTTCAACGAGGTGCCGGTGGACCGGTTCCTGCTGGAGTACGACACGGAACGGGCCGGGGGCTTCGAGCCGCTCCGGTTCGTCCCGCCGGGCGCGGACGGTCCCACCGTGGTCCTGGGACTGGTCAGCACCAAAGTCGCGCGCCTGGAAGACCAGGACGAGCTCTGCCGGCGAATCGAGGAGGCGGCCAGGTACGTGCCGCCGGAGAACCTCGCGATAAGCCCGCAGTGCGGCTTCGCCTCCGGCTCACTCGGCAACCTGATCACCGTCGACGATGAGCGGCGCAAGCTCGAGCTCGTCGCGTCGACCGCCGCGCGGGTCTGGGGATGACCCCTGAGCGGGACGTACGTCACATCACTGCGTCCGTTACAGCCAGGTACGGCTGAGGTTACAATCTCGCTTAGGCCATCACCTTTCGCGGGACGGACCTTGCAACCACAGCATGATTTGGATAGCCGACCGGTATCCCCGCAGCGGGAACTGGAACGGGATCGCTCCCCTGGAGCCCAGGGGGGCATGCGCCTGGCCATTGTCGGCCAGGGCAGGCTCGGTAACGCGCTGGCCGCCGCGCTGACGGCCGCCGGGCATGACGTGACCGGCCCGCTTGGCCGCTGTGCTGACGGACGACGCTGTGCTGACGGGCAGTGTTCTGACGGGCAGTGTTCTGACGGGCACTGTGCTGATGCAGTCCTGTTGTGCGTCCCCGACGCGGAGATCGCCGCCGCCGCGTCGTTCATCGTGCCGGGCCCGCTGGTTGGCCACTGTTCGGGAGCCACCACGCTAGCGCCGCTCGCGCCCCACGAGGCGTTCTCCCTCCACCCGCTGATGACGGTCACCCCGGAGGGGGCGCGGTTCGCTGGAGCGGGCGCGGCGATCGCCGGCAGCACGGCCCGGGCGACGGCCCTGGCGGCCAGCCTCGCCACGGCGCTGGGGATGCGGCCGGTCGTTGTCGCCGACCAGGATCGCGCCGCCTACCACGCCGCGGCCTCAATTGCCTCGAACCTGCTCGTCACGCTCGAGGCGGCCGCGGAACGAGTCGCCCGCAGCGCCGGAGTCGGCCGCGAGCTGCTCCTGCCGCTGGTGCGGGCGACGATCGAGAACTGGGCGGCGCTTGGCCCGCAGCGGGCGCTGACCGGTCCGGTCGCGCGCGGCGACGAGGCCACGGTGGCCAGGCAGCGGGCGGCGGTAGCGGACCGGGCGCCTGACCTGCTGCCGATGTTCGACGTACTCGTCGAGGCCACGCGAACGCTGGCGGGGAGACCGGCATGATTACCCTGCGCACCGTGGCCGACGTGCGCGCGGCCGTGTCGCGGGAACGGAGGGCCGGCGCCTCGATCGGGCTGGTCCCGACAATGGGCGCGTTCCACGACGGCCACCTGTCGCTGATGCGCCAGGCCCGCGAGCAATGCGATCGGGTGATCGTGTCGCTGTTCGTCAACCCGGCCCAGTTCAACGAGCAAGCTGACCTCGACGGCTACCCCCGCGACGAGGGCCGGGACGCCGGGCTGGCCGCCGGGGCCGGGGTCGACTTCCTGTTCGCGCCGTCCGCCGGGGAGGTCTACCCGCCGGGATTCGCAACGACCGTCTCCGTGGCCGGCGTGACCGAGACCCTCGAGGGCGCCTTGCGCGGACGCGGTCACTTCGACGGTGTCGCGACCGTCGTCACCAAGCTGTTCAACATCGTCTCGCCCGATGTCGCGTACTTCGGGCAGAAGGACGCCCAGCAAGTCGCGGTCATCAGGCAGCTCGTGCGCGACCTTGACATGGCCGTTCGGATTGAGGTGTGCCCGACTGTCCGGGAGCCTGACGGGCTCGCCATGTCCAGCCGCAACGCCCGGCTATCGGGTAGCGAGCGGTCACGCGCCACCGCGCTGGCCCGCGTGCTGGCTGGAGCGAGGGACCAGGTGGCCGCGGGCGAGCAGGACGCGGCGACCGTCAAGGCCAGCGCGATGGCGGCACTGGCCTCCTTCGGGGTCGAGCCGGAGTACTTCGAGCTTGTTTCCCCCGCCACGCTGGCGCCGGTCGGGCGGATCGAGGGCGAAGTCCTCGTCCTGGTGGCCGCGCGCGTGGGCGCCATCCGGCTCATCGACAACGACACCATCACGCAGCCCGGCATCCGCCGCAGATAGGAGGCAGTCAATGTCCGCCGCTCCCCGCACCCCAGTCCCGCAGGATCTCCACGAGCCTGCGCCAGTAACGTTGCCCTGCCTGGCCGAGAAGAAGCAGCGCGGCGAGCCGATCGTGATGGTCACCGCGTACGACTATCCCTCGGCGCAGGTGGCGCAGGCGGCGGGCGTCGACATGGTCCTGGTCGGCGACTCTGGCGCCATGACCGTCCTCGGGTACCCGTCGACCGTTCCCGTCTCGACTGAGGAGATGCTGATGCTCGCCGCGGCTGCCCGCCGCGGCCTGAAGACCCCGCTGCTCATCGGCGACCTTCCGTTCGGGTCCTATGAGGCCTCCGACGAGCAGGCGATCACGACCGCCCAGAGGTTCGTCAAGGAGGCCGGATGTGACGCGGTGAAAATCGAGCGCGGCGGGACCAGCGTCCAGCGCGCCCGCGCCATCGTCGAGGCCGGGATTCCCGTGATGGGGCACGTCGGCCTCACTCCGCAGACGGCCACCGCGCTCGGCGGCTACCGCACCCAGGCCCGCACGGCGCAGCGCGCCCTCGCGGTCACCCGCGAAGCGCTCGCGCTCCAGGAAGCCGGCTGCTTCGCGATCGTCTTCGAGGCGATTCCGGCCGCCGTCGCCACGGTGGCCACCGACATGCTCACGATCCCGGTGATCGGGATCGGCGCCGGGCCGGACACGGACGGGCAGGTCCTGGTGTTCCACGACCTGCTCGGGATCTACGACGGCCGCCTTCCCCGGTTCGCCAAGCGCTTCGCGGACGTCAAGGCGCAGATGGTCGCCGGCGTCGCGCAGTACGCCGACGAAGTCAGGCGCCGCGCGTTCCCCGGGCCGGAGCACGGCTACGGAATCGACGACGAAGAACTGCGGCTCTTCAAAAAGGAGCTGCTCACCGGGGAGTGATCCGGCCTGGCTCGACGCGGAGGAGCATGAGATGACCGATCCAGCGCGCATTCCCGTCATCATCGGCGTCGGCCAGGTCAACGACCGGCCCGCCGACGACCAGGACGGAATGGACTCCGTCCAGCTCATGGTCGCGGCCGCGCGCGCCGCCGACAGGGACGGCGGCGGCGGGCTCATCGCTCGCTGCGACTGGCTGGGATGCGTTCCGCAGATATCGTTCGGCCACCTGGACCCGGAGACGCTGGTTCCCGCGGCCCTGGGCATCTCACCCTTCGTGGCGCACGAGGAGAGGGCCTCGGGCGAGACGCCAATCCGGCTGCTCAACGAGGCGGCCAACGCCGTCGCGGCCGGCCAGGCCGGGATCTGCCTGGTCACCGGCGGCGAGGCCCTGCGGACCGCGGCGCGGCGCAGGCAGGCGGCCCGGTCCAGCGGCGTGACCTTCCAGTCCGCCCGCAATGCCTCGGCGATCCGGCGGCGCTACGGCCTGGTCCTGCCCGTGGACACCTACCCTCTCTACGAGAACGCCACCCGGGCCGCCTGGGGCCAGAGCCTGGCCGACGGTCAGGCCGAATCCGGCCTCCTCTGGTCGCTGATGTCCGCGGTGGCCGCCCGCTCGGAAGGCGCCTGGATCAAGTCGGCCAGGACGCCGGGCGAGATCATTGAGCCAAGCCCCGGCAACCGGCCGATAGCCTTCCCGTACAACAAGCTGATGGTGGCCAACTCCTCGGTGAACCAGGGCGCCGCGTTCATCGTCGGCAGCCTCGCGATCGCCCGTGAGCAGGGCGTACCGCAGGACAGGCTGGTCTACGCCTGGGCGGGCGCGGCCGCCCACGAGTCAGCGGACCCGCTGGAGCGCGCGGCCTGGAACAGGCCGCCGGATGGCATGCGGGTGACCCTCGAGCGGGTGCTGCAGGTCAATGGCGTCAACGTTGGCGATCTCGACTACGCGGAGCTCTACTCCTGCTTCCCTTGCGTGCCCAAGATGGCCCGGCGAGTACTGGGCTGGCCCGCGGACAAGCCGGTGACCGTGCATGGCGGCCTCACCTTCGGCGGCGGGCCGATCGCCGACTACATGAGCCACGCGGTGGTGGCCATGGTGGCGGCCCTGCGGCGCGAGGGCCGGGCCGGCCTCCTCTACGGCAATGGCGGCCACTGCACCCGCAACCATGCCATCGTGGTCAGCCGGACCCCGCCCGGCCGGGAACTGCTCGGCAAGGACTACGACTACCAGGCCGAGGCGGACGCCGGGCGCGGCCTGGTGCCGCCGGTCGGCGACGGCTACGAGGGGCCGGTTACCACCGAGACCTACACCGTGACCTATGACCGGGCCGGAGACCCGGCCCGTGGCGTGGTCATCGCCCGCGCGCCCGACGGGACCCGGGTGGTGGCCAGGGTCGGCGCCGACGATACCGCCGCCATCGCCTTCCTCACCGACGGCAAGGCCGAGCCGGTGGGAATGCCGGGCGTGACCTGGAAAGAGGGCGACACGCTGAACTGGCGCCCCGTTACCGGGCCGCCTGGATCCAGTCCTGGTAGCGGGTGGGTGCCAGCTGCGCATCCGGGCCCGCGGTGAGCACGTCGCCGGTAACGGCCGCGAACATGTCAGCCTGGCTGTCGGTAATGACGGTCCTGGCGTCCTGCCGGGCCGCCAGGGTGACCCGGCCGAGCTCATCGAGGGGAAAGACGTCCGGGCCGGCGACGTTCCTGATCCCCTGGAGCGGGGCGCCGGTTGAGACCTCGACGACCGCGTCGACGACGTCGGCCGCCGCGACCGGCTGCAGGCGGGTCGGCGGCAGGCGAACGGTGGCGTCGTCGGAGGTCCAGGACAAGACGGTGCTGATGAACTCAAAGAACTGGGTGGCCCGCACGATGGAGTAGGGCGCGGGCCCTTCGCGGAGCAGGTCCTCCTGCAGCGTCTTGGCCCGGTAGTAGTCCACCTGGGGCACCTGATCGACGCCGACGATCGAGAGGATCACCTGGTGCCGTACGCCGGCTCGTTCCCCCGCCGCTAGCAGGTTGGCCATGGAGGTTCGGTAGAAGCCCAGGGCGGCCTCGTCGTATGTCGGCGAGTCGGCTAGGTCGACCGCGACCTCGGCCCCGTCAAGCGCTTGGTCGAGGCCCTTGCCGGTGAGCAGGTCAACGCCGGTGGACAATGCTGCGGGGACCGCCTGGTGCCCGGCCGCGGTCAGCTTCCTGACCACCTGCGAGCCGATCCGCCCGGTACCGCCGATGACTGTGAGCTTCATCGCTCTCCCCTTCCACTTGCCTGCGCTGCTCCGGCCGGGGGGCCGCCGGGAGGCGGCCCGCCTGCTCGAGCGGAATGCGCACCTCCAGGGTGGTGCCCGCGCCGGGCGGGCTGCGCAACGTGATCCGGCCGCCGAACGCCTCGACGCGGTCCTTGAGCCCGATCAAGCCTGAGCCGCCGCCGACGGCGGCGCCACCGCGCCCGTCATCGTGGACGCGGACCCGCAGCACGCCCTCGCCGGCCGTCACCGTCACCGTGGCCGCGGCGGCATGGGCGTGCTTGGCCGCATTGGCCAGCGCCTCGCAGGCCACATAGTAGGCGGCGGTCTCGATCTGGCCGGGGATGCGGCCCGGGACCCGCACGTCCAGGTCAACCGGAATAGGGCAGCGGCGGGCCAGTGCCGCCATGGCCGGCCCGAGGCCGCCCTCGGTCAGCACGGTCGGGTGAATGCCGCAGGCAATCTCACGCAGCTCGGCTAGTGCGCCGTCCAGCCCAGCGACCACCCCGTCCAGCCCGGCGACCAGGTCTCCGGCTTCAGGCGGGGCCGTGGCCTGCAACTCCCGCAACTGGAGGGCGAGGGCGACCAGGCGCTGCTGGGCGCCGTCGTGCAGGTCGTGCTCGATGCGCCGCCGGGCCTCATCGGCGGCGGCGACGATGCGGACGCGGGAGGCGGCCAGCGCGGCCTGGGCTTCGGTGTTGGCGATCGCGGTACGGGTCAGCTCGGTAAAGGCAGCCAGCCGCGCCTCGGCATCCCCCGGCAGGGCGGCCGAGCGCGTCGACCCCACCACCACCAGGCCCCACAGCCGGCCCGCCACGTTGATCGGTGCCCCGGCCGCCGAGCGGAATCCCCTTGCCCGGGCGACCTCTGCGAACAGGCCCGTGGCTTCGTCGTAATCCTCTATCCGGGCAGGCTCGCCGGTCTGGTACACCAGGGTGGATACGTTCCGTCCGCCCAGGCTCCACCGGTCGCCGACTGCCCAGGGATAAGGCGCGTCCGCCCGTGACCACAGGCCGACAGCCGTCGCGCAGCCGTCCGCGTCGTACCTCTTCATGCCCGCGAAGTCGGCCGACATGACCCGGCCGATCTCTTCGGTGACCACGGCGAAGACCTTCTCCGGCGGCGAGCCGCCGGCCACCAGCGTCGCGACCCGCCGCAGCGCGGCCTGCTCATCGGCGCGGGTCCGCAACTCCACCCGGGCCTGGGCATTGGCGATCGCGGTGCCCACGAGCTCGGTGAACCCGGCTAGCCGCGCCTCGGTATCGGCCGGCAGCGGCGCCGCGCCCTCGGAGATGACGATGATGTGGCCCCACAGCCGGCCTTCGACGTTGATGGGCACCCCGACGCCCGAGCGGCCGCCGTGCCCGCGGACGAGCTCGGCCAGTGGGCCTGTGGCCTGGGAGTAGTCGATGCGGGCGGGCTGGCCGGTCGCGAATATCAGCGTGCTCACGTTGTGCCCGCCCAGGGGCGTCGTGTAAAGGTCGCCCCACGGCGTGCCGCCGGCCGCGTTCCAGCGCCCGACCGACGTTACCGTCTTGTCCGCGTCGTACCGGCAGGCCACGGCCTGGCTGACGTCCAGCAGTCGCCCGATTTCGGCGGTGACGGCGGCGAATATCTCCTCTGGCGCAGCCCCCCTGGCCGCGAGCACCGCCATCCGCCGAAGGGCGCTGCGCTCCTCAGCGATCCGGTCGCGGGCCTGGACATCCATCTAACTCAGCGTATGTCATCAAAAGCGCACAGCTACACACGGTCGGCGGTTCGAGCAGCAGGAACGAGGGTCATAATCACTAAGGTGACCGGGGATGCGATCCGGGTCGCCCTGGCAGACGACGATGTCCTGCTGCGTGAGGGTCTCGCGAGCTTGCTGGGGCGCTCGGGCTTCGACGTCGTGGGGAAGTGCGCGGACGCGCCGCACCTGCTCGCGCTCGTGCGCGAGCAGCAACCGGGGCTGGTGATCGTGGACATCCGGATGCCTCCGGATCACTCCGTCGAGGGCCTGGAGGCAGCCCGCCAGATTCGCGGGGAATTTCCGGACATCGCCATCCTCGTGCTGTCCGCCCATGTCGAGGTCGAGCACGCCATCGACCTGCTGGCCAGCGGCCAGCGCAGCGGCTACCTGCTCAAGAGCCGGATCATCAACGTGGACGACTTCGTCGATACGCTCAAGCGCCTGGTCCGGGGCGCCTCAGTGGTCGATCCGGCGCTCGTCGCCGAGCTTGTCGCCGCCCGCCGTCCGGACAACCTTCTCGACGTGCTGTCGCCCAGGGAGCACGAGGTTCTCGCCCTCATGGCGGAGGGGCTTTCTAACAGCGGGATCGCGCAGAAGCTCTGGGTGACCGAAGGAACGGTCGAAAAGCATGTCGGCAGCATCCTCATGAAGCTGCGCCTTCCGGAGGCCGATGACGTGCACCGGCGCGTGCTCGCCGTTCTTGCCTTCCTCAACGCGCGCTAGCCAGCAGTGCTAGCCAACAATGCCGAGAATCCGCCGGATGCCGTCCGCTGAAAGCTCGGCCTTGGGCAGGAAGCCGACCGCGGGGCTGTCGGCGATCAGGTCGGCATAGTCGTCTTCGGCGTCCGAGGAGATCATGATGACCGCCAGGCCGCCGCAGTTGCCGCCGGCCAGGTGGCGAGCGAGGGCAAAGCCGTCCTCGCCCCCCAGGGCGATGTCGATGAGGACGACCTCCGGTCGCAGTTCGCTGGCCCGCGCCAATGCCTCGGCGATGCATGATGCCGTGCCGGTGACCTTCACCCCGCCCCGGTCAAGAACACGGCGGGCGGTTTCGATGTAGGCCTCGTTGTCATCGACAAGCAGGCAGCGTGGGCACTTCATGGATGCTCTTGCCTCCCCGCGGGCCTAGTCTGTGGCGGGCTGCGCCTCATTGCCGGCCCTAGCCGGCTCCTGCGTGCTCCGCGGTCGGCCAGGGCTCTGGTACAGCATCACGCCGCGGCCCGGCCGCTTTCATCACGGGCAGCCTCCGTTCCCGCCGGTGCAGGCTCCAGTTGCGGCATTCCGGCTAGCCGGTATCCGGTTTTGGTGTCTCCCCTGTCGCCGTGGGCCGGGCGCATCCGCGATCGTGGACCTACGTGAGGCAAAAGCCAGCGGAGATCATTCATGTGCAGACATCAGCCCCGATGCCCCGGCCCGGCCCGCCCGGCGCCGTGCAGGCTGGCCCGCCGGTGACAGGGAAACGCGGCGGACCGGCCGGCGGCATCGCCCGCAGCGCGATCGCGGCGGCCCGGCTCCTCGTTCAGGCGGTTGGCGGTGGCACGCTGACGGCCGCGATGGCAGCGCTAGCGGCCTACGGGCTATGGCAGGTATTCCGCTGGGGCGGCCGCGAGGACCAGGTGCTGATCGGCAACCTGGTGTTCTTGCCGGTGGACTGGTACGTGGCGCTGCTCGCCTGGCGGGTATCGCGGCGCGCTGACCTGGGCTGCCGTACCTGCCGGGCGTGGCGCCTGATCTTCTTCGCCGTCATCTGCTTCGCGCTCGGCGACCTGCTGCGGTTCGTGTGCGAGGTCGTGTTGCGCACCCACGGCGAGCCGTCCTGGGTCCAGGCGATCTACGTCGGCTGCTACATCTTCACCGCCTGCGGCCTCATCGCCTTCCCGGCCCGCCGCCGGTCGGGCCCGGAGCGGATCCGGCTGCTGCTGGACACCGGGACGGTGTTCCTCGGCGGGGCGGCGCTCATCTGGTACCTGGCGCTCGGCCCCGCCCTGGCCCGGGGCGCTCACTCGGCCCCACCCGGCCTGATCGCCTTCGGCGACACGGCCGGCGACATGCTCGTCCTCTTCGGCGTCTTGTCGGTGCTGGCCCGCGGGACCACCCGTTCGAGCGCTACCGCCTTGCGGATCTTCGCGGTCGGCGTGATGGCGTTCATCGCGAACGACCTCATCTACGGTTACATCATCGCCCATTCGGCCTACCGCGCCGGTGACCCCGTCGACACGCTGTTGATGGTGGCGGTGATCGCGATCTGGCTGTCGCTGGCCTGCCAGCTGCGCGCTGAGCCCGCCGACGACGTCGCCGTGCCGCAGGAGCCGGCTTCCGGGCATCCCGCGTTCCTGCCCTACCTCGCCGTCGCGGGCAGCTACTTGCTCCTGATCGTCGCCGGCCGGCACGCCATCAGGGCCGACGCGCTCGGCGTGGTCTTCCTCGGGGCCATCGGGCTGACCATCCTGGTCAGCGCGCGCCAGTACGTCGCCTTGCGGGATTACGGGCGGCTCGCGGTCCGGTACGCCGAGCTCGCCGCGATCGACGGCATGACCGGGCTCTACAACCGGCGCCACTTCATGGAAACGGCCGAGGTCGCCTTCGCGCACGCGCTGGGGACCGGCCAGCCCCTTGTCGCGTTGATGATCGACGTCGATAACTTCAAGCAGGTCAACGACATGCATGGTCACGTCGTGGGCGACCAGGTGCTCACCGCGCTGGCCCAGGCGTGCCGGGAGCACGTCCGGCCGGGCGACATCGTGGGCCGTTACGGCGGCGATGAGTTCACCATCGTGATCCCGGGGGCTACGAGCCAGCGCGCGATCCGGCTGGCAGGCCAGCTGACCTGCCCGGCCGCCCGCGTGCTTGGCCGCGACGGCAAGCCGCTGGCCTATAGCCTCAGCATCGGCATCGCGCAATGCCCGCCCGGCGATGACCTGCCTACCCTGCTGGCTCACGCCGACGTGGCGATGTACGCGGCCAAGCGCGCCGGAGGGAACTGCTGGCGGGTCTTTGGCGGCGCCCCGGACGCCGGGCCGGCCGACCCCAGGCTGGCAACCGCCGCCCAGGCTCCGCCAGCGGACTGGCAATCGGCCACGACGCGCCCGGCCCGGACGAAGCCCGCCCTCAGGACGCTGAGTGATGCCCGACCATGAGCCGCAGGATCCGGATGAGCTCGGCCCGGTCGGCTTCCGACAGGGGCGCGAGGAACTCCGCCTCCGCGTCCGCTATCAGCATGTCGAGTTGCCGCAGGTGGCGACGGCCCTCGTCGGTCAGGGTGATGGCGTTGCGGCGGCGGTCGGCCGGGTCGGGGGCTCGCACGACCAGCCCCCGGGCGGTGAGGTCGTTGATCGTCGCCACCAGGTCGCTGCGGTAGATGCCGGTCCGGTCGCTGAGCCCCGACTGGCTGTCCGGGCCGAACTGCTCCAGGGCGGCCAGAGTGGCGTAGTGCCACTTGCGTGAGTCCAGCGTCGCCAGCCGGTCTCCCACCTGCCGCTGCGCGTAGCCGGCGGCCAGGTTGAGCAGGCGGCTGGGCAGTCCCTGTAGCCGCGCGGGCACCTTCGCCTCGTCATGGCCCTGCCAGGCTTCCATGCCCCCGATCCTACCTCTTGCGTTAGTGTGACTAACGATATAAATTCATTAGTGTCACTAACGTTAGACTCACTAACGGAATCGTCGAGGAGGCACCGCATGTCGGCCATCACACCCTTCCGCGTCGAGATCCCGCAGGCCGCGCTGGATGACCTGCACGACCGGCTGGACCGCGTCCGCTGGCCCGATGAGTTGCCCGGCGTCGGCTGGGACCTCGGCATCCCGGTCGAGCGGGTCCGCGAACTGGCTGCCTACTGGCGCGAGAAGTTCGACTGGCGCGCTCACGAGGCCGCGCTCAACCGCTACCCGCAATACACCACCGAGATCGACGGCCAGAACATCCACTTCCTGCACGTCAGGTCGCCCAGCCCCGACGCGCTGCCGCTGCTCCTCACGCACGGCTGGCCCGGCTCCGTGCTGGAGTTCCTCGACGTGATCGACCCCCTGTCGGCCGACTTCCACCTGGTCATCCCGTCCATTCCCGGCTTCGGCTTTTCCGGCCCCACGCGGTCGAGGGGCTGGGACATCCACCGCATAGCCCGCGCATGGGCCATCTTGATGGAACGGCTCGGCTATCACCGCTACGGAGCGCACGGCGGCGACTGGGGCTCTGGAATCTCCCGCGCCCTGGGCGCCGCTGCCCCCGCGCACGTCGCCGGGGTCCACCTCACCTACCTGGTCACCCCGCCGCGCAGCACCGGCGAGCCCCCGGCCGCCGAGCTCGCACTGTCCCCCGGCGACCAGGCCCGTCTCGCCAAGATTAAGCAACTCCAGGCCCGTCAGCCCGCCTACCAGGCGATGCACGCCACCCGGCCGCAGACGATCTCCTACGCCCTGACCGACTCCCCGGTCGGGCTGCTCGCCTGGATCGCCGAGAAGTTCACCGAGTGGGCCGATCCGCGCTCCGCCATCACCCCCGACCAGATCCTCGCCGACGTTTCGATCTACTGGCTCACCGCCACCGCTGGCTCCTCGGCCAGGCTCGCCAACGAATCCCCGCGCGGGAAGGTGCCCTGCCCGGTGCCCGTGGGGGTCGTGGTCCTGCCCTACGACATCCTCCAGTCCGTCCGGCCCCTGGCCGAGCAGGATTACGACATCGCCCACTGGACCGAGCTCGACCGCGGCGGGCACTTCTCCGGACTGGAGGTCCCCGGACTGCTGGCCGCCGACATCCGTGACTTCTTCGGCAAGATCCAGGCGCGGGCCTCCCGCCCGGCTGGCCGCGCCTGCTGAGGCCTCACGACCGCGCCGCCGAATCCGGGGTCTTCGCCGGCCGTCCCGGTGTGGCGGGCTCGTGCCCAGGGCCGTTGACCACGTCCGCGGCGCTGGCCATGGTCTGCCCGCCGAAGTAGGCGCGACCGTCGCGAGTCGCATTCCAGATAAGCATGAGGGGAATGCCGAGGGCCATCGCGCCCACGCCGAGGACGAAGGTGCCGCCCACGCCCCAGATGGTAACCCCGCCGGTATCGTGGGCCGGGTTCCAGAAGGTACGGGCGCTGCCGACGCCGGCTCCGAGCAGGATCACGCCTCCGGCTAGCGGGAGGATCACCGTGAGGAACAGCTCCTTGACCCCACTGGTACGGCCGCGGAAATACCAGGCCGAGGCAAGCCCGGTCAGGCCGTAGTAGAAGGCGATCTGCAGTCCGACGGCGGCGATGAGGTCGGTCAGCAGGCTGCCGTTCTTGACGTAGGTCATGGCGACGTAGAAGGCGACCGAGGCCGCCCCCATCGCCCACGTCGAGACGGTGGGTGTCAGGTACCTCTTGTGAATGGAGCTCAGGCTCCGCGGCAGCGCCTTGTACGTAGCCATGGACAGGGTCGTGCGGGCGGTGGGCAGGATCGTCGTCTGCGCCGAGGCGGCGGAGGAACTGAGGATCGCCAGGATCAGGAGCTTGAATCCCCACACGCCGAGCACGGCCTGCCCAAGCCCGGACAGGGCGTCGACGCTGGCGCCCGGGCTAGTCAGGCCGATGCCAGCCGATCCGACGCCGGCGTACGCCTGCGCGGCCACGGTAACCACGGTGAAGATGACCAGGAGCATGACGGTGGCGACCACCGCGGCCCGGCCCGGGATGACCTTGGCATCCGCGGTTTCCTCGTTGACCGCCACAGCCGAGTCCCAGCCCCAGTAGATGAAAACTGCCGCGATGAGGCCCGCGGTGAACGCGGACAGGGTCATGCCGTGGGCAAAGGGGTCGAACCAGCGGGCCGCGGGATGGATGGCGAGCGCGCCGGCGTGGTGGGTGTAGACCTTGACGAGCGCGACGGCCGACATCACCATCAGGACGAGTACTTCCAGGCTGAGCAGCATCACCTGGGTGCGAGCCGAGATCTCGATGCCGATCCAGGAGATGACGGTCATCGCGACGATCCAGACGCTGCCCGCCCCGGTTGACCACGCCGTGTTGCCCGCGAGGCCGTGCAGGCCGAAGAGCATGAACGTGTAGGTGCCCGCTATGTAGGCCAGGTTGGCCATCACGACCACGTCAGCGAGGATGATGACCCAGCCGGTGATCCAGCCGGCGCGGCGTCCGAACGCGCGGGCTACCCAGGTGAAGCTCGTTCCGCAGTCTGGGTCGACGCTGTTGAGCGCCCTGTACGCGTACGAGATGAACAGCATCGGGATGAATGCCGCGAGGATCGCCACTGGCGCCTGCGTCCGCATGGCGCTGACGACCGAGCCGAGGGCCGAGGTCATCGCGTAGGCCGGCGCGGTGGACGCGACCGCGATGACAATCGTGGACGTCAGGCCGAGGGCGCCTGCTTTCAGGCCCTTGCCTGCGACCCGCGCGGACGCGTCGGCCGGACGGGGGGTGACGATCACTGTTGGCTTCCCTTCACGGGATCGGGAGCAGGTCCGCCGGTGGCGGCGTGGCCCGGGATGAGCTACTGTATGGACACTCTGTATGGCTGTACAGTCGTTGTCAAGAGAGGACAGCCCATGACCCGTTATGGACCGATGTTCGGCCCTGAGATCACGTTCCTCGGCGTCGAGCAATGCGACTGGAGCGAGCCGGAGACCTACGCCGGCACCGACGTGGTCGTCATCGGCGCGCCGTTCGACGGGGGTACGTCGCACCGGCCTGGTGCCCGCTTCGGACCGCAGGTCATCCGCGGCACTGATTACTTGCCGCACGACGGTTCCCGGCCGCACATGGCCATGCGGGTGGACGCGCTCGCCGCGGACCTGATCGTCAAGGACGCCGGGGACCTGGAGGTGTTCAGCGGCGACATCGTGCGCAGCTGCGCGGTCATCGAAGAGGCGGTCGCGACCCTGGCCACCCAGGGGACAATCCCGCTCGTGCTGGGCGGGGACCACACCATCACCTGGCCTGACGTGGCTGGCGTCGCTCGCCGCACTGGCGCCGGACGTGTCTCCGTCATCCACTTCGACGCGCATGCCGACACCGGCGACGTCGAGTTCGGTTCTCTCTACGGCCACGGCCAGCCGATGCGCCGGCTGATCGAGTCCGGCGCCGTGCGCGGGGACCGCTTCCTCCAGCTTGGGCTGCGCGGCTACTGGCCTGAGCCGCAGACCCTGGACTGGATGGCCGACCAGGGCATGAATTCCTTCCACATGAGCGAGATCGTTGAACGCGGGCTCGACGACGTGCTCGAGGAGGCCTTCGCTATCGCCGTCGACGGGTGTGATGGCGTGTTTCTCTCGGTGGACGTGGATGTGTGCGATCCCGCCCACGCGCCGGGTACTGGCACCCCCGAACCGGGCGGGCTCACCGCCCGGCAACTGCTCGACGCGGTCAGCCGCGTGTGCCACGAGCTTCCGGTGGTGGGCATGGACATCGTGGAGGTGTGCCCGCCCTACGATCACGCCGAGATCACGGCCATGCTCGGCAACCGGATCGTGCTCGAGGCCCTGTCCGGCATCGCCCGTCGCCGCAAGGACGGTGCGGGCCCGCGCTGGCGCCGGGCGACGCCCTTGCTGCATGGACGCGGCACCCGTGCCGTGGTAGACAAGGCCGGTGACTGAGCCGCGCACCGCTCGCCGAGCCGGACGGCGCCATGTCGAGGTCCTCGAAGCCGCGGCGGAGGTCGTCGCCGCCCGCGGCGTCGAGGCGACCCGGTTCGCCGACGTCGGCGCCGTTGCCGGGGTGGGTGCCTCGACGCTGCAGTACTGGTTCGGTAGCCGCGAGGACATGCTGATCGCGGTCTTGCGCCACGTGGCCGAGCGTGACCTCGACATTGTTTCCGCCTACCTGGCCAGCGAGCCCGACCCGTGGCGCCAGCTCGTGTACCTTGCCGCGTTCCTCACCGGGAACACCGACGACCGGAACGAGCTTGGCTGGCGGTTGTGGGTTGAATGGTGGCGATGGGCCCTGCGCGATGACGAAGTCCGCGCTCAGGTCTTGCAGGACTACACCCGCTGGCGGGAGCTGATCGCCGGGTGCATCACGGCCGGGCATGCCGCGCGGGTCTTCACCACTGACCAGTCGCCGCTGGAGCTCGCCCACCAGATCCTCGCCCTCTTCGATGGGCTCGCTCTCCCGGCCGCCCTCGGCGACCCGGTTGTCAGCCCGCGTCAGGCCCACGCACTGCTGATCGACGGGATGGCCCGGCTCGTTGGCCATCAGCCTTGGTGAGGCTCGAGCCAGCCGGAAATCAATTCGGCTCCGCCCGCCCTGCCCGGTACGGTCGCGAGTGTTAGTCCCCCGCTGACAGGAGGTTCCTCGATGGCATGCCGTATCGGCGAGCTCGTGCTCAAGTGCCGCGACCCCGAGTTGCTGGCCCGGTTCTGGTGCGAGGTCCTGGGCTTCACAGAGCTCGACCGCGATGGTGAGATCCTCATCGAGATAGGCCCGGGCGAAGGGTTCGGCGGCCCGCAGCCGACGATCATCCTCATCCGCGATGACGATCCGAAGAACGGCCTTAACCGGCTGCACATCGACGTGAACCCCACCGACCGCGATCAGGACGCCGAGCTTGCGCGCCTGCTGGCCGCCGGGGCCAGGCTCGCCGACATCGGCCAGCCCGCGCAGGCGTCCTGGCATGTTCTCACCGATCCGGAAGGCAACGAGTTCTGCCTGCTCAAGCGCCGCCTCGACCCCCTCTAACGGCAAGGCTGGTAAGTTAGCTGGCTTGGCTGGCCGTGCCGCCGTCGGCCGGCCCCACGGTCGGGGGCCGCCCGGCCCGGCCCGGCCGCGACCGCCGCCGCCTAGAACCGGTGCACCTGGGCACGGTGCTCGACGAGGTCGCCCAGCGACCAGTCGGGGCAGCTGGGAACGCGGACGTCCAATCGGGCGACCCGCGACGCTGCTGCGCAGAGCGGCGGAGCGGTCCTGGACCAAGGCAAGCAAGTCTTCGAAGGCAGGTGCCTGGGTCATGACCGCTTCATGTCACCGAGTACTGACAATCACCCGATTACTGGTAGACCAGTCTTGTGAGCGAGGCGACCGTTGCGACCATTGAGGGCTTCCAGGCCGGCTACGTCACCGTTGCCGGCCTGCCTACCTGGCATGAGGTGGCCGGCGAGGGACCGACGGTCGTGCTGCTGCATGGCGCGTTCTCCGGAGCGGTCGCCTGGGCCGCGCAGGCGTCGGCCCTTGCCTCGGCGGGCTTTCGCGTCCACGTGCCCGAGCGCCGCGGCCACGCGCACACCCCCGACGTCGATGGCCCGCTGACCTACGATGTCATGGCCGCCGACACCGTCGCCTACCTGGAAGCCGAGGCGGGAGGACCAGCTCATCTCGTCGGCTGGAGCGACGGGGCGGTCGTGGCGCTTCTCGTGGCGTTGCGCCGGCCGGATCTGGTCGAGCGCCTCGTGCTCATCGGCCAGTACTACAACTCATCCGGCCGGGTGCAGGGCAGCCCCCTTGAACGGTTGCTGCACAGCGGGGAAGTGAGGGAGTACCTCCGGCTGGGTTATGCCGCGGTATCACCGGACGGGGCCGCGCATTTCGAAGTTGTCTACGCCAAGACGATGGCGATGATCGACTCGGAACCGGAGATCGACCTGGAGACGCTCACCGCTGTCTCCGCCCCGGCGCTCGTGCTGCAAGGGGACCGGGACGAAGTCACGCTCGAGCACGGGGCCGCGGTGGCCGCGGTTCTGCGCGACGGCAGGCTCGCGGTGCTCCCGGGCACGCACGGCCTCCCCGTCGAACTACCCGAGCTCGTCAACGCCCTCCTCATCTCATTCCTGCGCGGGACCGTACCGCCCCCGACATGGATCAGGCCCTAAGGCCACCGCCCGGGACCGGAAGCGAAACTGCTCCAGATTGCCTGGTAACCGTCGCTTCGACGATCCGCTCGGCTAGGGCGCGCGCCGCGGGCGGGCACGTCGCGGGCTGGGTGTAGGCGCAGACGGCCAGGGCCAGGCCCGGATCGGCGAGCCGGAGAACGCGGACCGCCGCGCGCACCGACGGGGCCAGGTCGGTCGTGAACGCACGGGGCACGATCGCGGTGCCCAGGCCGGCCGCGGCAAACGCGATCATCTCCGTGAGCTGTCCGAGCTCGAACGCGATCGTGCGGGTGAGCCCGGCCGCCGCGAACGCGCTGTCCAGTCGCTTGCGCAGCTCGGTGCCGCCCCGGAATTCCACGAAGGGCGCCGCGCGGGCCAGCTCGGCCAGCCCGGCCTGGTCGCGCCGGGCGGCCACGTGATCCCGGCTGACCACGGCGACCAGCGGTTGCGCGGGCAGCAGTTCCGTGACGGCAATCCCGTCCCCGCCGGGCTCGCCGTCCGAGGCCAGCACGAGGTCGAGC
>Ga0335072_10002696_pt1 | contig 27290 bp, 22 predicted proteins | sample Lox_Sample_21_FD_206725 | JGI IMG/M metagenome (GOLD analysis project Ga0335072, IMG submission 206725) | Soil microbial communities from Loxahatchee National Wildlife Refuge, Florida, United States - Lox_Sample_2.1 | ecosystem: Environmental > Terrestrial > Soil > Wetlands | place: USA...
GGAAAAGGGCTGGAAGAAGTCGAGATGAAACCCAGGAGTCTGTCAAAGCCGATTCAACTCCAGTGAACGACATAGACACTACCAAGTTGGGGTTTTGGATCGCGTCCTCTGATTGGTTCAAAGGAGGAAAGAGTGAAAGTAAGTTCAATTGTCCTTGGAAAGGATTGTATAGAATACAAACATCTCTCGTCTCACACACCTCACTGCCAGCTTTGTTGAAAAACCGGCTACATCGCTGTTACCAAACTAGTAGTGTAGTTTGATTACGCTGCAATCCCACAAGCTTTGAGGCATACACAAGTCTCAATAACGCCATCAGCTAGGCGGTTGCCCTCAGGAATGACCAGCTTCTTCACATTGCTAAAGGTTCTCTCACATTCTGTGACAGTAGCAGGTATTGCTAGAGTAAAGGAAATCTTCAAACTTGATGACACTGGTGAGTCCGAGGCCAAACATAAGCGTTTCAACTTCTCGGCGAACACTTATCTTTCAAGTATTGCAGCAGAAGCATACTATCGCACTGCGATCCTTGCAGCAGGCTCTCTCATACGTAGGAATGACCCGATCTAGACGACTTCGTCCGTGAAAGACCTGCATAATATTGCAAGAGAAGCATAGTATCCAAGCCACGGAGGAAGAGGGAGAATATGTAGCAATCCCGTTGCCCTCCCAATCTCTTTCTGGCCCACAGTATCCACAAGGAGACGCTCGAAGACGAATACAGCAATGGACGAGCTTAAGCAGAGATGAACTGTTGAACCACCGAGAGCCAGGAGGCCAAGAATGAGAGGGAAGGCGATGGCACGAGGAGCGGTCTGCCAGCCAACCAGTATATCGGGGACTAACAAGAGCTGATGTCCAGTATTGGACTGAGGGATATATTAGCCTTCTATCCTTCTTCAGCAGGCTTACAACTGACCATCTCCCAGAGGGACTCCTGCACGAGTCGTCAAGGCAAATGGAATTACCGGTATGACCTGACCCAGTCGTTAGCCGTTGACTCCAGACACCAACCATGCATTGATCAGGGATACTTACAATGCTGTAAAGGAATATGTCCGTGAATACAGCAACGCAGCACACGCTCACAATGGACACCGCCCAAAGACCTAAACTCCAAAAGCGGCAGAGGCTTCGATGCGCCTCTCCTCTAAACGGAGAGCTTTTCCCCGCACCTATTTAAGCCGCCAAGCCACTGGTCGGCATGCCATTGTGTTGGGTGGCATGTGGTGGCGGTGCTCCCGGATGGGCTCTGGCAATTCACAGCCTTTGGGGCTAAAAGGCAGGCAAAAGCTTTCTCCAACACTCATTATTCGTCATCCGGATCAATCCAAACAGGGGCTATGCTGTCAAAGGACGGGCTGTGAGAGACTTATCCAATGAAAAGCAGTCTGAGAATCTGGGCTTTCTTCGCAATAATATTGCTGCTGTGCAAGTTCTGGTTTCTTTCCCTCCTAATGTCTTTCTGTCTTACTCTCCTCTCTCGGTACCATGAGCGGCATACCTCAACTCCATCTCCCAGATGGAGAATCGAACGATGATTCCATGGGCATTGGTTCTAAGGAACGCCCTACTAGCATTGCGCTTTCTCCCATTTCTACTTCATCTCAAGCGGAAACTATCGCAGCACCGTCGACTTTTGAGCCGAAAGTGCCTCTGCTTTTGACCGCGCGCAAAGTAGATACTAACCGGTGGGTGCAATGGGGTGTCTACTGGGTTCAGCCAACATGGATGGTTATGTTCCTCATTGGTGGATTCTTGCTAGCATGGGCGCATCACGTCTACTATTACGCTCTTGACGGTACTCTTGTGTCTTCTACCAGCCGCCAGCAGTGGGCAATTCGATTAGGTACAGCTTTCGCCTACCTCACGCAGTCTTGCCTGAAGGCATCAGTTATCACAGCCTGTACACAGTGCATCTGGGCAAAGTTACGAAAGAAGGCATTTACTGTGGATGAGCTTGATAAATTGTTCGGCATTACAACCGATCTCACAAGTTTCTGCAGCTGGAAGCTCTTGAGAGGTGCAGGACCAGCAATGCTTCTTGCTGCGTTAATATGGTGCGCTTTGGCCGCTCCATTCAGTTCATTTACTTGTGACTGGCACATGTCCTTCTGATAATTGCGGATAGGGTGCTACCTCTTACGACCATTATCCCTCCAGCTACGCTCTCGGTTGTTGCTGGGTCACTTGCCCAAACAAAGCTTACCGCAGTCCCTACGATTGACTGGGCTGCGCTCGACGACACAGGTACCCCGGTTTTGCAACCCGACGAAAATCCTCCCCCCGTTCTTTCTCGAATCGTGGATCTATCATCAGTCAACATGGATGTGGTTCCCCTCCTGCCACCAGCTGCCACATCATCATATGATCTCCAATTTGTGGGGCCAACACTTCAGTGCAAGACGGCGAATAGCCTGCAGCAAAAGGCTTTCGATTACTACGTGACGCAGGCACAGTATGATAGTGCGACGTCGTTCACCACTCTGAGCACTATCGGATCCATCACAAACGGGTCTCTCGTCTATTCCGGTTTCGTTCCGGCTTTCTACGGCCAGTCAGTCATGTGGGGGCAGGGGCCCTCAAACAATTTTAACGCCACTTTAGGCCCATCGTATGGCAATCTGAAAAAGGGGGATTCTCGTGTTCTTCAACTTTGGGTGCAGCTATACAATCAAAGCCTCGTCTGCACTGCGGTCAATGCTAGTTTCGATCTGACTCTCCAATTTGACAACAGTACGCAAGAGATTATTGAACGAAAGGTCGAAGTTGTAGGTCAAGTTGAGGACGCTGATTACAACGTATGGATAAATTATGTCAGTGTGCTTCATGCGATGTTTGACACGCTTACCGGGAATGTCACTTCCACTGACGACCGCTCGTATCATATGATATCTAGCTCGATTGTGTCAAGCGGTCTTGTTGCATGCGACGACATTACGAGCAGCGCCATGTTCCATTTCGAACCATGGATGTGCCGCAATCGTTCCATTGCTCGTGGAATCGAGGACTTTGCAAACAACGTCACCATCGGTATACTTTCTATCCCTGCAATGACTAAAACAGCAATGACACTTGTCACTACTCCTACCCCCGTCATCAGATATGCGTACCACAGGCTCAATCTTATTCTCTCATACGGCCTCGCCCTAACTCTCTCCGCGCTGGGGGTACTGGCTGGCGGCCGCTCGTTCAAGAGTAATGGCGTAACTCACCATTTCTCCTTCTCCGCAATCATGACCACTACTCGAAGTCCGGATTTGGCCTCTCTGTGTGAAGGTCAGTCGCTTGGATCGTTACCGTTATCACAGGACCTCGGGCAGACGAAGCTCAGTTTCGGTCTTCTCGGTAATGCTCAAGATGAAATGAATCCCGACTTCATGCATCGTGCTGGATTTGGGTTGGAGCATAAAGTCGGAAAATTGGCGACGGGCGCGAAATGCATCTAGTACAAAGGGAGCAGCTCGATACTTCGTGCGGGAGGTATCAGGCTCGGCGGCCAAAATTCATACCTTACGGCAGAGTAACTAAAGGGAGTCGAAAGTGTCACAAACTTTCGGAGATGCACTCCTGTGAGAGATGCACGCCTATGAGATGCACGCCTATGAGATGCACTCCTATGAGATACACGCCTGAGGTGTACGCCTATGAGATGCGCACTTGAGATGCACACCTATGAGGTGCACGCCTATGAGATGCATGCTTGAGATGCACGCCTCTGAGATAAACGCTTATGAGATGCACGCCTGTAAGATACGCCTCTGGAGGCGTTTTACGAGGACCTGGCGCGTCAAAACACCGTCACACACCTGTCCCAGCTCCAGATATGGCTTCGGCGTTGTCGCATATGGGGTTTAGTCGTCGCCGTAGTGTCCTAAGACCACTATTTAGGACGCCGCACGGTCTTCTTGGGTACCAACGCTCATCGGCCTCTTTCGACCTGTCCGTCTGTCACCTGTCTGTCTATCACTTTTCTGTCGATCTAATTGGTGGGCCAACCCGATTGCCTGCGCTTCTTTCCCCATCTCACCCCCCCTTTAGATACTTTAGATAGTGAGCTCTGGTACCGTTCTGGATGCAGAGCTGCTGCTTTGGCTTCCAGCAGCACCTTGGCCGTTGGGCAGCCTTTTCGGCGACTTTTCACCACGCGGAGCGCGCTCCAAGGGTGATCAGCAGCCTGACGGCCGAGTCGCCCACAATCAGAAGCTTTGAATATCTTTGGTGTCGATACAGGGATTCTCGCAAGGAAGATTCGTCAATGAGTGTATGAGGTGCACGCCTAGGTGTGATGTGTCCGCCTGCGTGTGAGGTGTATGCATACATGTGAGGTACACGCCTGCATGTGTACAGCTCGCCAGCGAGCTGTGTGACAAGGGCAAGCTGGGTGGCAGTGGGATTTTGGTGCGCAGCTTGGCATCCGACCAATCGGGTCCCTAATTGAAGAAACCAAATACGTGGTAGCATATCGCTTCAAGGGGACAGGTTTGACTTGCATACAGGCGGGAAACATGGCAGCCAATATGCACGGCTGAGACCCTTTCTGGTATGCTCAAAACCGCATGTCAGCTGCCAGCAAGCTTCCTTTTCTGCTCACCCAGCATGACATAGTGTTGAGAAGCAGTGTGGATGAAGAATCCATGTCTCAAGCTAAGCATGAGTTCCACGGATAGAAAACTTCTTCAAATGTGGGAATTGAGGCGACTTCGGACTGTGATTGCGCACCATTCCATAGCGAAAGGAGTTGAAGCGGGCTAAAAGGATAAAAGGTAAGTCATTGAAGTAGGACTATGGGCTTCTGGGGCCAAGGCACCTCAGGCGGGCGCTAAAATGACCTACCTGGGCAGTTAGGGTAACCCACTAATTTTCACCATTCACTGTTATCTCCCAAATCGTAGGCCCTAAAGTATCAGTCATTTGGTCTTGATACTATTCCCATACGCAGCCGCATGTCTCATAGACCTCTGTAGTGGAGGATACGACTGTTCCTTATGAACAGGGTGTTGAGCTCCAGGTTCTACGGTACTGGTTGGAATCAATGGGGTGTGCAGAGAAATAAATGGCTAGCCTGGAGGAGTTTTGAGGTTGCATCCAGTCTCGGCAGCGATATCGCCAGGACCAAGAATTCAGTGTACACGGGCAAGCAAGTTGCAAGTTGCCATACGGCTGTCAAAAATTTCCAAATGGCATCACAAGTACGGGTCGGCGTTGGCGTGTTCGTCTTCAACGCGGCGGGGGCACTTATCATGGGGAAGAGGAAAGGGAGTCATGGCGCAGGTACAGTACTTCATTTCAAGACATACATGTCCATTTCTACTATTATACAGCTTTCTTACATGCAGTCAGGCACTTGGGCATTGCCAGGCGGCCACCTCGACTTTGGCGAGTCATTCGAGACTTGTGCGATACGTGAAGTTCTCGAGGAGACCGGCGTCCAGGTCAAGGATGACAGTGTGCGCTTCTTGACTACCACGAATGATGTCATGCCGTCCGAGCACAAGCACTACGTGACAATCTTCATGGCATGCCGGCCGGAATCAGAGGATCTGGAGCTGAAGGTAGGGATTGTGTCATGTGCTCGTGCAGGTGGAGAATGCAATTTCTCACCGGGCGGCAGCTGACTTTCAACAGGTCATGGAGCCCGAGAAATGTGAGAGGTGGGAATGGGTGACATGGCAGGATCTGCAACGCTGGGCGGAGGTGCAGTTGCGCCGACAAGACGACGATGCAGAAGCCTGTAAATTAACCCGCAGCAGAGGCAGGCATTTTGATGATCGTGAGTTGTTTCTGCCGCTTTTGAACTTGCTTAAACAACGCCCCGGCCTGGATCCGGGCCAGAGCTACGGGCTCACATCTTAGATGGCTCTCCAGGACTGATGTCGAAGCCAGAGGATAAACATACAACAAAACCCTTTTGCGCAGTTGAAGGAGAACCGAAGAAGGTAGTGGAGCAGCCCTGTGAGGTGATGGTCCCGGTATGTCGTGTGCCCGTGTGGGTAATGTACTAGCACCAGCGCTGTCCAGCATGTTCTAGATGACACTAGTACGTGTAGACGATGATTAAGAGACCTAGCTTCGAGCTTCTGCTTCGATGAAGATCTTGTTCAAGCTGCGACTCCATCGTCGAAGCTTTCCTTTTGTAGAGCAAAGAGCACACTGGCTGGATCGAAAGGTGCTTGTCCTGCGCTCTTGCGCTTCGCATACTTCAGCAAACGCAATGCTCCAGTTGGAGTCACGCCTTCGACGCGTCTCGCCATACCGACACTAGTCGGTCTGACGAATTTCAGTGCTTCTTTCTCTCCCATACTCAGGCCGTGAACGGCGTCATAGTCTAGGTCTGCAGGTAGAGTGAGCGATTCATCACGGAGGAAAACGTCCGCGGCCTTTTCTTGCATTTGGATATAAGGAGCATAAGTGGCTTCAATGTGGATGCGTGACTTGGTCTTGGCGTCGAAGTCTAGTCCAGCAAAGGGGGAGGCATTTTCAGCCACGTAGGGTAGCAGTGCATCAACATCCACACCGCGCAATCTCAGCATATCAAAGGCAGACCTGCGTGATGAGTCGGTATGGGTCGTGAAGCCCTTCGTCTGCCACCATGAACTGGGATAACTGGTGTCCTCCAGAAGGCCTCGCAAACGGTTCAACTTTGTCGAAGACTCTTCGAAGTGACGCCATCTCTTGTCTCCTACAATGCCAGCTTCCCTTCCCTTGGCAGTCAGTCGCAGATCGGCATTATCGGCTCGACAGCTCATGCGGTACTCGCTGCGAGAGGTAAACATTCGATAAGGCTCGCTTACTCCTTTCGTGATGAGATCGTCGATGAGGATACCAATATATGCTTCTGCCCTCGAAAGCGTGAAAGGCGTCTTCCCTTGTGAGGCGAGTCCGGCATTGATTCCAGCAATGATGCCTTGAGCAGCAGCTTCTTCATAGCCGGTCGTTCCGTTGATCTGGCCCGCGAGGAATAAGCCTTTGATGAGTTTTGTCTCGAGTGTCGAATAGAGATTTCGGGGGTCAATGTAGTCATACTCGACGCCGTAGCCTGCCTGAAGCATTTTGACATTCTCAAGGCCTCGTATTGTTTTCAGCATGGCGTACTGCGCGTCTGCTGGAACTGTCATGCTGATACCATTCGGGTAAATGACCTTGTTCGGATCATGGCCTTCCGGCTCAAGCCAGACCATGTGCTGTGGTTTGTGACCGAAGCGGATAATCTTGGATTCGAGTGACGGGCAGTAGCGAGGTCCCCTGACAGTTTCGCGAATGTGTATGGATTTGTCGAGATTCGCTCTGATTATAGCATGAGACGCCTCGTTGGTATGAGTACTCCAGCAAGACAGTTGGCCTTCGTCGCTGATCTCGACGGTATCATTCAGATATGAGAAGGGCTGCGGAGGCGAGTCCCCTAGTTGACGTTCTAGAACACTGAAGTCAATGCTGTCTCGGTCTAGGCGTGGCGGCGTGCCGGTCTTCAGTCGACCAAGAGTAAAACCGGCGCTGCGAAGAGACTTGCTGAGACCGAAGGTTGCCGCTTCGCCCATGCGACCAGATGGATAGGCCTCAAGTCCGATGTGTATTTCTCCGCCCAAGAAGGTGCCAGTGGTGATCACGACTTGGGATGCTGGGATGATCTCGCCACTTTCAAGTCGGATGCCAGTAATCTTCCCTTTCGAAATCTTGTCACTTCCATCTCCTTCCTCCTTCGAGACAACAATGTCTGCGACCTTCCCTTCGAGGACGCTCAATCCAGGTGTGGAAAGTACCTCTTCTCTCATGTACCGCTTGTACAGATCTCGGTCAATCTGCGCTCTTGGTCCCCATACTGCGGGCCCTTTCTTCATATTCAATACCCGGAATTGAATGCCGGCTTTGTCAATGATTCTCCCAGCTAGCCCATCTAGAGCGTCAATCTCGCGTATCATTGTCCCTTTTCCAATCCCGCCAAAACTTGGGTTGCACGAGCAAACTCCCAGATTCGAAAGTGAAGGAGTGACAAGGGCTGTCCGAGCTCCGGATCGTGCAGCAGCAGCGCTTGCTTCGGTGCCTGCATGGCCACCACCAATGACTATTACATCGTAGGGTCTGCAATCGACGTTAGCCACCATACCAATGCTGACTGATTCGGCATTGGTGCATCTACCTGGTTGCGGCAGCGACGGTTGCATATCCTGTCTTGCGGGTAGTCAGGGACCTTGCACGAGGTGTATGACCCCAGCAAGTGGGGCCATACAGGCGCACCGTCAGCCTCATCGCCGGAAGTTGTGGGACTCTCAACATCTCGCGCAGGCGGTGTTCGATAAAAAATTCTGGACTTTTGGAGCTACAAAATTTCGAGGATGTCTTGGCAGCAAAAAAGGCCAGAAATCTGCAGCGAGCTCGCTTTTCACTCACCCACGCGACGCCGCTTTTACCAGCAACCACCCTGAGCGAGGGTGAGTGCAGGGTGAGTGCAGGGTGAGCAGAGGTGAGTCGAAGGTGAGTCGACTGGTGGGGCAGCCTCGCATTTCACGCGCTCCTCGCTCGAAGTCCAAAATGGCCTCCCTCTATTTTTGGTGGCCTTTTAGAGGCTCCTGACGAAGCCGCTATACGGGAGCAGGTTCTTAGAAAGAACGTGGAGGCCCCTGACCTTGCCACCGTGAAGGACTTCCTCCGCTTCCATGCGGCGGCGAGCAAGGGCAAGATCAAGGAAAAAATAACCACCGATTCACTCAACACGTTTGCGGAGTGGTTCTTCGCCGGCTTCAGCCGTGTCACAGACACACAGACAGATGCCGACGACAGAAGCGAAGTCTACGATTTAAGTACACTCCACTGTACATGGTGAGCCCGATCTCATCCTTATTAGTGGGTTCGAAAGGTCTTGACCGAGGAAGGTCTCGTGGTCAACATCAGAAGGCCGAAACATCTTTTTACCAAACGCGATGTTTATCGCCTGCTACAAAACCCCTTGGAGGAGGAACAAACTGTCGCTCATTACCACGCCCGCTCATCCAGTGATAAGAAGGCAATGGTATATACATACACCGGCGGAGAAGGGCGGACAGTTGATTTAGAGAACGGTACCTGCAGCTGTCGACAGTTACAGGACCGTTTATTACCCTGTCGCCATGCAATCGCACTCTGTAGAGAGCAGCAATTGGAGAAGAGTATTGTGAAGGGGTCGGGTCGTGGAACACAACATCAACAACAACCACCGGCCTCCCCCGGGGGGGGGGGGGTGTGACTTTGCCGTACACGCTAGCGTGTACGGTAAAGTCCAGACCAAGCCCAACGTCAAATCTAAGGACCAAGAGAGAAGAAAAGGAAGAGGAAGAAGCTTGTTTGTTGCCCAAGCTGGGCTGGCTAGCTACCTATGTAGGCTATCTACCTTGTGTGCCCACCCGTCCGTACTAGGGGGTGGTATCCACCCCACCACAGTATGTCAGTAAATACTACTCAATGAAGGAATACCGGGAACACTTATCTTTATTCAATCCCGCCAATTGACGTTAACTACCTCGGGACGTTAATTGCCTCCCACCCATTAAGCAGGTCATGCAAGGGCGCCCCAGAAAAGCAAGAATCCGTAAAAAGAGGGCATCAATAAGAGCGATACATTGTTCAATCTGTGGGCTGACCGGCCACACAAGGCGTCGTTGTCGAAAAGAACCACCACCGATAATCATTAAGGCTCCCAAGACTATTAAGTCACTCTTTACGTATGATAACAGATTAATGGTATTGAGACCAACTCGAATCAGACAATCTATCGGGCCCATGAGCCTTTATTATAAGTACACGGATTCCGAGCCGAGGTTTAAGAAAACATGCCTAAAAGCCCACTTCGATTTCTTGATGGCAACTTTAGAAGTACGGCCAAAAACGAGGCTCTGTAGCTATGCCGCAAACCCACACACCATGCTCACCACGATTCAGGTTAAAAGCGGCAACAGCTCTGGGATCTGTCGACTACGGACCTAACGGCCGTCGAGGTTCGCCGCCCGTGTTTAGGATGTCATGAGTGGATCCGTCGCTCCGCACCTTAGATCAAAGCAAAAGTTTCCAGCTTAACTCCTCTCCCCTTCAAAGCGTCCGGCAACAGTCTTGGATCCGAGTTCATGATCTCCCCCGTGCCCTTGTGTCGAAAGTAAGCACAAGTTTCGGGGTCATCATCGTCTAGTTCGCGCTCAATTCGTTCCCAGTCGCCTAATTCGCCGAGTCTCGGGTCTTCGTTGGTGATGATATTAGCCTCCGGATTGAAAAAGCGCTGCGAGTATCTGCTGAGAGAATATCCATGGATTTCAACTTTCCAAGGCTCCGGCAAAGGTCCGAGGAAGGCATTAGAGTCGCTCAGGCCGTAGACAAAGCAGTTACCGATGACTTTAAAATGCCCTGCTGACACTTCCCGGAGCAAAACAGGATGATCGCAGCCCAAGAAGACACAAATAATGTCTCCTGATGTAAAATACATGCGAATTTTAGTTAGTCACCCGTACATGTATGTAATCCTGAAGGCGGAAGACGGCTTACCAGGCTGAGCGTCTGCAATTGCCAGACCAATATAACCCTCGTCTGTCTCGATAAAAGCCTTACCGGTACACCTGTAAATAGATTCTTGGATGTAACGATTCATCAGCTGTGGCGCCACCCATTGTCCTCCTGCCCACAACTCGCTTAAAAGGCCGATGTGGGCAAGGGTGGCCATCCAATCTCGGAGGTACGGTTGCGTAGTCATATCCACAAAGCGCTCCCTCAAATCGAAATTCATCAGGGTGATGGCATATGCATGAGACAGTCCATCTCCCGTCGGGTATGACGCGGTATCGAGACCTTGTGGGCGCCAAGACATCATAACATCAATCGGATCGCTGTCCCGGTCCCAGAACATCAAGGAACGCCCAACACTACCAACAGCTGCACATCTTAGTCCTATCACCTCGAGGGTATCTGGGGATTTGAGCGTGAATTCGGCCCGCGAGATACCCGAACAAAATCCACCCTCGGGATGTCGTAAGGTAGGAAAGGTTGCCGAGAAATCAGGCACCCAGGATGGGACTTGGATGGTTCGCCTAATTTGGAACGACATCCTGAGGAGTTCGAGACGATGAACCAGGCGCATGTGCGCCAACGTAGTGGCCATGTATGCCTGGGCGACGGAAACAGAGTAATCTGGGCGGATATTCTTTGCTAGCATTGGCGGGAACAGGCCAAGTGCGCCGTAGACGTGATCCCTCTTATCCGTGCAGCGTTTATTGTACAGTGTCACCAGAACATTCTTCAGGGTCCCCCGTTTTTTGAAAAACAGTCCGAAGATGACCCGGGTGCCGTAATGGACGCCGGGTGGCGCATTCTGGCTGTGTCCGAGGCAAATGATAGCACGTCGAAAGCTCACAATAGCAATCTGGTGGTCCCCGCATTGGATAACGGCCCTGTGGTTGGAGAGGATCATTTCTTGCACAACCCACAATCGCTCGAACCAGGGAATCTGGAGGAGCTCGTCGATAGCATTCCAGGTAAGCTCGTCTATAGGGAGGGGAGAAGTGGTTGTCGCCCAGCTTCTGTCCACGGCGGCCGGAGAGGCACAATACGCGTCTCCGCCGCCTACGATCTCGATTTGCTTCCCTATATAATCCAGTGCTTCAAGAGCACGCTGGCTTGACGCTGCCGCCGGCCCGAGCCAGGCAACAACACGGTAGGCGGATCTGAAGATCTCGGCTATCCTGCTGACTTGTCCGGGTTTCTCGGCATCGTCCGTCTGGTTGATGGAAATCGCATCAATCCACAGTATCCGGGAGGAAACTCGTTCGCGAAGATGTCTCAGCGCTGTTGCCAGATTATTTCTCACGAGCAGCGTCCTGGCCTTCGCCTCCGGGCCGGAGAGTTGACCAGGCTCCACAATGACCACCTGTTGATTATCTGCCTCACCCCACATATAGGAGAGGGCTTCGTATCTGGGATGGTAATTATGCTCGTCCTCCTGGAGTTGCCACCGCGATGGAGGGATGTCTAAAACCGGGCATTCCCAATGGTGGTCTTGTTGTGAGTCACTAAAGACAAATCTCCCTTCGAGAGTCTCATAGGCAGTCCATCCATGAGGCGAAATTACTTCTCGTAGCTCCCTCAAACTCATTCGCTCATTCGCAATGGCAGTCTTCTTGACCAGAGTTTCGTGGATTATCCGTATCCGGAGGGCATCGTCATATTGACCGGGTAGCAGTTCTAGCAGCCGGATGTCCTTGGCAGGATCAGCCAGTTCGGAATATTGATACGCTTCCAGAATGTCTGTAGTATGACGGCGCCCTGCAGGCTTCTTGTTGTCGCGTAGGCTATTCGTCAGCTTATCCAGCCGGCGAATTGCCTGTCTCCAGGACATGGTTAACTTTCGTGCCGAAACTCAGGCCGGAGGTTGATGAGACTTTTGATCGTGGCTGGCGATATAAAGCGGCCGCAAACGCGGTACTGTCGAGAGCGGAAGCTGACCTTGGGAGTGTTACAGCGGCGTGAAGAATGATTCTATTCAGCTATTCTAACGGAAGATACCAAAGACGAAGAGAAGAAAAGCTGAGACGCCGACGCAAGACTACACCCTTATACGCGGTGCTACGCGCCAAGCCCGCAATCACGCCTACCCTCAGGGGCAGCGCCACAACACTTACCTCCTTCTCTCCCAAGCTTTGCCCTCAAAGCTCATGCGCACGCATCTCGCGCGCCTCGCAGGCGTCTCACCTACTATTCTCGAGCGAGTCCACGCTCCTTTTCTTTTTCTTTTCTAACTAGCTAGCGAGTCCACGCAGCTAATCACAGGAGTCCACCTGTCGACATGAATCCACATGTCTTTCTTTGCCACACTCGTAGCAGGTTCGAGCTCTAGAATCGGACCTTAAAGCATCTTGTACGCTTCCTGCAGGCGCCACGCTGGCATCTGTCACAGGCGTCCTTCTTGCGCTTCCAGACCTCAAAGCGTCTCGTACGCTTCCTGCAGACGTCACGCTGGCGTCTCTCGCAGATGTCTTTCCTGCGCCTCGGCCTCGCCGAGTAGCTCTTTCTACCGTTGGGCAGCAGCAAAGACTTGCGCTCTGCTTGTAATAGTCTTATTCTCTCGTAGAACCCCCGTACGAATCACGGGTCGCAGACCATTCAAAAGCACTTTTCCAGCAGTCGGGTTTGTCGCTGCCAAGAGCCCAGGCCACGATGGTAGTCCAGTTTCCAAGGTCCGCCGGTATGATCCCAAAGTTCTCACCCCTGTCCTTCGGGACGAACTTTGCCTTTGGACGTGGGACTTCGATGACTTTTGCGGAGTTGGAGTTAGTTGATGGTTGGTGGGCAGTACCAATGCGTTGTGACTGCCGCAAATTCAAGGTCCTTCCCGAGCTGGCCTGCATTGGGCGAGGTGTCGCAACGGTGGAATGATTACCAGGGGCAGCAAGCTCGAGCACGGTGGGCAGAGGGACAAGACACCTACAGCTACGCGCATAGGCGACACTGGTCCGAGCTCGATCCAGACGACCAAAAGGCCGCCTTCCTGCTCAGCTTCACGCAGGACGAAATCAGTAGCTACGGATGGGACAAAGCCGGAGCCGAGTCGCCGTACTCATGGGGCATTGATCTACTGATGGACGAGAGCCCGAAGTGTAGGATGCTCCACAGGCTGATGCGAAGGTTGGCGGCGACAACGAACAGTGACAGCGCCAGCGAGAGAGCTGCCGTGCTAAGCATGTCTCCGGCGACGGCAAAGACTCTCTACCATGTAAGTTGAGCGTGAACTTGCCTGTTCTAGGCCACGTCTCCCCCCTCCCCCTCTCTCCTATCGCCGCGTCGTCACTGACGGTCGCTCAGGCTCTCGCGGACCGTATGTTCAATCTAGATTCCAAGTGGTACGTCGGAGCTTCCCGCATTGTTACCTGGCTGGCTTCGGACCATTCTCGGGCCGCCCGAACTCAGATCCTCAACAACTACAATCGCCAGCACGCTAGCCCCGCCTATCCCAACCCTGACATCTTGATATGCACGACGGGAAAGTTGGGCGTTGGGGAGAACTTGACAGGTGGAAATTGGCTCATCTTGTTTGAACCTCTGAACTCGGTTACCACGTGGAAGCAAGCCGCCGCTCGAAATGTGCGGCTCGGTATGACTGAGCCGACACATCTATTCCAGTTCGAGACAGACGCGCCGTATGAGAGGTTGATGCTGGACAGGCTGGCGAGCTGAGAGACCAGCCAGGAGATGGTTAAGGCTGTGCTGGGCGAAGATATTTTGAGAGAACTTGGGATGTTATCCAAGCAGTCTGGACCGTACAGAAGACTTTCTGGCCGGTCGTACCGAGGAAGGCCTTGACTGCCGTGAGGGAAGTACTGTCGGTATGCACTTTTCTCATAAGCTAGGGCGTTGACTGTGGCGATACAACTTCTGCCGAGAGAGGCCAACGGGATTTGTCTATGCATGTAATGTACTGGCAGAACAGCGTGATCTTATGGCCATTCTAAAAGTGACTGCGAAGGACTTCTTGATGAATTCGTAGACTGCGACACACTGCTGCCAGATAGACTAAATTAGGCTAGATTAGATTTAGAGCTATGTTGAGCAAATGGAAGAGCTATATCAAGCGCTCAGGTATGCCCGACAGAGTAAACAAATATCTCTTCTCATACATCTTAACCCATGACTTCCCAATGCCCCAAGCGCCAGATAAAGAAACAGTGTCGATATTCTTCGGGCATCCTGACAGTCCTGGCCGTGGGACTGCACGGCCAAGCCCTTGAATTCACAATCGCCGCTACCTATTCCCCTAGATACTTCAGCGCGCCAAGGTAAAAAGCTGTCAGCACCGGGACCCAGTCCTGTACGTGCCGCTGGGGCCCGATTCAAACTGCGCCCTTATTAGAGACTACGTTATTGTCAGGTTTAGTCACCACGCCTGTCAAAAATATCTAGCCTTTCTCCGCTGTTCTTGTGTTTAACGGGTCGGAGTGATCTCTCCTAAGCTTTAGGAAACTAAATTCTATCTCATGGGATACAATTCTTTACCATAAAGAAATGGATTGAGCAGAGAGCAGGTGTATCTCTTGCCTCACTCCGACTAGAGGACGCGAGCACGCTCTTCGGAAGAGTCTCCTAGGGGGTGCCCGTTCAGGTCCTTTGGGTGCCGATTCAGGTCCTAGGGGGTGCCGATTCAGGTCCAGGGGGGTGCCGATTCAGGTCCCTAGGGGGGTGCCGATTCAGGTCCTAGGGGCTTCCGATTCACCTCCGGGTCACGCGACTCCGTCGCTAGTCGTGCACGCTCAGGGCGGCCTCACCCTAGGTCCAGAGTGGGAAAGAGAACTCACCTTCCACTTACGTCCTCTGACGCCGCTTTTACCAGCGCCCACCCTGAGCGCGGGTGAATGCATGGTGAGTGTGAGGTGAGCGGAGGTGAATTGAAGGCGAGTCGACGGGTGAGCCTGCCTCGCAATCCACGCGCTCCTCACTCGAAGCCTAATAGCCTCCCTCTATTCCTCCGTGATATCACCGTCATGGTAAGGAAAAAGATTATTGGGAACAAGCTGAACGCTTATACTAAAGCGAATAATTCCCAGAGGTACTGTATATTGCAATAGGGCGTGAGGGCTGCATTGGTGACATTGGATACCTGGAGGGAGATGTGGATTTCATAGCAGAGCCTCATACGCAGTCTTAGCATTCTCTCATACCTCGTATTAAGGGTGTTGCTACAGGGCGGGCACTCGCCGCAGCGGGATGTGAAACATTATTTGAGAACCGCATCACCTTCTTCGCGAGCTTCCTACCTAGTGTGAGCCTTTGTTCGCTGGTACGATTAATCTCACCAACTTTCGGCAGGCCCGTATGACATCCTTGCTTTCTCTGGTGCTTTCAGTTCGCATCATGGGCATTGTAAGAGAACTGGTCAGTAGTTCTTCCCTTCCCACCGGGTTCTCCCTCCTCTTAATGGCCTTGATCATTGTAGGACTGAACTGAGGTGGGCAAGGTCCATCCTTCCGCCCTCTCTGGCTCCCAAAGCAGGAATGCTATGAAGCTTGTAGACAGAAGCACCGTCGGCTTTGCGACAAGACTCTCCATTTCGCACAACTTTGGTGTCACTACCGTCGCTTGCCTCGTATGTTCAATGCTGGCGGAAGATTTTGATTTCCCTTTCCCTATCCAGAGGCACCGTTCAATGGCCTCGAGCAAGTTTTGGATGACAGCAAGCTGCGCTGGTATTTCTATCTGCACCTTCTCTCCTATCTATCTCGTAGTCGATGACGGAAAAAGGCTTTCCGCCCTTCGAAAAAGATATACTGCACGACATCTTTTGCAAATGCACGGCCAATCTCACATAAGGTGTCGCATGATGGCAAGGCCTTATGAGTCAAAACATCTTCAGCGGCGACTGACGTGCCTTCAGCGGCGTGTCACGATCTGCCATATGTGGTACTCCACTGATGAATCTCACGGGTTGTGAGATTCGTTTCGTCCTTTTTGGGGCTGGATGGCCGAGGGAAAGAGCCTTACACAGTTCCATGACCAAAAACTCGGGACGGACATAGATGACACAAAACTCACTCTGCAGGCGACGAGGCAGCTATCCATTTCTGTTCACTCAAGCACTCGGGACACACACATGGCAAAAGGGTTGATCTCTCGGAAGATCATCCGACCAATAGCGAGCGGTAGGCACTGCAGACTCTGTGCAGGACGCTTAGCGACAAGTATTTTTCCCGATGCATCAGGGTATACCGCGAAAACTTCGCTTGTTCCGGCCCGTGCGGTTCAGTCGGATAAGTAATGTCCCCACACCACTTGGCGAGAAACTGGCTGGCGCGCCACAGTTTACTCGCCCCATTACGTACGGAAACAGTGTTACGAAGATTCTATAGTACTCTTTCATTATTTTTCCGTGAAGGGATCTGCAGAGATTTTCCTTCCTAAACACCTTGCGGATAATTTTGTAAGAGCTTTTCAAAGGAAGGCTTAAGCCACTCTACCCGTGACTTTCAGCAAGGACAGATAGGATTACCAGGTCTGTCATTGGCCGGAAAACACCTCAAACATCAACCACTTAGTTGACGATGTCTACGGTCAGATGATCAGCATGAGAAGAGGCTTCAAGGGCCATTTGCCAGACTGTACTTCATGCATCACACCACTAGCGGTTTCACCATCCTATGGTTTGTTGGAAGACTTTCCGTAGTTCCACTATGTGGCCGTTGAGCCTACTGTTATGTACAACAGCGCCCTGCCCATTGGATGCGGATCCTAGTCATGTCCATGAAGGGGATGCGTCACATGAGGTTGAATCCACGAGTTTGGTCGGAACGCGAACTTCACATGTTTGTGCTCTCCGCACCCAGGACTTATATGCCCAGATGCCTGCAGTTCCCACCTTTGTCATGCTGTATCAAGTGGGCAACATAACCTTTGGGGCGCTCAACACAGAGAGACCCTTTATCCTTCATTGTCATAGCTTCTATTCGCTTACTTGTCGCCTTTCCAAACACCTGAATTTATTTCATCTCACCTCGGCGACCGACTCACAAAATGGGTGGCAATGAAGCACTTCGTGTCAACCCCTTCGTGGTCAATAACAGAACTGTGGACATTCACATCACTACCCGCGGCTCAGACTGGTATTGGGCGGTCACGTCAGTCATGGGTACGACTATGCTAGCCATACTTGGCGCCAGCTTCCTCAAACCTGCTAGCAATCGTATTTTCCACTATATCCTCGCGGCCGTCGCCTTTGTAGCCATGGTGGAGCATTACAGTATGGCCAGTAACCTTGGTTGGGTTCCCATCGATGTTGAGTGGCGGCGCAGCAGCCATCTCGTTTCCGGTGTCAATCGTCAGATCTGGTGGGTTCGTTACTGTGGCTGGTAAGTCTCGCCTGATCTCCGGGATTCAACTGCAATCTTACCAATTCGCCTACAGGTTTCTTGTCTGGCCGCTGCTGTCCCTGGCCATCCTTATTACTACCGCCGTTCCTGCTGTGCAGATCTTCTGGACTTGCTTCTTGAGTTGTGTCATGGCCATCATGGCTGTGGTCGGCGCCATGGTCCGTAGCGACTACAAGTGGGGTAAGTGATCGAGGCGCATACACTGGTATCCACTGTGGAAGTTAGGAAGGCGCTGACTATTACGTTCGCAGGCTACTATGCGTTTTGGCTCTGGTCTTGGGTCCTCATCGGATACTATCTCGTCTGGGTCCCTCGAAGATTTGCCTCCGCTCTCGGCAGGGATGTTGGGCTCACTCATGCTTTTGCGGCCGGCTGGGTGTGGTTTCTTTGGATGCTCTATCCGGTCTGCTGGGGCCTCTCTGAGGGTGGGAACGTGATAGCACCTGACTCCGAGTTCATCTTCTACGGTATCCTCGACTGCGGCTTGATCCCCCTCACCAGCGCCCTTTTCCTAGCCAGCCACTGGCGAATCGATCCTGCACGACTGGGTCTTAGGCTGCGCACTTACGACGACCCAATCACCGGCTACAGGACTAGCGCGGTCAATAATGGAGAAAAAGCTGGTGAAAGCGGTGCTCATGCCGCCACAGACAATGTGGATGCTCCTGCAGATACCACTACATCCTCTACTGCTGCTGTCTAAGCCATCACCGGTTCAATTTTCTCTCCATGGTCCCCTACTGCAGAGACATGGTGCATCGGACGAAGCAGAAGGAAAGAGCGTGAGTTGGAAAACGAAAGTATGTGGATATGTGCGTTGTCTTTTGCGTGGGTTATAACCTTCTCTCCTCTAATATCCTCTGGCTATCGGCCATAACCGTTGTAAGGACTGCGAAATAATGCATACGAGTTGACTGTTCTGATATTGCGTTCCATATCTCTGATATCTTGTGCTGTATTACTCTTACTATCGTCGTACTCGTGCTCGATGCTCTTTGGTGAACATCACAGAAGAATGTTCGCATCTCCTGACCAGTGCAGAATGCTACTCTCCACGGACAGGGTTTGGCGTTCGATGCCTGTACAGTATGATAGATACAAGGTGGTTTCGGACCTTCCGTTCCGACTGTTGCGCGCAGCAAACAGGTGTACATAGGATGGTTGGAAGCAACTGTCTTGTCTGTCTATCTACCTGAGGAGAAGAGGACATCTATATATGTACGTTCGACCTTCTTTTACCTCCTTGCCACCTTGCCACCTTGCCACCTTGGGCCTGCCCAGCTGAACCCTCAGCTACATCTGTATAGGTAAACCTGTACGAACTGGCGAGTAGCAGCTGAAGCGTGGCCTACCCACAACACTGACACTTAGCCACCGAAAGTAGGAGGAGACCGGCTGAGAAATGGATTGTATGCCGCGTCAACAAATTGCGCCGACCACAATATCGGTTCGGAAACGTCATAAGCCATCTGCTGAAATTCGATATTGCAAGCCTCATGGTTCATGCCGGCGTAGTCTGACGAGGTGTTGTCGGGGAAATTCATACCAGAGGTATTTCTGACAATGTTGTCTATATCCAATTGAGAATGGGGTTCTTCCTGGGATTGCAACCTCGCAAGGTCATCTGATCGGTCAGTTGAAATGGCCTTCCACAAACGCTGGATGTGCGACGGACTTTTCAAATGAAGCCTTGTCTCTTTCAATCCTTGCATCATGTCTCTCGCTAATCGGGCTGCGTTAGAATTTGTGCTCAGCGCCCCAAACACAGTAAGACAGACGTCAGCATCCTCATCTACTGCGGTCCAGTCGGTTTCCTCCGCTTCTTGCTCGCGATCAATGCAGATGCTCGCGGCAAGCAAAATGGAGCTGGCACAAATTAGACAGGAGATCATCTGCCACCACGGAAATCCGTATACGAGGGTTTTCTTATCCTCAACATTGTGCAAGAGCCGTGCGGTCTGCTGGGCTGCTGAGACACACCTTCTCTTAGACAGACATATGCGCTCACGCTCTGACTCGAAAAACATAGTGGGGTTCGAACAGGACTGGAGTAGTCTGCCAGGAGAAAGGAAAGGACGATGGATAAGAGCTCTTAGATGGTAGAATTTCACGGCAAGCATATTTCGCTGGAGAGGTCAGACGTGGGTAGCCATGGGAGGTTGCTTACTTGCCTGCCTCTTAAAAGTCGTCGAGCTCTCAAACGTGTGGGCCAAGTCAAACCGCAATACCCGAGGCAAGCTGTTTTTCCATTGCACCAATTCCCGGTCCAGATTTTCGATTGCAGAGAGTGTACCTTCAGCCGAACCAACTCGGCTGGGACTGTAGAGACCCCGGAGTACACGTCCAATGACCTGCGAAAATTGAATCACAGCTATGAAGTAATCACCAGCTAATGGCCCTTCGTTGCCAACTTGGCTTGAAGTGCGCATGGCATCTGACATGGCTGTATCATCCAACCTTGAAGGTAAACCAACATTGAAGTCTCCTTCATAAATAGCCGGCGGCCTTCCTAGCTGCAGGGCAAGGAGTCGATCGAGCACGTAAATGGAATACCAAGTTCGACGTCTTAGCTCACAACTAAACGTATTGGAGTTATCCTCCGGAGTTCGGGCGGCATCTTTCACGTGAAGGCCAATGCTTTGTGCAAGGCGGGCGGCTAGCCCCAAAGTTGTCCAGCAGCTAGACCATGCCTTTAGCATCAAAGACTTAGCAAAGCAACTTTTGACTCACTGATCCGTCTGGCAAGTCGCAAGTAGATAAAAGCATTGCGCAAGTAAGCAGCTGATGTGATCAACGTTACGCTTTTCTTCGTACTGCTGTGATATCTGTAATGCTTGATCGAAGTAGTGTTGATGCTGAGACACCACTTGAGAAGCGCCACCTGGCTCTTGGTCTGAGAATGTCTCGTAGCAGGCGCCAATGGCGAAGATGTTCACTATGCACTTAGGGCGGCCCCTTCGGTCGTGTGGAATTGCCACTTACATAGCAGCGAGAGCCACGGGCCTCGTAATTTCTCCAGCGATTCTGATTGCCAAAACTTCTCGTACGTCTCCATAAAGACTGGTCGCCAAACGAAGGGGTATGCAATGTGAATTGTGGAGAAGTAAATTTCAACATAATTGTCGGCGGTCGCCCTGCTCGGTAGGTATACTTGGTCTTCGTCAAGGGTGGGTTGTCGCTGCACCTCGTCCTGTTCGTAACTGTCAATGCGACAGAGTGAATCGACTTGTTGAGGCTCACTACTGCAAGAGCTCTCGAAAAGGGCTTGCTTCATGGCATTAAAAAAGCGAATGTCGCTGGCCTCACCAAGATATCGTTGCGAGGAAGAGGGTGACGCCGCAGGGCTTCTAGATGATTCATTGGAAGGCGACGGATCTTGGGCTGCTTGGGGTTTCAGGTCCATCCCTGGAAAGGCCTGCTGCAACGTCGATACCCCTAAATCGAAGACTTTGCGATCATTCTCACAGAGACTGGCACGAATCGTCCGGAGTAATTTGTCGTATGTCCGGATGGCATCTCGCAACTTATGCGTTTCATTGTTCGTCGACAGCAGACTCAGTCGTGTACGCTGGCCGTGGAGGTTACTACCCCTGGTAGGCTCATTCCATTGACAAACATGGCCATAGCCAGAGCAGCGGCCACATACTGGCTGCTGTCCATCACACTATATCACCACAAGTCAAAAGCGTGTACGTAGAATTTTGAAGCAGGTCAGCACCTTTGACTTGAGGATGCGGCAGCTCACACAGGCGTTGGCTACCCTTCGGCGCTTGATCCCAGGTTCCTGTGTCATCCCGGTGAAAGACCGCCGTTGTTTCGAGGGATTCGAGATGCAGGGCTAAACGGCGGAGGCCTCGTTTTTGACGGACGGGCCATCCGTACCTGAGTAGAGGATGTTGTGGTGGTCTACCTAGAAAAAGAGTTTGACGCAGGCATTGCCAAAAGCGTCGGAAGATGTTTGTTCCGTTCGTTCCGCCCGATCCGGTTCTCTCAACGCCTCATTTTTAGAGTCGACCATCAAGTGACTATGCAACTTGAGTTCTGCACTTCCAACCAAGGAAAATAAGCTTCTTGTATGGACAGATAATGCGTCTATTGTGAATTCGCGCATCTCCGTTCTGAGTCACTCTGGTCGCGCACCTGGTAGCTCGCCGGCATGACGTAATGATGGGTCGTGCTAAAAGCAAGCCCGCTTTGACAGCTTACAAACTTAGATTTTCGCAGAAATCTACCGTCTATGGGACATTTGAAGTCGCCTGAGTCAACAGTGGAAAATGTCTTATGCCCTGCTCAGATCATACAAGAAACAGGCTGGAAACCTTTCGTCCAGAGCAACGTCCCAATAATTGTGACGAGAAGCGCCAAAGCAGCTGCTAGGCTCGCGACACCGTATAGGTACGCGTGCTTCCGTTCCAGAGTCTTCAATTCGGCAACCCACGTACTCACTGTCGTTACGCAGCCACAAAACCCCTCCATGACGCCTTCGAGTATCTGACACGCCCACATGTTTCCATTCCGACTTACAATGTCATTTTCGGCCCGTTGTAGGTCATAGCACATACCAAGGATGGCAGTGCCAAACATGTTTGCACAGAATGTGCCCAATGGAAACGCCGGAATGCGCCCGTTGAGGTGCTTAGAAGCATAAAAGCGCATCAAACAACCAGGAGGTGCGAAGACTAACGAGAGGACCGCTCGGTCTCGCCAATAGTCCTTTGGGGGCCAGATCGCAAGAATCACTGCTCCTATCCAGCATCCACAGCCCAAAATAACGGCTAGTGGATCAAGAATCCGGCGAATGAATCGAAAAGGTAAGGTGGGCACAAAACGACCTGTGAAGAGAGCCATATGAGCACCAACTTCCAGGGCGGAAATGGAACAGGCGACGTGGACCACGAGAACAGCAGTGGCTGCTTCAAAGTTATAGCCAGGACTGCGGTGTTTTTGCTGAACCCCGTTCGAAAAGTCCACAAGTTGGCTGCTCAAGGCAAGAAAGGCGTCTCGCGAGAAAGAAGAAAAAGACGTGAACGAGCCGCAGAAGCCCGTCGTAAGGCCGATGAACAGTGGTATTGTCTTCTTCGCTTTGCTATGTTTATCAGCTGCTTTGTGCAGCAAGTTCTCGTTATGCGAATTGCCTCTAAGGTCTCGGAACGACCAATCCTCCGATTCTGTGCCCCATTCTTGCTTGAAGAGTTGGCGATCTTCGCTCAGGAAGCCAAATATGAAGGAGCCGCCCACATTAGCCCAAAGCACCGGCGATATAACTGGAGCTTGAGGATAGCAGGTAATCGCTTCTATGCCAAGGCGGCTCAGCGTCCCCAAGAGAGAGAAGAAAACTAGGTGGCAGATCATGTAAAGTTCTGTTGCCAAAGGGGACAGCCGACGCCCTTCTGCCAAGCTCAAAGCTTTTTCGTCCAATATCTCTGGCCGGGGCCATGTCCTGATACCAGCTCCCTCCTCTGTGGAACGGGCGTTCCGATCTGCAATTGAAGGCATCTCAACTTCGGTAAGGAATTCATTATCGTCTCTGAGCGTGCCACTCTCCGCCCTTCTCTTGCGGACTTCCAATTGTGCCCACTCCAAGTGATCGCGACCAGGTGAGTCAGGTACGACAGGTAGTGGCATTGCCAGCTCCGTTAGCTCCGCCTCATCGCCTTCGTCGTCCATCTGGCATGTTCCTCTATTCGAAAGCTTAGTTTCGAGATCGAGGCTTCCACTCCCATCAAGTTGTGGAGCTTCCTCGGAGTGTTGTGACCTCTCACTTGAGCCATTTTCGAACAGTGTGGAGCCAGACGGTGCTTGCTTGTCGTACCCAAGAGCGAAGTCGTCTGGCATTTTTGGTTCAACCTGACTGGGACCAAACAGCCAGGGCTTCAATTGGAGGGGTGGTCGCCTCACGTGTAAAAGCCAGAGTATGACCAACGTTGATGAGGAGCGCGTGTTGGAGAAAGACTAAGCATCCACCCTGAGGATTGAATTAAGAAAGGCTTGACATTGTCTCTGGCAACGCTTTCTGAGGTTGACCTTTGATGCAACCTCGATGAATATTCCAAAATTCTTGAATCAGCGTCATCACCCATTGCGAATCTAGAGCTTAGTCGCCTGCACTTACCCTAACGAGAGAGAGGTGCATACCCTTCACTGTAGTCAGGACGGGTATAACGGTTGTGCCGGAACAAGAATGATGTCCCCACATGAAATCGAGGGATGCATCATTCAAGCTACTGGGCCCTACTCATGACCGTGATCTGTCGCCGGAGAGAAGCGAGAGAGGACTCAAAAACAGTGCGTTCGGACTCTCCTGCCTATCGTCCCGGACGGCTTTGAGGCGTAGGATGTCTTCTGAAAAATTGTCTAGCCCGCTGGCTGACCCGAATTCCCTAGGAAAGCTGCCAAGCACACTCAAAAAACGACTGTACCGCATTCGTGCGCTATCACGTCCTTCTCTAGCGTACGTTGAGACATAACACTCACTGCCCACACTGTTGTGTGCCCCCTCTCAAGAAACGCTTGTTTGACCTACAACCCTCGACTTCCAAATCTCTAGTATCGCTCCGCTCATGCTGAAATGGCGCTCTCTATTGTCCTTTCGAATGATGAAGGCGTGCCATTCACTCCTGGATCCTTAGTACTTGGGGTGGTCAAATTGGTTGCTTTGTGCGACCAGCCGATTGGATCTGTTGCAATTTCCTTTGTCGGTCGCTCCAAGGTTCTGCTAGTTCACAGCTATGGGGACATGACAACCTCAAGATCGGATTACAAATCTTGCGGCTACCTGTTCTGCAAAAACCTGAACCTGTACAGTGGCAAATATACTCACCCAAAAGGCACTTATGTATGGCCATTCGTATTTCGAATCCCGGAGTTCGCGCATTCAAACCTGGACGGCTACACGGACATGGGTGACGCTTTCGACCATAGACCGCCGTGGAGAGGTTCAGATGCTTTTGGCCACCATCCTCTGCCACCAAGTATGGATCATACCGGGGCTTTCAATTGTTCTGTTGAATATTTGCTGCACGCGACCCTCATACGTCCACCGGAGTCTCGCTTTGCTTTCAGCAATAACGTCGGCGTCTCAAAATCCATTCAAGTGGAATGTCCGCCGGAACGAATTGACTCAGAAGACGGCAGTGAGTGGCCATACGAAACGTATCACCACAATTTTCAGATTCGATGTGTCAATCCTTCTACTTCAATGAAGAATCGCGTTATCCTCATGATTCGGCGCTCAGCACAAAGTTCCGTGGAAGCTACACCGCGGCCCAAAATTGGCATTCAATTGTGTGTGCTTGTGCCAAAGATTGTGGGGACAAGACCAGACACCACCATTCCCATACTTCTGTCAGCGACTTGCCTCGGCATGACAGGAGCTAAAAAGGACGAGTGTCTTGCAGACGTGCAATTTCCATCTCCAACCATCACAATAAAGCGCTTCACCATTTCAATTTCGGCACATACCAAAGTCCGTGCAGGATGCCATTACCCAGTTGAGAAAAAGAAGGTATTCCTCGGAAAGGGCGCTTGTGAGATACCCCTAACTGGGGATGCGCCAGACAGAGAAATCTCAAATGAGGCAACACCATTTCCGACAAATTCGGTAAATTTGGGAGATGTCGCAAACGTGCGTTTCCCATACAAAAGGCTTGTACCCGATTTCTCGACTTACAACATTTTTCGAGCCTATTGCCTCGATCTGAGGTTCAAAGTGGAGTATGCGCACAAAACTTTCAAGTTTGCCATACGTGACATACCCGTCAGAGTAGTGTCTGCCGGATTTCTGGCTTCGGATTTTGACACAACCACTCTGCACGACTCAGCGGTGATCCCGCAACCCGCAACCATTGATGGTATCGACCACGTTTTCGGCCCACCACCATGTTATCAGCCATAATAAGACACCGGTTCACTGTTGCATTGAAGATCTTGCGTCAGCCTCTCGCCGGCATCGGAAATGAAACATAGTATGCGACGCTCTCAGGGCAAGTGTTGCTCGGCTGCTGGTATTGGGTCATCGACAACCTCCCTTATCGCATGATTGGAAACATGGGTGTATATGGGTGTATCTAGCTACGACAATTCATCCGAAGCACCAGCTAGGACCTAGCTTTGGATTGTATCATACGAATTACCGAGTTCAAATTACATTCTGAACACAACATGTAGCAAAACCTTGCCACCCCTTCCCTGGGCCAGTGGTCGGCCTTCATGGCTGGGCACAAGTTGGCTTTCAAAGGCTATTTCTCTTGCGAGCATTGTTGATAGCTCCTAGACTTGATTCCATTACAACTTCACATCACGGCTCTAGATTTCGGAGCAGCATTGTCTCGGTCAACGTGCGCTGATCAGGCTCCGGAACCTTGCTCACCGAATCTGAAAGGCAACAAAGGTCAACGAAGCTTGGTAAAAGGCAGTCAAAGTCTCAATCTCTTTCTTGTGTTGGTGTTCTTTTCGTCATGACTAAAGGAGGTGATCGAGCCTCTACTCGCGTTGAGCACTGGCGTATTCGGTTCTTGAGCGGTCAATTGGTTCTCTGACCCGATCGGCCTACCTTGACAGCAATCCGGAAGCCGTGAGAGCAGCAACCGGCCACGTGCATTGAAAATTGCCCGACACAGCTGTCAGGAGAATACCAATATTTGGGACTCTACAGTGTGGCGCTCTGGGTAACAATCATGAAGATATCCAGGATTGGACTCCTTTACCGGAAAGAACGGAAAGGCTCCTCCCGGTCTAGTTTGCGGGGAAGCCGGTCTTCTACCAAAGGCTAGCTAGCATCTCATCAGATGAGATGGAATTGGTGATTGTATCGCCGAGGCGAAGCGAGTTTGGCCATCTTCGGCTAGTCCTCCAACGCACACATGTATACTCCGGGTATCTCTGAGAAGCTTCAGAAACTCCCCCGGGTACACACGGGCAGGATCATAGACCCGCAGGTCTCGGGTATCCCGGGTAGCCTCGGATACTCGAGGATTCAGCTTCGACTTTGCCCGATGTACCAACTCGTCCCACACGGGCCATCGGGGCAGGCGATCAATCTGAAGAGTCTCAATCGACGGTAGAGCATTGTATGCGTGAAAGTTCGGCCACGGCAGGCATCCATATCGACCCCCGTTTAACCGCCCGCCATGAAGAAGTTCACACTTTCCTGAGGTCCAGGCCAGAGAGAGTGATTTGAAGTTGCCCTAAAGCCAGACTTGTCAGTCCAGACGCTTTTGCCAGAGGGCTCCGTTTCAGGCTCTGGACGGCTGACCGCTGACCCGCCACCTAGACCCCGCTCCTTCTCCCCCCCCCCCGGGTCACCCACCTTCGGCGCTAGTCGCATGGGCTTAAGGCGGCATCACCCTTGGGTCAGAAAGGGTGAACTCGAGTCAGATTTCTGAACTCTTGGCGAACACGTAACCGCGGACTGGACTTTGTCAGGCA
>Ga0335072_10002697_pt1 | contig 27289 bp, 31 predicted proteins | sample Lox_Sample_21_FD_206725 | JGI IMG/M metagenome (GOLD analysis project Ga0335072, IMG submission 206725) | Soil microbial communities from Loxahatchee National Wildlife Refuge, Florida, United States - Lox_Sample_2.1 | ecosystem: Environmental > Terrestrial > Soil > Wetlands | place: USA...
TCGCCGCGCTGGGTCCCGCATCGACCCGGCCAAGCACGTCAAGCCGCGAGAGCGCCTCACTCTCCGCGCGGTCAGCCACACGACAAGATTGCCATATACACGGCAACACGTTGCGGTTCTGAATGGCGGTCCTTGACAGAGTTTCCTCTATTGGTGATCACCTGGGTACACGACATGACTGTCTGGTTAATGAGTCGCCACGGACCGTTCGGGAAAACGGAGAAGGGTGGCGATCGGATCGGCGGGCAGATCGGACCTCGGAGCCGACGGGGACCTCTGGCCTTTCCTGCTCGCCGTCGACGGCTGCGCGGGCGAGGTACGGGTAGACGGCGTCTGCGACGAACATCCCGCCGCCGGATGCGCGCTATCCCTGCGGCGCAGTCGTGCGAGCAGGACTTCCTAACCAGGGCCGTACGGATGCAGGCGCCGACCCCGCGCGCAAGCACCCGTAGTAACCAGCCACGTAAGCGGTGGTCAGGTCGTCCGGGTGTGTCTGGCCGCCAGCTTGCGCGCGCCGGATGGCAGTTCGGCGCCGACATCAACAGCGAAGTCCAGATACGACTGGCGGCCGGGCAACAGTCGTGTCGGAGCAGAGCCGGTCACGTGGGCGCGATGGACGTCGTAGTACGGAAGCCGCACTTTGCTAGCTGACCAGCGTGTAGTCCCTCTGCAGGTGTGCGCGCTGGTTGAACCAGCGTGCTCGTGCCTGGTGGCGGCGGGTCCAGGCGTCCCAGTGGATGACGAGCGGCGGCGGGAGCGGCCGGGCGGTCAGCGCGGCGAGCACCCGGCGGATCTCCGGGACGGTGAGCGGGATCATGCCGGGGTCTGCCGGGGGCCGCTGGCCGGGCCGACGGGCGGCCGCGCCTGGGTGTCGGTGCGGCTCCGGAGCAGGGCGGCGGTCACCGCGCAGATGGCGAGGGCGGCCATGACCAGCACGAGGTGGCGCAGGATCGCGGTGTAGAGGCGTGCCTGGCACTGGTCCAGGCCGAAGCAGCCCTTCCCGAACTCGAAGCTCTCCTCCACGGGCCAGCGCAGCCTCGCCGCCGTGATCAGCCGCGCCTTGCCGCCTGGCTGCCCTTCGGGCACGTGGCAGTAGTGGAAGGCCAGCTCGCCGGTCTTCAGTTGGCGGCGGACGAGCAGCGAGTGCTGGCGCGAGCCGGTCCCGAGCCAGGCCCAGGAGTACCACCGCTGCCCCTTCGAGCCCTTCCCGGCGGACCGGGCCTCCCGGGACCGCTTGTCCTTCGGCAGCGTCTTCACCGCCCGCTCGCAGGTCACCGTCGTCCCGCCGGGCAGCGCGAGGGTGAAGTTCGAGGCGACCCGCAGCGCGTGCGCCTGGCCGCGGGACTCCAGGTACCCCCGCAGGTCGGGGCCGGCGCCGTAGACCTCGTCGCCGCAGACGAAGTCGAACGTGACGCCGTCGGCGTGCGCCTCCGCGAGCACGTCGGCGGCCGGCTGCCCCTTTCGTGCGGAACCGCAGGCCCTCCGGCAGCCCCGCGGCCGCGGCCGTCGCCGGGTCCGCGATGTGCTCGCGGGGGATCCACCACCGGGCGCCGATCAGCGCGTGCCCGGTCCCCTCCCGGACATAGGACAGGCGCACCGTGTTGATGCCGTTGGCGACCCGCCCGGCGCAGCCCATGTACTGGCGCTTGACGCCGGCCGTGGCGCTCCCGTGCTTTCCTGCCCGGTCTCGTCCAGCACCCCGGCCCGCATCCCGCCCGCCCCCCGGTTCCGCCGCGCGGCCCCGTCCAGCCCGGCCACCGCGAACCGCCGCACGGCGCCCATCGCGCCCAGGGTGTCCCAGCTGGCATGGCTGAGCAGCCGCTGCGTCCTGTCCGGGGTCGCGTCCCCGCAGAACCGGGCGATGCTCCAGCCGTTCCGCTCCGGCAGGTCGCTCATCACCGCCGACACGTACCTGCCCGCCTGCAGCCACACCTGCGTCCGCGCGAAGCACGCCCGCAGCGACTCCAGGACCCGTCCCCGTTCCCCCAGCGCCGTCCGGACGCCTATCCTGACGGCAGCAGCCGCCTTCGATTCAGTTGTCAGCACAAACAAGGGAATCGACAGGCGGCTGCCCCTTTATGCCCACGTCAAGGATCCGCAGGTCAGGGCCCCAAGTGCGGCTTCCGTAGTAGGCGGCCAGGTAGGCCAACGCGCCGCCGCGCTCGTATTCGTGGTTGACGCGCATTTTGCGGGATGCGCCGGGCGGCAGGGTGGCGGCGGCAGCGTGCCTGGATCGAGGTCTTCTCATCGGAGGAGATCACATATTCGCCGTCGCCGAGCGGACTGCCGCCGAAGACCCGCGCGTAGAGGTCCAGGACCCGGGTGGCCTTGGCGGCGAGGTCGGGGTCGCGGATGAACAGCCAGGACCGGTACGGCCAGGGCTTGATCGTGTCGGCGGCCTGGATCTGCCGGACGGTGGAGGCTGACATCGCCGGCGCGATGCCCCGGCTGGTGATTTCGCCGGCGAGGTCCGGGCAGCTCCACCGCGATAGCGGCGCACCGGTCTCGGCTGGCAGCTGGCAGGCCAGGGCCTTGACCTCGGCGGCCTGCACCGGAGTGAAGCGCGGCGGCCGTCCGGACCGGCGCCGGTCGGCCAGCCCGCCATGCCCTCATCGGCGTGCCGGCCGCGCCACAGGCGGACGGTGTCGGCGGCCGCGCCGCGACGCCGGGAGATTTCGGCGTTGGAGTAGCCGCGGGCGGGCTTTCCGGCCGGGAATGTTGACGGGCTTGCCGAGCCTGCCCGAAAACCTGCCGGGAGAAGGCGACCGACAAGCCGGGCAGGCAATATGGACAGCATGCCCGTCATCCCCGAGTCGACCAAGACCTCCCTGGCCCAGCGGCTTCGCGCCCACGCCAAGGCCAGCTGGCCCCAGTTGGCCCAGGTCCACGTGCGCTTCCGCGGCCAGTTCGCCTACGTGGCCGGTGAACTGCCCGATGGCGAGCAGATCCCGCTGATGCGGCTGCGCTACGGCGGATCCGCCCACCGATGGGGAACGGCCATCTACGTGGCCAGCAAGGACAGCTATGAAGACCAGATCTGGTTCAGCGCCAGCACCGAAGAAATCTTCGACCTGGTCTGCGATCTCCACGCGCCCAATGCCGGCCACTAATCACCAACCGCACACGAACACTCCAGTCGTCAACCCCCGAGGGTCTTACGGCTCGGACCACTTAGTGGAACATACTGGTAGCGTGGGGCCAGTACAGTCGGTGCACGTGAGGCCGTGTGGATGAGATTGACAAGAATCCATCACCTGAGGGACAGCCGGCCGCAGGTATGGAAGGATGCCGTCCTTGACTTACCTCTACCCTCGCGGCCGCTTATTCGCCTGGCTGTTCGTGCGCTGATACACCTTAATGACTTAGCACAGCACGAATACTTTCGTTTCTGTCGGCCGCGACCAGCGTGGCGAGGCGGCCCAGATCGGGGAGGTGTCCATGGACCAAACCTTCATACGGACGACCTTGATAGATCGCATGCGACGTCACGGAGAGTCGATCGAGCAGGCTGCGGAATCCATCGCCCGTGGCTTCAACATCCCATTGAGCGAGCTGAATCCCGCGAAGGAGAGCATCCGTCGGGAAGGCAGGCGGAACATGCTGCTCGATTCTCCGCCTGGCGTGTATAACCACACGCTGACCGATGAAGCCCGAATGTCTGGTTGGTACACCGGTCCCGAGCCAGGCGACGAGTTCTGGCCCCGCCTGCGTGGGAAGCTCGAGTCCAGTGGCATGCGCGAGGTCGTGGATGAGATCGATACGGCTTCGACGAAGGTGGTGGCTCATCTAGCCGACCCCCACATCCGCAACTTGAAGAAGCGCGGCCTGGTGGTCGGCTACGTTCAGTCGGGCAAGACTGCCAACTATACGGCTGTGATGGCCAAGGCAGCTGACGCGGGATATCAGCTGTTCATCGTGCTCTCCGGCCTGCACAACAATCTGCGGAGGCAGACGCAGGTCCGACTGACGCGAGACCTAGTGGACGATGATTGGGCACCTCTGACCTCGGATGCTGGGGACTTCGGTTACGTCATGCATGGCGCGGCCATGCTCTCCCGGGGAACGAAGTCGATCGCGGTTGTGAAGAAGAACCAGGCGCGGCTCAAGAGGCTCCGTAACTGGCTGCGGGACATCCCGGTCGAGATCAGGAGGCGGGTTCCCGTCCTGCTTCTAGACGATGAGGCCGACCAAGCGACTCCGAACTCAGCAACCGCGCGTGATCAGTTTACGAAGATCAATGAACTAGTTCGCCAGATCTGGGCCGAGATTCCAACGGGTACGTATCTGGGATACACGGCGACGCCGTTCGCGAACATTTTTATGGACCCGAATGACGACGAAGAGCTCTATCCTGCGGATTTCATCATGGACTTGCCGCGCCCTTACGCGTATTTCGGTGCAGAACGAGTCTTCGGCCGCGAACCACTCGATGACGCGGATGAGCCAGATCCCGGCCTTGACATGGTGCGCGATGTTCCTGACGAAGACGCTGAGGCCCTTAAGCCTCCGACCAAGAAGGAGGAACGGGCGGCATTCGTCCCAGAACTCCCAGGATCACTTATAGACGCGGCGACGTGGTTCCTCGTCGCCACCGCCATCCGAAGGGCACGTGGCCAGCGAACGGCGCACAGTTCGATGCTCGTGCACACCACGCATTACGTGCAGCCACATTTCGTAATGCAGGACCGGCTAGATGACTTGATTCACGAGTTCCTCGCCGATTGGGAGGCAGGGAGCCGCACCAGGTTCCTGACCTCCTACGAGGCCGAGGCGGCGAGGGCCGCTGAGGTTGCAACGTTGCCGCTGCCCACTTGGAGCGAAATTGAGCAGGAACTTGGACGCGTCCTTGACGATGTCAGGGTGGTTGTCGACAATGGCGAGTCCGAGGATCGCCTCGACTATGACAGAGTCGAGGACGGTGACCCCGTGGCGGAGACGGTGATCGCGGTCGGCGGCGGAACGCTTTCTCGGGGGCTGACCCTCGAAGGGCTGGTCGTGTCCTACTTCACGCGGACCTCGAATACGTATGACACCCTCCTGCAGATGGGCCGCTGGTTCGGGTACCGGCCGGGGTACGAGGACCTCCCCCGCATATGGATGCAGTCGAGCCTCGCGGAGGAGTTTAGGTTTCTATCGTTGATCGAAGAAGAGATCCGCCAGGACATGCACCATATGGAGCGCATGAAGGTGACACCAAGGGAGCTCGGGGTACGCGTTAGGGCTCATCCCGGTCGTTTGGCGATCGTTGCCCGGAACAAGATGCAGCACGCCGAAGTCGTTCGCATCTCTTACTCCGGTGAGCGCCTGCAGACATTCATCTTCGAGGAGACCGACAGAAACGTCATTGACGCCAACCACAAGGCGGTCTTTAACTTCCTCGCAGCGTGCAGAGAGACGACCCCCGCAATAAAGCCATCTAAGGCTCCTCGCTGGAAGTTCGCCGACGTCACGGCCGAGATGGTTGTGTCTCTCATCAGCTCCTACCAGTTCCACCGCGATCAAGAAAACATGCGGCCGGACCACATGAGCGGCTGGATCGAGCGTGCGGCTCCCGACAACCTCTGGAACGTGGTTGTTATCGGGAGCGATAAGGTCCAAAAGCGTCAAGATGGATCGCTGGTGGAGCTCGGGAATGTGGACCTTGGGCTGTCTGAACGAGTTCCGGCGGTCAACCGTGCTCCGCTTAAGAAGTCGCCGGTGGGAACGGCCAACATCAAGGCCCTCTTGTCAAAGAGCGACTGGTTCGCCGACCTTGAGCCAGCCGATGTCCAATCCTTGGGAGACCTTGTGAAGGACCCTCGCGAGGTCCGTCGAAAGTACTGCGAGGGGCGTGGGCTTGTCATCATCTACCCCATCAGTAAAGACTCTATTCCGATGGGAGTGGCTCTAAAATTTGACAGCCGCCGTGACATGCAGGCACCGGATCATCTATTTGGCATAGGGCTGGTTTTCCCCGACATTGAGCGGGATGGGCTGGCTGAGGAGGGGACCTATTACTCGGTTCATCCCGACTGGGAGGTCACTGTGGAAGAGGACGATGAGGTTCCAGAGGACCGCGAAGGTAGCTTCTCCGTCGATGGCGAGAAGGTGCTCCCTTAGCCATGACCGATGTCGCTGAGCAATTCGTCCTCTTGGAAACGGGGGGCCGAAGAGCGTCGGGGAGTCAGCTGCTGACTAGGCCTATCGGACTTGAAGTGGCCGGGCGCGAGACGCTTGTGGCCATCGACTCGGCGAAGCAGAAGCACCTGCTGATTCCGCTGACTGTTGATGATGTGCACGAGGACAACGCTAGCCAGGGAGTGACTCTGGGCCCTCGCGTCCTGCGCGTCGGCACCAGCGACGTCACCTACGCGGACCTGCACTGCCGTATGACGAGCCTCGATAGAGTTTTCCAGGAACTTGTCGCAGACGTGCTCAGGCGCTTGACGGCCGAGCCGTCCGAGCCAGTCAGCACTTGCCGCAAGGTCCTCACCGAGTGGCGCGCCCTACTCAAGGCGTCAGGCCAGACCATCTCCCGCGAGACTATCGTTGGGCTCGTGGGGGAACTTGAGGTACTTCGACTACTCGCAGAGAAGGATCCGGTCAAGGCTCTCGATTCCTGGCAGGGTCCGGCAATGTCTGTCCACGACTTCGTGCGAGGCAGTGCCGAGCTTGAAGTGAAGACCACAACATCAGTCGACGCAAACTTCGTCGTCATCTCCAACATCGACCAATTGGATCCGACTCTCGTCGGATCTCTCCACTTGGTTGTCGTCCATGCGCGTGAGGATCCGCTAGCTCCCAGCCTCGACGAGCGAATCGACGGGCTTGTAGCCCTTGGCACGCCGCACAGCGCCTTGTTGACGAGGGTGGCCTCCGCTGGCTATGTCTACGGAAGCGGAACGGCGACAGGGGATCGTTTCCGTATCCGCTCGGTTCGAGCGTGGAAGGTGGGAGATTCCTTCCCAGGTCTCCGCCGCGGCGAACTCGGTGAAGCGCGACTTAGGGGAGTCAGCAAGCTTCGCTATGAACTCGCGCTCGACAGCGCGCCAAGACGCCTGTCAGATGAGGAGTTCTGTCATTTCATTAGTACATGGGGAGGCGACTAAGTGCACGTGGACGACGAAGAGCAACAGCTGATGGAGGCATTGGAGCCTGTTAGGCAGTACTTCTCCGGCAGAGAAGTGACGGTCAACACGGTTCTGGCGGCTTATCTTCGCTCAGTGGGGCTTCCAGCTTTCGGCGAGGCATGGGACACGGCGAAATTGGCCGTCCGTGATGGTTACAGCTTCACCCAAGCCGTTCGCGTGGCCGCAACGAGCAATGTCCGTCCAACTCCGGTGGCCCGCTCGACATCTCCTTTCCAGAGCCGCCGCTCCCTGGGCTGGTTCCCGAAGCAGTTCGGGCCAGGCGACATTGACGGGGTGGGAGCGAAGCGCCTGCTCGGCACCCCAAACCTAGATCCGGCATCGGTCCTAGTCCGTGAAACAGCTCAGAATAGTTGGGACGCTCGAGGCGTATCACCGAGCATCGACTTCACTTTGAACTTCAGGCTGCTTGAAGAGCCTCTCATTGAGATCTTGCGCAGCCGTGTCTTCACCCAGGATGCGCCAGGAACTGGTCTTGCCGAACTACTGCGACACGATGAGATCTGGGCGCTTGAAGTCTCGGACAGGGGAACTGTCGGACTCGGCGGTCCGATCAGGAACGACCTCGCGGTCGAACCCGGCATCGACAGGAACTTCATTGATTTGGTGTTCAACATCGGCGCGCCGCGTGATGTTCACTTGGGTGGCGGGACCTATGGATTCGGGAAGACCATCACATACCTTCTCAGTAGCGTCGGCACCGTTCTTATCTATTCGCGCTGCGAGGGCCTTAGCGGTAAAGAGGACCGGCTCATCGGTTCTGCCATCGGAGAAGCTTTCAACATGGGCGGGTGCCGTTACACCGGACGGCACTGGTGGGGCAATGTCATCACGACTGAGAACCGCGTAGAGCCAGCAGTGGGGAGCGTTGCTAGAGAACTCGGCGACCTGGTCTTCACCGAGCATTTTCCCCCTGACACGTCCGGAACCAGCATCCTGATCCTTGATCCTCAGCTCGGTGGTACCACTCCTGAGGAGAACGTGGAATTGCTGGCTGAGGCCGTCGCGTGGAATCTATGGCCCAAGTTGATCGCGGACCAGAGTGGCCACTCTCACATGAACATCAGTGTTCAGCTCAATGGCCAGCCGATCGCGTTGCCGGACATACAACAGCATCCCGTCCTAAGCGGGTACGCACAATGCCTGCTCACTGTCCGCGCCGCAGAGTCCAAGGCAGACCTCGAGAGCCTCGAACAACGATATCCCGTGGAATCGCGCGAAATCTGGTGCATGCAGCCCCGGACTCTGCTCGGTCACCTAGCTCTAGCCCGCTACCCAGCTTCCTCACGAGTGACTAACCCTGCGCACTCCGTAGCCCTGATGCGCCAAGCCGAATTGATCGTCAAGTATTTTGACCGCCGAGAGTTGGACATCGACGGATTCCAGTGGGCGGGCGTCTTCAAGACTGCCACCGACGTAGACGACTCCTTTGCGCTGGCCGAGCCACCGGCCCACGACGACTGGGTTGCTCCAGCCGTAGAGGACAAGAGGCGACGGCGCGAGGTGAACGTAGCGTTGAGACGTGTCAAGGAAGCTGCGGACGAGTTCCTGGTCCCCCGAACTGGCGGTAGTACCCAAGGCCACGAGATGGCACCTTCCGCCGTCAACGTTGCCGACATGCTCGCAGATCTGCTCAGTGGCCAGGAAGGGTCAGCGCCAGCGAGAGTTGTCCTTCCGGGTGCCGAGGCGCTTGGCGCCACTATCGTCTCAACGCCAGATGACCTCGCACCGAGCGGAGAGCGGTCCGCGAGGGATGGCGGCGCTGAGGCGGGACGAAATGGCCCTGCTACAAGGCGGGAAGCCTTGGGCAATCAGAAGAAAAGGAATACCGCGCGCGCCAGGGTAGACGTGACGGGCGTATCCCGCGGGCCTGCGCGAACGCCCGGCTGGAGCCGTACTGCGGTCCAAGTCCAGCTAGCGAGCGCATCACCGCACGGGACAGTCGTTGAGGTTGCCGTACGCGTCGGCTTCGAAGGCGGCAGCATGGAGGATAGCGAAGTCGTCCGTATTGTCGGTTGGAGAGACGAGTCTGCCGGCACGTACAACCCGGGTCCCCAGGCACTTGCACCGGGCGCCACTCGTGAATTTGTGTATGAGTCCCGATCGGACCTAGCGATCGACATCGAAGCGAAGCTGGGAAAGAGCTAATGGCACGGTTGCGTCTCTACCCGCACCGCATGGCCGGTGCCGATAGCGTGTCTTGGCGTAGCTGGTGGATCGAACGAGACGGCAGCCGATCGATCCTTCCTTCCATTTTTACAAGCTGGGATTACGCCAGCGAGGAGACGGTGGGAATCTCCGTCGATTTCGATGAAGAGGCCCTGCTCAAGAGCACTGGCCTCCTCTCCGTTCATGAGCTAGAGATCTTGGCAATCGCTGATTGTACGCTGAGTCAGCAGCGCTTCGTCACGCGACAAACGCTTGCGGGATACCAACCCGGCATACCGATCGACGCCCCACTACGGCTGCCCCGTGGGCAACTGGCGGGGACCATGAGCCTTTCGGGCCATCTTGTCCTCGCACGCACGTCACAGCCGCGTGATGACCAAGTTGCCTACCAGCGTGGGGCAAGGATCCACTCGTCTGTCCCCTTTGTCGTGCGTCTAGAGGGGACTGCAGGGCGTTTTCCAACCGAGGCAGTTCCTTTTTCGGAATTGGGTTTCGGAAATTCCCCGTGGAGCATTGTATGCGCTTATGACCAGCTATCCGACAGCTTCATGGGCGGAATCCGGCTCCTCATCAACACGGAGCATCCGATTGGGCGGCTTTCCCTTGAAGCAACAGCACCCCCATGGGTGGGTCGGATGCTCCGGATGGAGCTCATGCGGCTGCTCATCGCCGAGGCAGCGGAGCAAGTTGAAGCGGCGGACGAGTTGTCCTTCGAAGAAGGTTCCATCAGCCTGGTACTTCAGCAGATGTGCAAGTTCTTTCTCGGAAAAAGCTTGAAAGCTGCGGTGCGCGCCTATCGAGACGAGCCAGCCTATTTTGAACGCTTGTTGCACGATCAGCTCGACCCACTGTCCGGGGTGACCGCGTGAGCAGGTTCGTATATCCCCGCCTTCCGCTGTCCTTCGCGAAAAAGCGACTTGCCGAAATCGAGTCAGCCTTGGCGAAAAACGGCCTATATGGAGTCGAGGAACTCGCCAGTGTAGAGCATCCGCGGGCCGCCCCAGTGGCCACCGGAGGACGCGTGGCGGACCGTGCTCGCATCGCTGACGTCCGACGAACGGTCATCCAGGCACTTGGGTCGTGGCCGACGAAGGAAGCGGTCCCCAGAAGTCAGGTCGCGGCTTACGACCTAGCCCTAGGTCGCGCCCTCCACGAAAGCCTGGAGATAGTCCCTGCCGACGCTGCCCACGACGAGACGTGGAACTTCCTCACGCTCGTCGTGTGCCCCGATGTCGCTGTCCGACGTTTCCCCGACATGCACAATGAGCGAATGATGGGGACGCCACGGAACGCACTGAGGCGGACATGGTTCCGCGAAGAGGTCATAGGAGACATTCAGCGCACGAGTGACCATCCGCTGGGCGAAGACGAACTGGTCGGCCTCTTCGAGAGGTCTGCCCTGGCGAGAAACCACACACTTGTGCGCAGGCTCGCGATGGCGGTCTTGGCCTACGACGGAACGGGACGGTCCGAGTGGGCGCGTGAGCTGTACAAGCACCTGACGTTCACTACTGGTCCGCGCCTGCTGGACGGTCTTTCCGCGGACCAACTTGACGAGCTCATCCGCAGCGCGGCAAGAGCAGCCTCCGGGGAGAAAGCTCAACCAGCGCGGGAGGACTCTGCAGTAGACGCCGCACCTGCTCCAGTTGCAGGAGTGCGTTCGTCCTGGGCGATGGATCCGGCACCAACGGAACTCGCTCGGTCGGCATCTTCCGGTGCTAGCGAGCCACGCGAGGCGTCAAGCCTCGAATCTCGCTTCGAACAGGCGATGCTGGGCATCTGCCAGCGGAGTAAGGAGGAGCTCGATTATGATGCAGAGCTTCTGCCGGCGACGCCTTCCGATCAGGGTGCCGTTGCGACCGCAAGGAACCTCGTGATGTCGGAGCGTCTCTCGCCAGGATTCATCTTCCTCTGGACGCATGACCGCCTGGACCTCACGGTAGAGGCGTTGGTCGCTAGCAGCGAGTTCGCGCCCCTCTTTGACAGGGACGTTGTGGCGCGCGCCGAAGGGCGCCTTCGCGGTTACGGCTAGGCCGGGTGGTTGCCAGCTCAGCCGTTGGAGAGTGGGCGAAGCGCGTGTTTTGTCAGCGGTGACGGTTAGCCTGTCGCTGACTAGCGACTGGAGGGTACACATGGGGGTGGGGACACCGAAAAGTCCCAAGGAGGGCAGCAAGTACGGCGTCAAGCTGATTCGAGGGCCTTTCGTCGTGTTGCCGGGGCACGCAGACGAGTGCAGCGAAGACGAGTTCCTTGCGCATGCCAGGAAGCTCCGCGCAGACGGACACCGTCTAGCGGCCGATCTGTTCAGCGGGGCCGGCGGCCTGAGCCTTGGCCTGGAAATGGCTGGCTACCGCGTGGTGCTGGGGATCGATCGTGACAAGGAAGCCACCGAGACCCATAGGCACCACTTTGGTGGCCTGACCCTCAGCTGGGATCTCGCGAACCCGGAACGCGTCGCTCGCGTTGGGCAATTGATCAAAGACGCGGGGGTTGAGCTGATTGCAGGCGGACCGCCCTGCCAGCCGTTCTCTAGGGCCGGTCGCAGCAAGATTCGGCACCGCATCGTCAACGGGTTCGACGACCCTTCCGAGGAGCGCAGACATCTATGGCGGTCTTACTTGGAGATCGTCTCCATCGCCAGACCGGCCGCGGTCCTAATGGAGAACGTTCCGGACATAGCCTTGGACAAGGATATGTTCATCCTCCGAACCATGGTCCACGAGCTGGAAAGCATGGGTTACGCGGTCGAGAAGCGGGTCGTCGATACCTCCCAGTACGGAGTTCCGCAGTTCCGGCAGCGGCTCATTCTGGTTGCGCTGCGAGACAAGCTGGCATTTACTTGGCCAACTTCGGTTCCGGACCGGGTGACGCTCGGAAACGCGATCAGCGATCTTCCAGACGTGGAGGGAGGGTGGAGGCCTGAAGGCGGCGCCGACGGCTGGGCCCCCTACGAGGCGCCGAAGAACTCGTTCCAGCAGCGAATGCGCGCAGGAATGGATGGTGATGATGCGAATCGGGTTTACGACCATATCACTCGCCCGGTGCGGGAGGACGATAAGATCGCATTCGAGAGCATGGACGCTAAGACTCGCTACTCAGACTTGCCTGAAGAATTGCGTCGCTACCGGGCTGACATTTTTGACGACAAATATAAGCGTCTCGATGAGCACGGGTTGTCGCGAACGATCACTGCTCATATCGCTAAGGATGGTTATTGGTATATCCACCCAAAGCAGAGCCGCACACTGACGGTCCGCGAGGCTGCCAGGATTCAGACGTTCCCTGATAGATACCGATTCGCGGGACCACCCTCAGCGGCCTTCCGTCAGATCGGCAATGCAGTACCTCCCATTCTAGGAGAGCATCTGGGCCATGCGATCCGTGACAGCTTGGACGAGCCGCTCGAAGCAGGACCTTCCAGCAGGAACATTGGGAATGACCTCGCAGACTGGTTGCGGGCTCGGGATGTGCTAGCTGTCCCTTGGCTCCAGGCGAGTACACGCTGGCAGGTCATTAGTGCTGAGATATTCGCGGATCGTCTCGTTGGAGAGACAATGCGCCAGGTATGGTCCCTGGTAAAAACCTGGGAAAAACCTGGCGACACGGTAGCGGCGGCAGGCGGTTTGCTGAAGATCGCAGCGCTGGTTCAGCGTACGAGCCGTGCTGAGAGGCTTCTGCAGATCGCCAAAAAGATCGCCGAGACGCCAGAGGTGTTGGACAGTGATCGAGAAATACATGAGGCTCTAGCAGGCAACGAGGCGGTGGCTGACCTGGCGGTTCTCGCGGTTCCGGCGGGTATCGACGACGATGACTCGGAGGAACCGGTCCTCGTCGGCCGAGGAGTCCTTAGGGTTGCCGCGCGCTACACGGGCGAGCCTACTCTGGAACGCAGGAACCGCATGAGTGACGGACGGCTCGCGGTCGCTCGCATGATCGGATACGGTCCCAACGCTCGCGATGCGCAACTCGCCCTCATTGAGTTGGCCACTGCTATTTGCCGTCCCGAAGCGCCTTCCTGCAGCAGCTGCCCGCTGGCCAGAACATGCGTCGATCGGCGAGCAACCTTGTTTTGACCCGATAATGAAGAAATGAGCGAAAAGGGTTAACTAGTAGTCAGTCCAATGGCGGCGGCCACTTTGGGTGACTGCTCGGTTAGGGCAACGACGATGCGGCGGAACGCGTCCTCTTCCTTGGCGCTGGTGGCAGCGATCCATAGGGCTAGAGCAATATTTGTGTCGCCGACGGCAGACACTTCTTGCTCCGGCGACGGAGAAACCGGGGCCGGGTCGGTCGTAGCTTGGTCCCTGCCATGTCGCCGAGATGCCTTACGATACCGGTCGTCGGCGTGAGCGCACAGTTCATTGATCGGGCGATCCAACATCTGGCGAATCTGTGGCGGAAGCGTGACGCGCATCTTCGCCACGTTAATGTTGAACACCGAGTCGAGGTCCGTGTCGAACTCAAGCGAGGCGCGCGCGAGCTTCGTGTGTTCATCGATGCCGCGAATGCCATTCCACCCGCCCCACTGCACCAGCCGATCAGCTCTATAAATGTAGATCCCCTGCTGTCGGTTCCAGTTCAATGGTCCTGAATATCGCTCGAATTCCTCTGAAGAGCTGAACTCGTCCCGTGCAGGCAGCACGAATCGCCGCAGGGTAACGTTCCCGGTGACATCACCGACGCTTAGCTGAAAACGTTGGAGCGGGAGTTCGATTGTCGTCGGCTCACTGGGGGCAAATGGGCTCCACGGCCGCACCTTGTGCCCGTTTACCGTGATCACGAGTCCGTCTGATGCCTCTAGGTACTTGTGGAAGACGATCCCCAGATGATCTGCGGTCTTGGCCGCGAGCGAGTCAAGCCGACGGCGCGCCCACCCTCCGTCGGGCCGTTTCTCGGGCAGCACGCGATCCAACTTCCGCCAGATGACGACGGTTCCAGGTTCGGAAGCTAGTCGCTCAGTGGACCGCTTGACCATTGCTTCTATCGGAGGCTCAACGACGAGCCACTCATCCCACTCGGCTATCAGGTCAAGGTCAAGCATCCGAACATGGACATAAGAAGGAGTTGAACGTCGGCACGTGACTACCGTCACTGACCGGCATTGCGACAGCGAGGCGGTTTTTAGGCCTAGGCCGTAGCGGCCAAGATCGCGACGGCCATACTGCCGCCGTGAACCGTACCGGAGCGCTTCAACAAGGCCGTTGCTTGTCATGCCCTCGCCGTCGTCGGAGATCGCGACGTATGAGTCCTCACCTGCGAACTCGATGAGTACGTCGACATTCGAGGCGCCTGCCATGACGCTGTTGTCCACGATGTCGGCGACAGCCGAAGGGAAGTCATACCCAATATCCCGAAGTGACTCTGTCAACCGCGCCGCGGAAGGTGTGATCGCCGCTGATCCTGCTATCGACATGCCGTAACCTCCTCAGCCCGTCCCCGCACGTTCACCAGGATCTCATAGCACAAGCGCCTAATCGGGTAGATCCTCGGCGCGTCGGAGCAGAAAACACGATCGAAGCGGTAAGACACGCCAGAAGGCATCAGAGCAGCATATCGCCCCTGTCTCAGCAGGTTGCAGGGATGTCATATTTATCGCAAGCAACTCGAGTGACGCCGAGCTGTCCAGCAGCCGCGGCGAGCAGCCGACGAGTTGGCGCACGACGTGGACGCCTACCAGCCGGGCATGCGAGCACGGCTCGCTGCGAGTGACCTCCAGTACCTTATACACGCGCGGAAGGCGATGCCGAGCAGCAGGCGCCCACGGGGGCACGTGCAAAGCTGCCTTATCGCCGCCACGAAACCTCGGCGTCGAGACGGCTCGCTACCTGCTGCGTGACCGGCCTGCCGGGTACCGATGATGAGCTGCGCCGCCTTTCGGGCCGTGGTAAAGCTACGAAGCGCTCGACCCGATTTCGCGGACGGTGCGGGTCACGGTGGGCCTAAGGTCGTCGGCGGTGGGGAGGGCCTGGCGGACCTTGGCGGGGAGGCGGCGCCATTCGGTGACGGCGAGCGGGGGTGGTGACGCCGCGCAGGGCGACCTCGACCGTGACGTCGTCGCGGCCGACGACTAGGAGCATGCCCAAGGTTTGGTCGTCGCGAGCTTGGTCGCGTAGGTGGTCGTCGACGAGTTGGACGTAGAAGTTGAGCTTGCCGACGTACTCGGGCTCGAACCGGCCAAGCTTCAGTTCGAACACCACGTAGCGGTGGAGTCGGCAGTGGTAGAAGAGCAGGTCCACGAAGAGCTCGCGGTCGCCGCACGGGACCGGGACCTCGGCGCCGACGAACGCGAAGCCGGTGCCGAGCTCGCGGAGGAACCGGGTCAGGTTGTCGGTCAGGGCCGTGGACAGGTCGCGCTCTCGGACCGGATCGGCGGCGAGGAAGTCGAGGATGAAGGGATCCTTGACGATGTTCCGCACCGCTTCCCGGTCGGACTCGGGGAGCGCGTGGTCGAAGGTGGTGAGCGCGGCGTGCGCTCGCTCGTGCAGTCGGCTGGCAATCATCGACTGCAGCGCGCCCCTGGTCCATCCTTCCTGGACGGCGCGCCGGGCGTAGAACTCCGAGGTCTCCGGGTCCGGGCAGGAGTCGAGGATGACCATCACGTGGCCCCAGGGCAATTGTGCAGCACGCTGCTGCACAATTGAGGTTGGCCAGCGCGAGGCAAGCGCCGCCATGTAGTGCAGGTTGTGGACCGACAGCCCGCGCATGTCCGGGTGAGTCGTACGCAGGTCGGCGGACAGCCGCTTGATCACCTGGGCGCCCCAGCCCTGCTCCTGCTGCCGCCTGATGATGTCGTGCCCGATCTTGGTCGGCATCACGCTAGAGCAGCGGTGCAGGTCATTTTCGCTAATTCGGAATTGGTAGACCTTACGGATCGCTTATCCGGATTATCGCGGAGACGTCTGGTTTCACACAGACCACTTCGTGCCCCGCCGGATCCTGACGGGGCACGAAGTGGGGCATGGTGGGGGATTAGTCCTGTGGCTGCAGGTCCTCGGCGAGGCACCAGGTCACCACGGCAGCGTGGCCTGGATCGTAGATGTGCTGCTGGCCGACCGTTGTGCCGTCGCCGGCGTAATGCCGCCAGGCGAGGCCGTGGTCCAGGAAGATGCCGATCTTGCCGTCGCAGATTGCGCAGACGGGCTCGGCTTCTCCGGTGGCGCCGGGATTGTCGTCGGACTGGGCCACGTCCATCGAGTGGTCAAAGGCGGCTGGCTCGAAGATGCTCAGGAAGATTAGGGCCGCACTCAGTTGCTCGGTCGTGGCCGCGGCGACGCGGTCGAGCCTTGAGCGCGTGCCGAGGGGCGGGATGGGGAGCGCGGATTGGGCGTCCTCAGCGATGATTGACCTCATGGTCATCCCTCCAGGGAGCTGGTTGGGGTGGTCTAGGGTCGTCGCTGGTGTTTGCCCACCGGCGGCGACCCGCTCGCTTTTGCGGGCTGTGCCGTCAACAATAGGCGAATTTCAGTTCGCTGCCAATTAGTGAGATGGCGTGTCGTCGTACGGAGGTTCCTTAATTTTGGTTTACCTGGGGATACGAGATAGCTGTGTGGTTGGTGAGTCGCTCCGGACCGTTCGGGATGACGGAGAAGAGGAGCGATCGCATCGGCAGGCCGATCGGACTGCGGAACCAGCGGAGACCTCCTGCTTATTGGGTCTCGGTGATGGTCGTGATCGGGCTGGGACGGGAGGTCGGCGCAGTCTCGTACGGGCTGGTCAGTAGGCTGCTTGGCGGAGCCGGCTCGGTGCAGGTAGGGTCCGGCTCCGCGTAGCAGTCCTGCTGCTGCGAGTGGGTTGGCTGGGGCTGGGAAGCGGGCGCGACGGCTGGTTGCGTGGCTACGGCCGTCGGCCGTGTCGTCGTCGCGGCAGGCGTTGGCCGCGCGCTGTGGGTTGGCTTGGGCGTGGCCGATGGCGAGTGCGTCGGGTGCGCCGTGTGCAGTGAGGCGGCGCTAGGCCGGACTGTGCTCGCGGTTTTAGCGGGTGAGCACCCGCTGAGCGCGACCGCCACGGTGGTCGCCACGGCAACGACGATTGCGGGCGCCACGCCAGTCACGCCCATCGCACGCGGCCCTCGGCGTGGTGTGCGACCTGCGTTCGCCGGGGCACTGCCTGGTGACGATTCCCGGCCGCCTATGAAGAATGTCTGATCTTCTTCTATCACGTGCGAAATTTACCAGTCCTGAAGCCGGATGAAGAGCTAAATATCCATCCGATAGCGACGAAGGCATCGGCCGTCTCGGCCATGTCGAAGGCGCCTATCAGGCCGACGTGGGATCTCGGATTGGGTTTCCTGCCGACGCGAGATTGCGGTGTGGTCGAGAGGAACCACGCGGCGTTCGGGATGGCGGGTCTATCGGCGGCGGGTTCGCCGTCGACGGCTACGCAGGCGAGGTACGTGTAGACGGCGTCGCTGGTTGCGGCGGGCGGGCCGGCGTGGGCGATCTTCTCACCGGAGTTTTCCAGGCTGGTGACGGCGGACTTGGTGAAGGCGCGGATAACCTTCTCGAATGGCGCCAGGACGCGGAGGTCGGGCGGCCGAGGCTGCCAGGCAGCATCCGGTAGTCCCCACTCTCGGACACCGATCCCACGTAAGCGGAGTTCCTCGCCGAGCGGGGCGACCGTTCCATGTGCGTGTCGGCGCTCGCGTGTGCACTATCACCATGCATGGCTGGCTTTCCCCCATAGCTGTGATGCGAACTCGCGGCCCCTTTCCTCTGCGTGCACGTCGCACCACAGGCGGAACGGGTGCGCCACCGTAGCGGTCCACTCGTCGAATTGAGCGGTCGCGCGACGGTGGACGCCGATCCGCCACGGGTCAGCCGACACTCGGACGTTCATCGACTCCCGGGGCGCGGGTGCCAACCCGAGGGCGACGGCGACTTCCTCCAGAGACCGCCCAGTCAACGTAGCCCAGCAGCGCACCTCCAGGGGGGACGAAGTGCCGAGCACGCCGAGGAAGGCAGCGCCCGTCCGCCCCGTGATCGCGAGCTCGATGCCAGCGTCGGCGGCGTTACGCGAGATGCTGGCGGCCGTATCCCAGATATTTCGGCCCCAGACGTACCCGCCAACCACCTCGTGACCAGGCCATGCCGTCCGTTTAGCCAGCAGTTCCGCCAAGCTGTCCGGGTCGGAGACGAAGATAGGGGCTCGGCGACGGCTCTGCTCGCGCGTCACCAGTCCCTGTTCGGCCAACTGCGCGACCGCTCTGGACGCGATCGACTTATCCACCCCCGCACTGCGAGCCAGTTCGGTAATCGTGAGCGTTGTCCCGTCGACCGACCCGATCAGGAGCTCCTCGGCCACCAGCGCGTGGCTCTTCTGCAATGGCACGGCGCGTCGATGACGCACTATCTCTTTGCCGAATCGGCTGGCGGACACCCGAAGCCGCGGCCACACGATCTCGACGACACCGTCAAGATCGATGAAGCTCAACTCGGCCTGGCGGAGCGCCGCGCGCCACTCAACCGGGACTGCTCCGGCGACTAGGACAAGACGACCCGGAGCTGCAGCATCCCGAGCAGAGAAGACGAGATCTTCTACGGTCTCGTAACGCACCGGATTGAGCACCTCGACGCTTAGGCTGATGCCGTCATCGTAGGTAAGCACGTCATCGCGGCCACGGCTGATGGCCAGGTCGTCGAGGCGATCTGGCTCGCTTGGTACCCACGGCGCATTCAGGCGCAGCAGCGCTGCCACAAGATGCATAATAACTCCGTGCTGCCTTAAACAGCAACTTACTGTTCATCTTCCCAGGACAGATGACTTCAAGTTGCTGTTTAAGGCATGGAGGCGATTGACAGCAACATCTGACCGTCTCCGAACGTGGATACCCACAGCGATCCTCCACTGCCGTGAACACTCCGGTCGGGTACCAGGACAGCCACTGCAGTCGGTCCCGGTGACACGACCTGCCCTGAGCGCCGAGGCCGGTGAACCGCGCGCCATGTTGATCCGTTTGCCATTGGTGAAGGCACCTGTTTGCCAATGAGTGTCCTGGGCGGGTGATAAATGCGGATCGACGAGCCGGATCCCTACGAGCCCGATGCTCCCTGCACCGACGCCGCCGAATGCCCAGACCTTGCCGACCCTGTCGACTCTGTCGACCGCGGCGATCACCGCGCGAACACGAGTCCTTCCCGGGAACGTCGAGGCGGCCCGGAAGTCGTCGCGCATGTCCATTACCGGGAATCCGTCGATGCCGCCTACCGGGCCGCAGCCGACCGCGCCGAGTGGGTTGATGCGGTCCCACAACTGCGGGCCGCCTGGCAAGAACACAAAGAGAGATATCCCGAACGGACGCGGGCTACGCCCCGTACTGAAGCTGATGGCACCTGGGTATCCGGAGAACATCGCAGGCTTGACCCCGAACAGAACAACGAAGCAAGCAAGACCCACGCCGATCTAGCCGACGAAGCCTACCGGCACATCCTGCCCGCCCTGCGCCGCATCGAGGCCACCAACCCGAACGGCCAACTCGCCGGGCTTGAAAACATGGTCAAGGGCGAAGACCGTCTCAAGGAAAAGATGGCGGATGCCTGGCACGGCCGACCGGGGCTCACTGCCAGGCAAGTGCTCAGCATGGTGCCCGACGCCGTCCGCTCCACGCTGACGTACAGCTCCGAACGTTACGCTGAGGGAGTTCTGGCTGATGTCGACCAACTCAAGGCGGAGGGGTTTGAGCTGATCAAGTTGAAGAACCTATGGCACGCCCATCAGTACAAAGGCATCAATAGCCAATGGTTCAGAGCAGAGACCGGCACCCGCTTCGAGATGCAGTTCCACACGCCGGAGAGCCTGGAGGCGAAGGAGCTGACACATGAGGCGTACGAGCGCATCCGCGCCAACGCGGCGTTGCCGGTCGACGAGCAAGATCTCGTCCAAGATCGAGAGCTGGAGAATTTCCAGCGGCGAGTGAACACACTGATTGCTACTCCCCCAGGAACTGACCGCATCAAGGATTTCCCGGAGAAGAACGATGGCTGACAAGATCACGTATTACGCGCTCGTCGATGACTTCAGCAGCCGCGCCCAGCCTGGAGGCGTGCTCCGGCGCGTTGAGGGGGACAGGGGCAAATTCGATGAGGTGTTCTCCCGCGACCTGACCTGGGACGCATCCCCGCTCCTTCGTGCGGCCGAACATGGCGACACGATGTTCGACTTCGCGGAGATCACCGAGGACGAGGCCAACGAGATCGTCGACCGAATTCGGGCCGAGTCGAGTCAGGGGTGACGACCGCCAGCCGCCACGGGGTCTGATCGCCAGCCAGCGTTTTCTTACTCACTGGCGGGGCTGATGGCCCGGCGGCGGGCGCGGGAATGGATCGCGGCGAGGGCCGAGTAGTTGACGCCGTCGGTGGTTTCCAGGTCCCAGATCATCCGCAGATGGTCCTGCCAGGTGCTGGTGCCTTCTGGCAGGAGGGAGACCAGCATGGCGGCCGCGGTCCAGGCGGGGAGGATCATGAACTCGCCCGGGGGGAAGACCTGGGCGGCGGGCTCGCCGTCGACGACTACGCGGGTGAGGTAGGTGTAGACGGCGTCGCTGGTTGCGGCGGGCGGGCCGGTGTGGGCGATCTCCTCACCGGAGTGTTCCAGGCCGCGGACGGTGAGGTTGGCGAAGACGCGGATGACCTTCTCGGATGGCGGCCAGGGCGCTTCGGTCCGGCGGTCGAGGATGCAGTCGGCCAGCGCGATGCACTGGTCGACGATCAGCTGGCAGGTGTCGGCGCTCTCGCTGAGCTGGATGCCTATCAGGTTGACCATCTCGGCGTGGACGGCGTGCTCGAGCATCTGGAAGGTCAGTTTGTAGATCCGGGGCGGGAAGAAGTGGGTGTCCCGTGACAGGCATCTCGGCCCCGTGACAGGCATCTCGGCCCGGTGAGGCCGCTCTGAGCTGGCTGGGCTTTATTGAGTGGCAGCGAGCAGGCCTGATGTCTGCCATTGAAGTCGGCCCGGTGGGGCTTTGGGGCTGGTTTTGCCATGGATTCCGGCCCGCGGGTGGGCGGTGTCGCCGGGCGGGCGTGGTCGCGGCTGTTACCGGAGCGGGAAGGTGGCGGTCTTGGTCCAGTGTCCTTCGGCGGACTGCTGGGTCATCAGGGTGACGGCGGCAGCGCTGGACTCGATGGGCAGGCGGGCCTGGACGGAGCTCTCGGCCGCGCGCAGGTCGTCCAGCGGGCGCCCGTGCCCGATGGTCAGGTGGGGGACGACTTCGCCGAACTGGCCCTCGAACGGGGGGAATGCCGGGTAAGCGCGGAAGACGCGCTGGGTCAGGGCGCGGAAGGGGCGGGGATCTTGGGGGGCGAGCCAGAGCACGTCGTCGCCGAACCAGTCCGTGTGGTCCAGGCGGAACCGGAACCGGCTGGCGCCTGCGAATAGCTGCCTGAGCCTGGTGAGTGCCGGCGGGTCGATCGTCTCGGGCGGCATGAACGGGAACAGGACCGTGATGTGGGCGGGGATGCCGAGCGGCGCATTGGCGTCGAGGTGCTCCCGGTGGTGGCGGACGGCTGGCTCGGCCTCCGGCACCTCGATGATCAGGCCGCTGTGAGGACCTTGGCTCGCCATCAGGGGATCCTAAATCAGCCCGGGCCTTTGTCGCCAGGCGTTTTCCCGGCCGTCCGACGCTCCCAGCAGCCCTTTGCGAGCTGGAAGTCCAGCGTGAACCGCTCACCCGCGGCATCCCGCGGCGGCAGCAACCCCCGCCACCGGTCCACCCCGCCATCACGAGCCCCCGTCGGACGGGCCGACTCCACTGACAAAACCAGGGAACGGGCCAGACTTCATTGACAAAGAGCGAACTTAACTGTCACAGGACAGTGGGGCCACGGGCCTGGGCTGTCCATTGGTGATCGCCTGTCTATAGTCGCGTATGGTCGACCACATGCTAGCGTTCGGGATTCGGTGTGTTCGTGGCTTTTTGGGGGAGTCCATTGCGTGTAAAGATGGGGCGAGGCACACGGTCCTCACGGGCGGGAGGCACACCGTGACCGCTGACACGGAGCTCGGCCCGGTGGAACCGGCGTCAGAAGAACCGAAGGAACCGGGAAGTCCGGGCAGGAAGTGGATGATCTTTCTCGGCTGCCTGATCGTCGTCTTTGTGGTGCTTGGCTTACGACATCGTCTCGGGCGGGGTGGGACCCGGCGCAGATACGGCAGCATCGGGCACGGCCTCGCCGGCCGCTACTCACCCGGCGGTGGCTTCGGCATCCCCGGCGCCGCTACTTCCGGCGTCGCCGATTGCGATAAGCGCCTACGACGTCGCACCCGGGCTTGTTTCCAAGCCCGGCCGGCACCTTTAAGCCGAGTTCACTGGCCGTCAGTGCGATCGCCGCCTTCGGGCCTCAGGGGATGTCGGACGGCGACGACCCGGGCCTTGCGTCTCGGGCCCTCGGTGACGGTGCGCAGCCGTGGACCAGGTCGTGGTACCTGACATCACATCTGAACTCGGCAACCGGCAAACGGGCACGGGCCTGTTGCTCGACATGGGTAAAGCAGTGACGGTCAGCAGCGTTCAACTGAAGCTGGGCGGGCAACCGGGTGCGGCCGTCCAGGTGCGGGTGGGCAACACCGCCGTCCTGGACGACATGTTCATCGTGTCAAGCGCGACGGATGTCGGCGGACGGTGCGGTTGCCGACGGAGGTCGCGGCGAGCGGAAAGTACGTGCTGATCTGGTTCACCGCGCTGCCCTCGATCGGACCGGGCAAGTACCAGGTGAGCGTCTACAACGCTACGGTCGACGGCACCCTCGGGTCGTAATCGCAGAGTGCGCGGCGGGCGGCTGCCGTCAGGACTTTTCGAACTGCTCACGGATCTCGACCGACGCCGCTTCTGCCTCGCTGAACGAAGTCGTGAGCGGGGGCTGCTGCGCCAGGTAGGCCACTCCTAGCAGGTCTCCCTCGTTTTTCTTCGGCACCAGCCAGAGGTGGAAGTGAGGCGCGCGCTCCATCACCGCCAGGTAGTAGACGCGCTGGACACCAGCGAGCAGTTACGCCAGGACGGCCGGTCGATCGCGCAGTTGAGCAGCGTCACGCCGTGCGCCTCCAGTTCCGCGTACACCGCGTTCGCGTCGTCCACCTCGATGGTCAGCAGCGCGCGGGAGCCGCCGGGCGCGGCGACCGGGATCGGCGCGACCAGCGTGGCCGCGTTGGACACCCGGAGCAGGTTGATGATCAGGTTCGACATCTTTGCACGGCCGAGGCGTCGTCCTCGTAGATCGCCGTGAGGCCGAAGACTTCGGTATAGAACGCCTTGGACTCAGGCAGGTCCTCGACGAACAGGGTGATGACGTCGAGCTTGCTCAGTGCCTTGATCATGGATTTTCCTACGTCTAACGGGCTCTGTCGTCACCCCGGCGAACGCCGGGTCGGCGAAGGCTCTACGGGAATCAGTATTAGAATTATTTATCCTTGAAACCTCAAAAACCCTCAATTTCCCGCCCTGCCGTCCAAGTGATTGCGGCAAGTCCTCGCGATCTCTACCCTTGTCGTGAACCATCGTTCTGGGGATAGTGGGTGCGCATGGACTCGTGGGTCGTATGGATCGTTTCCGTTTTTGTGGCCCTACTGCTTGGATTTGTCAGCTCCAACTTCAGCATCCGCACGCTGCGGTGGGTCGGGTTCATCACTTTGCTGATCCTGGTGTTGGCGGTCACAATAAACGGCACGAGAATGAAACCCGCACCCTCTGATATAGGCGATTCGTTCGCGGACGGGGCGAAGAATCTGAGTTCCGCGTTCTTCCGCCCAGTGTGGTCGCTATTTCACGGTAGCGGGGAACCTGCGCCCGGGCTCTATGGCTGGATCGTGATCGCCGTGGTGCTCGCCTTCGGGTACCGGCAGCTGGAGGCATTCGCGATGCGACGGCAGCCACCTGTGCTGGACGTTTCCAAGGTGTCCACCAGGCAGCCGAACTACCCCGGAACAACCGCGATCAGCAGCGGCACCGCCGGGGAGTTCCACGACTGGATCGCCGCCGAACTCAAGTTCCGGCTGGCCGCCGTCGAAGTCCGCGCGCCCGCCATCCTGCCCGGCGGCAACAGGACCGATGGGCTCGCACGCATCGCGGAGGTCAGCGGCTTCTCCGGAGGGGAGCTCGCGGGCGCGGTCATCCGGTTTCTCGGAGTGTTGTGGCCGTCCCCGGCGAGATATGAGTTGTACGCATGGGTAGAGGCCGTCGCGGGAAACGACAAACTGGGAAGCCAGCTTACGGTCCAGTTGGACAATCCAAGGACTGGCATGACGGTGGCGAATAAGACCATCGCGGCCGAGGACCCGTTGGAAATCGATGAGATGGCGGCCGGCTTCGTTGCCCAGTACCTATTCGCCGCGGACCGGGCGACGCCCCCATGGTGTAAAGACGTGTCCAGCGGCCGCGACCTCGGGGCGCTGCTACTGTCACGGCAGCACGCACGCGCTGACTCCGACGACCCGCAAGCCCTCGATCAGCGGATCAAGATCCTTGCACCGGCGGCCAAGAGCAGTGTGTGCAACGGCATTGTCCGGTATGAGCTCGCACAGCTGTATGACATGAACGGGGATCATCTGGCCGCGCTGGAACTGCACGCGGCGAACCGGGAGCAGTACCACCGGTTCTACCGGGGGCGATACCGGCTCGCCATCTCACTGGAGGCCATCACCAACCCCGACTCCTGGATCACGCACCTGGAACCGAACCAGCAGCAACTCAACAGCGCACTCAAGATCCTCTATCGGTGTGGCGCAATGAAGAAGCAGGCCGGGATGCCAGAGGGAAAGGACCTGTTCACGCGGCCAAATGGCGAACAGGAACGCTGGAATATCTCCCCCGAAGCAGCCAAATTCATACTGCAAGCCGCCGCGAGCGAGCTGCGCCAGGTCCGGCGGCAGCTGAGCCTTCCAGTGATCATGGCCAGGATGCTCCGCTACCGCGACGAACGCGCGGTCTGGCGTCCGTACTGGCAACTGCGCAGGCGCCAGGCGTTTCGTGACGGCACGCTTACCGCTGAACTGCTCGTCGCCGTCCGGCAAGCGGTGAACAGCTCGCTGACCTCCGCCAACCGGCGGTGTGTCCCTCTGTCGCCGCTGCTGAGGCGGGGAGTCCGTTTGGCGTCTGCCGTCGCGGGCAACACCGCCATCATCGAGAACACCTTGTACGGGTGCCAGCACCAACACCAGACGAAGGACCAGAAGCCGACTCCGCCGAAAGTCCGCCGAATTCCCTGGGGACGGACAACCGAATCGTGGCAGGCGGCCTATAACACTGCCTGCGTATACGCGGCCTGCACGAGCTGCGCTGGCACGGCGGGGAGAGATTCCGTCGATAAACTCAATAAAATCGACGAAATGGTGGTAGCTAGCCTAGAGCGCGCGGTCGGCAGCCGTGATCGAGAGCTGGGTCGTCCGTACGACTGGATCTCCAGCGACCCGGCATTCTCGCCGCTACGCGAAAGTCCCGGACAGTACAAACAGTTTCATCGATTCCTGTGCTCACTCAAAGAAGAGGGCAAGCCCTAACGTCATGACCAGCTCGCGGCCGGTGGGCGTGAGCCTGCTGATCAAACCCTGGAACCTCGAACGCGGGCCGGTGCGGATGCTCTCGTTCACTGGCTCCAGGCGGGTGGGCAGTGATCGTCGATGCCCCGAGCTACGGGGCGCCCGCGTGTAGGCCTCGCAGGCAGACCCGGCCACCGGGCGGCGGGCATGATGGCTTCCGGTCTTCGCCCTGCATTACCGTGCCCTGATGGACCTTCTCGTGATCGGCGGCAGCGGCCTTCTCGGTCTGAGGCTCACGCGCCAGGCTCGGCTGGCAGGTCACAGCGTGGTAGCCAGCTTCCACGCGAGTGTCCCGCCGGCAACTGACATTGAATGGCGCAAGCTCGACATCCGGCGACCCGACGACGTCACGGCGCTTGCGCTGAGCATCCGGCCCAATGCCATCATCAACGCCGCGTACCAGAAGTCGGACTGGGAGACCACCGCTGACGGCGCCGCGAACGTCGCCCTGGCCGCGGTCGCGACAGGCGCGCGACTGGTCCACGTGTCCAGTGACGCGGTCTTCTCGGGCGCAGCACGCAGCTACGACGAGACGCGACAGCCCGATCCGGTGACGCCATACGGTGCCGCCAAGGCGGCGGCGGAGACCGCGGTCAAAGGGATCACCCCGGCCGCGATCATCGCCCGGACCTCACTGATCATCGGCGACGGCGACTCACCGCCCGAGAGGCTCGTGCACGCGGTGGCATCCGGCGCCGCGGTCGGCGTCCTCTTCACCGACGAGGTGCGATGCCCCGTGCACGTTACCGACCTAGCCTCGGCCCTCCTGGAGCTAGCGGCCTCCCCCCACGCCGGCGTCTGCCACGTCGCGGGCAGCGACGCCGTCAGCCGCTACGAGCTAGGCCTGCTGATCGCGGCACGGGACGGCCTGGATCCGGCCGCGCTCCCCACCGGCCTGCGTGCGGCCAGCGGCCCTCCGGGTGCTCTCGACGTGCGGCTGGACAGCACCAAGACCCAGGCGCGACTGACCACCCGGATTCGAGGGGCGCGGGAGTTCCTCGCGCCCACGCCGACCTGACCAACGCAGGACCGGACCGGACTGCTACCACCAGGTCAGCGGCCTTGCCAGTGCGGCGGCCTGCCTTCAGCCATGGCCAGGCGTGCTTCTTTGAAGTCTTCCGACTTCAGACAGCGCAGCTGCGCTTCGAGAGCCACCCGGAAGCTCTCCTGCGGGCTGCGGTGCCATGCCGCCTCGATCGCCTGCCTGGCACCTCGCACTGCCAGCGGCGGCTGGGCGGCCAGCCGCTCGGCGAGCTCCGCCGCGGCGGCTTCGAGGTCGTGGCCGGGGACTACCCTGTTGGCCAGCCCGATCCGCAGTGCCTCGTCTGCGTCGACGATCTCGCCGAGCAGGATCAGCTCGCGGGCCCGGGCCTCACCAACGATCCGGGGGAGCCGGACGGTTGCCCCCATGTCGGGCAGTAGCCCGAAACGGGTCTCGATCAGGCCGACTTTCGTCCCCTCGGCGAAGATCC